>Ga0193697_1000437_pt1 | contig 14862 bp, 12 predicted proteins | sample L3m2metaG_FD_145073 | JGI IMG/M metagenome (GOLD analysis project Ga0193697, IMG submission 145073) | Soil microbial communities from a riparian zone of the East river system, Colorado, United States - L3m2 | ecosystem: Environmental > Terrestrial > Soil > Riparian zone | place: USA: East River... | reverse complement strand
CTCTCCGCCGCCCAGTGCCTCCGTACCACCTCCACCCCTTCCAGCAACGCCACAACCACGCATTCAGAAACCGACCGGCGGACGCGACGGCTGGGCGACAGAAGAGACGCAGTTTAACAAGCTCGGCAGCTACGTGACACTAATCCCTCCCATTTTTGCTGCGTTGCTTTCGGTAGGCACCTTCGGCGTGGAAGTGGCCCCGACTACGCTCGTGGTCATCGTCGCTATTGGGGGCCTCATTGGGGGCGCCATCAATATTGCCGGCCGTGGACCAATGATTGCAGGTGCTTGTGTGGGACTCGTGATGGCGCTCGGCGGGTTTATGGCTGTCTTGTGGTGGATTCAGGGACGCGAAAGTGTCCGTAAATATGAGATTGCGATTGCGCTGATTGTCGGTGCCATGCCCGGTTTCCTCTTGCAGTACGGCCTTCAGTGGCTGCTGCGCAGGCGTGCGGCGTCGGCGTAATGTAATAAGCTAAATCGCTTTGGAAGGGCGCGATTCGACGTTCGATGGACATTGAAAAATCCGGGAATCTAATTGAAGCCGCGCTGTGGATTGTGATAGCGGCAGTGGTCGCTATTAAAGCGTGGCGCGAACGTGGCATGCTTCGCCAGATTTTTGCTGTGCTCGCGGTCGCGTTCTTTGCCTTTGGTCTGTCGGATATTGTCGAATCGCACACAGGCGCCTGGTGGCGGCCATGGTGGCTATTGTTATGGAAGGCGGCGTGCGTGCTGGCATTCATTCTTTGCTTTTGGAAATACTATTCGTTGCGGAAGCGATCTGACTTTTATTCCAAAGCGCCAGCAGACAGGCGCAGTCCATGACGTGGCCGATTTCGAGAGACATGGACAATTCGCGGCAGCGTCGTGGACTGCGCGCACTCCTGTGCCGCTTTGGAATTAACGGCACGAGGCTCAGGGTTGGCCACGTCACAAGCATAGCTCGCGTGCGCTTCCCAGATTTCTTGACCGGCTGATGGCGCGTCCGCAACTTGCTCGCGGTCATGCCTTTAGCCGAAAACGTCATCACCAGGCTGCGACGAATTGTCGGGGAGAAAAATGTCCTCACGGCAAAGGAAGATTTGATTCCCTATTCCTTCGACGGCACGGCGGCGCTCCAGGAGATGCCGGGTTGCGTCGTTTTTACCCGTAGCACCGCAGAAGTAGCGGAAGTCCTCAAGGCCGCGAATGAAATACGCACGCCAGTTGTTACTCGCGGGTCAGGGACAGGTTTGAGTGGCGGCAGCGTGCCATCACGCGACTGCATCATCCTTTGCACGGTCAGGATGGACGGAATTCTCGAACTCGACCGCGCCAATCTGACGATGCTTGTCGAACCAGGCGTGACGACTCTCCAAATTGCAGACGCGGCAACGACCGCTGGACTCTTCTATCCGCCAGACCCGGGCTCGATGAAAATCTCCACGATCGGCGGCAACGTGGCCGAGAATTCCGGTGGATTGCGCGGGTTAAAATATGGTGTGACGCGCAACTACGTCATGGGCCTCGAAGTGGTGTTGTCAAACGGGGAAATACTTTGGACCGGCAATAAATGCGTTAAGGACGTTGCGGGTTATTCGATCCGCGATCTCTTCATCGGTTCGGAAGGCACGTTGGGGGTCATCACGAAAATTTTGCTGCGGCTGATTCCGAAGCCCGCCGCCAAAAAAACAATGGTCGCGACGTTCGATCAAATGGACAAGGCCGCCCAAACCGTCTCGGCGATCATCGCGGCGCAAATAATTCCGTGCACGCTGGAGTTCCTGGATCGCACAACGATTCACTGTGTCGAGGATTACGCGAAGGTTGGTTTGCCGCTGAATTGCGAGGCATTGCTCCTCATGGAAACCGATGGTCATCCCGCCGTAGTCGCGGAAGAGGCAGCGCAGATGGAACGCATCGCGCGCGAAAATGGCTCCATGGAAGTGCGCGTCGCAAAGGATGACGCGGAAGCGACTCGTCTTGCCACTGCGCGGCGCTCTGCATTCTCTGCGCTCGCGCGCGTTGCTCCGACGACTATTCTTGAAGACGCGACTGTGCCGCGCAGCGAACTCGCGCGCATGATTCGATTCGTCGAGAGCGTCGCGAAAAAATATAAATTGCGAATTGGCACCTTCGGCCACATGGGGGATGGGAATTTGCACCCGACGTTTCTGACGGATGAGCGAAACAAGGAGGAGATGCACCGCGTTGAGGAAGCTTTCAAAGAAATCTTTGCCGAAGCGGTTCGTCTGGGCGGAACTATTACCGGCGAACACGGTATTGGACTCGCGAAGAAGTCATTTCTGCCGCAGTTCGTGGGTGATGCGCAGCTTCGTGTCATGCGCGAACTGCGACGCGCCCTTGATCCCAATGGCATCCTGAATCCGGGCAAGATGTTTGATTAGCGGCATGCCGACACAATACGAGACAATCTGCACCCGGCTTCGCGGTTCACCTGCGAAATGGCTCGTGACCGGCGCTGCTGGATTCATCGGGTCACATCTGGTCGACACATTACTCGATTTAGATCAGGACGTTGTCGGGCTCGACAACTTTGCCACAGGTCAAAAGAAGAATCTCGAACAGGTCCGGGCGTCCGTAACGGGTGAGCAGTGGGAACGCTTTCGATTTATGGAAGGCGATATCCGCGACCTCAAAACATGCGTCGCGGCGTCGGATGGGATTCAATATGTGCTGCACCATGCCGCGCTAGCTTCGGTTCCGGCATCGCTCGAAAATCCAAACACGACGCACGAGATCAACGTCACGGGTTTCCTGAATATCTTGAATGCCGGGCGTGCTCGAAACGTAAGGCGCGTTGTCTATGCTTCCAGCAGCGCGGTGTATGGTGACGATGAGACGCTGCCCAAAGTGGAGTCAACGATCGGGCAACCGCTCTCTCCTTATGCGTTCAGCAAGTACGCCGACGAACTCTATGCCGCCAACTTTCAGCGTTGGTACGGTGTAAACAGCGTTGGCCTGCGCTACTTCAATATCTTTGGGACTCGCCAGGACCCGCGAGGCGCTTACGCAGCAGTGATACCGAAGTGGATTGAAGCGATGATCAAGGGCGAGGAGGTCTTCATAAACGGCGATGGCGAGACGACGCGCGATTTCTGCCACGTTGCGAATGTAGTCCAGGCCAATCTGCTCGCGGCGACCGCTGAAAACCCGGAGGCCGTCAATCAGGTTTATAATATTGGGCTTGGGCGACCAACGACCCTGAGTGAATTGTTCCGGATGATTCGAAGCGAGTTGGGCCACCGAGTTCCGGCACTCAAAAAAGTGGAAGCAAAGCATCGAGAATTTCGGGCCGGTGATATTCGCCATTCGCACGCCGACATCACTCGCGCACAAAAACTTCTCGGTTACGCGCCAACGATGGATTTGAAGGCGGGCCTGGCGTCAGCGATGGACTGGTACGTCCGCCAATACTCAGGCAGGTAGCGCACCTTGCGCCATCAGGTTCAGCGGGAGGGACAGCACTACCGTTGTCCCCTGCCCCGGCGCCCCGGAAATCGCCAGGTCGCCACCCAGGATCGTCGCTCGCTCTCGCATTCCGAGCAGTCCAACCGATTTGGATTGCGTGACTTCCGCCAGGTCAATCCCGCGCCCATTGTCGGCGACCTGAAGAACAATTCGTCCATCCTGTTCGCAAAGGTCCACAGCCACGCTTGTTGCCTGCGCATGCCGCGCGACATTGGTAAGCGTCTCCTGAAAAATCCGGAACACGGCCGTTGCCGATTCCGATGCGATGCTCGCATCGCGGAGGTTGGTATTCAGGCGACAGTTAATTCCGGTGCGTGTCTGAAATTCTCCGGTCTGCCATTCGACTGCCGCTACCAGGCCTAGGTTATCCAGAAGTCCCGGCCGCAAATCGGTCGCGATGCGGCGCACCATCTGAATCGTTGAATCGACCAGGGCAGACATCGACTTCGTGCGTGCGACCAGTCTCGTGTCGTCGGGCAACCGCGTCATGATCCACGTAACGTCCATTTTAATTCCGGTGAGCGCCTGTCCAAGCACATCGTGCACTTCGCGGGCGATCTTGCTTCGTTCTTCTTCGCGGATCGACTGCAGCCGCGCGGCCAATGAGCGCAGTTGCTCGCGCGAGCGCGTCAACCGCCGTTGGGCATTTCGATTCAGCAGCGCGAGCCGCACCGAAATGGGCAGGCGCGGCAGATTATCCTTGAGCACGTAATCGGTAATTCCCTGGTCGACACAGGCCACCGCAGTCTCTTCAGGCAAGCTGCCCGTCAGGAGAATAAAGGGGGTGTGAATGTCGGTTTTTCGGAGCAGTTCAAGGGCTTCGAGCGCATTCCAACCCGGCAGGTTGTACGCCGAGATGACGATGTCGAAAACACCCGCCGCAAGTTTCTCATGGAAAGCCTCCCGAGCCGCGACAACTTCGGCCTGCAAATTGAATCCCGCACGTTGAAGAACGCTCGAAGCCATCTCGACGTGCGCTGCCTCCTGCTCAGCCCACAGCACGCGCAAGGACGTGGGCCTTTGCACCGCAGTGTTCATGGCTGGGCAGGACAGCTCGCGTGACCGAACTCGCGAACGATGTCAATCACGCGCTCGAAATTGCTGGATTTGTCGAGAAAATGGTCGGCGCCAAGCTGCATGCAGCGCTGCCGGTATTGAGGGTGATCGAAATTCGTGAGCATGATCACCATCGGACAAGGCCGCTCTTTCTTGACGGTCTCCAGAACCTGAATGCCACTGCCGCCGGGCATGGAGATGTCCAACACCACAATATCGGGTCGCGCCTTCTGAATGCCAGAGATGGCATCGCGCGCCTTCTCGGCCTCGCCGGTGATCGTGACATTCGGCACTTCGCTGAGCAGCGTAATCAACCGCTCCCGGACGATGGCCGAATCATCAACGACGAAGACCTTTGTTGAGGCAAGTGGTGTCATTGCGAGTAACATCCTAGGCCGGGGCTGTTTTTTAGCCTATCCGTTGCCGTCTGATTCGGGTGTCGTTGCGCCGGTACAGCGTTTGTAGGTAATTGTCCTACACGCGGCGAGTGGTACTAACCCAAATGGCGCACAAGCAGCCAGGCAGGACGGCGAGACCAAGCTGGACGAGGCAAAGCGCATTTACCTGCGCGTCATGGCCATAATGCAGGAGATTGAACACGCGAATCGCCAACGTTTCGGCCCCCGGCGGATAAAGGACGGCTGTGGTTTCTACATCCCAGAGCGAAAGCACGTAAGCCACGTACCAGGCGACAGTGGCAAAAGGGCCAACTCGCGGCCAATACACATGGCGAAAAAGCCGCCAACCATGCAAATCTTCCAATTTGCCGGCGTCGATTAAATCGCGATCTACGGTCCGGAACGCCGTCCCGACCAGCGTCCACACGGGCCCTATAAAACGCAAAACCAGCATAAGGATCATAACGGCCATCGACCGATAAACCACTTCCAGAAATGGCCGGTTCAGCAGCCAAATCACGGCGACGGCCACAAGCATTCCGGGTAACAAAAAGGGGATCCAGAAGGCCCAGCCAATCCTGGTCCGCCAGGTCGCAACAGCAAGGGCGACAGCAACAAGGGCTGCCATCGCCGCAAACAAAAACGAATTGAGAATCACGGGCCAGCCGGCGTTCCAGGCGCGCGGCAGTTCCGCCCAGGTTCGCGATGCGCTGATTAACTGAAACAGTGGCAGACCGACGCTCAGGAACAAAACAGCCGCGGCAACGACCCAGGAACTCGCCAACAGGGCGGTTCCAAGCTGTCGGCGCATGGCCGCTGATGTCGTCGGACCCAGTTCAGCAGGCCAGCGAATATCCATTCGGGGCAGGAGCAACAGCATTGCGATCGGAACGACAATCACAGGCCAGCTCACCGCCAGGGCGCTGTCGGGCCTGAGACTGGTGCTGTAACGGATCCAGATCTCTACCGGCAGGACTTTGACCTGCAAAATGCCGGGGATTGCGAACTGATTCAGTGCGAGAACGGATGTGAGTACCGCTGCCCAGGAAACGGACTTCCGCGCGGCAGGCCACAATAACCATCTGAGTAAGTTTATGCCGCGCATGGCCGGCTCCGATTCCAAATGCGCTCGATCCAGCCCACGCCACGCACTCAAAGCAGCCAGAAAACTGATCGGCCAAAGCATCAGCGAAAGCAGCCACGCGGCGCCCCAGATGGTGAAAATGTTTACCGGCAACCAACTCCGCCACACCCCTACGTTTCCAAGGTAATACAACCAGCAGTTGGCAACCAGAAATGGTGGCATCGCCAACGCGACGAGCGCTGCGACTAGAGCCAAACGTCGCAGCATACCAGGCAACGCCGCTGTCACGAGGCCTGTCGCGAGTCCGAATAGAGTGGCCAACAGCGTCGCCATGCCGGCTGTAACAAGGCTGTTTATCAGGAGCACGGCCATTTAAGAGCCAGCGTACGCGCGTTGGCGCTCTGTTACCGCAAGAAAATGTTCCGCAATGTTTCGGTCGCCGCATCCAGATCGCGCAGAAGATCATCCCAATTCACCTTCAAACCCTTTCCACCTGCGGACGCGCCTTCGAGCGCATGAGCGGCGATGAGACGTTCGACTACGATCGAACTCTGGAGGTAATTGAATAACTGGTGTGCGGCCTCCGGATGCCGTGCTCCCTGAGTGATGCCGACCGTATTCGAGATCAGCAATGATTCATCGTTCAGTGGTGAGGCGGCGATTGGCAGACCAGCGCTTTGTCCCACCGCTACGTCGTCCGAATCAGTCAAACCGATCCATGCCTCGCCGCGGCCGACAAATTTTACCACGACCGAATTTCCCTCGACGAGGAATGGCTTGTTGGCTTGCAGGGCACGACACCACGTCTCCCATTCCCGCGGTCCCCAATGCTGGCGCAGCGCGAGAAAATGCGTCGCGGTAGTGCCGAACAGCGGGTAGGCGAACGCGACACGGCCACGCCATTCGGCATTTGTTAGAGCACTCAATGATTTGGGCGCTCGTTCGAGAGAGACGAAATTCGTGTTAACGATGATTCGCCGACTTCGGTACCCGAATCCTGCCCAATCGGTCAGCACCCCGCGGGCTGCCAATTGGCGCGTGCGCAACTCCTCGTTGTTCCAAAATACGTCGCACTGTGGATTCGCCTTCTCCGCGAGCAATCGATTAACCAGGGTCACGGTTTTTGCCATTTCGCTGTCATAGACCGCGCGCACTTTAGTGCCCGATTCTCGCGTGAACTCGTGGAGGATCGGTTCGGCATACACCTGGTCCTGTGATGCGTAAACGACAACTTCGCGCTGTGAGTTTGAGGTGCAGCTTGTTGAGGTAAGGATAAGGATTAAGGGTAAGATTACGATCAGGATTAAGATTTGCGCCGTGCTTTCGTTTCCTAATCTTAATCTTAATCCCTCGAGCATGAAGTCATGCGGTGCGTCGGTGGTAATACCACCATTCGAAGAGCAGGAATGCAAGCGCTATACCGGCCAGCCATCGCCACAATTCCACGTTGGCGCGTTTGACTGTGGTCGCCGTAACTTTTGTATACTTGCCAAATGGCAACTCGTCACGCGGCGCAAGGTTGCTTTCGGCCGCATCCAGTAAATTGACGCAGAAGGTGACATCGTTGGTGCCTGCTTTGAGGTGATAGACACCCTGTCGATACGTGTCCCCGACAATCAACTCCCGCGAGCCCGGCTCGATCTGGATCGTTTTGCGATTTCCATCAGGGGTCGTCAACTCCGCGCTCGATATCGATTGCTCGAGCCCAAAGTGAAACGGATCGCCGGCGCGGACCATCAATTCGGCGTTGCGGCTGGACGAGGGATTAAGCCAATCGATTGCGTTCGCAACAAAAATGGGAAATGAAATCCGCAACGGCCAGGTGCTTTGCAGCACATCAAACCCGACCCAAACCAGGCGTTGGCGTTGCAATTGTCCCGCGACGAGCAAGGGGGTGCTCGGAGAATCGACCAGGCTCGCGCCCCACGGCGGCGTCTTGACTCCGAGCGCGTCGGCAACCTGCACATTGTCGAAATTGACAAACCGCAAGAGTGGGTGACCGCTCTTCCAGTCCACGATGGGCGGAGCTTTCACTGTCTCCAGTGTTGCGAAGAGGTTCGTATTCGCGACATGAAATGCCAGCGTGTTCGCGGCGGGCCACGTGGCGGGACTCACATCGTCGAGCACGACAACGTCGAACATTTGCCCAGAGTCGGCCAATGCCGGCACGATTGTCACTTCGGCATTGGCAACGCCGCGCAAGGCTTTCTCAACGAAGCGATTGCCGCGCGTGACCAGCAACACTTTGGCAGGATGGGGAATCAGACTGACGATCGAGGCGCGATTATCTGTCGCGAGCGCGTCCTCGGTGTTGTTGCGCAACGTAAACACGCCGTCGCGCGTCTGTGGCGCGAGGAATACCAGCGGCTGCGTGTTTGTCGGCGACAATGTCACGGTCCGCGCTTCGATCAGGTCATTGCCAAACAACAATTCGAGTTCGGCGGCGTGGGTATTCGTCGAAAAATTTACGATGCTTGCAAAAATCGCTCTCTGCGCGGGGTCCGAGGGATTCGGGCGAACGTCGAGGGAAACAATTCCCGTGTTATCGGCGGTCTTTCCGAACTTGTGATAGACGAGCGGCAGGTTTTTGTTGGCGAAGTCGTCCAACCCGAGCGCCGCGCCGTCACTGAAGAGGTGAATTTCGGGTCCCTCACTCTCGGGCCGGTTCTTCACGAGCGTTTCCGCCAGCTTGAATGCTTCCCCGAGGCGCGTCGGTGTTTCCATTGGCACGCAGGCATCCAGCGCACGCCGCAAAGCCAGTTTGTCTGTAGTCGCGGATTGTTTAACTTCTGTGTGGGCCGCGGCAATAAGCAGAACCAGTTGATCGTTGCCTCTCAGGCTATCGATCAACTTTCCCAGTTCTGAGCGCGCCTGCTCGAAACGATTCGGGGCTAAATCTTTGGCCAGCATCGAGGCGGACGCGTCGAGAATTGCGACCCGCAACCGCCCGGTTTTGCCTTCGCCCGCGACAAATGGACGCATGAGCGCAAAGATCGCCAGGAGTAAAACGAGGATTTGAATGATCAGCAGCCAATTGTGACGCAACCGCTGAAACGGCGAACTGGCCTGCGTCTCCGCCAGAAATTTCTGCCAAAGAAGCGTGCTCGATACCAAATGCACAACGCGCTTGCGTTTCAGCAAATAGAAAACGATCACCACCGGAATCGCGGCGGCAAACGCAACGGCTGCTGGCGCCAGAAGATTCACCGCCACACCTCGGCCTCGCGCAATTGCTTCAGCAGCAGTTGCTCCAGCGGCGTGCCGGAACTCGCCATGAAGAAGCGAATTCCGCGCATTTGGCAAAATTCCCGCAGCCGCTGGCAAAAATTCTGGACCGTCTGTTGATAGGATTTCATCCGGAATTTGCCGAAGGTGACCTCCTGGAGCGCCCCCGTCTCCGCATCGACCAGTTTTAGATCGCCGTAAGTTGAAGGACTGAGTTCTTCTGGTGACAAAATCTGGACGGCATTGACTTGAAAACCGCGGCCGGCCAATGCTTCAAGGCCCTTCCCGTATCCAGCGGGATCAAGGAAGTCACTGAGAACGACGGCAACCCCGGCCTGCCGCGCTTCCAGCGCCCCGCGGCGGAGGGCGGTGTTGAGATTTACGGTCCCTGCAGCCGTGAGTTGTGACAGATTGCGGAAAAACTCCAACGCGGATTTGCGCCCGCGCACTGCCCGCAACGCGCTCCGTGTTGCGGATTGCTCCGGTTGGTCGGGAAACGAGATGACGCTCACGCGGTCAAATCCGCAGAGCGCGACGTAACCGAGGGCCGCGGCCACCTGGCGCGCGAAGTCGAATTTTCGCGGCTCACCGAATGTCATTGATTCGCTCGCGTCGAGGAAAATGCGCACCGGCAGTTCGCGTTCCTCCTCGTAGAGCTTGAGAAAGAGCCGCTCCAACCGGCCATAGAGATTCCAGTCGAGATAGCGAAAGTCATCGCCGGCAACATAGTTACGATAATCCGCAAACTCGACCGACTGGCCGCGCGCGCGGCTGCGGCGTTCGCCTCGGGCCGAGCTTTTGGCGCGTCGTTGCGCGAGCAACTGAAACTGCTCGAGCTGCCGCAACAGTTTCGCGCTCAGCAGGCCATCCACGCTACGCCTTTTGCAGCGCCAGATCGCGCGGCACTTCCGTGAGAATGCTCGCAATGATGTGGTCGGTTGTAATCCCCTCCGCTTCGGCCTCAAAATTCAAAATCAAACGGTGCCGCAGCGCAGGAGCAGTGAGAGCGTGAATATCGTCGAAACTCACGTTGAATCGCCCGTGCACCAGCGCGCGGACTTTCCCGGCGAGGACCAGCGCTTGCCCCCCGCGCGGACTGCTGCCGAACCGCAGGTATTGGTTGGCGATCGGCGCTGCATTTTCCGTCTTCGTGTGCGTGGCCATGACGAGACGAACGGCATAATCCTTTACGTGCGACGCGACCGGCACTTGCCGCACCAGTTCCATCAGGTCGAGCAATCGCTGTCGATCCAGCACTTTGTTGATCGCGGCCTTTGTGCCTTCGGTCGTGCGCGTCAGCACTTCAGTCAGCTCCGTGTTACTCGGGTAGCCGACGAGGAGTTTGAAAAAAAACCGGTCAAGTTGCGCTTCGGGCAACGGATACGTCCCTTCCTGGTCGATTGGATTTTGCGTCGCCATCACGAAGAACGGTTCGGACAAACGCCGAATCTCGCCGCCCGCGGTGACACTGTGTTCCTGCATCGCTTCCAACAGGGCCGATTGTGTTTTCGGCGTGGCACGATTGATTTCGTCGGCCAGAACTAAGTTCGCGAAGATCGGTCCCCTCTGAAACTGGAACTCGCGTTTCCCGCCCGGAGCTTCCATCACGAGGTTCGTGCCCAAAATATCGGCCGGCATCAGATCGGGCGTGAATTGAATGCGATTGAACGGCAAATCGAGCACTTCGCTGAGCGTGCGCACCAGCAGCGTCTTCCCCAATCCCGGCACGCCCTCGAGCAAGACGTGGCCCCCGGCAAGAAGCGCGATGAGTGTGCCCTCGACGATAGCATCGTGGCCGACAATCGTCTTGCCAATTTCGCTTCTAAGCGTCGCGTAGGCCTCACGAAATGACGCAATTTGCTCTTCGGTCTTCACACGCCAAATGTGGACATAAACGCCGGAAATGAGAAGCAGATTGTCGGCGAGCCAGCGATTCGCCAGGGATCAATTACACGCAAACGGCTCGGCAGCTTTCTGTTGCGCCACCTTCTCCTGCGTGAGCAGGATGGTGGCGTTCATGAGTTGGCGCGTCTGTTCCGCCTTTGAGACCAGTTCCTTTTCCAATTCAGCGGTGCGCTTTTCGTAGGTCGAAACGCGTTCCTGCAGTTCGCGGCAGACCTTGTCGAAGCGCATCTCCAACGCGACAATCTCCTGCTCGGCAAGCCGATGCGCGCGCAATAGCGTCACCCGTTGATAGGCCAATTGCTGCACGAGGTTGTGCGTCAGCTCTTTGGCGAGATGCGGCGCAAGACCCGCGCGCACCAGGGCAAGCAGATCTTCAGCACGCTGCTCCGCTTCCCGAAGCTGACCCTGCCATTGCATCGTGAGCGGAGGTTCCGTATGGGTCTCGGCTTCGATGACCGACATTTCAGGCGGGTTGCCCGTGGGCTTGGCGCCAGCCTGAGTCATTGGCAACCAAAGGGTCTCGTTGCGGGAAGGGTTCATGGCTACAATGTAAGCTTCGGAAATTTGCGCCACAGGTTTTGCCGGCCGCCCCGTGAAGAACCACCACAGGCCAACCAAAAAGAGCGCGGCGAACGCTACCAGGACAAGAATTGAAAACTCAGAATCCAAAGTCGGGAACTTAAAACTGTCCGATGATGCCGCAGGAAGAGCGGCGCGACTTTCGTGACGCTTTAGAGCAGTTGAAAGCACGTCGAGGGCGGCTTTCGTGTCCACGTCGACGATTTGGCCGGCGCGCACCACCACCTGGCCCGGACTGTACTGCTCGAACACCACCAATTCGGCAGCGCGGGCCTGGCGCTTTTGTTGTGTGAGCCAGCCGTCGAAACAAACGCTCTCTTTCAGCAAGCCGCACAGAAATTTTATGGTCTCCTGCTCTTCGAGCACTATGTTTGTGTCGCGCCCCACCTGTTGAGCGCGACGGCCGGCCAATTCCGCGCGGGCCTCGCTCAATGTCCAAATCTGCGTGCGGGCAACCGTTTCGGCGCTCGTCTCGACGTCGGCGAGGGTTAATCGCGCACTGGCATCGTTGGAAGTGACAAGCTCCACCTCGGGCGTGTCCGCGCGCGAAGGCAAGTCGTCCGCGCGGATGTAACGACTGCTCATGTCCTGCAAGCACGATTGCAGTTGAAATCGCAATGCGTCGTCTGGCCGCCCGAGGGCCCAGAGTGTTGCCAGGTTCGTGGTGATCGGAAAATCGGCATGCCCACGTTTGAACCATGCAACAAATCTCCAAAAGCTCGGGTGCTCGATGGTCGCTTCATCGAGTATTTTCCGGCCCGCGGCGCTTTCCATATTCTCGAGAAAAGCCGCGCGTGTCCGGCTGAATGCCTGGGAGAAGTTTTCTTCTGCCTGCAAAGTGACCCAGGGATCGAAGCGATAAATCGCGGGCAGTTTGTCCAATTCCTGCTGGCGCAGGCGTTCCGTCCGCTCGGCATTCACGACCGCGATTTCAAACGGCGCAATGATGTCGTGAGTCGCGACATCACCAATCCGATACTCGGTGAAAGAGGTCTTGCTGCCCGGTTCCTGGAGAAGTGCCAGTGCGCTCGCCTGCGCAACCGTAATTGCACCCAGCCATGCGCATGTCGCGATGGCAATCGGATAGTTCGTCGTTCGCCCAGAGCCTGATATGAGCCTAGGGCGCATCGTTCTGTGGACCCTTTTTTCCGTCCATGAACTGGCAGAGCCTGCACTCTGTCACGGTTGCCGCGGTGCATTTAGGACGAGAAACTCGGCAACCCGTGCAAAGCTCTTCGCGCCAGCAGTACTCGTGTTTGCGAAAACACGCAAGCTTTATTTAGCAGAGGCTACGGCAATGACACCGCTGGCGCCTTCTCCTGGCGCGGTGGCGCGGGCGGCGGCTGGCCGGTGCGAGTGCGCAGCCGGTCCTGTAATCGAGGTGGCAATGCTCCGTCGGGCTTCAGGATTTCCTCCAGGATCCTTGCTTTCATTTGCGGAATCGGCGGCAGACTGATTGCATTTTGACGCAAAGCCGCGCGCTGCGCGTGAAAGTTCCAAAGATACTGTGCCATGCGGTCCATGCCATCCGCGTACTCGTCCTGGTCCAAAGCCAAGGCGTAGTAATGTTGCCTGAGGAGACCTTCCAGAATTGCCTGCGTACGCACTTGACCAGCATCCGCAATATTCTTTTCGAGACGTTCAAGGGAAAATTGCTCCATGGTCAAACCTGGTTTGACCATATCTGGATATTTCTCCTTCAAGAGAGAGAACCAGCGGTTGGCGTCGGGATTTCGGCCGTGGGCGTAACAAAGATAGACCAGTTCGCGGAGAAAATTTCGGTGCGCGGTTTGGACCGCTTGTTTGAGCTCGGTTTCCTCGGTAATCATCTTTTCGTACGCCGCGTTGGCGCGCTCTGCCTTATCAAGGTCTGGCGCAAACACGAGCGGATCGATTGAAACCAATTTGCCGCGAAGGACTGACACCTGCATTGACTGGTAAATCACGCGTCTAAGTGTGATCAGGTCCTGTTTTTTCGAAAGCTTGAGTCCGACGTGGGCCCAATACATCGCATGCGCCTCGGGAAGCCGCCACTCCAGTGGGCCATATGCCTGGTCCACTTCACGCATGATTCGCGGGTCTATTTTGTATCTGGCGCGCAATTCCCCGGCTCGCGCACGGGCTTCGGGTGTTGTCGGGTTCAGCAGTTCCTGGAAATTTGGTTTTGGGCCACCAAAAACATTCGTCATCGCAATCGCCCAACTCTGTTTGTAGTAATTGTGCGCGTCGTCAAGGTTCTGACCCATTTTGTGTTGGAAGAACCACGCCAGCTCACGGTAAACCAGCGCTTCTTTCGGATTGTAGCGCAGTGCCTCATCTCGCAGCAGTTCGATTCCACGCTGCACCCATCGCCAGCGGTCGGCGGCGTCCGGAAACTTGACCGAGATGTTATAAGCCATGTTCCAGGCTTGCACGATCCACACTTGCACAAAGGTCGGTTCCAGCTTGGTAATCCAGTCGGCCAATTGCACCATCTCAAAATATTTGCCGTCGTTCTGCAGTTCGTTAGCGCGAATCCAGAGCGCATTAGCAATGAGCCCGCGGAACCCTCCCAGTGCGACCGTGGTGAATGCGAGCACGGGTGGCGCGTTTTCGAGCGGCGCCACGCGCGTAAGTCCAAGCTTCGGATCGCCCCGCTGTTTATTGAGTTCGCGCTGGACCAGCGCGGAGGCACCGAGCAGCAGAATCATCAAACCCACCAACGCAAATTGTTGCCGCCGACCGTGCATCTCAGACCTGCGGCTGTGCCGTGGCAAGCTCGCGGCGGGTCAAAATGATCATTCCTGCAATGGCGGCAATCCCGCCCATGATCACGACGATCTGCCCGAACCCCCGCGCCAATTGCCACCAACCTATGCTTCTGCCGGTGCTCAGCGCGTCGATCGGGGAGAATTCGCCTACGACATTGATCAACCACAAGATGGTGCGAAAGACAGGTAACAGGACGACATCCAGCCATCCGGCAGCCGCCTGGCCGGTTTCGTGGTTCAAGCCAAAGACCGTGCCCTCAGTAACGACGTTGGCAATTGTGCCGCTTGAAAAAACAGCGAAGAGAATGCTCGCCGAAACGAAAGCGGCCACAGGAAACGAAAGGAAGGTGGCCGAAGCCAGCCCTATGGCGGCGAGCAATGCCAGCCAGCACGC
>Ga0193697_1000436_pt1 | contig 14918 bp, 10 predicted proteins | sample L3m2metaG_FD_145073 | JGI IMG/M metagenome (GOLD analysis project Ga0193697, IMG submission 145073) | Soil microbial communities from a riparian zone of the East river system, Colorado, United States - L3m2 | ecosystem: Environmental > Terrestrial > Soil > Riparian zone | place: USA: East River... | reverse complement strand
GATCGTTACACGGTCGGCCAGGTGGTTCGTACGATCGATCGCCGTCAGCCGCTTCCCTCCGCGTTCGCGGCCCGCTTCATCCAGGGCGGCACCGGCGCGTTCAACACCAACTTCAAGATCTGGCGTGAAGGCGTCACGGGACCGTCGCCGGTTGCGTGCTCTGCTTACCAGCGCAATGGTCTGACCGGCACCGAGATGCAGGTTCGCGACATCGTCCGCTTCGACGAGCACGAGAACCCGACCATCCTGGCGTCCTCGATCCGTGTGTCGCCGGTTCAGACGACCACGATCATCCTGCCCGAGACCTCGAGCGTTTCGACCTCTTCGGGCATCTTCCCGCCGCTCTCGACCTCTGGTGATGTCGGCGGCTGGTTCTACCTCAACCTGAACAACGGCGGTTCCACGGCATACAGCGTGACCACGGCTGGCGTCAGCCAGACCACCCCGCCGACCACGCGCGACTTCCGCACCGGTTCGTCCACGACGAACGCGGGCGCTGTCCGCCAGAACCAGGATTGGGTCATCGTTTCGATGTTCGCCGAGGGTCGCTTCTCGGTCGACTTCGACGCCGCGTGGCTTGGCAACGGCTGCTCGCCGGCGCCTGCGGTCACCGACGCGAACGGCGGAACTCCGGCTATCGGACCGTCGCCGAACGTCACCCCGTAATCCTCGTTCAAATCGCAGTAGCCTCTCGAGGCGGGCCGGTTTTCCGGCCCGCCTCTTTTTGTTTGCTAGTGGCTGATTGACTTGATAAAATAAGTTTTCGAAGACCCTGGGTATCCGTGTCGTCATTCATCCGGCTGCGGCGCCCGGTGTCGGTCTTAAAACGCTACGTTTATCGATCCGATCCAGACCAGAGTTGGGGAGACAAAGTGAGACGATTTCCGATTCACTTCGCGCTGATGTTGACGTTGCTCGCCGCGATTGCGCCAGTGATGAGCGCCACGACGTACAACGGTCCGCCGCTCTTTACGTTGCCGGCGAAGACGACGAAGACAGAAGTGGCCTGCACGACCTGCGTTCCGTCAAGTCTGTTGGATAAGAAATCCGTCGGTTATCAGGGCGCGATCAGTACGTTTGTCGGCCGGTACAACGACTCTGCACTGGACAGCGAGGGATACTCGTTCCCTCGTCCGCTCCGCGCCTGGCAGATGAAGTACAACGCCGCCCATGACCGCCTTTACATGCGCATCGGAAGCTATCTGGTGGCTTATAACGTCCCAACGCTGCTCAGCCGCCTCAATGCCAACGAACCGCTGATTACGATCGATCGTCCCGGCGACGTCGGTCCCGCGGGCAGCTATCTGAACTGGGACAAGTTCTTCAACATCGAAGAGAACTGGCCGCAGTCCGGCCTCGACGGCGGCGACTGGCTGCCCGATTTCGACTTCGACGATCGCGGCTTCCTATACCTCACCGAAGGTGTCGCCTGGGGCAGCGTCAAAGACGATTTCGCTCGCGGAGGGCAGTTCTCCGACGGCTACAAGTTCTCCGCCAGCAGTGCGCGATCGATCGTCGCGCTGAAGGCGTCGAACGGACACTATTACGTCGTGGTCAGTCCGGAAACCGGATCGTCGGTTGTGTTCGACGTGACCGATCGCACCGCCCCCGTATCGAGCGGAACGATCACGCGGTCATGGGTGAAGACCGCGGTGGCCAAGAGCGCCGACGGCCACTGGGTCGCCATCGCGAACGCCGGCACGAATGTCGTCGAGATCTTCACCACCGAAGATTTCATCACCAACAGGCCGCCGACGTTCTCCACGCCGGCCGGACAGATCTACAAGGGTGTGGCGACGGATGGCGTGAACTTCTACTCCGCGGAAAGCGCCAGCGGAGGCAAGCTCTCGGTCTCCGTGTTCACGTCGACCGGTGGCACGTTCACGGAGCAGAAGTACCGGACGCAACACGGATTTCTTCCGGAACGTCTGCAGTTCGGCGCCGGATACATCAGCGTGTCCGGTTTGAACACCAGCAACGCCACGAATGACGTTCACGTCTTCCGCGTTGCGAGCGGAAGCCTGACCGAGCTCGATCTGACCGTGTATACGACCGGCTCCGCGAAATCGGATCGGTACCTCCCGTCCTTTTACTCGCCCAACGGCGTCCCTACCGGTTATCTCAGCTCGATCTACTGCCTGATCTTCGATTCGTTCGTTTATCAGAAGAGCGGCAAGACGTACCTGTTCGTGAACGCGAAGGGTCTCGGCGACGTCTACGAGATCAAGGGCTCGGACTCTGTCAGCGCCACCAACAAGGGTGTTACCGGTACGCCGAACCCGAACTCCGGCCAGACTTCGACCGGACCGTTCTACGGCGACAAGATCGTCTTCGGCAGCTCGACGTCCGCACCTGCCCAGATGAACGTCAACTGGAACTTCGGCAACCCCGAGGCGAGCGACAACACGGCCGCCTCGACGACCGGCGCCGACGTCATCCATCAGTACTCCGGGCTCACCGCCACCTCACAGCTCGCGCTGTCGCGCATCGTGACGGTGACGAATGTGGCGGACAGCTCGATCACCGATTCGCAAAGCGTCACTCTCGCCGTACCGACGCCGCGCGTCGGAATCGTCGGACAGCCGATTCTCTTCACCGCTCCCAATGCCTCTTCGTCCGCGGCGATCGTCACGAGCGATCTGTGGAAGGATGTTTCGGACGGCACGGTCGAGGGTCATTATTCGTCGTGGAACATCGACGGATCGACCACCAAGGCCCTGCCGAATGCGACGGTTCCGGTCGGCGGTTGCGGAACGCATTCGCTGATCTTCACAGGGAATTACGGCCCGTACAGCGGAAGCGGCAGCACGCTGACCTCGACCAACGGCACGCTGGCGCAGTCGATCAACAGCATCAACTACACCGCGCGGCCGTTCGCCGCGGTCGTGACTGGTCCGACGGCCAGTGGTGGCGCGGACATCGCCTTCAGCAGCAACTCGCGTGCGACCTCCGACACCGCCATCATTCCGGGTGGCACGCAGTTCACCTGGAAGTGGGACCTTCTGAATTCTTCAGGTGCGTCGATTCAGACCGCGACCGGAACGTCGAACCTCAACGCCGTTCCGAACTTTGTCGTGCCGCGCTCGACCTTCACCGGACTCTCCGGCGTGAAGGTGCGGCTGCTGCTCAGCACGACCGCGACGCTTCCCGGCGCTTGTGCCGGATTGACCAGCACGAGCGTCACCAACGACGTACCGCCCGCACCGGATCCGCACATCAACAAACTGAGCGGCTGCCAGTACTCGGGAGCGCCCTGCAACCTGAGCGTCACGTCACCCACGGGTGCCGATACGAGCGGCTGGACGGTGAACTGGACGTTCAGTCCGGCCAGCGTCGGCGCCGGCTCGGGACTGACATTCTCGCCGTCGTTCACCAGCACCTACTCCGGTCAGGTGACGGCTACCGCGACGAATGCCATCGGCAGCGGCAGCGACACGATGGCGCTCTCCATCGCCACGCCGCCCTGCAACAATCCTCCGACCCAGGGTGACATCGTCGTCCAGTACTCCGGAAGCGGCGGTTGCTCCATCGGCTCGTCCTGTACGGCGAATACTTCGATCCGCTTCGCGGCGTCGGGCTCCTACAAGTTCAACGCGAACTGCGATCAGTACCTCTGGACGTTCGGCGACGGTTCGACGGCGTCAACGCAGATCGCCAACCACACGTACGCGAGCAACGGCTCGTACACCGGCAACTTCAAAATCACGGTCGGCAGCACGACTCTGACGTACCCGTTCACGGTCAACGTCGGTCCGCAGGGTGGCGGCGGTGGCGGCGGCGGTGGTGGTGGCGGCGGTGGGCAGTGCCCGCAGATCACCCAGGACTCGGTGGTCACGTATTTCAGCGCGCCCAGTGGCTGTTCCTCCGCGATTGCTGGCACTCCGTGTTCAGCCGGCGAGCAGGTCACCTTCCAGGCTTCGCCGAATACATTTGCCGGCTACAACTTCACATGCGGCACGCATACGTTCACCTGGAGCTTCGGTGATGGTGGAAGCGGGACGGGATCGCTGACTTCGCACGCATACGCAAACGGCGGCACCTACAACGCCTCGGTGGCGGTGACCAGCCCGACCGGTACGTTGTCCTTCGCGGTGCCCGTCACCGTTGCCGGCGGCGGTGGCGGCGGCTGCGCCGTGCCGACAACCTCGAACATGACCATCGCTCTCGCCGGCGGCACCAGCGGATGCACGGCCAGCAACGCCAACTGCCGTGCGAGCGAGTCGATCTCGTTCAGCGTTGGAAGCAACACCGGCTTCAACTTCAATTGCGGGACGCATTCGTTCGCTTGGACCTTCGGTGACGGAGCAACTGGTTCGGGCCAGCAGGCATCGCATTCCTACACCAACGCGCAGCAGTACACGGTTCAGGTGATCGTCACCAATTCGTCGGGATCGACCACGCTGACGAAGCTCATCGCTGTCAACAACGCCAACACCGGCGGCGGCAGCTGCCCGACGCCGACGAGCTCCAACCTGTACTTGAGCTACCTGTCGCCGAACGGCGGCGGCTGCTCTAACGCCTCTCCGGGAGTGCCGTGCACTCCGAACGAGGCGTTGAGCTTCGCCGCGAACGCCTCCGGCTATAGCTTCGGCTGCGGTACGCACAGCTACTCCTGGAGTTTCGACGACGGCGGCACCTCGACGAGCAGGACGCCGACGCACGCGTTCACCGCACAGCGGACGTACAACGTGACCTGCACCATCACCAACCCGAGCGGCAGTACGACGTTGACGCTGCCGGTCACCGTCGGCACCGGTAGCGGCGGCGGTCCTGACGTTCAGGTCGACTTCGCGTACGAGCCCGTTCCGGGTGCGCCGACGCTGATCAAGTTCACGCCGTCGGTCGTCCCGGCGAACACGGTCTCCAGCTGGAAGTGGAACTTCGGCGACAACAGCGCCGAGGTGCCGATCAGCGGGACGTCCGTCATTCCGCAGTATCACCAGTACGCGAACAGCGGCACGTACACGGTCGTCCTCACGACCAACGCCGGCGTGGTCACCAAACAAGTAGTCGTCGGTGGCTCTACGACACCGCGCTGGAGACCTGTGCGGCACTGACGCGTCATTTCATGCAATTCTCTCGAGTGGCGGGCTTCGGCCCGCCACTCGCTTTTTGGACGCTGTTCCACGCGACTCCGTAGAATGTCGCCAATGGAACCTGCCGTCCGCGCGGTCGAGTTGTCGAAGCATTACGACATCTACCGCCGTCCGATCGACCGCGCGCTGGAGATCCTCACCGGCCGCCCGCGCCACACCGTTTTTCCGGCGCTGCAGGACGTCACGTTCGAGGTGGAGCGGGGCGAGACCCTCGGCATCATCGGGCAGAACGGCGCCGGCAAATCGACGCTTCTGAAGCTGCTCTGCGGTGTCACCCGTCAGAGCAGCGGCACGCTCGAAGCGCACGGCCACATCGCTTCGATCCTCGAGCTCGGAACCGGCTTTCATCCCGAGTTCTCCGGCCGCGATAACGCCGCCCTCAACGCCGCGATCCTCGGGCTTACGCCGGCGCAGGTCCGGGAAAGCCTGCCGAAGATCCTGGACTTTTCAGAGCTCGGCACCTTTCTCGACCGTCCGGTAAAGACCTACTCGTCCGGCATGTACATGCGTCTCGCGTTCTCCGTCGCTGTGAACGTCGATCCCGACATCCTGGTCATCGACGAGGCGCTGGCGGTCGGCGACGGCCACTTTCAGAAGAAGTGCATCGACAAGATTCGCGAGTTTCAGGAGCAGGGGAAGACGATCCTCTTCTGCTCGCACGCGCTCTACTACGTCTCCTCGATCTGCCGGCGCACGCTCTGGCTCGATCACGGCTCGGTGATGCGCTACGGTCCTTCCCTCGACGTCGTGCACGATTACGAGACGTTCCTCCTGCAACGCGATCGCGACGTCGCCAATGAAGGGGAGCCGCAGCCGGAGCGTGCGCCGACGCCCGTACGCATCCGCGACGTCACGATCTGCGACCGCAGCGGCGCATCGCGCGATCGTTTCGATCGCGGCGAGGACATCCACGTCCGGGCTCGCATTCACTCCGAAGACGCCGCGCAACCGGTGCACGTGATCATCGGCGTTCATCGCAGCGCAGACGACCTGCAATGCTTCGCCGTCGGCACTCACGCGGACGGCGTGGCGCCGCTCTCCGGGCGCAACGAGTACGATCTTACGGTGCGGCTGCAGGACGTGCCGCTGCTGCGCGGCGACTACTCGATCATCGCCTTCGCCGGCGACGAGAACGCGATGACGGTGTTCGATCGCCGCGATCTGCGGCCGGCCTTTTCCATGACGGGCGAGCGCTTCGACATCGGCCTGATCGACGTCCGTCATCGCTGGGAGCTCGAGCCCGCCGAAGTGGCGGCCGCCACGCGATGATCTCGCTGCTGGTCGTCAACTACCGGTCGGCGCCGCTGGCGATCGAGGCGATCCGCTCCGCGCGCGCGGCGACGTCGCAATCTCTGCAGGTCGTCGTCGTCGACAACAGCTCCGAGGCGGATGCACTCCGGCCGCACGCCGACCTCGTCATCGCGTCGCCTTCGAATCGCGGTTACGCCGGCGGCATCAACGATGGCCGCGCACACTGCCGGGGAGAGGTGATCGTAGCCGCGAATCCCGACGTGATCTTTGCCGATGGATCGATCGATGCGCTCGCCGACGCGCTACGGCACGCCGCCGTTGCCGGACCGGCGCTCTTCTGGGATGACGCACACCGCTGGCTGTTGCCGCCGTCCGATCTGCACACCGCGTGGCAGAAGATCGACGAAGTCCTCGCCAGCCGCGCGCGCGTGTGGATGCGCGCGCGCGATCGCCGGCGCTTTCTGTCGCGCGTTGCGTTCTGGTCGCTGCAGCAGACGACCGCGGTACCGGCGCTGTCGGGCGCCGTAATGGCCTTTCACGCGGACGCGCCGGCGTTCGACGATCGCTTCCCGCTCTACTTCGAAGAGACTGATTTCCTCCGCCGCGTGCGCGGACGCATCGTTTACGTACCGTCGGCGCGCGTGCGTCATCTTTACAATCAAAGCGCGGGTCAGGTCTCCGACGAAGCGGCCACGCGCTTCGCGCAGAGCGAGATGCGCTACCTGGAAAAGTGGAACGGACCATTCGTTGCGCGGATGTTGAAGTCTCTGGAGCGTCCGCCGCTTTCCTTTGATTTTGCCGAAGCAGTGAACATCGAGGGCGACCTCGTGATCGAAGCATCGCCGCTTGCGAACTTCGCTACCGCGGCCGGCTGCTTCGCTTCGCGTGTCGTCGATCTCCCACCGGACGTACTGTCGAGCTGGCGTGGCGACACCATTTATCTCCGCGCGGTCGAGCGCCGCAGCGGCCATGTGCTCGGGACGTGGGCGCGTAGAATACGGTCATGAGCTCGACCAGCGTGTCGGTGCTGATGCCGTTCATCGGGTCCGGCTCTCCACCGATTGCGGCCCGCCAGGCCATCGAGCGGTATCTCGCCTCGACCGGCTTCGATTTCGAGATCATGCCGCTCGCCGAGCCGACGTATGGTGCGTCGCTGCGCCGCGGCGTGTCGGAGGCGAAGGGAAATATCGTCGTCGTCGTCGATCCCGAGCTCCCGTATCCGGTCGGCGCGATCGGCGACGTCGTGGCGATGATCGACTCGGGCGGCACCGACATCGTTTTCGCCACTACGCATGAAGGCGACGACAGGCGCCATCCGCTGTTGCGCTGGTTCCTCGTGCCGCACCTTCCCGATCCCTCAATTCGCTTGAAAGCGTTTTCGTCCGCCGCCGCGAAGCTCGTCGCCGGCGAGTCGAAGTTGAACCGCGGCGGATGCGAACTGGAGCTCGCGTTCCTCGCGAACAAGTACGGCTTCCGCATCGAGCGGATCAACGTGCAGTGCGATTCGAAGGCGATGCCGCGGGCCTCTTTCGGCGGCGTGAGCGGACTCCCATCGCTCATCGCCATCCGTCTCAACGATCGCCGCATGAGCTACCGCGCGGCGCGGCGATGCCCGGTCTGTTTTTCGAGTGAGGTCTGGAGCTGGGCGCAGATTCCGGGCAACATCGTGCGCGCCTGCCATCGCTGTAAGTGTCGTTACCTCAATCGTTTCCATGAAGATGAAGAAGGGCTTCCGGTCCGCCGCGAGCTCCGCGCGTACGCGCCGGCCGGCGACGCGCTGGACGAGACGGTCCACTCCCGAACGGCGCGTGAAAAGACGTCGATGCGCCGCCTGGCGAACGTGCGGCGCGACATCCCGCTTCGCGCGCGGCTGCTCGAAGTCGGCGTGCGCGACGGCAGCTTCGGCGCCGCGGCGTCGCGCGAATACGAGTACGTCGGCATCGATCACGCCACCGCCGCCGCGCGTTCGGCGCGCGCGCGCGGACTCGACGTCTACTGCGCGGCGCTGCAGAACTTCGTCAACACCGGACCGGCGTTCGATGCCATCGCGCTCTTCCACGTCTTCGAGAACATGGCCGATCCGCACGATGCACTTGGCCGGGTAAAGGACTTGTTGAAACCGGGCGGCACGCTCTTCCTGACCACGTTCGACACCGAGGGCTTCCTCTATCTGCTCACCGAGCGGCGGCGGATGGTGCACAACTTCCGCACGCACCTGATCCTCTATTCGCGCTCCGCGCTGATCGAGCTGCTCGAGCACTCGGGGTTCGAGATCCAGTCGATCGTCCCCGATTTCGAATACCGCGATCACAAGTTCCTCCGCCACTGGCTGACCGCACGCTGGCCGCGCGTCGGCGCGATCGCCCGCGCCATCCTCCGCGTGCTGCCCGATCCGCTGCTCGTGACCTCGGGGTCGATCCGCGTGATCGCCCGCCGCCGCGCGGGGACGCCGGCGAACGTCCGCGCCATCCGCTCCGCCGAACCGACGCATGCCCGCTGACGACGTGCTGATCCGCCGTTACCAGGCGGGCGACGAACAGAAGATCCTCGAGCTCTTCGCGCGCTCGTTCCACGCGTCCCGTTCACTCGAGAGCTGGCGCTGGAAGTTCGCGGACGATCCGTGGGGACGCGAGCGCATCAGCCTCGCGTTCGCCGAGGATGGCACGCTGATCGGTCACTACGCAGGCTATCCGACGCCGTTCGCCATCGATGGCAGGCGCGTGATCGCGAATCAGATCGGCGACACGATGACCGAGAAATCGATCCGCCATGTCGGCCGCGGACCGACCTCCATCCTCGGACGCACCGCGCTCCATTTCTACGAGCACTTCTGCGAAGGGCAGGTCGCGTTCAACTACGGCTTCAACGTCGCGAACATCCAGAAGTTCTCGCTGCGGTTCTTGCGCAGCGATCGCGTCGAGCCCGTGACCTACCGCGTTTGTTCAGCACAGACATTCCTGCGCGTGCCCCGCCATCACCGCTGGCCGCTCGGCTACCATTTCGAGCTCGTGCAACAAACGACGCCGGAGTGGGACGACCTCTTCGCCCGCGCCGCGCCGTCGTATGGCTTCCTCGTGGAGCGCAATGCGCGATACGTCCGCTGGCGCTATCTCGGTTGTCCCGGCGTGCCGTACGTCGTCGTCGCGGTGCGCAAGTGGACGCGCCTCATCGGCTGGATCGTCTTCCGCATCCGCGACAATCGCCTGACCATCGGCGACGCGCTCTTCGATCCCAACTGGCCCGACGCTTTCGGCATGCTGCTGCGTCACGTCGTGCCGTCGTATCCGGTCGAGCTCGTCGAGGGCTGGTTCCCGCCGCGGCCGGCGTGGTTCGACTCCGTGCTGCGCGAGTGCGGGTTTCAGGTGCTCCCCGAGCCGCAGGATCTCTCGGTGATGTGCGTCCCGATGCCCGATGCCGTGGCCACGATGCGCGAGCGCCTCTACTACACCTGGGGCGACTCGGACCTCTTTTAGCGCGGCTTGCTTCGTGCATCGTAGAATTCGACCCGCATGAACGAGGTGCAGCCCCAGCACAACGGACGCGAAAAGCGCATCGCCGACGTCGACCGGAAGTGCGTGCTCGTGATCGACGACGACCTCCCGCTGCGAGGCATGGTCGCCGCGGCGTTGCGCCATCACGGCTTCCAGGTGCTGCTCGCAGGCGACGGGGCGGAAGGGCAGCGCGCGCTGAACATCCATCATCCCGACGTCGTGCTGCTCGACCTCGCGATGCCCGACGTCAACGGCTGGGACTTCCTGCAGCGCCTGCAGGAGACGGGACGCCTCGGCACGGTGCCGATCATCGTCGTCTCCGCGCATCTGCGACACGATCCGCAGGCGATTCTGCAGATGGGCGTCAAGGCGATCCTGCCGAAGCCGTTCAATCTTCCCGAGCTCATCGATCTGATCGAGCACGTGTCGCCGTGACGCAGGACGTAGCGGCGCTCTTCGATTCGCGATTTCTCCGAGGCTATGCGCGCTCGAAGCTCGCGCGCGATCCGGTGTACGCCGCCGCGGCTTCCCGCCTTCCCGACCTCCCGCTGCTCGACCTCGGCTGCGGCGTCGGGCTACTCGCGTTCTCGATGCGGCAGCGCGGCTTTCGCTCGCCGATCCTCGGTGTCGATTACGACGCGCGCAAGATCGACGCCGCGCGCCGCGCCGCCGATGGCTCGGTCGAATTCAGGCGAGGCGATGTACGCGATCCGATCGACATCCGCGGCAACGTCGCGCTGCTCGATGTCCTCCACTACTTCACGGACGAAGACCAGCAACTGATCCTGCGCAATGCCGCCGCATGCGTCGCGCCGGGTGGTGTGGCGATCATCCGCGACGCAATCCGCGATGGCTCGTGGCGTTACCGCGCGACATACATCGAAGAGACATTCGCGCGGTCGATCGGCTGGCTGAAAGGGGAGAGGCTGAACTTCCCGACGCGCGACTCGATCATCGCGGCCTTCGACGGATTCGAATGCGAGGTCGTGCCGATGTGGGGCCGCAGCCCGTTCAACAACTATCTCTTCGTCTTCAGCACGCCGTCGTCCGGAATCACGAAGCGATAGCCGCGCTGCTGCGCCTCGCCGATCACGCGCTCGATGCAGCGCAGCGACCACTCGCGTCCCTGGTGCAGCACGACGATCGCTCCCGGCTCGAGCCGCGGCACGACGCGCGAGACCACGCGGTCGACATCGCTCATCGTCGCGTCGTAGCCGCGCGCGGTCCAGCCGATCAGCCGCATCCCGCGTTTCGCCAATGCTGGGTGCACGAACGGATTCTTCATCCCGACCGGTGCGCGAAAGAGCGGCGACGGCACGCCACGCTCGATCTCGCGCTCGATCGCGCGCGGCCCGAGGCACCAGAACGTGCCACTCGGATGAGAAAAGGAGTGATTGCCGATGGTGTGTCCGCGATCGGTGATCGCCTTCAGGCTCGCTTCATCGGCGAGCTTGCCTTTGACGAAGAACGTCGCACGCACTCCATGCGCGTCCAGCAGATCGAGCAGCGCCGGTGTGTCGGACGTCGGACCGTCGTCGATGGTCAGCCAGAGCTCGCGCTCGCGCGTCTCGAAACAGGTGATGACCGGTCCGAGGAGCTGTGAGTTGGCGACAAGTGTCGGATAGAGAAGCAGTACGTGCGGCAGCACGAAGAGAAACGCGAGCATCGCCGAGGCGACGTAGTGCACCCATCCGCTATGCAGTACGAACCAGGCGCTGGCGGCGATCATCAGAATCGTCATCATGACCGCCTGGGACTTGCGGTTGTCGCGGTCGCCGAGCAGCAGCCCGAGGATGAACATCGGCGTGTGAATGACGATGGCGGTCAGCGGCACGATCGTCAGCGCGATGAGCCACCAGCGCCACGGCAGCACCGCGGCGAGGTAGCACGCGGTGGCGATCGTGTATGCGATCGACGTGAGGTAGTAGCGGTTCACGCGCTCTCCTCGAAGAACGGATCGAACGCGAACCACTGGAACCAATGCTCGCCGATGACCTGCTCGAGCTGCGCGATCCACTTCTCGATCGCGAGCGTGAAGTCGCGGCTTCGTCCGACTCGTTCGACGGTGATCGGCTCGCCGGTGATCAACGTGTACCTTCGCAATCCTCGGCGCACGACGAACATCGGATAGATCGAGACACGCGCCGCCATCGCCAGCGCGAACGGTCCGGTCGGGACGCTCGCGCGGCGGCCGAAGAGCGTGATCGGAGTGGTAGCGATGCCCGAGGTCACGCGGTCGCCTTGAATCGCGACCAGGTCGCCGCGTTGCACCGCTTCGAGCAGGTCGAATGCGAGATCGCCGTTCGTGTTGAAGCCGACGCGCAGACCGTCCTCGCTCGCCTTCCCGACCTTCGCTTCCTCGTACTGGCGTGTCTGCGGATCGACCTCCGGCGCGCGGATCATCACGATCTTCCGCGTCGTCGACGCGGCGAAGAGATGTGCGCCGAGGTCGTAGCTTCCCATGTGCGCGGTGAGGATGATCGCGCCGCCGCTCGCTTGCAGCAGCGGATCGAAGTGCTCGCGGCCGACGAATGAAAATTCGGGAACGACGCGCTGCTCCTTGAACCGGATGTTGTCGGTGATCGTCCAGGCGTAGTTCCAGAAAACGCGGAGGGTGCGAACGAAGTTGGCGATCGCCCACGAGCCGGGCTTGATCGCGGCGAGGTTGTGCATCACGCCGCGCCGCCCCGGTCCCCAGAGGAGGAAGAAGAGCGACCACCACGCGATGACCGCCGGCTCGATCGACAACGGGATGTTCAGCACGGCCCACCGCAGGAACTGCCGCCAGAAAACACCCTTGACCTGGAAGCGGCGCGGCAGGGCCATTGTCAGTGCGTCCGCATGATGTCGGCGAGCTCGCGATCGAGCGCCGGCAGCGCCGGCCGCAGCGCGCGGAAGAGCGGGCTGCGCATCAATTCGTCGTCGCCGGGGTAGGTGGGGACGAAGTGCAGCGGGAACTTCGCGAAGATCTCCGCGTCGGTGCGCTTGCGCCGCTTCTGCACGTCGTCGCGCTTCGTCGCGATGCGCGTCTGGTTGCGCATGATCCACTCCAGGGCGCGGAACTGCATTGCCGTGAGCGGGTCGTCGATCGCCGCAATCGGCGCGGGGCCGAACAGCTTGCGCCACGCGCGTCCGAACAGCGACCGCTTGCCGCTCATCGACGCGAATGCGCCGCCGAACGGCGCGCGCATCAGTTCCGCGACGTTGAGGTTGCGCGTCGTCGCGTAGTGATGCAGGCGATGCATGTAGGCGAAGAGGATCGCGCCTGCGGAGTGGGCGAGGTCTTCGTAGTTTTTCAGCGCGGTCTGCAGCGCGTTGCGCTCGAAGAGGACGCCGCGCTCGAAGTCGCCGAGGCGGTTGCTCGTTGAGCTCGACGCATGACGGACAACGGCGCGCGGCTCGATCACGGCGCGATAGCCGCTGATCCAGGTCCGCCAGCCGAAGTCGACGTCTTCGAGATAGGCGAAGTAGTCGTCGTCGAACGCGCCGAGGTCCATCAGTAGCTCGCGGCGGGAGATCATGTTGCCGCCGCAGGCGAACAGAAGCTCCTCGCCCGGCGCGGGATCGGGACGCGATCCGGCAGTCATGCGAAAGCCGTCCTGGAACGCGTGGCCGTCGAACGTCAGCACGCCACCGACGAAGTCAATGAGTTGACCATCCGGTGAGACGATCTTGCCCGCGACCGACACCACGTCATCCGGCGCCTGCTCCATCGCCTCGTGCAGTGCGGCCAGCCATCCCGCCTCGGGGAGCGCGTCGTTGTTGAGGAAGATCACGTTCCGCGCGCGCGAGCCGGCCAGCGCCGCACGAAGACCGCCGGTGAAGCCGCGGTTCTCCGTCAGCGGGAAGAGCTTCACGCGCGGATGGCGGATGGCGATCGCCTGCGCGCTGCCGTCGGTCGAGCCGTTGTCGACGACGGTGATCGAAGCGCCGTCGACATCACCGATCTGCTGCTCCACCGCCGCCACGCACTCCAGCGTCTGCTCGCGCGAGCTCCAGTTGACGATGATGACTTCGGTCGACGATGTCATCCTGAGTCCCGTAGAGGACGAAGGATCCGTAAGTTCATGCGACGCGTTTGCTGGAGACGGATCCTTCGCCGTCTGCGCGGCTCAGGATGACACATCAGAAGATCCTCCTTCTGATCCGCTGCATGATCGTCGGCGGATGCTGCGGCACGTGCATGCTCGCGGCGAACTCCGACTTCTGCTTGTCGATCACGGGGTTCGCGCAGAAATCGACCAGCGGACGCAGCGTCCGCTCCCACTGGTGATGGATGACGAACGAGCGCGTGCCGTTGACCATCTGTTCGTAGCGCTCGCGATCGGTGAGCACGCCGACGATCTCGCTCGCGAACGCAGCGGGATCTTCGTGGTGGATGATGCTGCCGCAGCGGTAGCGCTCGAGCAGTTCGTCCGTTCCCGGCGCCGAGCTGGTGATGATCGGCAGGCCGGCCCAGAGGTAGTCGTAGATGCGCGTCCGCATCGCGAGATCGGTCTCGATCGATTGCGGAAAGGTCATCAGCGCGATGGTGAAACGGTCGAAGAACGCCGAGCGTTCGTCGTACGCGACCCACGGCTCGAAGCGGACGAAGTCGTACTCCTTCCGCCGCGCATACTTGATCGCCTCCGCCGCGCGGCCCTGCGGCGTCAGCTCCGGATTCGGATGCGTGTTGAACGTCAGCTTCAGCATCGGAATCTTCACCCGCGCGATCGCCACCGCTTCCATTGCCAGGATCGGGTCGTACCAGTCGTAGATGCCGCCGAAGAGGATCTCCGGCGCGGTGCTCGCGCGCGACGGCAGCGCGCGCCCCTGCGCGACGCCGAACGGCGCGATGCGGATGAGCGAGTCGAGATGCGGATCGTTGTCGAAGGCGATCGGATTCATGCGTCCGACGGCGAGCATCATGCCGAGGTAGAAGAGGCGCTGCGCTTCGGAAGCGCAGAGGAAGAGATCGCCCTTCAGCAACGAGCTGACCAGCGTCGTGTGATCGTGCGTGAATACCTCGGCGCCGCGCTCATTGAAATAGTGAAGGTTCTCGACGATGAACGGATCGTACAGATCGACCACCACGGGCAGC
>Ga0193697_1000435_pt1 | contig 14920 bp, 14 predicted proteins | sample L3m2metaG_FD_145073 | JGI IMG/M metagenome (GOLD analysis project Ga0193697, IMG submission 145073) | Soil microbial communities from a riparian zone of the East river system, Colorado, United States - L3m2 | ecosystem: Environmental > Terrestrial > Soil > Riparian zone | place: USA: East River... | reverse complement strand
GGATGACCATCGTGCCTGAATTCAGGCGGGTGAGCGTGGCGTCGGGATAAGGAGAGAGCAGCGTTTCCGACATGAACTGGTTGCCGCGTTGCTGCCATCGCCGCACGACCCGGACCCGCGTGCCGCCGTAGAGCCGCGCGAGGGCCGCTCGATTGTATGGACCGGCGGCGCCGAACGCATCGAGCGCCTCCAGGGGCTCGATCCGGACCTCCTGGCCGCGGGTTCCTATCTCGGCGGCGGCCGACTCGAGCCCCGCCGATGTGGTGCACACCTCGTAACGCCCCAGCTGCGGCCGCGGCGGCGTAAACAGCGCTCCCAGCAGGGGATCGCATATCATTGAGATGGCGATGGCGTATATCATCTGTGAGCCCTGCGTCGGAACGAAGGATACCGCGTGCGTGGACGTGTGTCCCGTGGACTGCATTCACCCGCGTAAAGACGAGCCGGAGTTCGACGCGGTGGACATGCTCTATATCCATCCCGACGAGTGCATCGACTGTGGCGCGTGCGTGCCGGCGTGTCCCGTCGACGCGATTTTCACGCTGGACGAGACGCCGCAGAAGTGGGCAGGGTTCATCGCAAAGAACCGGGACTTCTACGAGGGATTAGGGATTAGGGATTAGGGAATCCCTGACAGGGCTTTTACGATATGGGACTCATCGACCACCGTTTCGAAGACAACTTCATCACGACCAGCATCGATCGCGTGTTGAACTGGGCGCGCGAGTCGTCGATTTGGCCGATGGGCTTCGGGCTTGCGTGCTGCGCCATCGAGATGATGGCCGCGTCGGCGTCGCGCTACGACATCGCGCGCTTCGGCGCCGAAGTGTTCCGCGCCTCGCCACGGCAGTCGGACCTGATGATTGTCGCCGGGACCGTGACCAAGAAAATGGCGCCGGTGCTGAGGCGGCTCTACGATCAGATGCCGGAACCGAAGTGGGTGATCTCGATGGGCAGCTGCTCGAACGCGGGCGGCCCGTTCCCGACTTACAGCGTGCTGCAAGGCGTGGACAAGGTGGTGCCGGTCGACGTGTACGTGTCCGGCTGCCCGCCGCGTCCCGAAGCCTTGCTGTACGGTTTGATGCGGCTTCAGGACAAGATTCGTAAGGAAGGCACCGTGCTCCGCAAAGAGCGGACGATCATGTCGGGCGACACCGAACCGACGCTGAACACCAAGCGGTTCGACGCCGACGGCGAAAGGGCGTAACGCCTCCATGCAGACCGTCATCAGATTCCTGAAGACCATCTTCCTGGTCGACCTGCTGAAGGGTCTGTGGCTGACGCTGAAGTACACCCCTCAGCCGGCCTTTACGTTCCAGTACCCGGCGGAGCGGCGGCCGACGGCTCCGCGGTTCCGCGGCGTGCTCCGGCTGCAGACCGAGCCGGGGACCGGTGCACAGACCTGCATTGTCTGCGACCAGTGCGCGAAGGCGTGCCCCGACGACTTGATCGCGCTCGGCGGCCATCGCGAGCCCGGCCAGAAGATCAAAGTGCTGGATTACTTCGATTTCAACCTGTCGCGGTGCAGTTTCTGCGGCCTTTGCGCGGAAGTCTGCCCGACCAAGCCGATCAAAGCGCTCATCATGAGCGAGGATTACGAACTTGGTAGCTACAGCCGGGACACGCAGATACTGCGCGTGGACGAGATGTACGACGGCGTGCCGATCGAGCAATACACGCACTGAAACATTTTTCGCTTCTCGAAAGGCCCCAAACCAGAGACAATCGCGTCCACGCGGCGTTCTCGCCGCGGCCCGATTCTTGTAAAGCCTGGGGGGGTCATGCACAGCGCCATCCGTGTCGCCGTCGCGTCGGCCATCGTCGCGACGGCCACGTTCCTCATTTCCGCCGACTCGACACCTGCCTCGGAAGCTTCAGAAGTCCAGTTGAGAATCGGAGATCTCCTGTTTGCGGAGGGTCGCTTCAGCGACTCGCTGGATGCGTATCGCAATTCTCTGAAGACCGCGCCGCCTGACGGTACGCGCCGGCCGCGCATGGGGGTCATCGCGTCGGCGCTGCGGGTGGCCGAGTTCGGGCTGGCCCGCCTGGAAGCCGAGAAGCTGCATCTGAGCGATCCGAAGGGACCGGACGCGACCGCCCTGTATGCGGACGCGTTGTGGTCGTCAGGGTTGTTTCAGGAAGCCGAGTCCGGATACCGGGACGCCCTTGCGGCGGCTCCGGAGCTTGCGCGCGGCCGTCACGGTGTGGCGCGGTCGCTGGCGGCACGGTCCCATCTCGAAGAGGCGCTGGGCGAAGCACAGGCGGCGCTGCGCCTGTCGCCGCGCGATCTGGAAATCCACCACACCGTCGGCACGATTTTCGAGCGCATGCACAAGTACGAGGAGGCGGCGGCCGCCTTCTCCAACTACGTCAACCTGCTGCCGAACAAGGACCGGAGCGAGAAGGCCGACTGGTCGCGGGCCGAAATCCGCTTCCTGCGGTCGTTCGGTCAGCGCACGCCGTTCGAGAGCGAACCGGGCACCGACGACAAGCTGTACACCGTGGACTTCCGGCTGGTGAACGACAAGGTCGTGGTGCGCGCGAAGATCAACGACGCCGCGGCGCAGGATTTCGTCGTCGACACCGGATCGGAGAACACGGTCATCACGCGCACGACGGCGCAGCGGCTCGGCGTCACGCCGGTCACCTACACGCTCAGCGCGGGCGTCGGGCGCGTCGGTCTGCGCGGTCTGCAGCTCGCGCGCATCGATTCGCTCGAGCTCGGGTCGCTGAAGCTGCGCAACATCCCGTGCCTCATCAAGAATCCGCCGCTACGCGACATTCCCGTCAAGGAAACGGAAGGTCTGTCGCCGCTGGCGCTCGGCTATTCGATGGTCATCGACTACAAGACCCACAAGCTCACCTTCGGGAAACACCTGCCGGAGGAGCCCAGAGACTTCGAGCTGCCGCTTCGCCTGCACCGCCTGGCGACGGTCCGCGGCGTCGTCGATACCACGCACCAGGCGAACTTCGTCGTCGACACCGGTGGCGAGGTCATCTCGATCAGTCAGGCGACGGCGACCGCGCTGGCGAAGCCCGAGACCGGCCGCCGCATCGCGCTGAAGGTATACGGCACGTCGGGATGGGATCCCGATGCGTTCCTGATGCCGGGCGTCGATCTGCTGTTCGAAGGGATTCAGTACAAGAATTTCCCTGTCGTCGTCCTGAACCTGGATGCGCCGAGCGCGCTGCTCGGGTTCCAGCTTGGCGGGATTGTCGGCCACAAGTTCCTGAGCAAATACCGGGTCGTCATCGACATGGAACGCTCGGTCCTGCGGCTCAAAGCCGTTTCCTGAGGTCAGTCCTCGGCGACGATCCGACGGCGCAGGCGCTGCTCCCGACGCGCCTGCGCTTCCTCGCACACGCGGCGCTCTTCCTCGGTTTCCACCAATAACGGCGGAACCTGCACGCGACTGCCGTCGCTGTCGATCGCCACGAACGTCAAGAAGGCGCGGCTGGTGCGGCGGCGCCGTCCCGTCAGCGTCTCTTCGGAGAAGACGTCGACCTGCACTTCGAGCGAGGTCGTGAAGACGCAGGTGACGCGCGATTTGAGGATGATGAGGTCGCCGACCTTGATCGGGTGAAGGAACTGCAGGTCGTCGACGGCGGCGGTGACGAGTCGCGTGCGCGTGTGGCGGTGACAGGCGATGGCGCCGGCGATGTCGATGAGGTGCATCACCGTGCCGCCGAGGATGAACCCGAGGGGGTTGGCGTCGTTCGGCAGCACGACCTGCACCATTTCCGTGGCTGAATCGGCGGCGCGCTTGGGTGTCAGGTCCATCCGGGTATGGTATCCGGTGCCGGGATCGGTGCCGGGATCAGTGCCGGGATCGGTGCCGGGATCGGCGTCAGGCGCGGCGTCGCATCCCTCGCCAGGCCGGGCGGTTACGTGCCTGGCAACTCTGGTTGCTCCCCGAGCTTCTTGGCCACCTCTTTCAGCATCCCGTCCATCGTCGCGTGGTGACCCATGACGTAGCGCGACACGAAGCGGAAGATCGGGTTGCCGACCCAGCCGTCCTCGGTGATCGTGACGGTGCTGCCGGTCGGCGACGGCGCGATCGTGATCGTCCAGGTGCCGCCGAACATCTTCTCCGTGTCCTTGACACGCGTCACGTGACGCCGCGGCGGATCGCTCTCCACCACGTCGATCGGGACCCCTGACGCGGCCGTCGCCTGCATGATCGCCGGCCAGACCTCCTCCGCCGGCCGCCGCAGCGCGAGCGAGCGCGTGGCGACGTGATTGCGGGGCAGCGTCGCGCCGATTGCCGCAATCACCGCAACCACGGCTGCCACCACCACGAGCACAATCAGGATCCACTTCATGCGTCCTCCTCTCCGCGAACCCCGCGCCGATGCACCCGCATCCGTGCCTGCGAAGCCCTCGCGAGCAGATGCAATCCCTTCAGCGCTGCCGCCCGATCGCCCGGCGAGAGCTGCGCGAGCACCTGCTCGACCCTGACCGGATCCAGCACCGACTTCGCCTCGCGCAGGCGCATGCCGGCGGCGGTCGCCCGCAGGAGGACGCGCCGCCCGTCCTGCGGGTCGCGTTCGCGCCGCGCATACCCCTTGCGCTCCAGCCGGTCGATTGCGAGCGACATCGTCGCGACCGTGACGCCCATGTGGCCGGCGAGATCGGTCATCGACATCGCATCGACCTCGTCGAGATGGTCGAGGATGCTCGCCTGGTGGGCGCTGACGTCCTCGCCGGTCTGCGGATCCCGCACGTGCCGCGTGTGGCAGGCGAAGTAGATCCGCGGGTAGGCGTCGAGGACCTGGCGGACGTGAAGATCGCGTACTTTACTTTGCTTTGTCAAACCAAAATATCGTACCGCAAAAAACGAGTCGGAGCTAGGGGCTAGGGGCTTGGGGCTAGCTGTCAGAGGTGGGGACTGGGGACTGGGGCTAGTCCCTAGCCCCTAGCCCCTACTCGTTCTTTGACCCTAGAAGTCGTAGCCGATCCACACCGCGAACCGCGGCTTGCGCCACGCCGCGCTGCAGCCGTCGCCGTTGATGTTGCAGCCGTTCTGACCCGCGTACACCACGTCCTCCCACGACTTGTTGAAGGTCGTGCGCCACGACCAGTCGAAGTGAATCGGGAAGCCGAGCGCGAACGTCTCGAGGCCAACGCCGTACGAGGCGCGTCCGTCCTTCAGCCGGAACCCGTCGATCGTCCGCGGCGGACCGTAGGTGAGTACCGCATTGCCGCTCGGGTCGCGCACGAAGTCGGTATTCGTCGAGTTGATGACCGCGCCGGTCACGAGGCGGCAGGTTTCCGTGGCGCTGGTCGCGAACTTGTAGCCGCCCGACCCGGAACACCCGGTATCGGCCGACGGCTGATTGTTGAACCACGCGCCGCCGATGCCGGCGAAGAACACGCCGCGAATCCCGCCGATGACACCAATCGGCGTCAGCGCCGCCTCGATGAGCGGGAAGCGCAGTTCCGCATTGGCGACGACGGCGTTCTGCCCGGCGAACTCGAGGTAGTCGTAGCCGCGCAGGTCGTAGTTGCCGCCGAAGTACCAGAAGTCCGGGAAATCCCCGGTGCTCTTGAACCCCTTGATCCGCGTCGCCAGCAGTCCGGATCCACCCAGGCGCAGGTAATGCCGCGCCTCGAGGTCGAACGTCTGGCGCGACAGCGTATTGCCGATTTTCGGCGCAATGTCGTACGCCGCGCGCAACGTGCTGCCGGCGAGCGGACCGAATTCACGGAAGACGGTCGTCTCCTGGATGAACGACACACCGATGGGCACGAGGGTCCCGTTCCGGAAGACCGACGCGCCGTACAGCTGTTGCTGGTAGTCCTGCGCCGCCTGCTCCACGGCGGGATCGTTGTACTCCTCGTTCAGCTGCATCACGCCGCCGGAGAACTCCAGGCGGCGGTAGCGATCGAGCGGATAGATGCCGATGGCCGATCCGCCGCGGACGGTGCGGGTCGCAATCGCCAGGTCGCGATCGATCAGGCCGCTGTAGACCGGATCGTAGAACACACCACCGAGCTGTCCGTAGAAGAACTGCGTCTGCGAGAAGCCCTGGAGCGCGTACTGAAAGCGCCGCGCCAGATTCACATACGACAGCGCCAGCGTGCGGTACTGCGAGATCGACGCCGCAAAGAAGTTGATCTGCTTGTCGCCGAGCACGTCGCCGAAGCTGACCTGCGTGCCGCCGAAGAGGTCCCCGTTGTTGGTGACGCCGACGTTGACCGGCGGCCGCCCCTCGAGGAACATCTTTTCCCAGGTCCCTTTCTTGCGATTGTTCTCCTTCACGAGCGTGTGCTGCAGCGGTGCCTGGAAATCGATGACCGGGCCGGGCGCGCCGAAGTCCGACGACGCGGCGGTGTGCAGCGGCTCTTTGCGCTCGAGCGTCCGGATGCTGTACTCGTTCTTGTAGTAGCTGATGAACGCGAGCTTGTTGCTCTTCACGCCGCCTTCGCTGAGCACGACCGGCGACCAGTTGCCGCCGACGGCGTCCGTGTACTGCCGCAGTTCGCCATTCTTCAGATCCAGCGTCCAGATGTTGTAGATGTTGCCGTTCTTCGCGACTTCCGGCTCTAGCGGCACCGCGGGATCGGTCGCCGTCGACGCAAACGTCAGGGTGTCCATGTCGATGAACGACGCCGCCGTCTCATCCTGAGTGCCGAAGGTCAGCTGCGTCTTCTTCTTGGTGTCGAGATCGAACCGGAACAGCTTCTGGTTGCCGCTGACGCGCGCGTTGTAGACGATGAACGCCCCGTCCGGCGAATAGACCGGCCCGTAGTCGGCGAAGGCGTCGTCGGTGAGGTTCGTGATCTGCTTGGTCGCGAGATCCACGGTGAAGATGTCGCCGACGCCACCGCGCAGCGCCGCGAACGCGATCGACTTCCCGTCGGGTGAGAAGTTCGGCGATTCGGGTTCATCGACCGACCTCAAGGGAATGCGCTCTTCGATCTTCCGCGTCAGCACGTTCTGAATGACCAGCGTCCGCTCCTTCTCGGTGCGGACGAAGTACGCGAGGCGATCGCCCTTCGGCGACCACGACATGTACGGCATGATGTTGGTTCGCTCGCCGCGCAGGACGATGTGGTCGAAGCCCATGTCCTTGTCGAACCCGCCCGTGAGGTTGCGGACGATCGACCCGTCTTTCGACGACACCAGAACGATGTCGATCTCCCGGTCTTTCCGGTTGATGGTGACCGCCGCAATCAGATCGCCTGACGGCGAGGGGGCGATGGAGAGCGCTTCGGCGAAATGCGTCTTCTCCTGGTTCGGCGACAGATCGCGCCCATAGTCCGCCGGCCGTTCCTTGTCGCGGAACGGCTTGAACCGGTCCTTCAAGTAGCGGTCGAACGCTTCGTCGAACTCTTCTCTCTTCATCCGCAGCGCTTCTTCGTAGGCGTCTTCGCCGCCGCCGATGACGCTCTTGCGCAGCGAGAACAGGAACTGCCGCACGCCTTCCTTGCCGAATTTCGCTTCGATGAACTCGAAGACCGCGTGACCCAGGTTGTACACCAGCAGCACGTTGCCGGAGTTGCCGTAGCCTTCCATCTCCGACATCTTCGGTACGATGTCGGCGATGGCGGCATCGCGGACCTGCATCAGGTCGCTCGAGCTCCACTGCCCGCGCTCGTAGTCCGACAGTCCTTCGTTGACCCACAGCGGCACGCTGCGGCGGATGAGGGTGGTCGGAATGATGTCGAATTCGAACTGGTGCGTCAGTTCGTGCGTGATGAGGCCGTACAGCTGGTCCGGTGGATCGTCGATCGGCAGGAGCATGCGGTGCTGCATGGGCTCGGCGAACGCGCCGACGCCTTCCTGGGCGCCGCCGGGCGCGACGTTCTGCTGCTCGAACTCGCTGTGGGTCTTGAACAGGATCATCGGCACTTTGTACGGCAGGTCGTGCTTCAGATCCGCGCTGATTTGCTGATACGCGCTTTCGGCGTAGCCGGCGATCCGCTCGAGGTGCTGCTGTAGCGCCGGATAGTAGTAAATCTCGAAGTGGTCGGTCGTATAGATGTACCACTCGAACTTGTCGTAATGAATGTTGTTCTTGCCGAAGTACGGCACCATCTGCGTTTGCGCCGCGACGGTGGTGGCGAAGCCGGAGACGAGCCAGGCCACGAGCAGCGCGACGGACGAATAGCGGATTGGGCGGGGCACTCGGGTACGCATAGGCAGGTACCTCGGAAAAGTCGGTCGGAAACCGGCTGCGATCTTACTGTTACGGCACGCCGCCTGCAAACACCGTGCTCGGCAATTTCTCGTGCAGCGCGTGCGACTTGTCCTCTGCCGACGGCGGGCCGCGACCCCTTTCGGCGACAAGCCCTTATACTGGTCCGCCTATGCGTGCGTTTCATGAGGCACGCTTCGGCGGACAGCCTCGGGGCCTGCCGGCCGTAGCGCGGTCGAGCCCGGGCGCGCGAAGCCTGACCTGCCAAGCCGAAGGGCGAGGGCGGCAAATTGCGCGAAAGGTGGCCTGCCTAGCCGAAGCGCGAAGGAAGCCAGCAGCGCGAAGGCTGGAATAGATGCCGCCCTACAAGGGTTTACGTGAGGTGTCGCCAGCCTTCGAGGCGGAGGCGCTGGCGTCGCTCGACAGCCTGTACCGCGCGGCGATGCGGCTGACCCGTGTGCCGGCCGATGCCGAGGACCTCGTGCAGGAGACCTATCTGAAGGCGTTCCGCGCGGCAGAAAGCTTCGAACCTGGCACCAACATGAGGGCGTGGTTGTTCACGATTCTCCACAATACCGCCCGTAACCGCTTCCGTGACCGCGCCCGCGACACCGTCGCCGTCGACAGCGACGTCGTGGATCGCGCGGCAGAGTTGCCGCCACCGGGCGGCATCGTCGAAACGCCCGAAACGCGGTTGATACGCGAGACGCTGGCGCCCGACCTCCAGGCGGCCCTCGACGAGTTGCCGGACGCGTTTCGCGAGGCGGTCTGGTTACGCGACGTGGAAGAGTTTTCCTACGCCGAAATTGCCGCGACGCTCTCGATTCCCCTTGGCACCGTCATGTCGCGCATCTCGCGCGGCCGCCGCCTGTTGTTCCAGAAGTTGAATCATTTACGTCCTGTCGGGCTTACCAAAGAACATGCGTAGCTGCGAATCCATCGACCCGCTCGTCACGCCGTACATCGACAGGGAGCTGCCGGACGTCGATCGCCAGGCGGTCGACCAGCATCTCCGCGCCTGCCCGCCGTGCCATTCGCGCGTCGTCGCGGAACAGGCCGTCCGCGATCTGGTCCACGCAAGACAACCCGAGCTGAACAAGAAAGAAGCGCCGCCGTCGTTGCACGCCAGGTGTGCGGCACTGACAGCCGGCCTCACCGCCCCTCGTGACGTCGTGAAGCCGGCTGTCATCGCGCAGGGCGTGCCTCTTCCGCTCCCGGCGAAAGCCGGCCAGCGCTCGGGCGTTCCTCTTTCAGGCCGGCCGGCATGGACCACGCGCCTCGCGCCGTTCGCCCTCGCGGCGTCGCTCGTGACCGTCGTTGGCGGCGCGTTTCTCTATCAAGCGACGAAGAGGTCGACGCGCGTCATGGCCGCCGAGCTCGCCGCGGATCACGTCAAGTGTTTCGCGATGAACGCCGCGCTCGGCACCCGGCAGGCGCCATCCGCCGTCGAGAGCACGATGCTATCGAGCTTCGACTGGCGCATGCATCTGCCGGCCGATCCGTCGCGCGCCGGACTCGAGCTGATTGGCGCCCGACCCTGTCTCTACGGCGAGGGGAAAATCGCGCACATCATGTATCGTCATCAAGGGCGCCCGGTGTCGCTGTTCATGCTGCCGGACACCGCGCGCGCGCAGGGCCTGGTCGAAGTGCTCGGGCACGAAGCTGCCATCTGGTGCGTCAACGACCGGACGTTCGTGCTGGTCTCGCGCGAACCGAAGCAGGATGTCGAGCGGCTCGCGGCGTTCGTGAAGAGTTCGTTACATTGAAGAGACCAGCTATCAGCTATCGGCTATCAGCCTTCAGCTAACGAGGCAGAGCCGAAAGCCGAAAGCTGAGAGCTGAGAGCTTGTGAGGAGTTTGCGATGAACCTTCGATGGGCGATAGCGGCATTCGGCGCGCTGGCGCTGGCCTTCGTCACCGTGCCGGCGCCGTGGCCCGACAGCCACGCCGGCGCCGCCGGCCCTGCCTGTCCGGCGAACGCCAAGCCGGCGAACATGAACTTCACCTTCAAGGATCTGAACAACAAGGACGTGAAGCTCGCCGCGTTCAAAGGCAAGGTGGTGCTGCTCGATTTCTGGGCGACGTGGTGCGGCCCGTGCAAGATCGAAATCCCGTGGTTCATCGAATTCCAGGAAAAGTACGGCAAGAGCGGCCTGAACATCATCGGTATCCTGACCGAGGACACTGTGGCGAAGGCCAAGCCGTTTGCCGCCGAGTGGAAGATGAACTACACGCTCCTCTCGGGCATCGACCGCGACGATGTGGACGACGCCTACGGTCCGATGTTTGGGTTGCCGGTGACCATCGTGATTTCCCGCGACGGCAAGATCTGCAGCAAGCATGTCGGCCTGTCGTCGAAAGACAAGTTCGAGAGCGAGATCAAGGCCCTGCTGTAACGCGCGCTTTGCGGCCCCGTCGCCTCGGCCGCGTGGTATGATTCAGCGATGCTGAAGGGATTCACTCACGCGCGGCTGGCCTGCGGCTGCCGGATCGCGTTCCGCGAAGGCGTCGAGGGCAGTCCCGTCACCGTCGTGGTCGAGGAGAAGTCGTCGGCGTGTACGCTGCCGCTGCACGTGCGCAATCTGCCGGTGTTCGACTACCGCGAAGCGCTGCGGCCGTCCACGCGTCTCGGCCCGCCCGAGGAAGAGGAATTCGAAGAAGAAGGTTAGACACGCGATCAGTCGCCAGTTGTCGTACGACTGAGGCTGATGACTGACGACGGACTCGCGACCACTCTCCCGTGACAATTCACACTGAATCTCCTGCCGGCGACTTGTCGCGCCTGCGCATCGACCGGGACACCGGCGCGCGCCGGCGCTGGGTGCCGTGGGCCGTCCTCCTCGTGCTGGCGGCCGTCGGGGCCGCTTTGTACCCGAACGCCCGCGCCTACGTCGCCGAGCGGCGCGCGCCGGAGGTCGAGACCGCCCGTGTGACGCAAGTGGTGACGACGCCGGGCGGTTCGACGGCGTTGCCGGTGCTCGTGGCGAGCGGCTACGTGGTCGCGCGTCGCAGCAGCGACGTCGGCGTCAAGATGGGCGGCCGCCTGGCGCGCCTCAGGTTCGAAGAGGGGACCCGCGTGCGCAAGGGCGAGGTGATTGCCGAGATCGAGCATGCGGATGTCGACGCGCAGCTCGAGGCGTCGCGGCGCACCGTCGCGGAAGGCGAGGCGCAGTTCGGTCAGGCGATCGCGGCGCGCGACGAGGACCTCCGCAACCTGGAGCGGCAGCGCGCGCTGATGAAGGATGGCATCACCACCACCGCGACGCTGACCGCCGCCGAATCCTCGGCGGCCGTGTCCGCTGCCCGCGTGAAGTCGGCGGAGGCCGCCATCGCGTCCGCCCGCGCGCGCGTACGCGTCACCGAAGAAGCGATCGAGAACGCGAACGTGCGGGCGCCGTTCGACGGCGTGGTGATCAAGAAGCGCGCGGAGGTCGGTGAAACGGTCTCGCCGTTCGGCGTGCAGGGCCAGGCGTCGCGCGAGGGCGGCGCGATTGCGACCATCGCGGACCTCGCCGAGCTCGAGGTGCAGACCGAGGTCAGCGAAAACAGCGTGGCGAAGCTGAGCGCCGCGATGCCGGCCGAAGTCACGCTGCAGGCCTACCAGGATCAGCCCTACAAGGGCCGGCTGCGGCAGATTTTTCCGTCCGCCGATCGTGCGAAGGCCATCGTCGAAGTCCGTGTCAGTATTCTCAATCCCGACGCGCACGTGAAGCCGGAGATGACCGCGAGCGTCACCTTTCAGGAGCCGGGCGCGGCACGGGGACGGAGTGGTACAGCGACGGAGTCAGGTCCGTCCGCAGCCGCGCCGCCGGTGGTGCTCGCGCCCAAGCGCGCCATCATCCAGCAGGGCGGCGCGTCGGTGGTCTGGGTTGTCAGCAACGGGTCGTCCGTGCGCCGCGTGGTGGCGCTCGGGTCCGAACGGATCGATCAGATCGAAATCAAGAGCGGCGTCGTACCGGGCGAGGTGGTCGTGCTGAACCCGCCGGCCGGCCTGACCGATCGCGGCATCGTGCGCGTGAAGGGAAGCTGAGATGGCCCTCATCGAATTGCGGGACGTGACGAAAGCCTACAAACGCGACGCGATCGAAATCCCGGTGCTCGATCGCGTCTCGATCAGCGTCCCCGAGGGCGACTTCCTGGGATTGATGGGCCCGTCCGGCTCGGGCAAATCGACGCTGCTGAACCTCCTCGCCGGCATCGATCGGCCGTCGCGCGGCGCGATCCGCATCGGCGATACGGAAATCAGCACCCTGTCGGAGCGCGCGCTGGCCGCCTGGCGCGCCCGTCACATCGGCTTCATCTTCCAGCTGTACAACCTGATTCCCGTGCTCACGGCGTTCGAAAACGTGGAACTGCCGCTGCTCCTGACGAATCTGTCGAAGAAACAGCGCCGCGATCACGTGTTGACCGCGCTCGGCATCGTCGGACTGGGCGATCGGGACAGGAACAGCGCGTCGCGATCGCGCGCGCCATCGTCACCGATCCGACGTTGCTCCTCGCCGACGAGCCGACCGGCGACCTCGACGCCAAGTCGGCTGGCGAAGTGCTCACGCTGCTGCAGCGGCTGAACGACGAATACAAGAAAACGATCGTCATGGTGACGCACGACCCGCACGCCGCGGAGCGCGCCAAACGCGTGCTCCATCTCGAAAAGGGCACGCTGGTCGAAGCGCAGCAGGTCGGATAGGAGGTCGATGTGAAGTTTGTGGGCCTCGTGCTGAAGAGCGCCAAGCGCAGCAAGCGCCGGACGCTGCTCACCGTGATGAGCGTCGCGATTGCCGTGTTTCTGTTCGCCGCGCTGCGCGCTGTGCTCGACGGCTTCAACGCCGGCGCCGAAGCGGCGTCGTCGACCCGCGTCGTGACGATTCGGTCGACGTCGCTGATGTTCCAGATGCCGATCAGTCACCTCGAGACGATCAAGGGCGTTCCGGGCGTGCAGGACGTCACCTATGCGAGCTGGTTCGGCGGCATCTACAAAGATCCGAAGAACTTCTTCGGCCAGATCGCCGTGGATCCCGAAGGCTACCTGCGCGTGTATCCGGAGATCCTGCTGACGCCGGAGGAGCGCAAGGCCTTCCTCGACGATCGCACGGGCTGCATCATCGGCGACGGGCTGGCCAGGATTTACGGGTTCAAGGTCGGCGATAAGATCACACTGCAGGTTGGCATTCCGCTCTACGGCCAGCGCGACTACGATTTCACCGTTCGTGCCATCTATCGGTCTGGCGGCGCCGCGGTTGACAACCAGTCGATGATGTTCCACTGGAAGTACGTCGACGAGCGATCGATGCTGAAAGGTCAGATCGGCTGGTACGTCACGCAGATCGCCAATCCGGATCAGGCGCCGCAAATCATGCACGCGATCGACGAGAAGTTCGCGAATTCGCCGTACGAGACCAAGACCGACACCGAGCGCGCGTTCCAGACGTCATTCGTGTCGATGTTCGGCAACCTGAACCTGCTGCTCGGCAGCATCGCGCTGGCCGTGGTCATCACGACGCTGTTCGTGGCCGCCAATACAATGGCGATGTCGGTGCGCGAGCGGACGACCGAAATCGCGGTCATGCGGACGCTTGGCTTCCCGTCGGCGACGATTTTCCTGCTCGTTGCCGGGGAAGGCCTGCTGATGGCGACGGTGGGAGGAATCCTGGGCATCGCCGCGGCGCGTGCGATTGTGAATCCGCGTTTCCTCAACGCCGGCGGATTCATTCCTGAAATCGGCGTGAACAACACCAACGTGCTGGTGGCCCTCGCGCTGAGCGTCGGCATTGGCCTGCTGGCGGGGCTGATTCCGGCCACCATGGCGTCGCGGCTCAAGATTGTCGACGCGCTGCGCCGGGTCGCGTGATGTCCCGAATCGCACAGCGCGCAAGGCGGGCGAACCCACATACTCTTGGCGGATTTCGCCGCTTGTGCGTTCAGACATTATGGGTCTGATTACTAACTACAACCTGCGCTCGATGGTCGTCCGCAAGGGCACGGCCGCGATGACCGCCGGCGGCATCGCGATGGTCGTTGCCGTCTTCGTGATGACGCTGGCGATCGCGCAGGGGTTTCGCGCCACGCTCGTCGCCAGCGGGTCGCCCGACAACGCCATCGTCCTGCGCAAGAGCTCCACGGCCGAGACCACCAGCGCGGTGATGCGGCCGGATCTGCCGATCGTCGAAAGCCTGCCGCAGGTGGCGCGCGGGACCGACGGGCGTCCGTTGTCATCGGCCGAGCTGTTGACGATCATCGCGCTGCCGCGCGTGACGGACAGCCAGCCCGCCAACGTGCCGGTCCGGGGCGTGGGGCCGCGGGCATTCGACGTGCGCGAGACGTTGACGTTCGCGGAAGGGCGCCGCTTCGCGCCTGGCACGCGGGAGGTCAATGTCGGCCGTCTCGCGGTGGGACGGTTCCAGGGTCTGACGCTCGGCAGCGACGTGAGGTTCGGCAGCACAACCTGGAAGGTCGTCGGCGTCTTCACGGCGAACGACGCGGCGTTCGAGTCGGAAATCTGGGGCGACATCGATCTGATGATGCCGGCGTTTCAGCGCAACGGCTATCAGTCGGTGACCGTCAAGCTGGCCGATCGCTCGATGTTCGATTCGTTCGAGGCAGCCATCAAAGGCGATCCGCGCCTCTTCCTGCAGCCGAAGCGCGAGCAGGACTACTACGCGGAGCAGTCGCAGGCGATGACGACCGTCATCCGGGTGTTCGGCACGTTCGTGACGCTCATCCTGTCGATCGGGGCGATGTTCGGCGCGATGAACACGATGTACGCGGCGGTCGCGTATCG
>Ga0193697_1000434_pt1 | contig 14966 bp, 15 predicted proteins | sample L3m2metaG_FD_145073 | JGI IMG/M metagenome (GOLD analysis project Ga0193697, IMG submission 145073) | Soil microbial communities from a riparian zone of the East river system, Colorado, United States - L3m2 | ecosystem: Environmental > Terrestrial > Soil > Riparian zone | place: USA: East River... | reverse complement strand
CTGTCGGTCTCGTCTCCCGATCACCGACAGGCGGACGCCTTTCTCGGCGAGTGGTGCGACCTCGCGCTGCAGGTAGCGTGCGAACAGGCGCATGAGGATGAAGATCTCCGCCCGCGGCCGCTTCCAGTTGTCCTCGGAAAACGCGTACAGAGTGAGCGCGGTGATGCCGAAGTCCGGGGCGGCGGTCACAACGCGGTGCACGGCTTCAGCGCCGGCGCGATGTCCGGCGCCGCGCGGCAGCCCGCGGCGCGTGGCCCAGCGGCCGTTGCCATCCATGATGATGCCGACGTGCAGAGAAGTACTTTGTTGCACAAAGCTAGTCCTCAAAAAAAGGGGCCGTCAACGCGCGCGGGTGGCGCGGATCAGGGCCTCCATGTGGTCGAGATAGCGCTCCAGCGCGCGCCGTCCATGCGCGGTGAGGCGGTACTCGGTCTTGGGCACGCGCCCCTCGAACGACTTCACGCACGTCACGTACTCCGCGTCCTCGAGTTTGCGCGCGTGCACGCTCAAGTTACCGTCGGTCGTGTGGAGCAAGCCCTTCAGCTCGTTGAACGTGAGACTCTGGTTGACCGCCAGCGCGCTGACGATGGCGAGGCGCACGCGCTCGTGGATCAGCCGGTCGAGCTCCGGCGCGCGCGCTTTGGCGGCGACCTTCACCGGCCGCTCCGATTCACTTGGCGTTGCCCGTGCTGCATTGGATTTAGCCACCGTACCTCCGTGCGATAATCCAGCCGAACACGATGTGCAGGCCGCCGAATCCCACGGCCATGAACCAGGGCCAAAACCGAGCCGGGGTGAACAGCGCCACGGCACCGAGCAAACAGAAGCACAGACCCATCAGGGGTACGATCCGTACCGAGAACGCCCCTGCCGTCATCACGCCCGTGCCATACAGCAACAGCCACATCCCGGGCATCGTGGGGAACAGCCCCACCTGGTGCAAGGCGATCGTCAACAGCCCGCCCACGAGCAGCGGCGGTAAAAACGCGAGCCCGAACCGGCGCCCCGGCCCCGAGAGCAGGGGATCCTTCGCGGCGCGCGCCTTGAGCACCATCGCCGTGCCGCCGATCGCGACGCCGAGCACCGCGTCGCTGAGCCACACCGCCAGCCACGCGGCATCGGTGCGTTGCTGCGCCGCGACCCACGTAGCCACGAGCGCCGTCACCCCGACGGCCACCGTGCCCCAGCCGGGCACCGCGGTGAACGAGCCGGCGCGCTCCATGGCGGAGCGGATGTAGCTCAAGTTATCGAGCGCCCGGTCGCTGAGGGGCCGCGGCTCCGTCATGTGCTGAGAAAGTAGGGGGTCAGGGGCACGTTTGTCAAGTACTTTGTAACGTAAAGCGCTATCGGGTATTGGCTATCGGCTATCGGCTATCGGCTATCGGGTGGTGGCTCACCTGTCCTTGAGTCTCCTCACGAGCTTCAATCCAGACCAAACGTCGTCCACCGCGACGACCTTAACATCAACCAGGCCGATGTCCAGCGCGATCGACCGAATCACGTCCTCGGTGAGATCCGTGGGCACGCCGGATGCCTTTTTGGGCCACGAGACCCATAGCGAGCCGGCCGGCTCTAGTGTCCGCACCAGCCCATGGATGCGCCGCTCCAGCACGGTGCGGCTTGCCACGAAGAAATGAATGAAGGGGAGCGCGCCACGCAATTGCGCGGCTACCGTCACCCCGGGTGGGAGGTTGCCCAAGGTCGCTCGAAAGCCCCGGGGCGGATTGAGGATCGCGATCCTGCTACCCGGCTTGATGCCCAGTTTCTCGACGAGCGAACGGTGGGAGTAACCGGCCATGGCTATCGGGTATTGGCTATCGGCTATTGGGCGTTCGCGCGAATAGTATCCATGTCGCGCGATAATGATGAGTCCATCTCAGGTCCGCGTGTCTAGGTTGAACGCCAATGGCACCACGTGGAACAGTGATCAGGGATTTCAAGGACCTGGAGGTCTGGCAGCGTGCCGTAGAGCTGGTGGTGGAGTCGTATCGAATCACGAAGTCATTTCCCTCCGAGGAACGGTACGGCCTCATTGCCCAGGTTCGCAGGGCGGCGGTGTCCGTTCCATCCAACATTGCCGAGGGTAGAGGCCGCTTCGGGTTGCGCAGCTTCCTCTATCACCTGTCCGTTTCCAGTGGTTCACTTATGGAACTCGAGACGCAACTCGTCATCGCCGAGAGACTCCAGTACCTCACGCCTGCAGACGCGCAGGCGCTGATGGAGAGAACGGCAGAGGTTCGTCGTCTGCTCGCCGGGATGGTCCGCGCGCTTCGAGCGAAGCAACGGAGGGCGGTTACCGATAGCCAATAGCCAGTAGCCAATAGCTGAGGGCCGCCCTCCCGCCGCCATCCGCCCCCCTACTGCACGCAATTGCCCCGCGGATCGGGCTTCGGCTTGTCCACCACCACCCGGTGATCGAGGTTCGCGACCGACACCGCCACGTCGTGCACGAACTGCGCGACGTTGGCCAACTTGTCGTAGTCGATGTACTGCGGCTCGTCGGTCACCTGGTGATAGTCGCGGTGGCTCCCGGTCGTGAAGAACGCGATCGGAATGCCGTAGCGCGCGTACATGTAGTGATCGCTGCGGCAGTAGTACTGCTCCGGGTGCCCCGACGCGTCGGTCACCTGGTGATAGTCGCGGTGGCTCCCGGTCGTGAAGAACGCGATCGGAATGCCGTAGCGCGCGTACATGTAGTGATCGCTGCGGCAGTAGTACTGCTCCGGGTGCCCCGACGCGTCGAACTGATAGTCGAACGCGAACGGCTGGCGCCGCGCCTTGTTGACCGTCTCGATCATGTCGCCTAGCTCGGTCGACAACCGCCGCGTCCCGATGAGCTGCAGGTACCCCGGGCCGCCCTGGTTCTCATCCTCGGCGCGACCGCGACCCACCATATCCATGTTCAGCTGGGCCACAATCGAGTCGCGCGCCACGGTCGGGTGATCCGTGAAGTACTGCGACCCGAAGAGTCCCAGCTCTTCCCCGGTATGCCACACGAAAATCAACGAGCGCTTCGGCCGCACCTTGCTCCCGGCGAACGCCTCGGCGATCTCGAGCACCGACACTGTGCCCGAGCCGTCGTCATCGGCTCCATTGAAGATCGAGTCCCGCCGCGCCGCGTGACCGCGGTGCAGGCTGTCGACGTTCACGGTGATCTGGGCGCGCTGCTCCGGCGTCAGCGGCAGACCGGGGGCGGCCAGCTCGAGCCTCCGCTCCGCGCCGTTGTAGGCACGGATCGAATCGTGATCGACGGGCTGATGATCGAAGCCCACGTGATCGTTGTGAGCGCCGATCGCCACGTATTCGCCGCGGAGTTTCGCATCGCTCCCAGGGAGGATCGCGACGACATTGCGCGCGGGCGCGGGCGACTCGCTGAATCCGAGCGACCCGGTGACGGTCTTGCCCACCGCGCCCGCCCGCAGACCCGCCAAGGGCGCGCCCAACATATTCTGAGCGACGGCGAAGGTGACGTAGACATACGACGGCAGGACGATCGTGTCTGGCGGCTGCGCGCCATCGCGCAGCACGTATTGCGGATCGCGGAAGAACGCGCGCAGGCCGGGCGGCATCGAGTCGAGGCTCGCGACCGCGATGCCCGCCGCGGTCCGATAGCGGCCGAGCAGGGCGCCACGGTTCACCTGGGCGGCGGGCGGCAGATTGGGTCCGAACTGGACGCCGATGACGATGAACTTGCCGGCCGCTTGTTCAGGCGTGAGCATCGCGCTATCGCCGAGCATGCCGGCGTAGACAACCTGCGTGCCACTCAAGGTCTTGGTCGCGCGCCGCGGGTCACGCGGGACGTAATCGTCCCAGGGCCGGAGCGTCGCGCCATCCAGCGCCAGGCTCGAGCGCGCGTCGTACTCGCGCTTGACGATCGGCACGTTCTGGAAGAACCCGCCCGAGTCACCCGCCGGTGTGAGACCCATGCGCCGCACCTCCGCGGCGATGTAGGCCGTGGCCTTGAGGTTGTATTCGGTGCCGGCGGCGCGGCCCATCATCGAATCGTCGGCGTAGAGGTACAGGCGGGTCATCAGGTCGGCGGGACTGATCGCCGTCTTGGTCGGTGCCGGCGCGTGCTTGATCGGCAGCGCCGACTGGGCACGGGCAGATTGCGCGGCGGTCGCCAGGACCCCGAGCGTGAGCAATCGGACGACTACCTTCATCGGACAGCCTCCAAAATGGTGGGGAGAATACCAGCGACTAAGATTTAGACGCTCAGGAACGCCACGGAGTTGCGCGGGCCATGTCGGGTTCGTGTCAGGGTTTGGGCGGTGTGATACCCGCCGGGGGATCACCCGTTTCAGGGCTCCCGCGGGCCGAGGGAGCGAGCCAGGATCCCGATGCCCGCGGGTTGGCCCTGGCGGCGCGGCATGGCGCGGTACAGAAGAATGACGAGCACCCAGGTGAGCCAGCTCACCCGCTCGCTCCAGCTGAGCGAGCGCAGCAGGAACCACGGCTGGGTGACGGGCGCCGTCCACGGGAGCCATTCTCCCTGCAGCAATGCGAGAGGACGCGCCACCACGCGATTGGCGCGATACCCGTGCGCCCCCGGTTGAGACACGTTCCACACGCACGTCACCTGGCCCCATCCGTGATTGTCGCTCGCGCCCACCACGATGAGGTCGTGCTTCTGCGCCAGCGCGAGGACCTCGCGGCGCAGCGGCGCCGGGAACGCGAGTCCCTTCGGAGCGCAGTTCACGATCTCGAATCCATCGACGCCCGCGTCCACGAACGCATCGAGCTCGTCGGCGTGGTTGCGCCAGTACTCCGGGAGCGACGCGATTCCCAACGCACCCTGGCGTTGCAGCTCGGCGAAGAGTTTCAGCATGCGCGGCGTGCTGGCGTCGAAACTGTCACGCACGATTGGTCGAACGGCGCCGAGCGCGATGACGTGCTGCCGGTAGACGCTCCACTCGACGCCGGGGAGGAGTCGAATCGGGTCGGTGACGGAGAGGTTGAAGATGGCGTTGTGGTCGGTCACGTAGCTCGCCTCGAACCCCTGACGCGCGTGCCAGGCGGCGAGCCGGCTCATCGTCCAGCCGGCCCGGCCGTCATGCGACGCCTCCGTGTGGGCATGGTAGTCGAGGATTGTCGTGCCGGAGTCGGCGGCCACGAGTCGCGGCACGGGGCGGGGCAGAACCACCGCCGCGCCGCCCAGGAGCATGATCGCGATCGGCCCGACGAGCGCGAAGCCAACGCGGCGCCGCACCGAGCCGGGGCGCGTGGCTCCCCACGCGGCGAGGGCTCCGGCCCAGACGATCAGGGCCCAATACGCGCGGCCCATGCTGAAGAAGGTCAACGCATCGAGGACGTTGGAGAGGGGCGCGAGCACCACGTACAGCACCGGTCGCTCGAGCTCGACGTCTCCCGGTACCGACCCGGTGGCGGCGTCCACGAGTGGCGGCAGCGGATGGAATGCCGTGACGAGGAGGAGGGCCACCAACGCGATCGCGATTGGGTGGCGCCTGAGCAGGTTCACTCCCAGATTCTTGTCATGCCGGGTGGCTTAAAGTAATGCCGATCGAGCCGCAGTGGTTAATCATCGGGGGCGTGGCGGCGCTGGTCGGTGCTATCGCCCTCGTCGCGCGGGGCGTCGAACGCAAGCGGCGCGAGGCCTACGAGCAACATTGCCTGATCCGCGGCTTCAAGTTCGAGCCCGAGCGCCCCGAAGGGGAGCGCCGCTTCCGGGACTTTTTCGAGCCCTTCAATCAGGGTCACAGCCGCCGCTGGAGCTACACCATCAGCGGTCAGCTGCACGGCGCTGCCTTCACGGCATTCGAGTATCGATGGGTCACCGGTGGGGGAAAGAGCTCGCATACCCACCACATTGGCGGCCTGGTGTGGGAGGCCGATGATGCCGTGTTTCCCCAGTTCTCCCTGACTCCTGAAGGGTGGTTCTCGCGGTTGGGACAAGTCTTCGGGATGCAGGACATCGACTTCGACGACGCGCCGGAGTTCTCCAAGGCCTACCGGCTGAAGGGGCCCAACGAGGCGGCGATCCGCGCGCTGTTCACCCCCGAGATGCGGCAATTCTTCGCGGTGACGCTTGGTCGGCACGTCGCCGCCGGCGGCCGCTTCCTCTTTTGGTGGGTCGATGGGCGGTTACCGAACGCCGAGCAGCTGGACGAGTGGCTCGAACTCGGGGACCAGGTGCGCCGCCGCTTCTTCAAGCGATGAGCAGTCTGTCGGAGCTTCCCGCGCTCGTGCTTGGCCCCCTGGCGGGCAAGTCGGAGGGATCCTGGCAACAGGCCCCGCCCAACAAGTGGACGCCCGCACAGATCGTCGAGCATCTGGCGCTGGCCCTCGAGATGAGCGCGACGACGTTCTCGACGCGGAGAGCCAAAGAGCCCATGGCGCGACGCGCCACCACGCTGCGCGAGACGATCGGGAAGGTGTTCACGTTCGGCCTCGGGCGGTTCCCTCCGGGCCTCAAAGCGCCCGAGCGGACGACGCCTCAGCCTCGCGTGGACGGCCCGGCCGCGGAGGCGCACTTCCGTTCCGCATTCGCAGCGTGGGAAGCGGTGGAACGGGAGCTGCTCCCCGCACGGGCCCACGATCTCTTTGTGAAGCACCCCCGCCTCGGCGATCTGACGATCGGCGAATGGGCGCGCTTCCACCTCGTCCACTCCCGGCATCACGCGCGGCAGATTCGATCCCGTCTCGCCGGATGACTCGTAAGCGGAAGAAAGACAAGGTCGTAGTGCGCGTCCCGAACCCAAACGCGCCGGTGAAAGAGCGCCTCAAGACGCCGTCGCACAAGGTGCATCGGTCCAAGAAGGGGTATAAACGGCGGCCCAAGCACGCTGGCGTCGAGGACTAAATGACTCAACTTGAAGGAATGACGATGCGTCGCATGGTTGTCCTGGCGTGGCTTAGTCTCGCGCCCGCGCTCCAGAGTCAGGCGGTGGGTGCGCGGGTCAGCGGCCGGATCACGATTCTGGAGAAGCGCAACAAGCCTTCTCCGGACCTCGGTGCGGCCGTGATCTACCTCGAGGGAACGGGTCCCGCGCCGACGCCCGCGGCCATCGACATCACCATCAACGACAAGGTGTACCGCCCGCGGGTCGTGGTCATCCCCGTCGGCTCGACGGTGCGTTTCCCCAACACCGACCCGTTCGATCACAACGTGTTCTCCGCGACCGAGCCGAATCAGTTCGACCTGGGACTCTACGGTCGCGGTGAGGCGAAGACGCACACGTTCACGCGGTCCGGCCTCGTGCGTGTGTACTGCAACGTGCACCCCCGGATGGTGGCGTACGTTGTGGTGATGCCGAATCGCTACTACGCGCAGCCGGGCGTCGACGGATCCTTCACGATCGAGAACGTCGCGCCGGGGCACTACCGCATGCATGTGTGGCACGAGCGGATCTCGGCCGAAATCGTGAAGGACGTGACCGTCACCGCTGCCGGTGCCGCGGACCTGCGCGTCGCCCTCGACGCACGCGGCTACAAGTGGAAAGCCCACAAGGACAAGAACGGGGAAGAGTATCCCACCAACGCCGGGTACGAGCGCTATTAGGCCGGCATTCGGGCTCTTCGCGAAGGTCTTCGTCGCCTCGGCATTGCTCGTCGTGGTGGTGTTGGGCCTCACGTTCGGCGTCACGTCCCTCCAGGCCAATCGCACCGCCGATGCGTCGATCCAGCGCGCCCTGAGCAACACGCGGGGGGCGGTGGACGCCTTTCTGATGGGCCGCACCCGCACGTTCGCGGGCATGAGCGCCGTCAGCGCCCAGGTCCCACAGTTTCGGGAACGGCTGCTCACGAGCCGCGATCGCCAGAACGTGCTCGACCAGGCCGAGGAGTACCGCGACCTGATCGGCGCCGCGTGGATCCTCGTCACGAACCGCGACGGCATTCTGCTCGCCCGCACCGACTACCCCGAGGAGTACGACATCGACGTGTCGCGGGGCGCGCTGATCGCGAACGCGCTGTCGGGGGAGCAAACGTCGGGTGCATTCATCGACGACCGCGACACGAGCGCCGTGCGGCTCTTCATGGCGGTCGCGACGCCCCTCGCGTCGCGCGGTGCCGCGCCCCAGGGCGTGCTCGTCGCGGCCTACACGCTCGACGATTCGCTCGCGCTGGCGATCAAGCTGGCGACCAACACTGAAGTCGTGTTCTTCGCCCTGACGAATGACAGTGTGCCCCGGCCCGTGGTCGTGGGGGGCACCTTGCCGGCGGCGGAAGTCGGGCCGGTCCTCGCCGGCGCCTTGCACGTCGACTCGCTCGGCAGCGACAGCGTCGGCACGCGGATGACGGCGCAGCTGGGCGGCGAGCACCTGATCGGTCTTGCTGGTCCGATCCGGTCCGCCGGGGGTGATGTCTTCGGCGGTTTCCTGGCGCTGCGCTCCCGGGAGGCCGAGCTCGCCGCGTTCGCGGCGCTGCGCCGCACGATGCTGTGGGCGATCGCGCTCGGCGTCCTCCTCGCCTTGGCGTCGGCGGCCGTCGCCGCGCGCCAGATTGCGGCGCCGGTGCGCCGCCTCGCGCTCGCCACGCGGAAGGTCCAGGACGGGGACTACAGCGTCGACATCGACGTGAAGTCCTCGGACGAGATCGGCATCCTGTCGCAGGCGTTCAAGAGCCTCGTCGAAGACCTGAAGGAGAAGGCCGCGCTGGTCGAGTACATGATGCAGACGTCGGGCGCGGCCGCGACGACGCCGCTCGCGCGGCCTTCGCTCGCCGCGACGGGCGTCGTGCAGCCAGGCACGGTGTTCGCGAACCGCTACGAGGTGAAGGAGATCCTGGGCGCGGGCGGCATGGGTGTCGTGTATCGCGCATTCGACCGTGAGCTGCAGGAACCTGTCGCCATCAAGACGCTGCGGGCCGAGGTGCTGGCGGGCGGGAGCGTGGCGCTCGAGCGCTTCAAGCAGGAGATCCGGCTGGCGCGGCGCATCGCGCACCGCAACGTCGTGCGCACCTACGACCTGGGCGAGGTGAACGGGACGTATTTCCTCACGATGGAATACGTCGAGGGGACGTCGCTCAAGCAGCTCATCGGGTCACGCGGCAAGCTCCCGATCCCGGTCACGATCACCGTCGGAAAGCAGCTGTGCCGCGCGCTCGAGGTCGCGCACGCCGAGGGCGTGATCCACCGCGACATCAAGCCGCAGAATATGGTCGTCGAGCCGAATGGCTTCCTCAAGGTGATGGACTTCGGGATCGCGCGGCTCGCGAACCCGCCGAAGGGGCAGGGACTCACGGAGGCCGGGATGTCGATCGGCACGCCCGACTACATGTCGCCCGAGCAGCTGTCGGGCCTCGAGCTGGATGCGCGCGCCGATCTCTACGCCGCCGGGGTGGTGCTGTTCGAGTGCGTGACGGGACGGGTACCCTTCGAGGCCGAGACCACGTGGGCGCTCGTGGCGAAGCACCTCGAGGAAGAGCCGCCGGATCCTCGCTCGCTGAACAACGAGGTCCCCGAGAGCTTGGCGAGCGTCATCCTGAAAGCGATGGCGAAGGCACCAGCCGACCGGTACCAATCCGCTTCACAGATGCACGATGCGCTGGCGGCGTTGGGGTAGCGCGTTAGATCCCCGCGAACCAGGGATAACCCTGGTCCTCCCAGAATCCCCCCGGCCGCTTGTCCGTGAACGTCATCGACAACAGATACTTCGTCATCTTGTAGCCCAGTTTCGTGGGCGCGTACAGGCGCAACGGCGCGCCGTGCGCCGCCGGCAGCGGATTGTCGTTCATCCCGTAGGCGAGGATCGTCTGCGGGTGCATCGCGCTCGCGAGATCCCAGCCGTTCGAGTAGTCGGCATCGAATGATATGAAGTGAATGAACCGGGCCCCCGGCAGCAGCTCGCAGCGCTCCGCGACCGCCGACACGGGCACGCCGCTCCACGTCGAGATCGCGCTCCACCCCTCGACGCAGTGGTGCTTCACCGTATACGTCGTGCGCGGCATGCGCATCAGGTCGTCGATCGACAAGTCGATCGGCCGGCGCACCAGGCCGTCCACGCGCAGCCGCCAGGCCGCGGGATCCTTGAGCATCGGCATCGTGCGCGAGATGAAATAGCTGGGCACGCTGGCCGTGCGCTCGGTGATGGCGTATTCACGCGCGAGACGGCTCGGCGAGTACAGCACCTTCTCGCTCACCCAATCGTTCAGGCGGCTGATGTCCAGGAGGCGGGGTCTCACGACCTCGCCGCCGTCCCATTTGCACGCGGCGACCAGCGAAGCGGTGCCCGCGCCGGCGACGATCCGAAGAAAGTCGCGTCGGCTTGTCCTAGGCGTCACGGGCGTCTCAGGCGTCTGGTCGGATCTAGTCATGGCTGGGAAACCGCCCCCGGTACCAGCCGGTGATCATCGCCTTGAACGACGGCGGGTCGACGGCGAACACGAGCACGACGTGCGCGAGCGTGAAGCCGACAAAGATCCAGACGGACCAGAAGTGCCAGTAGCGCGCCGCCTGGAAACCACCGAACAGGGCGGTGAGCCAGGAGAACTGCACGGGCTTGTAGATCGCGATCCCGGTGAGCACTGCCAGCACTCCCAGGACCACAATGAACGTGTAGGCGAGCTTCTGGAGCGGATTGTGCTTGCCTTGGGGCGGGTGATCCTTGCGTAGCCGCAGGTAATACTGCTGCATCTGGATCGCGCCGCGGACGTCGCGCCGTCTGAAGAGTAAGGACCGCCACTCGCCGCTCGCCACCATGTAGCAGAGATACAACAGCCCGACGCCGACCAGCGCCCACATTAACGCGAAGTGCCAGTTGAGCCCCCCGGCGAGCCAGCCGCCGAGGCGGACGGCACCAGGAAACGCCGTATCCTGGAACGGATTCACGTAGTAGGGCCCGCCGCGCTCGCCGAACTTCGCGTACGCGCCGTAGATCTGGAGCCCGCTCGTGACCATCCCTATCAACAACACGAACGTCGCCCAGTGCGTGAATCGTACGATCCAGTGGTGGCGTTTGACGGGGGGTCGATCAGCGTCGCTCATGATGTGGAGTATATTCTCCGCCATGCGGGGAGCAATGCTGGTCGCGCTGGCCCTGACGTGCTTGGCCGCCTGCAACAAGGGGTCGCGCGCGGCCACGGATACGCGCCCGCCCGACACGCTGGACCTCGGTGCCGGTCTCGCGCCGCGCGATTCGGCGGACAGCGTACTGCTCGCGCCGCGTGTGGTGACGGGTCCCACGGTCCTCGTGTTCTGGCTCCCGGCGGCCGACTCTTTTCCACCCGACGACCAGGCGGCCGCCCTCGACGACATGACGGAGTACACGGGGAAGGTCGCGCCGGTGCTCGAGCGCTACGGCATCAAGTTGCTGCCGACGAACGCCGACACCGTGTTCGTCGCGCTGCCGAACCACAAGCAGCGCACGATTCTGCTCTCCGGCCTCGACTATCCCTTCGGCTACGTGATCATCGAGCCCGGGGGTACCGAGCGGATCCTCGCCGGCGTCTACGCCGACGACGAACTCTTGGAAGAAGTGCGCAGCTACTTCGACTTGCCGAACGATACGACCTCCGCGCGGCCGCGGATCACGACATAGCGGCGTGCGCCCCCTCGTCCTGAAGGGCGGCCGCATCGTCACGATGGACCGCGAGCGGCGGGTGATCGACGCCGACGTGACGGTGCGGGATGGCGTGATCAAGACGGTCGGACGGTCGGTCGGCCGGACGGCCGCCACCGTGATAGACTGCAAAGGTCTGGTCGTCCTCCCCGGACTCATTCAGGCGCACATTCACCTCTGCCAGACGCTGTTCCGCGGCCTCGCGGACGATCTCGCGCTCGAAGCGTGGCTCGCCAAGCGCATCTGGCCCCTCGAAGCGGCGCACACCGAGGAGTCGGTCTACTGGTCCGCGATGCTTGGCGCGGCGGAGCTGCTGCTCGGCGGCACGACGGCGATCCTCGACATGGAGACGGTGCGCCACACCGGGGCCGCGTTCGAGGCGCTCGCATCGATCGGCCTGCGCGCGACGGCGGGGAAGTGCCTGATGGATGCCGCATCGAATCCCGCGTCGTTGCGCGAACCCACCGAGCGGGCGTTGCAGGAGAGCGCGGACCTGTGCTCGAAGTGGCACGGCGCCGCGAACGGCCGCCTGCGCTACTGTTTTGCGCCGCGGTTCGTGCCGAGCTGCACGGGGCCGCTGCTGCGAGCGGTGAGCGACCTGGCGGAGCGAGCCGGCGCCGTGATCCACACGCACGCCGCCGAGACGCCCCTTGAGTTGCAAATGGTCAAACGGGACACCGGGAACGACGAGTTGAGCTATCTCGACTCGGTCGGCATTTCGGGTCCCCGCGCGGCACTGGCGCACTGTGTCTGGGTGGACGGCGAAGGCATCGCCCGCCTGGCGCGTCAGAAGACCAACGTCGTGCATTGCCCCAGCTCGAACCTGAAGCTGGGCAGCGGGGTCGCGCCGATCCCGGAGATGCTGGCGGCGGGGTGCCACGTGGCGATCGGTGCGGACGGCGCGCCATGCAACAATCGATTGGATGCTTTTGAGGAGATGCGTACCGCCGCCCTGATTCAGAAACCGCGCCTCGGACCCGAGTCGCTGCCCGCGGCCCAGGTACTCGAGCTCGCCACGCTCGGCGGGGCGCGCGCCCTCGGCCTCGAAGCGGAGATCGGCTCGATCGAAGTGGGGAAACGCGCGGACTTGACCGTGCTCGATCTCTCGGGGCCGCACGCGCAGCCCGACGAAGCCGACTTGATCTCGCGCATTGTGTACAGCGCGCGTGCCGCCGATGTGCGCCATGTGGTGGTGGACGGGCGGGTCGTGGTGAAGGATGGAGTCCTGAAGACCGCAAAGGTCGAGGAGATTCGTCGTGCTGCGAACGCTCAAGCTGGTCGTTTGCGCCGCGCTGTGGGCGTCTAGCCCGTTTTCACGGTAGCAGCGCAGCGACCTGTCGCGGAATCGCTTCGAGTCTGCTGTGCGAGAAGACAACCTTCCCAGTCGCGTCCAGCACGTAGTAGTCCGGCCAGGCGAAAGTAACGAACGCTCGCTTGGTATCGCTCCGGTAGTCGTAGAAGACCGGCAAGTCCTCCGCGTGCTGCTCCTTCAAGAGGCGCCTAACCTCGTCCGACCACGGGCGGTCCACGATAGCGACGACCCTCGCTCCCGCGCCCGAGAACTGGCGTGCGATCTTCTGGACAGCACCCAGGTCGTGCACGGAGAAAAAGCAGGCGGGAGACCAGAACATGACGACGGTGACGTGTCCTTGCGCGAGGTCGCTCAGGCGATGGGTCTCGCCCGTGCTGGATAGCAAGCGCGTGGGACCGGTGAGGGAACGAGGCGCGGCTCCTCGGAGGACGGCGGCGCGCATTTCTCCCCTGGCGTCTCTCACCCAGGAGTCCCAGCGCGCGCTCGGCAACTGAGGCGCGGTGGCCGCGCGAATCGAGTCGCCGAAGGCGGGAGACGCGGCTGGATCGGCGGCGACCCTCGCGTAGCCTTGCAAGGCCTGCACTGTATCTCCGAGCGCGGTCCAAGTTTGGGCAATTCGGAGGAACACGGCCGGGCTCCAGCCATAGGAGGCCGCGAGCCGGAGCGTGTCCAGCCCCGCCGTCGTGTCGCCGTCCTGGATGAGGGCGTTCGCGAGCTCTGCGAGAATAGGTTGAGCGGCCGCGCGATTGGCCACACGTTGTTCGGCGGTCGTCGCGGTCAGGGGCCGGTACGCGTCGGGCGCTTCGGCAAGCAATCGAGCATCGTCTCGCAACCACTCCATCCCCATGCGCCGAAGCGTTGGATACTGGAGCAGCTCGGTACCCCAGAAGGCCGACGGGTCCGACGTCCGGCGTTGCGCGCTGCGAAGGCGAGGAATCCATACGCGCAAGGCGGCCGTGTCGTGGACGGCCCACGCGTTTACAGCTGCGTTCTGGGCGAGCAAACGAATGTCCGCGAGCAGACGAAGGGTCGAGTCACCGCTGGGCTCGAGCTTCGCCAGCTTCGCCCACAGGGGCTCGAGGGCCCTGAAGTATGCGCCCGGATCCCTCTCGCGCTTGGTGTGATCGCGCTCATTATACTCGAAGTGGTCGCGCGACAGGCGATTCTCGCGGCTGAATAGGACGTCAGGATCGTCCGGGAACTCGCGCTCGAGTCTGGTTCGCCAATGACGACTTGCGACGGTGTCGTCAATTGCGATCGCGTAGGACAGCATGCCGGAGATCGTGGCGACGGGGAGCGCATGTTGCTCCGCGAGGGCGCGATGAAAGACGGCGAAGCGCCGGCGATGCCCCACCATCAGGCTGTCCGCGATGCGGTCGCCGAGGACCCAGCGCTCGAAGTTTGAGAGCAAGCTCCAGGCTTCCGGCTCGTCCGGGTATAGGGCGGTCAGTGTGCGGACCGTCTTCAGCCCTTCCTCCCAGTTCCTTCCCATGAGATCGCGTTCCTTCTGCACGAGCGCTTCAAACAACGGGCGGCGCGTTTCGTCCGCGGTCACAAGGTCCCACAGCCGTTCATCGTTGTCGTCCACGACGTCGCCCGAAGGAGTTTCCACCGCGAAAACGGCGAAGACCACGGAATCAGGGAGCCTGAACTCACCGTCGAATACGCCCGTGCTCTTGCGGTGCAGGATGCCGGCGCGCGTGTGCATCGGTCCGCGGTTGTACCCCTCGTCGGAGCGCCGGCGGAAGCGCGCTCGCAACACCAGAGAGTCAAATCCCTGCAGCGCGGCGCTCGGCGTGTAGCTGACATGGATCATTGCCCCCGGCACCGGCCGTGGGGGGTCGAGCCGCAAGTAGCCGGTCCGCTCGCCCGCAGAGGCGTTGTTCGAGCCCCGGATGAGGAACAACGCCAGCAGTGCGGCAGCCGTGGCGAGCCCGGCGACCAGAGCCCCGGGTCGCTGCGTCGTCGCGACGCTCCGGTCCTCCGTCGGCAACACCATTCGCACGCCCGTGGAGCGCGAAGCGATGATCCGTTCCAGCACGGCGTCGCTCGGCTGGGCGTCGCTCGCCAAGTCCGCCACTGCGCGTACCGCCACAACGGTTTCGCGGCACCTGACACACGTCTCCAGGTGCTGCGAA
>Ga0193697_1000432_pt1 | contig 15008 bp, 15 predicted proteins | sample L3m2metaG_FD_145073 | JGI IMG/M metagenome (GOLD analysis project Ga0193697, IMG submission 145073) | Soil microbial communities from a riparian zone of the East river system, Colorado, United States - L3m2 | ecosystem: Environmental > Terrestrial > Soil > Riparian zone | place: USA: East River... | reverse complement strand
CAGCACCGGCGACTTGGCAAATTCCAGTGATCTTGCTGCCGGTATTCTCGGGGAGGCGACCTTGCAGGCTCGTTACATTCGCGGCGCGTTCGATGACAAACCTTTCACGCTCGGCAAATACGAAAGCACTCGCATCCGTGTCGCCATTGCCGAACTCGCAGCCAACGGCGGAGCACCGATGGGCTTTTATACCGACTTCAAAAATCCCGAAGCTCGTCGCGAGATTGTTCGTTATTACGGTTTCTTGCGCCAACACGACGATCTCTACCGCGCCAACGTGCCTTATGCTGAAGTGCTCTTACTCTTTCCTCGCACTCGTGTGCACGACGGCGACATCGCATCAGTCACCCGCTTCAAAGAAATCGGCAAGTCTCTCCTCAACCGGCATGTACTCTTCGACATTGTTCCCGACGACCTTGCCACCCGAGACAAACGGTCACGCTATGAAATCGTGATTGATTCTTCTAATGCCGCGATAAACGGCAGCAATGTGTTAAACAAACTTCCTTCCCGCCTAAGCCGCTTTGATGCGTCCGCCTCAGTTCGCGCTTCCGCATCGCGCCCAGCCTCCGGCCACGAAATCACCCTGCACTTCGTCAACTACAACCGCGACGAACCGCCTGACAAAAGCCAGAGGGGATTCAAATATGAGAAGCCGATTCGTGCGCGCGCTTTCGAAACCGATTTCACGTTGCCTCCCGACTTTTCTGTGCAGAGCCTTGAATTTCTAACACCCGAAAACGAAGAGCCTGAGCGAATCAAATTTCAACAAGCCGGCCGGCATCTTCGTCTAACAGTGCCGGAGTTTCTCGTCTACGGAGTTGTGCGAATCCATTCGGCCAAATCGAAATGAACACCATCATCTCGATGTCATCTCAATGCATTCTCTCGCCAATCGCCGCGTTCCTTGCGTGCACAACGGTGTTCTCTCCGGCAGCCGAGCCGAACCTTCCCGCCCAGACAAAAAACATCGCGGCCATCGTCACGGTCTATCACCACAATTCCCACGCCGACATCATCGTCAGCCGTTTGCTCCAAACCGATACGCTCGACGGCAAAGGAAAGCAGTCGCCGCTTAAGCTCGTTTCGCTCTACGTCGATCAGTCTCCGACGAATGATCTCAGCCGCGGTTTCGCCACCAAATATGGCTTTCGCACCAGCCCGACGATTGAAGATGCCCTCACCCTTGGGACCGGGCGGCTGGCGGTCGACGGTGTGCTGCTCGTCGCCGAGCACGGCGATTACCCAAGATCCGCCACCGGCAACATCCAGTATCCAAAGCGCCGCTTCTGGGACGAAGTCATCAAAGTGTTTCGCACCAGCAATCACGTTGTGCCCGTTTTTATCGACAAACATCTCGCCGACAATTGGACGGATGCCAGGTTCATCTACGACACCGCCCGCGAACTCAAAATCCCGCTCATGGCCGGGTCATCCCTTCCGACCACCTGGCGCCGTCCTCCAGCCGACGTTCCACGCGGCGCGCGCCTCAGGGAAATCGTCGCGCTCACCTATCACACCACCGACGCCTACGGCTTTCACGCTTTGGAATTCGTCCAGGCACTCGCCGAGCAACGGCGTGGCGGCGAGACCGGCATCAAAGCAGTCCAGACATTCAGCGGTGATGCCGTGTGGCGCGCTTTCGACGACAAAGTATTCGACACCGAACTCTTCGATGCTGCCAAAAAGCGCCTCACTCAAATCCGCGGCGGCGATCGCCCGTTGCGCGAAACCGTGCGCCGTCCGCGATTATTCCGCCTCGAATACTCCGACGGCTTGCGTGCCCACTTCCTGGAACTCAACGACGCAGTCGGCGAATGGTCTGCCGCCTGGCGTTACGCCGACAACGACCGCATCGACTCATCTCTGTTTTGGACGCAGGAAGGTCGCCCGGGGATGCATTTCACCTGGCTCTTGAACGGCATCGAAAAAATGATGCTTACCGGCAAACCTTCATGGAACGTCGAACGCACCCTTCTCACCAGCGGCGCGCTCGACGCGTTGCTGATTTCGCTAACCGAAAAAGACCGTCGCGTCGAAACACCGTATCTCATGTTCTCGTATCAGCCAACCTGGCGCTGGAGCGAACCGCCACCGCCACCTCCGATGCGACCGTGGTCAGCCCAATGACCAGCATCAGTTGAATGGCACGATTTCTGCCGGTGAAAAACTTGTTTTAGCGCTAACCGCCTCATAAGTTACTCGTGACGATGTTAAAAACCTTTACCGAACTGAACTTTCCCGGCCGTCTGATTGCGGTCGAGGGGCTGGATGGTTCCGGCAAATCCACGCAGATTTATTTGCTCAAACGCTGGCTGGAAAATCAGGGCCTCAAGGTTTATTTCAGTGAATGGAATTCCTCGGAGCTCGTGAAGGCCGCCACCAGCAAAGGCAAGAAACGCGAACTCCTCTCGCCGACCACTTTCAGCCTCATTCACGCGACAGATTTTGCCGACCGTTACGAACGCCATCTCGTGCCGCTCCTGCGGGCCGGTTACCTGGTGCTCTGCGACCGTTATATCTTCACCGCCTTCGCGCGCGACACCGTCCGCGGTTGCCCGCCCGAATGGGTCAGGGGCATCTACAGTTTCGCGGCGCTCCCCGATTTCACCTTTTTTTTCAAATCCAACCTCGAAGTCTCGCTCCAACGCATCCTCGATGGCCGTCCGCAACTCAAATACTTCGAAGCCGGCATGGATTTGCGGCTCTCCACCGATCCCTACGAGAGCTTCAAGATTTTTCAGGGCCGCATTCTCGAGCAGTACCTCGCCATGAGCAGCGAGTTCAACTTCCTTGTCATCGACGCCAATCAACCCGTCGAAACTCAACAGAATGTTGTCCGCGAATTGATCACCAACAGCGTGGACCTCACGCCGTTCAGGCGAAACGAAAACTATGTTTTCCCGCATCGCCCGCTAAAGAAAGACCGATGGAAAGAAATACAACTCGAGGACCGAAGCGCCCCGTGAGCCACCGCATCGTCGTGCCCCAAAAGCGGCCCCGCCGCTTTTACGGCCATGGCGTCCCGGGTGCGGACCTGCAAAAGCTCGCGGGCAAACTCATCGTCGTCGAAGGCGCCGACGGCTCCGGCCGCTCCACTCAGATCGTCAAATTGGTCGATTGGCTCGAAGCCAGCGGCCACGCCACCGTCCAGGTCGGCCTGAAGCGCTCGACCCTCGTCAGTGAAGAGTTGGAAAAAGCCCAGGAAGGGAACATTCTCAGCCACAAAACCCTCAGCCTGTTTTACGCGACGGATTTCGCCGACCAGATAGAGAACATCATTCTACCCGCCTTGCGCGCCGGTTTCATGGTCCTCGCCGACCGTTATATCTACACCCTGATGGCGCGCGACCTCGTGCGCGGCATGGACGAGAACTGGCTCAAGAATCTTTACGGCATGGCGCTCGTGCCCGACGCCGTTTTTTACCTCAACGTCTCGCCCGAAGAATTGATCCAGCGCAATTTCGCCAAGAACGCCGGTCTCGATTATTGGGAGAGCGGCATGGACGTCCGTTTTTCAGGCGACATCTTTGACAGCTTTCTCATTTACCAGCGCAAAATGCTCGAGCAGTTCAAGCGCCTCCAGAAAACCTACGGCTTCACTATGGTCGACGGCCACAACTCCGTCGATGACATCAACGCCGAATTGCGCAATCAAATCGAGCAAGTGCTCCTCGGAAACAACGGCACATAACGATGCCTTCAAACGGGAATAAAGCCGAATTCGTAATTGGCGTGGACGTCGGCGGCACCAAAATCTACGCGGGCCTCTTCAACCCATCCATGGAATGCGTCGGCACCGCCCGCGTCAGCACCAAGGCCCAGCGCGGCCCCGAGCCCGTCATCGAACGAATCGCCCGCTGTGTGCGCGATGCCATCGATGAATGCGACCTTACCATTGGCCAGGTCAAGGCCGTCGGCGTCGGCGCCCCCGGCGCTGTCGACCCGGAGGCGGGCCGCGTCATTTTCGCGCCCAACCTCGATTGGAAAGATGTCCCGCTGAAGAAAGCGCTCGAAAAGCAGCTTGATCTTCCGGTCTTCGTGGAGAACGACTGCAACATCTGCGCCCTCGGCGTCCACGAAATCGAACTCAAGGGCAAGCCGCAGCACATGATCGGCATCTTCATCGGCACCGGCATTGGCGGCGGTTTCATTCTCAATGGTGAGATGTATGCCGGCTTCAACAAAACCGCCGGCGAAGTTGGCCATATGGTCCTCCTGGCTGGCGGGCCCAAATGTTCCTGCGGCAACAACGGCTGTTTTGAGGCCCTCGCCAGCCGCACCGCGATCTTTCAGCAGATCAAGACCGCCGTCGGCAGTGGTCAAAAGACCGTACTCACCGACATGCTCGGTCCCAAGCTCGACGACCTGCGCAGCGGCGATCTCCGCAAGGCCATTCGCAAGGGCGACAAATTCGTCAGTGGCATTGTCGAGCAGGCCGCTGAATACAGCGGCATGGCCGTGGCAAATCTCATCAACCTTCTCAGCCCCCAAATCGTCGTGCTCGGCGGCGGCGTCATTGAAGCCCTCGAAGAAGAAATGATCCAGATCATCACCGAAACCGCCACGAAACGCGCCCTCGCGGGAACGGCGAAAGGAGTTGAAATCGTCGCCTCCAAACTGGGCGATGAAGCCGGGATTGTCGGCGGCGCAGTGCTCGCGCGTCGCCAAACCAAATAACAACGGCGCCGAGGTGAACCTCGGCGCCGCGTTTCGCTCAGCGAATCCCCTAGAACCCTACTCGGATCCCTGCGCGTGCCAGCGTGTAATCCGGTCCCTTTTCGGGGAACACCCGGCGCCCATCGGCAAACAGACCCGTCTTGCTGTTGAGCCGCAACTCAAGTCCGCCGCCGGCATGGGCCTGCCAAAAGCCATGGTCCCAATTTCGACCGGCTCCGCCGAAGCCATACGGCGCGAAACCGGCGCTGCTCGGAAAGCGGACGATCAGGCTCGCGTTGGCCAGTTGCGGCCATTTCCACTGATCGGTGTACGTATCCACTCCAATGCCCACCATGCGGCTGAAGAAGAAGTTCAGCCCGAGGCCGCCGCCCCAGAGATCTTCGTCTCCGCCGTTGCGGCTGTGGTCCGAATAGACGCCGAATAGATCCAGCGATACTTCAGACGCCGGGTACATGTCTGTTGATGTCTGGTCATAGCGGAAGCGGTCTTCCCAGTACGATGCCCCCAACGCGCTGCTCGCGCCTGCGATTAGTAAAGCGATTACCGCTAATTTCCTAATTTTTAACATACCTGTTTAACTCCCTTTCCCTTTGTTTCCCGTTGATAGGATTGTCCTCCTCGACTTGGAAACGTAGCGGCAGGACCAAACAAACCAATTGGGGTCTTAACCTATGAAGATCTGCGAACTTCTGCCTCGGAAATATCGTGCGCCCCGCAACGCTCAAAAATGCCACGCGCTCGTTCGATCTGCGCCGGATTACCCGCATGCTCTGAAATCAGGATGTTGCCTTCCTTGATCTTTCCCTCGTAACGTCGTGCTTCATATTCGGGAATTCCCATCCCGATCAAACCGCCCGCGACGCCTCCGACAGCCGCCCCGACCGCCGCTGCGCTTAATGCAGCCATGAAAGGCCCCGCCGCAATGAATGGTCCTGCGCCAGGAATTGCCAGCGCTCCGATCCCCACCAGCCAGCCCAGCGCACCGCCGAGAATTCCTCCCGTGCTCGCCCCGGTTGTCGCGCCTTCAGGCGCCTTCGTGTGTCGCTCGTGTGCGAAGTATTGAGCGCCGCTTCGATCGGGCCACATCGCTGAAATATCTTCGTTCGAAAACCCCGCCGCCTTGAGGTTCTCCAGAATCTCCGCTGCCTGTGCCTGGCTCGCAGCCACGCAGAAAATCGAGTGCTCTGCCATAATGAGTCGTCGTGAGCGACATCCCGTGTGGCTCACAAAGGACTAATAGCAACCGAAGGTAGGATGACTAATGGGGTGTGCTCCCCAGATTTGCGCTTAATAACGCGCCCGGCTTCTCCGAAAACCGTCCCATACAGGTTTGACTTGTCGCGCGAACTGATACCCCGCCAGCATTCTGCCCAGCAGACTCCGTTTCTTCGGAGGTGCCGCCTCTTTCGAGCCGCCCCACCACTTGCGCTTCGTTTTGCGTGAACTGAAGAACCATCCGGCTACGGGCGCCGCCAGTGCCAGGATGGGCGAGATCATCCGCGCGAACGTCAGCGCTCTCGGGACCCACGCCGTCGCCGCCTGGATGTGCGCCAGCTCGACGCGCAGGGCATTGCGATAAATTGCGCTTTGCGCCAGCAACTCCCGCTTCCGCGCTTGCAGTTCAGGGTTCATGTATCCTGGAACAATTCCCGGTCCCGCCTCATTTCGTCAAGCGTCGCGCCAAACGGAGTTTCTGCCCGTCGCATTCTCGCGCAAACCCCCACCCCGGCCGCGATCGCTCCGCCGAGGTAGAGCGCGCAAAAACAAATCGCTGCAATAAGCCGGGTTCGCGGATCGTCGATCAGCAGAATAATCGTCGCGGTGAGCGCAACCGCGGTCATGATCGAGAGGAAGACAGTCGCAGCCAGCCACACCAGCAACTCAACCAGTCGCGATCGCTCTTCCTGCCATTCAATTGCGATGAGTTCCGCGCGGTTCTGGGCGAGGCCCAGGGCGGAATCGAGCAGTTTTCGCGGAGAACTGAAAAGACCGCCGCTCATCGGCGGTTGATCAACACACCGAGCAACACTCCGACCCCGAACGCAATCCCGAGCGATTCATATGGATGCTGCCGAATGGCGCGGTCCGTCGCGCGCGCGCTCGCCGTCGTCTTTTCCTGGATGTTTGCCTTGGCGCTCTGCATCGCCGCGCTCAAACGACTGGCGGCTTCGCGCCCGGTTTCGGCGGCCTCCTGCGCTCCTTCACGTGCTGCGTTCTTCAAATCCTGTCCGCTCTCAAGTCTGGTTTCCATAAATGTATCCTTTGATTGTTGTGTGGCTTTATTAGCCGGTGCTCAAGTATAAGAACTAAACAACCCAATGCTGAATGGGGTGTTTGCCGTAACGCTATCCTCCTCCACTCGTGCTTCCTATTCCCCTTTTGGCCTTCGGGAGATCGAAAGCGGTCAGGTAAAACCCCCAGCGAGTTTCACCGCCGAATCGAATCTGCCCGGAAACGGTGAGAGTCGAATATCACCCCCGCGCTGAAGAGGAAGTGGCTGATGCAGCGCGCTTTACGATTCAATATCGTATCCTGCCGCAGCGCCCGACAATGGCATCGCTGGTGCTGGTACCGTGTCTAGAATGAATGATTATGAGATGGCGTGCTCAATCTGAATCGGCTCAAAGTCGGCAATACGAGATTAAACATGACCCACATGTCAGGTTTTATCTTTTGGTGTTTGAGAATGGAATGTGCGCGCGAGACCATCTCCAGGACAATTAGAACTAGCCATGGAGACTGCGTTCGAGGATTACGCCGTAACGAAAGGCATCTGGAGAAAAATCGAACAATAAATGTGGCGGTTCTTTCCAATACTAATTGCTCCAGCGATGTTGTTGCTGACAGCTTGCGACAACAAAAAGAGAACCGCTGACAGATTGGATTTCGATAGTGTGGTGTCCGGGGGTGTCATCCAAAAAATCGCTTTTGTGGACGACGAGTTAGATGTAACTAACAACATATCCGGTCCCGAGGTGCAACCCACCGCAAACTTCTTCTCCGCAACAAATAGAAAGGATGTTAGCATTTACCGAAAGACGTATGCCATTGGTCGGGTCTTCTTTTATGACGAGTACCGTCCTTTAGCTGCCCTTCATCACTCGCAAGACGGTGTGTTTTCCTATGGCCAGTACAACTTTCGCCTTCGAGCGACGAATGAGTTACAATCATTCTTCCCTGGGCAGCACAGAAGAAACTTGTGACCTGGAATGGGCTCGAATGGGTGAACAGCAGGCCTGTTCTCCTTTGATTTAAGTCGTCAATCGTAAATCCAAAATCGTAAATTCTGAGGATGGTGCTCGGAACGTGCTTTGTCGCCGTCCTCGGCGCAGTGACTCTTTCTGCGACTGCGGCTGAACCCGCGAAGCCTCCTATCGGGCCCGCCAATCATCCGTTGGAGTTCATCGATACAAGCTTCGAAAACGCCTCGCCGGTCTGGTACGAATTTGCAACCGACGGAACAGCTCTCATCCACCTCCTCTACGACCGCGAACGTTCCTCCCCGAACCGCGCCGCCGGGCATATCCACATAAAACTTCACGCGAGGACCGGCGCGAAGCTCACCCTTGAATTCACCAATCTCGATAATGTGTGGAACAGCGTCAGCGGTTCGGTCGCTCGCGAGCTGAAGACCGTTGTCATTTCCGAGGATGGTCGCAAGTGGAAGGCTGTTGCCACCGAGAGTCTGCCCGAAAATCGTGTTCGCCTGCATCTCGACATGCCCGGTCCGCGGCTTTATGTCGCGCGCGTCGAGCCTTACCGCCTTTCTGATCTCGACAACTTCCTCAACTCAATTCGCACCAACCCCCTCGTCCAAATCAGCCCCATTGGTAAGACCGTCCAGGGCCGTGAACTGGAGATCGCGCGCATCGGTAATCCTCAAGCCTCGCATCGTGTCTTCCTTCGCGCCCGCGCACACCCTTGGGAATCCGGCGGTAACTGGATCGTGGAAGGAGTCGTCCACCGCCTGCTGCGCGGCGGCGACGATGCGAAAAAATATCTGGACCGTTACTGCGTTTACATCATGCCGATGGCAAACAAGGACGGCGTCGCTCTGGGCCGCACGCGCTTCAACCTCCAGGGCAAGGACCTCAACCGGAATTGGGACAAGCCGGCCGACCCGCAATTCGCGCCGGAAAACGCCGCGCTGGAGAAATGGCTTGAAGGAATGATCGGCGCGGGTCAGGCGCCGCACCTTGCGATCGAATTGCACAACGACGGCGGCGGCCGATTGCACATCAGCCGCCCACCCGTGCCTGGCCTCGCTCGGCATGTCAAACACATGGCTGTTCTCGAGGAATTGCTGCGCCGACACACATGGTTCACCGAAGGCAGCACCGAAACCGCATTTCGCAACTCCGGCACATTAGGTGATGGCTGGCTCGAGCGTTATGGCATCGACGCCGTCGTTCACGAATTCAACTGCAACTGGATTGCCGGCCTCAACGATTACCCCTCGGCAAAGCACTGGGAGACCTACGGTGAAAAGCTCGCTACCGTCCTCTTCGAGTACTTCGAAGCAGTAAAATAGTGAAGTAGCCGCCCTTATTCCTGGCGGCGATCGGACTTGCTCTCCTCGGTTCTCTCGGCTTCCGGGGCCGTCTTTCGCTTCGCAACCTGCTCCAGCAGCAGTTGCCGCTTCAGTCGGCGCAATTCCTTCCGTCCGCTTTCCAACGTTCCCTGTGTGCCCTCGGGCGGATCTTCGGGCGGTTGCTCTGGAATGTATTCGTCCATCCCCGCGGCCAACTTCAACCCGCCCTTTGCCGGCAACAACCGGGGTAAAACCCGGTCGCGTCAAAATGTCACTTCTCCGGAGCGGTGGCGGAACTGGAAGGGCTGGCGCTGAGCTGCCGCATGCCGTCGAACACGTAGATGATTCCGGAAATGCCCGTGCAGGCCGCGGCGGCGATAGCCAGCGGAAATAGCAAGTGGAGCGGCAACTTCAGCAATGACCAGAGCACGCACGCCATCTGGAGGACAGTCGCGACCTTGCCGACCATTACAGGCCGCACCCTCACCTTGCCGCAGACCTGCTGAATGATCACAAGCCCGAGGATCAGCAGCGCATCGCGGCTCAGGATGGTCGCGGTCAGCCACATGGGGATGCGGTTAAGGTGTGGCTCGTTTTTGAGGCTCAGCAGGACCACGCCGGAAACGAGCAACAGCTTGTCGGCGAGCGGATCGAGGATCTTGCCGAGCTCGCTGTGTTGATTGTACCGGCGGCTGATATAGCCATCGACGCCGTCGCTGATGGAAGCGATTGCGAAGGAAACAATGGCGAGCCAGCGATACGTCTCATTGCCGGTATCGACGTAGTAAAGGACCTGCACGATAAAGAACGGCACCAGCAGGATGCGCAGGATCGTCACTTTGTTGGCCGTCGTCATCGGCGCAAAGAAGAATGAAAAAACGTGAAATTATCAATTCATCTCGGTGGGGCGCCGCGAGTTGGCTTGTGATACACTTGTCGTCCCGATATGAGAAGCAGGATGAACACAACGTGTCAGTGGGTTGACCGGATCAGCCGCCTCGTTCTGGTCGCCGCAGCCGCGGCGCTCGTCGATTCCAGCTCCGGCGCGCCCGCCGCCAGGAATTTGCCCACGCAGACCGCACCACTAAAAACGGACTGGCTGCAAAAGCGCCGTGACGAACAGGTTCGCGCGGCCGCCCATGCGACCGTCTTTCACCAGTTTCAGTTCACCGACAAATTCGCCGAGAGCGGCATTCGCTTCGAACACCATGCCGTCGCCGACGCGAACAAATATTACAAGGCCATCCACTACGATCATGGCACCGGCATGGCGGTGGCTGATGTCGATGGCGACGGCCGGCTCGACATTTATTTTGTCAGTCAACTCGGCGGCAATGAACTGTGGCGAAATCTCGGCGGCGGCCGGTTTGAGAACATTACGCAAAGCGCGGGCGTGGCTCTCAAGGACCGCGTCTGTGTGAGCGCTTCGTTTGCCGACATTGACAACGACGGCGACCCCGACCTCTTTGTCACCACCGTCCGTTTCGGCAATGTTTTGTTTGAAAACACTGGCAAGGGCCGCTTCAAGGACATCACTCGCGAAGCGGGTGTCGATTACACGGGCCATTCGTCGGCAGTCGTCTTCTTCGATTTCGACAACGACGGTTTGCTCGATTTGTTCGTCACGAACGTTGGCCGCTACACGACAGATGAAAAGGGACCGGGCGGTTACTTCATCGGCATGAGCGACGGCTTCAAAGGGCATCTGCATCCCGAACGCGCCGAGCAAAGCATTCTTTATAAAAATCTCGGCGGCCGAAAATTTCGCGACGTCTCCCGCGAGATGAACCTGGTGGGCCTGGGCTGGAGCGGCGACGCGTCGTTCATGGACCTCAACCAGGACGGCTTCTGTGACTTGTATGTGCTGAACATGCAGGGTGACGACCACTACTACGAGAACGAAGGCGGCAAACGCTTCGTCGAACGCACGGCGAAATACTTTCCCAAAACGCCATGGGGCGCGATGGGCATCAAGGCGTTCGATTTCAATCAGGATGGCCGCATGGACCTGTTCATTACCGACATGCATTCCGACATGACCGGCCTCCAGACCAAAGCCAGCAAAACCGACGTGGGACTCGAATTTGAAAAGCGAAAGAGCGAGGCGATGTGCACGACCGAATGGACCGATGCTTACCTGCAAGGCGCCTCGAACAATATTTTTGGCAATGCCTTCTATCTGAATCAGGGCCAACCGCCGCTCACCGATGTTTCGGATAAAATCGGCGCTGAGACTTTATGGCCGTGGGGCCTCAGCGTCGGCGACCTGAATGCAGATGGTTACGAGGATGCGTTTGTCACCGCGGGCATGGGTTTTGGATTTCGCTACGCGGTTAATTCCGTGCTGTTGAACCAACACGGTGAACGTTTCGTGGACAGCGAATTCCTCGTCGGCGTCGAACCGCGTTCGCGCAACAGCCTGGAAAAGGTTGCGTTCGTCCTCGACTGTTCCGGCGAGGATAAAGGACATCCGCTTTGCAGCGGTCGAACCGGCAAAGTTCCCGTTCGCGAAACGTTGAGTTCCCGCTCGTCGGTAATTTTGGATTTAGATGACGATGGGGACCTTGACATCGTTACCAACGAGATGAATGACCGCCCTCAAGTGCTCGTGAGCAATCTCAGCGAGAAGAAGCGAATCAATTACCTGAAAATCAAATTGGCCGGCAAGCGGTCCAATCGCGACGGACTTGGCGCCACCGTTAAAGTCCGGGCCAAAGGCAAAACCTTCACGGAATTCCACGACGGAAAATCGGGTTACCTGTCGCAGAGTTCGATGCCGCTGTATTTTGGCCTGGGCGATGCCGATCAGGTTGAAAGTGTCACCGTGAATTGGCCATCCGGAAAAACGCAGGTGCTCGATAAGAGTATCGCACGGAATACAACTTTGACGATCACGGAAGCCGATTAAGCTGCCGGCCGTTTGTCCTGTCGCTGCGGCGCACTTTTCACTTGCGCCATGTGAAGGATTTTGGTTTCGCCGGTGTGTGGCAGCGTGCGCAACACCACGGGCGGTGAATACTTCTCCTCCGCCCACTGGAGGGCGAGTTTGCTTTTGGCGCGACGCTTTTTTTTCATGCTCTGCCGCGGTTGAGGAATCCCGGCCGCCGTTCGCCCCGCTGGCCTGGCAGCATCACTCGTACAACCGCCTAATTAATCATCGGCGTTTTCAGCCTGTCAGTTGAGACCGCCCTTTTGGCGTGCAGAATAGACCTAGGTCGAGGAGCGGCCCCGTTCATTTTGAGGAATTCGGCTTCGCCGGCCAGTGCCTTTGACCTGCGTTTGAGGACCGGACTTTGCCATTTTTCGACGCCAGCTCCGGACAACCTCGTCAGGCACATTCAGTTCGTCCGCCAGTTCACAGTTCCGCTTCGACCAGTCGAGCAAATACCAGAAAAGGTGTTCCTCCATCAGATTGCCGTACCGGTTTGGCGTGACCCGGTGCAGCCAAATGTACCATTGGCCTTCTTCGCGGCTCAGGATGAGGCCGTTGCGCCGAAACTGCAGACGTGTATGATGCGCGTCGCCGCATTCCGGACAATCGCCGCAACGCATCAGGTCCACTGATTCGGTCGCGATGTTCTCTATGGTCAGGATTTGGGCATCGAAGCGCGCTCCGCAATCGCAAACGACGCGGCGGCATTCCTCCAGTAAATCTATAATCACCGGGCGGCTAAAAGAGGAGCGCACGCGCCGGCAGAGAAAGTGACCCGTGACTTCCGTGACCGGAACCCGGTTCGCCGGAAGCCCCGAAGCAGGATCGATACATTGATACGCAGTCATCGTGCAATATCCTACCCAAAGGAGCCCTCCCATAAAATTAGGGTCCAATGCTGGGGTGAGATGGGCTGTTTGTCTCAGTGGGCTATCTCCTCGAACAACCCACGATTCCGCTTCTGCGACTGATTAGAGCCCGCCGCTAAAACTTGCTCTTTCGGTAAGCCCCCGTGTTGGGGGCACCTGGATTCACTTCGGGACCGAAATAACGCAGGACGACGAGCGACTCGACATCGGATGTGTTCTCGAAGGTCACGCCCTCGTGTGCCGCCGTCTCGGTGCAAAAGACCTCGTCTTCGGTCAACTCGTGGAAGCGAATCAGTTTCGGGCAGTCGAGGGTAAGATTGTTCATTCGTCCGCGACCCTGGACCGTGATGAGCCCGTAAGCCCCGTTGTCTTTGATCGTGCAGCGCGCGCGAGGCTCGACCGTCAACTCTTTGGCCGTGAACAATTGTTCGCCGTCGATGCGGCCGTAAACAATCCAGCGATCGACGTACCCTTCGCTGCGCGTGTCGGCGACAGCCACCGGTTCGAGGTAGTGATTGTCCTTGAATTCGGGATCGACGTTCGCGTCCCAATCGAGTTGCTCCACAATGAAATCGAGGTCTTTGTGTTTGCTCCTGGGCATGTCCTTGACGAGCAGCGACCACGGAACTTCGCGGCCTTCGACGAGCGATTGATACATCCCAAAAACATCCGAACCCCACTGCGGCTCGTAGGTGCAAAGCGATCCGGGCGCGTGGAGGATGCACGGGCCGACGAGCCAGCCAGTGCCGGGTTTGAGCCGGTAGGCTTTGGACAGGTCGAGAATTCCGTTATCGCCTTTGTTCCAGTTTTCGAGGCATCGGCGAACCTGCGCCTTCGTGGTGCCCGGCTCCAGTCCAAAGAACGTATAGGGAAAGTTGTTGCCGACGTTGTTGTGCTGCGGCGGAAAATAATACGACTCCGGCTTTCCCTCCTGGCCCACGAGCTTCGCCTGCTTCTGGGATTGGTGCATGTGGTGCGGAATCGGCCCCATGTTATCGAAGAATTTTGAGTAGACCGGCCAGCGTTTGTATTTGCTCCAGATCTTTTTCCCGATCAGGTCGGCCCCGCATTCTGAAACCGCATCGGCCAGCGTAAACCGCCGATTGCCCACCACCGCGTAACTCAAACCTTCGTCAGGCGTGCGGTTTTCATTCGCGGCCGGCGTCGTCGACGCGAACCATCGCTCGTCGATGCCGCCGCGATTGAGTCCGTAGGCGTAGAGATCGTCCGGATGGAGCTTGAGCCGTTTGCCCGGTTGCAAAAACGAACGCGGCACCCAGCACGGCGCGAGTCGCAGAAGGCCGCCGCTGTCCTCAAGCGCGGCATCGACGATCGAGCGCACGTTTTTGTTGATGGTCTTGAGCTTCTTAACTGAGTTCATGATCCGTTCCTCGTGAAATTATTGTCTGAATGCGGCGTGTTCCCGCTTTCCGCCCGCCTCGATGTAGGCCAGCAGATCAAGAATTTCCTCCCGGGTCAAAATATTCACCAGCCCTTCAGGCATCGGCGAGATTTTGGAGGGCGCGCGTTTGGCTACATCGCGTTTTTTGATTTCGGCGCGCTCGCCCGAAAGTGGATTCGTGACCAGGACCAGACGTTCATCGTTCTCCTCGACGAGCCGGCCGGTAACATCGTCACCGTTCTTTTTGGTCACGGTGATGTTCTGATATTGGTCCGAAATGACCTTCGAGGGTTCAATGATGGTTTCAAGCAAATCACGGCGATTGAAGCGGCTGGCCGCGCCGGTAATGTCCGGCCCAACGGCCCCGCCTTCGGTGCCAAACTTGTGGCAGGCCAAACATTGGGCAACGGCAAAGGCGTCGCGACCGCGCCGGTAGTTGCGCCCATTCGACGCTTCGCCGAGCGCCGGCACGAGATCGGCCATGGTCCATTCCTTAACGAACTTTCGCTCTGCTGTGGGCCGGACCGCGACAGGTTGAGTGCTGATCAATTCAGCCAGATCTGTTTTCTCGGTGTCCGAAAGAAAACAGATCTG
>Ga0193697_1000431_pt1 | contig 15027 bp, 11 predicted proteins | sample L3m2metaG_FD_145073 | JGI IMG/M metagenome (GOLD analysis project Ga0193697, IMG submission 145073) | Soil microbial communities from a riparian zone of the East river system, Colorado, United States - L3m2 | ecosystem: Environmental > Terrestrial > Soil > Riparian zone | place: USA: East River... | reverse complement strand
TGACTCTGGCTCGTTCGTCTGGGACTCGGATACGGGCGGGGGAGTTTGCATTTGCAGTTGCTCGGGTGGCGCAGTTGCCAGGCCGGGGTCGACCGTCAGCAGGTTCTCCGGCTTCTGCAGCGGCACTCGACGCAACTCATCGGCGGCCGGCATATCCTCAAGGTTCTTCAGACCAAAGTATTCCAGGAATGCTGAAGTCGTTCCGTACGTCATCGGTCGCCCCGGAACTTCCGCGCGGCCAATCTGCTCAATCAACCCGCGCTCAAGGAGCGTCTGCAACACACCATCGACGGCGACACCACGCACCTGCTCCATTTCCGCGCGCGTGAGCGGTTGCCGATACGCGACGATTGCCAGGGTTTCCAGCGCGGGCTGGGAAAGTCTCCCCGGCCGATTTCGGTGCCCTACCAGCGCCTTGATCCACGGCGCGTATTCGGGTTCGCTCGCGAACTGCCACGACCCTGCAACACACACCAGTCGGTAACTGCGCCCGGCTCCCTGGTGTTCCCGCTGGAGTTCTTCCAGCGCTGTCGAGATTGATTCGACGGACGTTTTCTTGAACGACCGCGCTTCCCCGCTTTCATCCTGTTCCGCAGCGGTGCCGAGCAGATCGCGCAACTCTTTGGGACTCAGCGGCTGTTGTGCCGAGAACAACATCGATTCCAAAATGAATTTCAGTTCCATTACGTCGAAAGAGAATTCGTCTCGCTTTGGGGTGTCGCTCCAACGCTCCCGCTCGCCGGCTGCTCGGGCAGACGAACCCGCGAGAGTTCAATTTCACCAAAAGCTTCCGCCTGCGTTGCCGCCAGTTGCTTCAGGCGGATCAGCTCCAGTAACGCCAAAAAGATCACCACTACCTCGAACCGGCTCTCGGCCCGCGCGAACAGTTCCGAGAAGCGCAACGACCCTCGCTCATCGAGCATGCGCCGCAACTCCTCGATCTTTTCGCTCACCGTCCATTTGTCTTCAAAGATGTCCCGCAGATCCTCGCGCCGATTCACCCGCTTCAACACCGTGTTGACGGCGTTGATCAGGTCGAAAATCGAGACGTCTGCCCTGGTAAGCCTCTCCGTCGGCTCAAACGACGGTTTCACCGGCAGCCGCGGATAGACGCTGTCCTGCCGCGCTTCGAGCACTTGCAATTGCGCGGCCGCATCCTTAAATTTCTTGTACTCCACGAGCTGCCGAATCAATTCCCACCGGGGATCTTCCCCTTCCTCCTCACCCTCGGCAGTTACCTGTTGATCGACGGGCAGCAACTCGCGGCTCTTGATGTACATCAGGGTGGACGCCATCACGAGAAACTCGCCCGCGATATCCAGGTCCAGCATCCGCATCAACTCGATGTACTCAATGAATTGGGTCGCCAACTGCGTCAGATTGACATCATAAATATCGACCTCCTCCTTCTTGATGAGATAAAGGAGCAGATCAAGAGGCCCTTCGAAGACCTCGAATTTGACTTTGTAATCAGCCATTTGGCGACAATTACGGCGCCGAAACGCAGAATTTAGGATGCCGACAGGTTGCTTGGCAATCTTGGACTGCGGTCTCTCCACGAATTCAACCATCGAGTCGTCCCGCGTCCGCCGCAACAATTCCTCCTCGTCAGGCACCTCCAAAGCATTTCTTACAACATTCCCCTCATTAAGAATTGCTTTAGCTATTTCTGTAACTTCTGAAGATGACTGTGACTGTGAATGTGACTCTGACTGTAACTGCTGCTGCTCAGCTTGAGCTTTCCTGCGTTTTTCTCGGAGCCGGGCTTGAGCTTGCTTTTCGCCATGCACACACCCCTCGCCAAAGACTACCGATCCAACTTTGGTTCAGATTTGGTGATTGCAGATCGATCGACTTTGCGTGCCAATTTTGGGCCGTTAGCGGGTATCACAGGATGAGCCTTGCCAAACTTTCTCAGAAAGAGCTACTGGCCCGATGTGCCTGGTGCCACCGGCACATGCCAAAGGATCAGGAGTGCTTCGGCATGGGTTTACGGGTCCGGCCCGAACGCCGAGCTGAGATTGTTCCCCATCAGGGCCGAGCGGTCCCATTGCAGTTGGCCACAGGTCGAGAGATCATTGTTATGGTTGTGGCAGCCGATTCTCAGGCGCGGGCTGCCGGTGACGGTCTCTTTGTTCAGACTTGCTCAGAAAAGTGCAGTCGCGAGATTGATCAGGCCGTGCGAGAAGAGCTTGCATGATTTCGCCGGCTAACCATACGCTGCACCGAGTCCTGCGGACCGCCACTATTGGCGTCACGGTTTGGTCACTGAGGTTTTTACGTTAATTGCCTTACGGGTATGACACGTTACTTTCTCGCCATTTTTGCCAGCGTCGTGCTGACCTCTTGTGGGAAGCCGAGTGCACCTGGCAAGATCACGGTGTCCGCGCAAGGAGTGCGCCTCTCGAGTTTCAAGGTCGAGGCAGGGAAGGCCACCGATGAGCAGTTGAGGGCGGCTTTGCAGTCCGCGGCTGAGGCATTGTCCGCAGTCTGTGCTGAGTCCCGGAAGACCCACGCGCAGTTGAATGGCCATCTGCGTGGCACATTTCACATTGAGGCGGATGGCACAGTGAGGATGTTCGCAGAGCGGGGCTCGGAGATTACACCGCCAGAAGCGAAGGATGTCTCGGACAATTTTGTAGGAGCGACATTCGGCGGGAAAGTGAAGTTTCCACGACTTGGGAGCGACCTCTTGCTCACAATTGATTATGAAATCCAATGAGGCAGCTAATCCGAGCGTTGCGACGACCTTAGCGCCTCATCTCGAAGGACGAGCGGGAGAACGGGCAAAAAATTCCGCGAAAACCCGTTGACACAAAGTAGGTTATTACCTAAGTTCCCCTCCCAGATAGCGGGCCGGGAAAGGGGAAAAGAGCATAAGCCCTGCGGTTTTTTGAGTAAAGAGACCGGGGTTTGTGGCTTTTTGTCGTTTTTTCCGGCTTTCAGGATGGGATATTGAGCCTGGCTAATGCCCATGTAGCTCAGTCGGTAGAGCGCGTCCTTGGTAAGGACGAGGTCATCAGTTCAATCCTGATCATGGGCTCTAGACGGGATGAATTGGTTAGAATGTTGGTTTTATCGCAGCGCAAAACGAAAAAGAAATAAAAGCAGGAGACAGAAATGGCAAAAGAACAGTTCCAAAGGACCAAGCCACACGTAAACGTGGGGACAATCGGGCACGTTGATCACGGCAAGTCAACCCTCACCGCTGCGATCGTGGAGGTGCAGGCGCGCAAGAACCTGGCGAAGAGAATTTCCTATGCCGATATCACAAAGGGCGGCACGGTGCGCGACGAAACAAAGACGGTAACCATTGCGGTCTCTCACGTGGAATACGAGAGCGACCAGCGTCATTACGCGCACGTCGATTGCCCGGGCCACGCAGACTACGTCAAGAACATGATCACCGGCGCAGCGCAGATGGACGGCGCCATCCTCGTGGTCAGCGCCGCTGACGGTCCCATGCCGCAGACCCGCGAGCATATTTTGCTGGCGCGTCAGGTTGGCGTACCGGCGATCGTCGTTTATCTGAACAAAGTCGATTTGGTGGACGATCCGGAACTGCTCGACCTGGTCGAGATGGAGATTCGCGATTTGCTCAACAAATATCAGTTCCCCGGCGACAAAACGCCGATTATTCGCGGCAGCGCGACGCAGGCGATGGCTGGAAAGCCCGAGGCCGAGAAATCGATCCAGGAATTGCTGACCGCGATCGACGGCTTTATTCCGTTACCAACCCGTGAAGTCGATAAGCCGTTCCTGATGTGCATCGAAGACGTCTTCAACATTGAAGGTCGCGGTACGGTCGTCACGGGCCGTGTCGAGCGTGGCGAGCTTCAACGCATGTCTGAAGTTGAGATCGTCGGCCTGAAAGAGACTCGCAAGACCGTTGCGACAGATATTGAAATGTTCCGCAAGCTGCTCGACAAGGCGAGCGCGGGCGATAACGTCGGGGTTCTGCTGCGCGGCACGAAGAAAGAAGAAGTCGAGCGCGGTATGGTGCTGGCAAAACCAGGCACAATTACGCCGCACACCGAATTCAAAGCGGAAGTGTACGTGCTGTCGAAGGAGGAAGGTGGCCGCCATACGCCATTCTTCACCAATTATCGGCCACAGTTTTATTTCCGCACCTCGGACGTGACCGGGACGGTGGCACTGCCGCAAGGTGTTGAGATGGTGATGCCAGGCGATAATGTCTCGGTCCAAATATCCCTCATCGCTCCGATCGCTATGGAAAAGGGGCAGCGGTTTGCGATTCGCGAGGGTGGCCGTACGATTGGCGCGGGGCGTATCAGCGAAGTCGTCAAATAAGCGCCACAACCTGGCTGAAATCTGGAACCGGCGCGGTGGGGACACCGCGCCCTACCAAGAACGAATTACGAGTAACATTAGGATCAGGATTTTGGGCGAAAGCGTAGGGCGATAGCTCAATTGGTAGAGTAGCGGTCTCCAAAACCGTCGGTTGGGGGTTCGAGTCCCTCTCGCCCTGCCAGCCCGGCTTTAGCCGGAGGGGTGGCAGAGTGGTCTATCGCGACGGTCTTGAAAACCGTTATGGCTTAACGGCCATCGGGGGTTCGAATCCCTCCCCCTCCGCCAGTGAGCAGTAATCGGTGGTCGGTCGATTAGAAGTGTGAACGAAAAAGATTATATAGTCCTGGGAATTTGGGTGGTCGTGATTGGCGCCACCTTCGTCTTTCTTTGGCGCAAGGGCCATCTCGCCCGGCTCGCGAATTACATTGCCGAGACGCGCGAGGAACTGAAGAAGTGTACGTGGCCAAGCTGGCACGAATTGAAGGGATCGACCGTCGTCGTGATGATTTCGATTTTCATTCTGGGCGCGTTTACGGTCGGCATCGACTTCGTCATTGCGATGTTTGTTCGCTGGATGACTTCAATCTAAGGACGTGATGAAGAATCAATGGTTTGTCATTCACACTTTGTCCGGTCAGGAGCAAAAGGTCAAAGAAAGCATCGAGAAACGGCTGAAGGCTGAAGAGATGGGCGAATACATTAAAGAAGTACTCGTGCCCATGGAGAAGGTCGCCGAAGTACGAAGCGGAAAGAAGACCGTCTCGACCCGCAAGCTGCACCCCGGTTACGTGTATATCGATATGGCATTGGTGGATGAGAACCGGCGGATTTTGGAGAAGCCCTGGTATTTCGTCCGCGATACCCCCGGGATTATTGGATTCGTCGGTGGTGATCGCCCGATCCCGGTCACGCCCGAAGAGATTGCGGTGATCAAGGAGCAGGTTTCGGAATCGGAAGATACCGAGCGGCCGAAGGTGAATTTCGATGTCGGCGAAACCATCAAGATCAACGACGGTCCGTTCCTGAATTTCAGCGGCGTGATCGAGGAAATCGAGCCTGACCGGGGCAAGCTTAAAGTGACGGTGAACATTTTCGGCCGCAACACACCGGTCGAATTGGAATACTGGCAGGTGGAAAAAGCCTGACCAGTGTAACCCCCGACGTAGGAGGGGGCTGAAATAGCATTTTTATGGCGAAGAAAGTTACAGGTATTATTAAGCTGCAGATTCCGGCCGGGCAGGCCAATCCGGCGCCGCCGGTAGGTCCGGCGCTCGGTCAGCAGGGCGTCAACATCATGGCGTTCTGCAAGGAATTCAACGCGGCGACCAAGAGCGAAGCCGGTATGGTGATCCCGGTCGTCATCACCGTTTACGCGGATAAATCATTCACTTTCATCACGAAGTCGCCGCCTGCTTCCATACTGCTTAAGAAAGCCGCGGGCATCGCCACCGGTTCCAAAGCGCCGAACAAAGAAAAGGTCGGCAAAGTGACACGCAAGCAGGTCATGGATATCGTGAAGATCAAGCTCAAGGACCTTAATGCCACCAACGAAGAGGCGGCGTTTCGGGTCGTTGCTGGAACTGCCCGCAGTATGGGCATCGACGTAGTATAAACATAAACCTCAAACGCGGGAGAGCTTGCGCTCGTTTGCACCGCTCATAGAGACAATGCCAAGTAAAAGATACAGAAAAGCCACCGAACAGGTGGATGCGACGAAAACATATCCGCTGAAAAATGCGGTGGATGTGCTGGCCAAATTCCCAAAGGCCAAATTCAACGAAACCATCGATCTCGCCTTCCGTTTGGGCGTCGATCCCAAACAGTCAGATCAGATGGTTCGCGGGACGGTTCCGCTTCCCCACGGCAGCGGCAAGACGGTGAAAGTCCTCGTCTTTGCCAAAGGCGGCAACGCCGCGGATGCGGCCCGCGCTGCGGGAGCCGAATTCGTTGGCTACGAGGACATGATCAAAAAGTGCCAGGAAGGCTGGACTGACTTTGACGTCGCCATCGCTACACCGGAGGCCATGGCCGAAGTTCGCAAACTGGGTAAGGTCCTGGGCCCGCGTGGTTTAATGCCGAATCCGAAGACCGGCACTGTAACCGAAGATACCGGTAAAGCGGTCAAAGAAGTGAAGGCTGGACGCGTCGAATTCAAGATCGACAAGGCTGGAAACGTGCATGTGCCCGTAGGCAAAGCGTCGTTTGCTCCGCAGCAAATCGAGGAAAATGCCCGCGCTGTGATCGAGGCTGTGGCGAAAGCTCGCCCGCACACCGTGAAAGGCCTGTTCATTCAGAGCTGCACGATTTCGGCGAGTATGAGCCCGCCGGTGCGGCTGGACATTCGCGAGTTCCATACGACCTAACGATTTGAGGAGACAATATCATGCGTGCTGAGAAGCAAAACATTACAGCAGAATACAAAACGCGCCTGAACAGCTCGCCGTTTTTCATCGTGGTGGAGTACAAGGGACTGCGGGTTGGCCCAATGACCGAACTGCGAAAGCGTCTGGCCAAAGCCGGCGCGGAATTGCACGTCGTAAAAAACTCGATTTTCCGAATCGCTGCGAAGGAAGCCGGTGTTGGAGAGTTGAACGGTGCGCTCACCGGGCAACTGGCGGTCATCACAGGTCAGAAAGACGTTTCGTCCGCCGCCAAGGCCATCAAGACCTTCGCCGCGGAATTCGACAAACCGAAAGTCAAGTTCGGTTATCTAAATAACAAGCGGCTGGAAGCGAACGATCTGAAGACGCTGGCGGATTTGCCGTCTCTGGATGTGCTGCGCGCCAGGTTCCTTGGGGTATTGAACGCGCCCGCAACCAAGCTGGTCCAGTTGCTGAATACGCCGGCGACGCAGTTCGTGCGCGTGCTGCAGGCGAAAATCGACAAAAAGTAAGGATTTCCCGGTCGGCAGGCCAGCCGGGCGGGGGAATTGAACAACAACAACAAAGTAAATCGTCGGTTCACGGGCCGTGAGCTCAAAACATCCGGGGCCTCGGATGACGACGAGACTGAAAGGTAACATGGCTGACATAGCAAAAATGGTAGATGAACTGAGCACTTTCACCGTGATGGAAGTCGCCGACCTGGTGAAGCAGCTCGAAACAAAATGGGGTGTGACCGCCGCAGCGCCAGTGATGGCTGCTCCGGCCGGCGGTGCTGCCGCGGGCGGGGCTGCTGCTCCAGCCGCTGAAGCGCAGACCCAGTTTGACGTGATCGTCGCTTCCGTCCCGCCGGACAAGAAGATTGCCGTCATCAAGGCCGTCCGTGAAGTAAAGGCTGGTCTGGGCCTTGCGGAAGCCAAGGCGCTGGTCGAGGGCGCTCCGAAGCCGGTGCTGGAAGGCGCCAACAAGGCCGACGCCGATGCGGCCAAGAAAAAGCTCGAGGAAGCAGGCGCCAAGGTAGAAGTAAAATAGTTGGATTATTCTGGGGCGGCGGGCTTGCTCGCCGCCCCGCAAGGGATATAATACGTATAGGTCGCAAAGTCGATTTGAGTGAACCGGCAAGTTTCCCGGTGGTTCGGGATACTTGCCTTCTGTCGTTAATAATTAAGGACTGGCTTTTGCCAGCCAACCCAGGAACCTAAATGCCATCGCGAACCCACGAACGAATTAACTTCGGCAAGATCAAAGAAGTCATCTCGCCGCCCAACCTCATCGAGCTGCAGACCAATTCGTATGCCGAGTTTCTGCAATTGGATGTCGCGCCCAGCCGGCGCAAGAACGTTGGGCTGCAAGCCGTCTTCAAAGAGGTCTTTCCGATCGAAAGCTATGACGGCAAGTGCGTCCTGGATTACCACAGCTATGAGATCGGCGAGCCGAAGCAGGATTGGCTCGAATGCCTGCGCGAAGGCATCACTTTCGGCGCACCGCTTTACGTCACGTTCCTTCTGAAGGAAGAGAAGGGCACCAAGGAAGAAAAAGTTTTCATGGGCGAACTGCCGCTCATGACGCCGCAGGGCACATTCGTCATCAATGGCGCCGAGCGCGTTATCGTCAGCCAGCTCCATCGCTCCCCCGGGCTCGCGTTCGAAGCGACGCAGCACCCCAACGGCAAAATGCTGCACTCCTTCCGCATCATCCCGGACCGCGGTTCGTGGTATGAAGCGCAGTTCGACACCAGCGATCTGCTCTACGTTTATCTCGACCGCAAGAAACGCCGGCGCAAATTTCTGACGACTACTTTTTTCCGCGCATTGACCTTCCTCGATGAAGGCAAGAACAAAGGGACCGGTTCGGACGCCGACATCCTCAAGATGTTTTATGAAATTGAGGAACTAACCGTGCGCGAGGCCGAAAAGCTCGAGGATATCGGCAACAAAGTTTTGATCGAGGACGCAATCGACCCCGACAAGGGCGTGGTCGTCGCGCGCGCTTTCGAGCCCCTCTCGAAAGCGGTCGTGAAGCAAATTGCCGAACTGGGCGTGAACAAGATTCGCGTTGTCGATACGACCGCGGACGATGGGATCGTCATCAAGTGCATGAAGAAGGATCCCACGAAGAACGAAGAAGAAGCGCTCAAGGACATTTACCGGCGCCTTCGTCCCGGCGATCCGCCGACCGCCGCCAATGCGCGGGCACTTATCAAACGCCTGTTCTTTGATCCCAAGCGCTATGACCTTGGCCGCGTGGGCCGGTACAAAATCACCCAGAAGCTGGGCATCAAAGATGAAAACGACTCACGTATTCTAACCAAGCCCGACCTGATCGCGGCGACGAAGTACCTGTTGCGCCTTAAGAAGGGCGAGGGTGTGCTCGACGACATCGATCATCTTGGCAGCCGCCGCATTCGTACCGTGGGTGAGTTGCTCGCGAACCAGTGCCGCGTTGGCCTTGCTCGCACCGAACGTCTCGTCAAAGAGCGCATGACGCTTTTCGACCAGGGCATCGAAACGATGACGCCCCAGAAGCTCATCAACCCGAAAGCACTCTCCGCGGTCATCCGGGATTTCTTTGGCCGCAGCCAGCTTTCGCAGTTCATGGACCAGATCAATCCGCTGGCCGAGTTGACGCACAAGCGCCGCCTCTCGGCCCTTGGGCCTGGCGGTCTGTCTCGTGATCGCGCCGGGTTCGAAGTCCGCGACGTGCATCCGTCGCACTATGGCCGTATCTGTCCGGTCGAAACGCCGGAAGGTCCAAACATTGGTCTCATCGCGTCGCTCGCCACTTTCGCGCGGGTGAACGATTTCGGATTTCTCGAAACGCCGTATCGCAAGGTCGAGAAGGGCCGCGTCACGAGTCACATTGATTATCTTACGGCTGACCGCGAAGAGACCTTCATCGTCGCACAGGCGAATGCGCCTATCGACGACAAGGGCCACTTCACGACCCAGCGCGTGCCGTGTCGCGCGAAGGGCGATTTCGTGGACGTTGAGCCGAATCGTGTCGACTACATGGACGTCTCGCCCAAGCAGTTGGTGTCCGTCGCGGCGAGTCTCATTCCGTTCCTCGAACACGACGACGCCAACCGCGCCCTCATGGGTTCGAACATGCAACGCCAGGCCGTGCCGCTGCTCGTCACCGAAGCGCCGCTGGTGGCCACGGGTCTGGAAGATCGTGTCGCTCGAGACTCTCGCGCGGTGGTGGTTTGCGAAGCGAGCGGCAAAGTCGCCTCTGTCACCGGAAGCCAAATCATTGTCACCGATGATGGCAAGCTGCCCGAAGGCAAAAAGAAGATTCGTCACGATCCCGCGAATAGCGTGTGGCTCTATCCGATCCGCAAATTCATGCGCTCGAACGCCGCCACATGCATCAATCAAAAGATTCTCGTGGAAAAGGGTCAGAGCGTAAAAGCGGGCCAGGTCATTGCCGATGGTCCCTGCACCGCCGGCGGCGAACTCGCGCTGGGTCGCAACGTCCTTTGCGCGTTCATGCCGTGGAACGGCTACAACTTCGAGGACGCAATCCTGATCAGCGAACGCATCGTCAAAGACGACGTCTTTACTTCGATTCACATCGATGAATTCGAAGTTGGCGCCCGGGATACCAAGCTCGGCCCCGAAGAAATCACACGTGACATCCCGAACCTCGGCGATGAAGCGCTCAAGAACCTCGGACCGGACGGCGTTATTCGCGTTGGTGCGGAAGTGAAGCCGGGCGACATCCTCGTCGGCAAGATTACGCCCAAGAGCGAGACCGAACTCGCGCCCGAGGAACGTCTTCTGCGCGCAATCTTCGGCGAAAAGGCTGCCGACGTTAAGGACACGTCGCTCAAAGTTCCATCGGGGACTTACGGCATCGTAATGGACGTGAAGGTTTCCTCGAAGAAGGAAAAGGACAGCGACCGTGGTGGTGGCGGCGACAAGGGCGACGGCGACAAGAAAGGCCAGAAGCAGGTCCAGGACGAATACAAACAGAAGATCGAAGAATTGCGTGAGCAACTCACCGAGGCGCTCAGCAACATCCTGCTCGGCGAAAAAATTCCGCTCGACGTCGTGAATTCGGAGACCGGCGAAATCATCATTCCCGCGAACCGCAAGATCACCAAAACGTTGTTGCGCAAATTAGCCGGCGTTTACGACCGCATCGAAATCGATCCCTCGCCGATTCGTAACAAGATCAACGAGATCATCGGCACGTTTAAGAAAAAGTTCGACGACCTGCAAATGGCGCACGACGAAGAGATGGAGCGCGCCGAATCCGGCGACGAAGTCGACGTGGGCATCATCAAGCAGGTCAAAGTCTATATCGCCTCCAAACGCAAGCTGTCGGTTGGCGATAAGATGGCGGGCCGCCACGGGAACAAAGGTGTTGTCGCGAAGATTGTGCCCGAAGAAGACATGCCGTTCCTCGAAGATGGGACAGGCGTGGATATCGTTTTGAACCCACTCGGGGTCCCTTCTCGTATGAACGTAGGGCAGGTGCTCGAAACGCATCTCGGCTGGGCAGCGAGGTTTCTCGGATTGAAATTCGCGACGCCGGTTTTTGACGGCATCAAAGAAAAAGAAATCCGGGGCTACCTCAAGGAAGCCAAGCTGCCGGAGCACGGCAAAACGCGCCTTATTGATGGCCGCACCGGCGAATCGTTCGATCAGGAGATTGTCGTTGGCTACATTTATATGATGAAGCTCGGCCACCTTGTGGCGGACAAGATTCACGCGCGCGCGGTCGGGCCGTACTCGCTGGTCACTCAGCAACCACTGGGGGGCAAGGCGCAATACGGCGGTCAGCGCTTCGGTGAAATGGAAGTGTGGGCCATGGAAGCTTACGGCGCGGCTTACACGCTTCAGGAATTACTCACCGTCAAATCGGACGACGTACAGGGGCGCACCCGCATTTACGAGAGCATTGTCAAAGGCGACAACTGCCTCGAAGCAGGCATCCCCGAATCGTTCAACGTGCTTGTCAAAGAAATGCAGTCCTTGGGTATGGATGTGAAAGTCGGTTACTCCAATCCGCTGGAGCAACCACAGGCGCCGCAAACAACTTTGGCCAACCTGGGAAGCTAAAACGCCCGAACCATTTAAAAACTGTTATGATGAACACCAAAGAATCCACCCGGGAATTGCTCGGACTGGAGAAGGTCAATCAGGTTGAATACGTCGCCATCTCCGTGGCTTCACCGGAGGCGATTCGCTCCTGGTCCAAGGGCGAGGTCAAGAACCCCGAGACTATCAACTACCGCACCTTCAAGCCGGAGAAGGGCGGCTTGTTTTGCGAGCGCATTTTCGGCCCGGTCAAAGACTGGGAATGTTCCTGCGGCAAATATAAGCGCATCAAGCACCGCGGCGTCGTTTGCGACCGTTGCGGCGTCGAGGTGACGCTCGCGCGCGTGCGCCGCGAACGCATGGGCCACATCGAATTGGCCGTGCCCGTGTCGCACATCTGGTTCTTCAAGTGCATGCCCTCGCGCATCGGCCTCATGCTCGACATGACCGCCCGCAATCTCGAGCGCGTGATCTACTACGAAGATTACATGGTCATTAATCCCGCTTCGACGCCGCTCAAGATGCACCAACTTCTCAGCGAGCACGAATATCGTGAAGCGCGCGAAACCTACGGGCCCGACGCGTTCGTCGCCAAGATGGGCGCCGAAGCCGTGCGTGAGGGGCTTGCCAACGTCGATCTGCAGAAGCAGGTCGATCAATTGCAAATCGCGATGACCGAAACCAAGAGCAAGCAGATTCGCAAGAAGATCGCCAAGCGCATCAAGCTGCTCCAGGCCTTCACCGCCAACAAGAGCCGGCCGGAATGGATGATTCTCACGGTGCTGCCCGTGATTCCGCCGGACTTGCGTCCGCTCGTGCCGCTGGAAGGCGGCCGTTTTGCGACCTCGGACCTCAACGACTTGTATCGGCGTGTCATCAACCGCAACAACCGGTTGAAGAACCTGCTCCAGCTCAAGACTCCCGAAGTCATCATTCGCAATGAAAAGCGCATGTTGCAGGAGGCGGTCGATGCGCTCTTCGACAACGGCCGACATGGTCGGGCCGTGACCGGCGCTGGCAACCGCGCGCTCAAGTCCCTCAGCGACATGCTCAAGGGTAAGAGCGGCCGTTTCCGCCAGAACCTGCTTGGCAAGCGCGTCGACTACTCTGGCCGTTCCGTCATTGTTATCGGTCCAGAGCTCAAGCTCCATCAGTGCGGTCTTCCCAAGAAAATGGCGCTCGTGCTCTTCGAGCCGTTTATCATTCGCCGACTCAAGGAACTTGGCTACGTGCACACCGTGCGCTCGGCCAAGAAGATGATTGAACGCCAGTCTCCCGAAGTGTGGGACATCCTCGAAGAAGTCACCAAGGGCCACCCGGTGCTGCTCAACCGCGCACCGACGCTCCACCGTCTCTCGATCCAGGCTTTCGAGCCGCTCCTGATCGAAGGCGAAGCGATCCGCATTCACCCGCTGGTCTGCACCGCTTACAACGCAGACTTCGACGGCGACCAGATGGCCGTGCACGTCCCGCTCTCGGTCGAGGCGCAATTGGAAGCCCGTTTGCTCATGATGGCGCCGAACAACATTTTCAGCCCGTCCAGCGGCAAACCAATCATGACGCCGACGCAGGACATCACGCTGGGCTGTTTCTATCTCACTGCAGAACCGCGTGAGATTGGACGGCGTGACAGCGGCCGCGGCCGTCTTAAGCTCTTTGGTTCGAAACAGGAAGTGCTCTTCGCATATGCGGACGGCGCGGTGCACACGCACGACCGCGTTCTGCTCGCCAACCCTGACGTTGGCAAGAAGACTGAATACGGCGATCCGGACAAGAAGGTTGTCGAGACCACCGTCGGTCGCGTGATCTTCAGCGAAATCTGGCCCGACGAACTCGGGTTTCCGAATCGCGTCGTCGGCAAATCGCAGCTCGGCGACTTCATCTGGCGCTGCTACAAGATATGCGGCCATGAAAAGACCGTCATTGCGCTCGATCGCTTGAAGGAACTCGGCTTCCGCGAGGCCACTCGCGCCGGCGTCTCGATCGGTATCGACGACATGATCATTCCGAAGGAGAAGAACCAGGAGATCGAGACGGCGCAGAAGCAGATCAGCGAAGTCGAGAAGCAATATCGCAAGGGTGTCATCACTCCGGGCGAACGCTACAACAAGGTGATCGACATCTGGACCCATTGCACCGATCAGATCGCCAACGTCATGCTCCGCACCCTCGAGCACAACCATGGGAAGCGTGAATATAATCCCGTCTCGCTCATGGTCGATTCGGGCGCGCGCGGCAATCGCCAGCAGGTCCGCCAGCTCGCCGGTGTGCGCGGTCTCATGGCCAAACCTTCCGGTGACATCATCGAGAAACCGATTCTCTCGAACTTCCGTGAAGGCCTTACGGTCCTGGAGTACTTCATCTCCACTCACGGCGCGCGCAAAGGTCTCGCCGACACGGCGCTCAAGACCGCCGACTCCGGGTATATGACCCGCAAGCTGGTCGATGTCGCCCAGGACGTGATCATCCGCGAGGACGATTGCGGCACCAGCAACGGCATTTGGGTGCAGGCCATCTACGAAGGCGAGGACGAAGTCGTCAAGCTTAGTGAACGTCTCGTCGGGCGTTTCTCATGCGATGACATCAAGGATCCGCGCAGCCCGAAGGAATCCATCACCAAAGCCAACGAAGAGATCGATGAAGTTCGCGCGAGGGCGGTGGAGAATTCCGGCGTCGAGAAGGTGAAAATCCGCTCCGTACTCACTTGCGAAAGTAAACACGGGGTTTGCATTGCCTGCTACGGCCGCAATCTGGCTACCGGCAAACTCGTTGAGCTCGGCGAAGCGACCGGTATTATCGCAGCCCAATCCATCGGCGAACCCGGCACGCAGCTCACGATGCGCACCTTCCACATCGGTGGTGTCGCCGCGGGCACGTTCAAGCAGCCCGTCATCAAGCCGAAGTACGAGGGCATCGTTCGCTATAACGACATCCGCTTCGTCGAACTCGAAGACGGCAACAACATCGTCATCAACAAAAACGGGTCGCTGTCGATCCTCGGTGAGGATGGCCGCGAGCTCGAAGCGCATAACATTGTCATCGGCGCTGTCATTTCGGTGGCTGACAAGGGCAAAGTCAAGAAGGGCGAGACCCTCGTGCAGTGGGACCCGCACAACGTCCCGATTCTCTCCGAGAAAGCGGGGCGCGTGAAGTTCCACGACATCATCGAGAATGTGACGATGAAACAGGAAATGGACCAGCTCACTGGCCAGGAGGCACTCGTCATCATCGAGCACAAAGAGGATTTGCACCCGCAAATCATCATCACCGATGAAAAGGGTGACCCGCTTGCG
>Ga0193697_1000430_pt1 | contig 15035 bp, 14 predicted proteins | sample L3m2metaG_FD_145073 | JGI IMG/M metagenome (GOLD analysis project Ga0193697, IMG submission 145073) | Soil microbial communities from a riparian zone of the East river system, Colorado, United States - L3m2 | ecosystem: Environmental > Terrestrial > Soil > Riparian zone | place: USA: East River... | reverse complement strand
CTCGAGGAGCTTGCGCGAGGTTCGGTGGGCGGCCACGACCAGCAGCACGCCGTCGACCCAGCGGGCGAGGAGGGCGCAGTCCGACACCGGTCCGAGCGGCGGCGTGTCGATCACGACGTAGTCGTACTGCTCGCGCGCTTCCTGAAGCAGCGCCTCGAGTCGAGGCGATCGGAAGAGCTCGTGAATCGGCGCGCCGGTCGAGCCGGCGAGCACCACGTCGAACTTGTGCGGCTTCGCCTCCACGATGGCGTCGCGCAGCGTGCGGTGTGGATCGAGAACGATGTGGGCCAGTCCGGGAGCCTGGTTCTCGCTGATCTCGAGATACCGCGCCACCGACGGCCGCCGAAGGTCTGCCTCGATCAGAAGGACGCGCGCGTCCGAGCCCTGGGCCAACGCGCCGGCCAGGTTGATGGCCGTCATCGACTTTCCGTCTTTGACGCCCGGGCTCGTGATCGCCATCACGCCGACGCCACGGGAACGATGGAGACTCTCGAGCTTCAATCGCAGTGCCTGGTACTGCTCGGCCTCGAGAGAGGTCGGAGCGGTGAGACACACCAGACGCTCGTCGAGCTTTTTGGAAGACATGACCATGCTTGGAGTCGCTTATGCGCCGCGCACCAACATCCGCACGATTTGTTCGTTGCCTCGTGCGGCATGAGTCGACACGGTCGCGAAGATGGCGATGACCGCGACAATCGACGCCATCGTCAGCGCGGGGCGCAACGCGCGATGCGGATACCGCCGCGAGATTCTCGGAATGCTGGCAAGAACCGGGACTTTCGTGAAGTTCCGCAGCTCCTCCACGTTGTGGAAGGAAGGGTCGAATTGCTCGGCGGCCAGAACGGCTCCGACGCCGGCGGCCAGCGCCAGCATCAGGCCCAGGATGATGAGCCGCGGCCGATTCGGGGCGACAGGCGCGGAGGGCGGAAGCGCGTCCTCGAGAAGCCGGAACTGTTCGCCGTGCCGGTCGGTTTCCAGGTTCTCGCCGAGCTGCGCTTCGTCGAGTTTCTTGAGCAGCGAGTCGTACAGGCCTTTCGAGGCCTGATGGTCGCGAGTCAGGCGGCTGAATTCCTGCTCGCGCTCGGGCACCGCTTCAAGGCGCTGCTCCACGGTGGTGATCGACTGGCGCAGAACGACTTCGTCCTTCTTGAGCCGCTCGACCTCGGTCTCTAGGCCTTCGAGCGTCCTCAGTCGCGCGGCGGCCGGCAGGACGGCAGACTTCTGAGCCGCGCTGGCGGAATTCGCCTCGCGTTCGCGCGCCAGCCCGTCGCTGCGCTCGCGTTCGGCCGCCGCGATCTCGGCTTTGAGCCGGACGATGTCCGGGTATCGGCTGTTGAATTGACCTTCGAGCAGCTGGAGATTCTGTTTCATGAGCTCGATTCGATCGGGCCCGGAGTCCGCCACCGCCGTGCGCTCGCCAGTGACCGAATCACGAGTGATGGTCAGGCCGTCGGTCAGCTTCTCGCGATCTTCAAGAAGCTTGAGCTGGCGTTCGCCGTTGAGGCGAAGTTGTGTGTGCAGCCGTTCGAGCGCCGCCAGATTGACGTCGACCTGTTGCGGCAGCTCGCCGTGATGACTGGAGGTGTAGGCACGCATCTCCTGCTCGTGCTGATTGAGCTGCTTCCTCGTCGCGTTCAGTTGCGCTCTCAGGAACTCGGTCGTGCGGGTCGCTTCCTCGGAGCGGATGTTCGCGTTCTGGTCGACATAGAATGCCGCCAGCGCGTTGGTGACGTCGGCAACCGTTTTGTCGTTCGCGCCCGTGTAACTCAATTTGAACGAGACGGTCGTCTTGCGGCCGCTCACCTGTTCCGGCCCGTTCAGCTCGATATCGATGTCGCGGCGCATCTGGTCCAGAACGGAATCCATCGCCGCGCGAGCCCGCAGCTCCGGGTAGAGATCGAAACGCGTGATCAGATCGGTGAGGCGATCGCGGCTCAAGATCTCCTGTTTGATCACGTGAAGCCGGCTCTCGAGCTCGCCGTTCACGGCCGGGCGCACGAAGGCCTCTGAAATCGGCCGCGCCACGAGGACGACCGCCGTCGCCCGGAACAGGTCGGGAAGGCACACCGCAAAAGACACGGCCGAGGCCATCACCGCGGCGGAGGCGAGAATCGCCACCAACTGGCGCCGGCGAAACATCTCGACGGCATGGGATACGAGCGATTCGTCGGTCGTGGGTGACAGCAAGTCCTGGGACATCGGAATCCTCGCTACGGAACGACGACGATGTCGCCGGGGCGTACGAAAAAGTTCTCCTGCTCGATGCCATCGGCGATCTTCCGGTAGTTGAACGGGATGCGCATCGTCGTCGCCCCGTTCTGGCGCAGGACCACAATCCGGTCTCGCGCGGCGAAGTCGGTGAAGCCCTGAGCCATCGCGATCGCCTCCAGTACCGTCATCGGGCTCTTGAGCTCGTACCGCCCGGCCGTCTTCACCGCGCCGACCACCGCCACCTTGCGGCTGTGCACTTCGCGAACAATGACCGACACTTCGGGAGTCGGAACGAAATCCGACAACCGCGAAACCAGCTGCTCGCGGAGATCGCTTGGCGTGAGACCGGCGGCCTGAAAGTCATTGAGAAGCGGAATCGAGACCTTCCCGTCCGGCCGCACCGGAACGACGCGACTCAGTTCGGGGTTCTTCCACACGGAAATGTCCAACACATCTTCCGGCCCGATCTGGTAGGCGGCGGCCTCGTCGAGCGCATCTCGTGGACTCACGGGAGCGGGCGCGCGCGACGCCTTGAGAGTCGGGCGCGGTGCCGGCACTTGTGCGGACGCGACGGTGATGACCGCCAGAGACAGCACCGATACCGCGAGCAAGCGTTGAGTCATCGGTTCGCTCCATGGGAAGGCTTCCCGGGCAGCTCGAGGGGATCTTCCGGCTGGAACGATCGGCCCAGGCGCGGAGGCGTCGCGGTCAGGCGGAGGCGGACGACGTGGCGGACGACCGTCTCATCGGACAACAGACTGGTTCGAACGTCGCCGCGTTGAAAGTCAGCGCCATACGAGAGCGAGACGAAAAACGGGCCGATCGGGCTGCGGACTGCGAGGATCTCGCCGTGATAGACGCGGGCTTTGCCCTGCGAGATGGTGGCACTGTTGAAAAACCCGCCATACAGTCCGAGTGCAACCTTTCTGAACGCAGGCCAGGTGACCTGCGCGGTGGCGCTGTTCACCTCGACGGGACCAATGACGCCGAGCGTGATCGACTCACCGCGCCAGTAATCGAGGCCGAAGCCCATCAGGCGCGTTGCCTTGCGCGCGAACGCGGCCACGATTTCCGGCGCGATTCCTCCGCGCGCGGCCACCCGCGGCCCGGCTTTCAAGGTGAGTTTGGTGAACGGCGTCGAGACGTACGTCCAGCCAACGAGCGGAGCGTGCGACGCGCGCGCACCCGATCCGTCCACGAAATGTCGCTCCAGGTAGCCGAAGCTCGCCGCCGAGCGCGGCGACAGCTGACGCGTGATCTCGGCACGGACGACGTGCTCGTTTTCCGCAGGCGTCTGGGCGATCCCTTCGTTCGTCCAGACATAGCTGGCAGAGATGAGCGTCCGGGGAGTCACCTGATAGACCGTGGAGGGTCCGACTTGCCAGCGTTGTGCGCGTCGGCGACCGAGCAGGAGGCCCGTCGTGAAATTCAGATCGCCTGCCGAATCGGTACGATCGTAGCTGCTGTCCACCGTGAGTGTCGATTTCGGGCTCTGACGAAAGACGCCGGTGAGCCTCCCGTGACGGCGGGCATCGAGGTCATTCAAAGCCGAATGATCGAACGAACGTTGCATCTCGAACGAGTATTGCCCACCGATGTTGACGACCGGGGTCTGGAAGGCCCCCTGGATGTTCGGAGTCAGAAGCGTCATCTGATCGGCGGAACCGATGACCGTCGCGAACGGATTGTCGTCGAAGACCGAACTGACGGACACCGACGGCACGAACACGACGCGCGATTGCGCGCGAGCCTCCCGTGGGAGTCCGAGATCAACCGCCACCATCACACCGGTGAGCACCATCCGCGTGCCGATTCCGCAGCTCATTCGCATGGCGCGACAAACGCTTCGTCCACTTCAACGGCCACGCTTGTCTGAAGGAGGTTGATCGACACGACCAGGCGGCCCTTGTTCGGCTTGTCACGCACGAAGATGCCTTCGAGGCCTGTGAGCGGGCCGTCGAACACCCGGACGCGATCGCCCCGGTTGAAATACGCGTGAGGCGCTACCGGCACACCGGCCTTCACGACGCGTTGAATCCCCTCCATTTCGTCGTCAGCGATCGGCGTCAGCCGGTTCCAGCCCCCTTCGAGGACTCGAACGACCCCGCGGGCTTTGAGGATCTCGATGTAGCTCTTCTTTTCCATTCCGTGATGAATGAACAGATAGCCGGGAAACATCGGCACGACACGCGGTGTCTGGACCCGTTTGGACCAGACGCCCCTCTCCGGGAGAAAGAGCGAAAAGCCTCTGGCCGTCAGCTGATCGGCGACAAGATTCTCGAAGTGACTGCGCGTGTAGATCGCATACCAAGCGGCCGGCTCCGGCGGTCCGCAGCGTGCGGACGGTTGGTCGTGGTCGATGGTCGTGGTCCCGTCGGTCAACAAGGCTTCGCCCCCTTAGGCTTCGAGCGGCATCATCCGCGCGACCCCATATATTTGAGCGCTGCGTCTACTTGCTAGGGCCGAAGATCTCCGGACTGAAGAACTTCGTGCGACGCTCATGCGCGTCGCGATCTGCCGGCGCGTCAGACGAGAGGCCTCTTCTGCCATCTCGTCGGAAGCACCAAGATTCAGCAACTGCATAAACACTGCCCGAGAACGGTCCGTAAGAATGTGACTTCTCGCACCAGTTTGCGCTCGATTCGCGGACGGGCCGCTGCCGGCGATCCCGGCACGCGCACAATCGTCTCACCGTCGGTCGCCACCTGATTTCGAACATCCATGACGGCGAGATCAGAACTCGTCGCTCCTGGATCCAGATCGATGTGGCGATTCAGAAAACTGATGTCGGGTTGCGCCGGATGACACTGAGAGCGAAGGCGGGCCGGGCGCGCGCCGAATCGTAGCGTGTGAAATGCGCGCGGCGGGTATGGGGAAGATGCAAGCGCTTCAGCACAGCGTCGAGCGCCTGAATCGGAGAGGCGTCATGACCGGCCTCCGTCGAGGTCAGAGAGGAGCACCGTGCTCAGCCGCGTCCAGGCCCTTCGGTCCGCTCCACCCTGCGGGCGGCTGCGGCGGCCTGGACCGGCTTCGCAAGGTGCTACGTAGCCGTTGCCGACGGAGGGGAGGGGGGAACTCTCCCCTCCGTCGGCGCGAGCGCGTCACGCTCTCGGCCACGTCGCGAATGTGCTACCAGCGGAATGCCACGCCCAGACTGGATCGCCAGTACCTGACACCGGACAGCTCCACCAGGGTGGTATCGTTGTCCAGCAGCTCACGGTCCCTGTCGGTGAGCCCTTCGAGGTTTGTATCGGAATTCGCCCTGAAGTACCGAATATCCGCCCGGACGCCGACGCGGCCGAGGTATCCCAGGAAGCCCGCTCCGACGTCTCCGCCGAATCGCGACTGGCTGGCACTGATCGTGGACTGAATGAGATTCGTATCGATCGTGATCAGATCCGCTCTCATGTTGATGGCACCGATCCCGCCGGAAATGTACGGCTTGAACTGCCAGCCGGAGCCGAATTGGAATCCGTAGATCGCGTTGAACATGTAGGAACTGAGTTTCGGATGATCTGAGATCACCAAGCTGGGGATCTTGAAGGTCGGTGCGAAGTCGGCGAGGAATTCTGCGCCGACGTTGCTACGCCACAGATAGGCGATCTGTCCACCGAACGCCACGCTCCTGTTGATGTTGGTATCCAGGAATTCGTTCTCAAAACCTCCGCTCGCGCTGAAGTAATTGCCGACGTTGAAGGACGCGAGCCACGGCTCATACTCTTTTTCTTCGACGACCGCAGCCACAACGGCTGGCGGCTGGGGCGGCGGTGGGGGCGGCGGCGGCGGCGGCTCATAGGCCGGCGGCGGCGGTGGCGGCGGCTCGGGTTGCGGCGGTTCAGGAGCCGTGGGCACCGGGGCAGCGACCTTGCTGACGAGCGAGAAATTGCCACACACCTTGGGGACGATGAACGAGTACACGTACCCGCCCGCAGTGATCTTGAACTGGAACGCGTCGAAGGAATCGCGTCCGGCCCATCGCACATTCCGCAACACGGCCGGCGCTCCGCCACGCTTGAGCGCCATGAACAGGAACCGAGAGCCCGGCGCGATCGTCGTGTCGGTCACCTCGCTCACGCTGAAGCCGTCGACCAGCTGGGCGGAGACGTCGCCATAGCCAGCCATCATCATCACGCTTCTGATCGCGCTTCGATTCGCCTGCACCATCGCGCGCAGGTCGTCGGTTGTGCGCATCGGCTGACTAAACCGCGTCGATCCACCGAGCCTCGTGACCTGGTGCTCGCGGCCGTCAGTCCCGTCTTCCTGCGCGATCGCAGGTGCGACCAACATGCCGAGCACCGTTGCTACTAACACACCGCTACGTACGACTCTAACTTGCCTCATGACAATCTGGCCTCCTCCAAGAATTCCGGACAACGAGTTCGAGCATCTACAAGAGCGGGGCCACACGGTGCTCGATGGGTTTTGTCAGGAAATTGCGGGTTTGAGAGGGTCGGCGCGCTTTTCACCATCGCCTGCCAGGAACGCTTGCGACGGCCGGTGATGACCGGTCACGGCCAGTTGCAGCCGCGCCGCGCGGAGCGGTCGATGGTACGTAGCCGTTGCCGACGGAGGGGACGCGGACCGTCTCCCCTCCGTCGGCGCGAGCGCGAGCTCGAGCGTGTCACGCCTTCGGCCACGTCACGATTGTGCTACCAGCGGAACGCCACGCCGAGACTGGATCGCCAGTACTTGATACCGGAGAGCTCCACCAGCCTGTTCGCGTCGTCCAGCAGACTATCCTCCAAGTTGAGGCCGAGGAGGGTGTCGTCCCTGTTCGCCTTGAACCACCGGATATCCGCTCGGACGCCGACGTGGCCAAAGTATCCCAGGCCGCCCACTCCGATGTTTCCGCCGAACCGGGACTGGCTGGCGCTGATGGTGGACTGGATGAGGTTCGTGTCAATCGTGAGCAGATCCGCGTTCATGTTGATGGCACCGATGCCGCCGGAAATGTACGGCCTGAACTGCCTCATGGCGCCGACACGGAATCCGTAGATCGCGTTGAACATGTAGGCACTGAGGTTCGGATGGTCGGAGATCACCAGGCTGGGGATCTTAAAGGTCGGGGCGAAGTCGGCGAGGAATTCCGCGCCGACGTTGCTACGCCACAGATAGGCGACCTGTCCGCCGAACGCCACGCTCCTGTTGATGCGGTCGTCCAGGAATTCGTTCTCAAAACCTCCACTCGCGCTGAAGTAATTGCCGACGTTGAAGGACGCGATCCATGGCTCATAGGTCTCTTCTTCGACGACCGCAGCCACAACGGCGGGCGGCGGAGGCGGCGGTGGGGGCGGCGGCGGCTCATAGGCCGGCGGCGGCGGCGGTGGCGGCGGCTCCGGACGCGGCGGCTCAGGAGCCGTGGGCACCGGGGCAGCGACCCTGCTGACGAGCGAGAAATTGCCACACACCTTGGGGACGATGAACGTGTACACGTACCCGCCCGCAGTGATACTGAACTGGAACGCGTCGAAGGAATCGCGTCCCGCCCATCGCACATTCCGCAACACGGCCGGCGCTCCGCCACGCTTGAGCGCCATGAACAGGAACCGAGTGCCTGGCGTGATCGTCGTGTCAGTCACGGCGCTCACGCTGAAGCCGTCGACCAGCTGGGCGGCGACGTCGCCATAGCCAGCCATCACCATCACGCTTCTGATCGCGCTTCGATTCGCCTGCACCATCGCGCGCAGGTCGTCGGTTGTGCGCAACGGCTGACTAAACCGCGTCGTTCCACCGAGCCTCGTGACCTGGTGCTCGCGGCCGTCGGTTCCGTCCTGCGCGATCGCAGGTGCGACCAACATCGCGAGCGCCGTCGCTACTAACACTCCGCTACGTACGACTCTGACTTTCTTCATGACAATCTGGCCTCCTCCAAGAGTTCCGGACAACGAGTCCGAGCAACTACAAGAGCGGGGCCACAGGGCGGTCGAGCGGAATCTGTAAGGAAATTGGGTGTTTCAGAGGGTCTGCGCGCTTGTCACTGCCGGCTGCCAGGAGCGCCCGCGACGGCCGGTCATGATCGGTCACGGCCAGTTGCAGCCACGCCGCGGCCTCCCGGGAATAGTTCGTCTGACTACTAGCCGTCGACGCGCAACGCGTCGACGGTCGGCAAGCGGAGGCTTCGCCGCGCCGGCCCCAGCGCGGCGAACGCGGCCACGATCGTGATGACCGCCGCCACGATCAGCGTGAGCGCCACTCCCGGCCCCAATCCGATCCTCGCCGCTGAAAGCGCGGACGTCGAGATCGCCGCGGTCGACGCGGCGGTGTCGCGCCGATCGAAATCGCGTCCGGCGAGCAGCCGCGCACCGTAGGTTCTGAGCAATCCGACATCGATGTTGAACGCGGCCACCTCCGGCGTGCGGCCGTCCTGTCGCCGCGCCGACGGCTCCCCTAACCTGTCAAGGAGAAGAGGTGCATTGCATTCCCGCGAATCTTGGCGATAATCGGCCGAGGCCGTCGCCTTGTCGGCGCGGTCGTAGGCGGAAGATCAAGCGGCAGGGCACAACAGGGAGCCTCCCCATGCGTTTCGCGCTCGTTTTGAGTATCGCCGTCGCGGGTGCGGCCGCGGCCGCGCCCGCGATGGCAGCCGTCGGCACACCCACCTTCACCAGGGACGTCGCGCCGATCTTCTACAAATCGTGCATCGAGTGCCATCGCGCGACGATGTTCGCGCCGATGTCGCTGACGTCGTTCGAAGACGCGCGTCCGTGGCTGCGCTCGATCAAGCAGCGAGTGGTGGCGCGGACGATGCCGCCGTGGGGGTCGGACATGCCGCACGGCGTGCTTCGCAACGATCCGCGTCTGACAGACCAGGAAGTGCAGACCATCGTTTCGTGGATTGACGGCGGCGCGCCGAAGGGCGACATCGCCGATATGCCGAAGATGCCGGCGCTGGCTGACGGCTGGACGATCGGCAAGCCCGACGCGGTCTACTCGATGACCGAAGACTACAAGATTCCGCCCGCCGGTACGATCGACTATCTGTACCTCCGGATTCCGGTGAACCTGCCGGAGGACCGCTGGTACACCGCGGTCGAGATCAAGCCCAGCGCGCGCGGGCACGTCCACCACATCATCGCGTATACAGAGCCCCACAGCGACGCGCCGACGCGTCCTGGCAGCACCTTCGGGCCGACGAATATCTTCGGCGTGTCGCCGAACAAACCGGGCCTCGTCTTCGAGCCTGGCGTCGCGAAGCTCCTGAGGGCCGGCCACGACATCATCCTGCAGATGCACTACACGACCAACGGCACGGCAGCCGTCGATCGCACGCAAATCGGGTTCATCTTCGCCAAGGAACCGCCCAAGCAGATCCACGTCACCGGCCTGGCGGTGCAGCCGCGCTTCATGATTCCAGCGGGCGATCCGAATGCGGAAGTGAAGGCTGTCGCCGAGATCAGACAGGACACGGTCCTAACGAGCCTGACCCCGCACATGCACGTGCGCGGCAAGGACATGACCTACACGGCGGTCTACCCGGATGGCACGTCGGAAGTGCTCTTGCGCGTGCCGAAATACGACTTCAACTTTCAAATCACCTACGACCTGGCCAAACCGAAGATCCTGCCGAAGGGAACCAAAGTCGAGGTCGTGGCGCACTTCGACAACTCGCCGGGCAACAAGTACAACCCCGACCCCACGAAGGACGTGAAGTGGGGCGACCAGACGTGGGAAGAGATGATGATCGGGTTCTGGGGTTCAGTGGTCGACGCGCCGGCGGCGTCTCAACAACAAAAACAGTGAACGTGCCAGCGGGGCGACGGCGACGACGCCGGACGTTCAGCGGCGGGCCTGCCGCCGAAGTTCGTCAAACAGGTTGAAGACGAGGACGAACGTACTCGGTCGCTGGCCGCCTGTGTTGTTCGTCGATCGGCAGCGCGCCGAGCGCGAGGCGATCGGCGAGCGTCGGCCCATCGACCAGTTCGAGCACCAGCGCGGTGCGCGATCCGCCATCGCGCGAGTCCTCCTCGAGGCCGTGAATCGCGGCGATGTTCTGGTGATTGAGCGAGGCGAGCACCTGCGCCTCGCGGCGGAAACGCGCCAGGCGGTCCGGATCGCCGGCAAATCCGTCGGGCAGGACCTTGAGCGCGACGTCGCGGTTCAGGCGCGAATCACGCGCCCGATAGACCTCGCCCATCCCACCAGCCCCGATCGAGCCGGTGACTTCGTACGGACCGATACGGTGGCCGGAGAGGAGCGTCAACTGAGCCGGGCGACATTCTGCCACGAATGCGCGACCGGAGGACGCGCTGGTGCCTCAGGTCATCAGCTTGGGTGACGACAGACCGTGATCCGGTCTCCACCCGCGGGAACGAGTGCACGCGGCGACCGCAGAACACCGTGTGTCCACTGGGCCGCCCGTTGCACTGTTGTTCTTCGGAGGTGATGTATGCGAATGCCAATCGCGGCCGCCGTCGCAACCACGGGTCTATTGACGGCGACCCTCGCATTCGGCGCGCTTTCGAAGGATGACCTCAAGCTTCTCAACAAAGCGACAACAGTGCTCAGCGAGTTCCGGAACTCGTCGGACATTCCCGAATCGGTCTGGACAAAGGCCGACTGCGTGCTCGTGATTCCATCGCTGAAAAAAGCGGCGTTCATCGTCGGCGGAGAAGGCGGCTCCGGCGTCATGAGCTGCCGGCATTCGAACGGCGCGTGGGGCCCCCCTGTCTTCATGCAGCTGACGAAAGGCAGCGTTGGTTTTCAGGTGGGCGCGCAATCGACCGAACTGGTGCTGTTCGTGATGAACTCGAGCGGAGCAGAGAAGCTGCTGAGCAACAAGACGACGCTCGGCACCGATGCCTCGATTGCGGCCGGGCCCGTCGGACGGACGGCGACCGCGGCCACCGACGCGCAGATGACCGCGGAGATGCTGTCGTACTCACGCTCGAAAGGTCTCTTCGCCGGCGTCAACCTGTCCGGTGGCGCCCTGACTCCTGATAAGGATGCGAACGCGCGGGCCTATGGCTCGACTGCTTCGGCGAAGCAGATTGCATTGGGCACGGCCCCGGTAACCGCTCCGGCGCAAGCGCGCGGGTTCACCGACGCACTTGAGCGCACCACCCGGGCGACGACGGGTGTGAAATAGAGGTGAAGCGATCTCGAACCGAGGTCGCACGTTCGAGTCCTGTCGTGAGCGTCTGTGCCCATCACAGCTCAAAGAGCCAAGGTGGGCCAGGCGCGCCATTCCCTGACGATTCTCCGACCGCCCGCCTGGAAAACCTTTCAGTTAGCACAAATCGAAGAAGTTGGTCTCGCGACCGAATCGGATATGTTTCGTTCCTCGTCGCCGCGTGGAGTAGAATCTTTCGGCCTGTACCGGCTCGCGCGGTGTTGGCGGCTCTGACCTCGACGACCCCAGACATACGTTCCGTCGTTATCGATTCTCATGACAAAGCTGCAAGCAGGAATGCACGCAGGCGATCTTCCGACCTCTGCGGTCGATCGCTCAGCGCCAACGTCGAAGGACGTGGCGCTGGCGCTGCGCCGCGTGCCGCTGCCGGCGTTCACGATCGGTCTGTAATTCCATGAACGGCCAACCTGCATGCGGGCGGAACGACGGCGAACGCAGATTGCGGGTTCTGGTCGCCGACGACAATGCTTCCATCCTGGCAAAAGCGTCCACGCGTCTCGCGAGGGACTTTGAAGTCGTCGCCGCGGTCAGTGATGGGCGGCAGGCCGTGCACGCGGCGCGGCGCCTGGATCCAGACGTGGCCGTCCTCGACGTCACCATGCCGGAACTCGACGGCTTTCAGACCGCTCGTGTACTGAAGCAATCCGGCTCGCGCGCCAAGATCGTCATGATGACGATGCACGACTCGGACGAATTCGTGGTCACCGCCATCGAATCCGGGGCGCACGGCTACGTGCTGAAAACGCGGATGCAGTCGGATCTTGAAAGCGCCATCGATCACGCGATCGCCGGACGGCTCTTCGTACCTTCGCTCACCTCGCTTCTTGCCATCGCCCCGGCTCCAGGCCCTGGCCGACACGCGATGCTGTTGGGCCTCGAGCCTCGCCTGTTCCTGGATGACGTGAGCCGCCTGCTCGCCGAGGCGATTCGACGAGGTGACATGGCCGCCATCGTCGGAACCGAGGCCATGCGCGACGGGGTTTCTCAACGACTAGAGGCGAAGGGCTGCGATCTGGCCAGGGCCATCGACCGAGGCACGTATGTGTCGTTCGACGCGGCGGAGGCGGTGGCGCAGGCGATGGCGGGCGGCCGGTTCGACGCTCGTCGCGTCGCAGCGTTCGTCGATGATTTGGAGCGGTCACGTCTCGCCGTATCGGCGTCGAATCTGACGGTGGTCGGCGGAATGTCGGCTCTGCTCTGCGCGGACGGCCACCATGAAGCCGCGCTGCAAATGGAATCCACGTGGGATGACCTGACACGAGGACTGCCATTCCTCACGGCCTGCTGCTATTCAGTGGCACCCTTCAATGATCGGAGCCCTGAATTCTTTCCCACGATCTGCGCTTCACACACGGCGGTCTGCCACGCACACGCCGCTTTCAGTCGCGTATAGAACGCCGTCGCGACTCCTCACCGCCCGACCATCTTCTGCAGATGCTCGGGGTAGCGCGCGCCGTGCACCTCGATCTGTGACGCCGCGCGATCGATCTCTCGCAGGTCGTCGGCGCTCAGCTGAATCCTGGCCGCGCCAAGGTTTTCCTCGAGCCGATGACGCTTCGTCGTCCCCGGAATCGGCACGAGCCACGGCTTCTGAGTCAGCAGCCACGCCAGCGCGATCTGCGCCGGCGTCGCCTGCTTCCGCTCCGCACACGTCGCGAGCCAGTCGATAAACGCCTGATTGGCCTTGCGATTCTCGGGCGTGAAGCGCGGGACGACGTTCCGGAAGTCGGTGCTGTCGAAGGTGGTCTTGTCGTCGATCTTCCCGGTGAGAAACCCTTTGCCGAGTGGACTGAAGGCCACGAACCCGATGCCCAGTTCCTCGAGCGTCGGCAATACTTCGCGTTCGGGTTCGCGCCACCATAGCGAGTACTCGTTCTGCAGCGCGGTCACGGACTGGACGGCATGGGCGCGACGAATCGTCTGGACGCCCGCTTCGGAGAGCCCGAAGTGTTTGACCTTGCCTTCGCGAATGAGGTCCTTCACCGCGCCCGCGACGTCCTCGATCGGGACGTTGGGGTCGACGCGGTGCTGGTATAGCAGATCGATCCGATCGGTCTTCAGTCGTTTCAGCGAGGCGTCGGCGACCTCCCGGATGTGCGCGGGCCGGCTGTCGAGCCCCGCCTGCTTGCCGCCCTCGAACTTGAAGCCAAACTTGGTCGCAATCACCACCTGATCGCGAAACGGACCGAGCGCTTCCCCGACGAGCTCTTCATTCGTAAACGGCCCGTAGGCTTCGGCGGTATCGAAGAAGGTGACGCCACCGTCAAAGGCCGCGCGGATGATCGCGATGCCCTCGTCCCGGCTCGTGGCCGGCCCGTAGCCGAAGCTGAGGCCCATGCAGCCGAAGCCGATGGCCGAAACCTCGAGTCCGCTCCTGCCCAATGTACGCTTCTGCATGTGTTGAACGACTCCTCTCAGCTCTTCATCCCGCCTGATACTGGTCGTCGCTGACCTGTTCCATCCAGTCCACAGCCTTGCCATTCATCTTCTCTTGAACGGCGATATGTGTCATGGCCGTCGTTGGAGTCGCGCCGTGCCAGTGCTTCTCGCCCGGAGGGAACCAGATCACGTCGCCCGGACGAATCGGCTCGATCGGTCCGCCCCATCGCTGCGCCAGGCCGCTGCCGGCGGTGACGATGAGCGTCTGGCCCAGCGGGTGCGTGTGCCACGCCGTACGTGCTCCGGGTTCGAACGTGACACTCGCCCCGACCGCGCGCGCCGGATCGGGGGCGTCGAACAGCGGATCGATCCGCACGGCGCCGGTAAACCAATCAGCCGGCCCCTTACCGGACGATTGTGAGCCGCTTCGCTTGATGTCCATGTCGTCTCCTTCGGGCGGACCGCCAGCGCACAGACACACTGTACGTCGCGTGAGCAAGAGCTGGCAGCCGCCATCGCCATAAAGAACAGTAAGGGCGCCGATCTGGGCCGCGCCTGAGCGATAATCTGCGCCCATGGGCGCGTTTCGTTTCCTCACGGTGGCCGGAGCCCTGCGGTCGCGGGCCACCTGCGTGGCATCCCTGCTCCTCGCCGCCGCAACCGCGGCGTGCGCGGGGGCACCGGCGCAGGGCCTCCATGCCACGCCGCCCGGGCTCGGCCGATTGCCGTACACCGACGCCGACGTGGATTTCATGGCGGGCATGATTCCCCATCACGCACAGGCGGTCGTCATGGCCGGCTGGGCGCCGTCGCACGGCGCGCGCGCGGACGTCGCCGTGCTGTGCGAGCGCATCGTCGTCGCCCAGCGCGACGAGATCGCGATGATGCAGACGTGGCTGGGCGATCGGGGCCAGTCCGTACCCGACGCCTCGTCGACGCGCCACCGGATGAAGATGAACGGCGTCGAGCACGACATGCTGATGCCCGGCATGCTGACCGACGAGGAAATGGCCGCGCTCGATCGCGCGCGAGGCCCGGAGTTCGATCGCCTGTTCCTGGTCGGCATGATCAAGCATCACCAGGGCGCGATCGACATGGTCGACGTGCTGTTCAAAGCGTACGGCGCGGCGCAGGACGAGACGGTGTTCCGCTTCGCGTCCGACGTTTACGCCGACCAATCCACCGAGATCGATCGAATGAACAAGATGCTGGAGGAAGGTCACCCATGAGATGGATGGTCGCGTTGTTGCTCGCGTTCCTGCTCGCAGGGAGCACATTCGGCGTATCGGCGTGCGCGGGCTCGTCGAAAACGGCG
>Ga0193697_1000427_pt1 | contig 15152 bp, 13 predicted proteins | sample L3m2metaG_FD_145073 | JGI IMG/M metagenome (GOLD analysis project Ga0193697, IMG submission 145073) | Soil microbial communities from a riparian zone of the East river system, Colorado, United States - L3m2 | ecosystem: Environmental > Terrestrial > Soil > Riparian zone | place: USA: East River... | reverse complement strand
CTGCACCGTGCCGCCAATCTGGAGGCTCGACGCGCTCGGACTCACGGCAACCGACGCCACCGGCGGGATCGTCACCGTGACCGTCGCCGTCCCGCTCTGGCCCTCGCTCGTCGCGGTGATCGTGATGGTGCCTGCGGCGACGCCCGTCACCAAACCGGTCGCCGACACGGTCGCGACGGCGGGCACACTACTCGCCCAGGTCACGACGCGGCCCGTCAAGACGTTGCCCGCCGAGTCCTTCGTCGTCGCGGCGAGCTGCACTGTGCCGCCGACGCGGATGCTGGGCGAGCCCGGGCTGAGTGTCACGGAGGCTACCGGGGCGATCGTGACCGTGACCGTCGCCGTCCCGCTCTTTCCCCCGCTCGTGGCCGTCAGCATCGCCGTCCCCGCGGCGACCCCTGTCACCAACCCACTCCCGTTCACGCTGGCCACCCCGGGCGCACTGCTCGCCCAGGTCACGACGCGCCCCGTCAGCACGTTGCCCGCCGAGTCCGTCGCGGTCGCGGTGAGCTGCACCGTGCCGCCCACCCGGATATTGGGCGCGGCCGGCGTGACTGCCACCGCGGCCACCGGGACGATCGTGACCGTGATCGACGCGGTGCCGTTCTTGCCTTCGCTCGTCGCCGTGAGCGTCGCGCTGCCGGCCGCGACGCCGGTCACGAGCCCGCTCGCCGAGACGCTCGCGACACCGGGCGCGCTACTCGCCCACGTCACGACGCGCCCGGTCAATGCGCTGCCATTCGCGTCTTTCGGGGTTGCGGTCAACTGCGCGGTCTGCCCGAGGAGGATTGTCGCTGAGGCGGGGCTCACCGACACCGACGCCACCGGCACCGGCGTCACGGTGATCGTCGCCGTGCCACTGCGGCCCTCGCTACTCGCGGTGATCGTAGCCGTCCCGGCAGATCCGCCCGTGACCAGCCCATTCCCGCTCACCGAGGCCACGGCCGCATTGCTCGTCGCCCACGTCACGGTCCGCCCGCTGAGCGGATTGCCATTCGCATCCTTCGGAGTTGCCGTGAGCTGCGCGGTCTGGCCCACGATCACGTTCGCCGACGCGGGGCTCACCGCCACCGACGCCACCGGCACGACAGTCACCGTGATCGCCACTGGGGTGCTCTGCCCTTCGCACGCCACCATCACGGTTGCCGCGCCCGCGGCCACACCGCTCACCAGGCCGTTGGCGTTCACCGTCGCGACCCCAGGGTTGGTCGACGCCCACGTCACAACGCGCCCGCTCAAGAGATTGCCGTCCACATCTTGCGGCGTCGCGGTCAGCTGCACGGTCTGCCCGACGACGAGACTGGCCGTCGCGGGACTCACCGCCACGGTCGCGACAGTCGCGGGGGTCACGGTCACCACGGCGGTGTCGGAAGGTTCGCCCGGCTTCCCGTGGGCGACCACTCTCACGTTACCGGTGTCTGAGCCGGCCTTGTAGTGCCCGTGATGCTTGCCATTGGTCGTGACCGTGTCGGTCATGCTGCCGGACGTGACGCTCCAGCTGATCGACGCATTGGCGGTATCACCCGCGGTAGTAAAGCCGACGGCCGTGAAGTCCGCGTCTTGGTACTGCTGCAGGGTGACGACTCTGGGAAAGACGGCGAGGTCGGCAAGTGCGTCAGTGGACACGGGCGGCCGAGTCGGCAGTTCACAAGCGACGACTGCGGTGATAGCCAACGTCAGGGCCCAACGCCAAGGCGTACGAGAGCGCATAAAAAACCCCTCCCAAGAGCATTCGGCGGCTCGACTGGCGTGGCACGCGAAGGGCGTGCGGTAGCCTCGGGGCTTTGCGTCCCCGGCTTTCGCCGGGTTTGCCGTTGTCGCGCTCCCCGCGAGGGGGATGCGATCCTAGAGCACTACAGATCCTAGATCACTACAAACGAAAAGGCCGCCTACGGTCTCGAAGACTTCTTCGAGTCGCTGGCGGCCGGGCTGACATGGCGACCTTGCTGGTCGCCGAAGTCCCCTAGCTCTGCGTCACCGTCTTTCGACGGCTTTGCTCTGAGCAGCGTGGTGCATTGTGTACGTGTCGCGTGTGAGCAACAGGCAAGAGCTGTTCCACGTGCTAACAAGACGGCTTTCCTGCTGCGAGTACGAAACTTAGACAGTGCTCACACGAGCCCTGGTCACATCACCACATACCGCGTTATGCGGCAAAACTTGCAATTAGCAATATCAGTATTTATGGAATTAGCGTTTTTAGGGGGACGTTCCCCGCTCCACTCAGTTGCACGCGCTTCTCACCGAGGGGTGTATCGAGCAGGACGGCGCCCCTCACGACGTACTTCAGCGCCTGTCGCGTCAGGAGCCCCCGCGCCGCGGCCCCCACGCCCGCCCACTCGAACCGCAGCGGCATGACCACCCGGCTGTGGTTCGTGGGCGAGAGGTCGAGGGGCCGGTCAATGAGCGCGTCGCCGAAGTGCGTTCCCTCGAGGTCGACGCCCATCTCGAGACGCGTGCTCCGGAGCCGGTACTCGTTGGGATTGTAGACGTCGAACACGAGATCGAGCGTCCCTCCCGTCAGACCCATACCGGTGATGTTGATCTCTTGCAGCTCGACCTGCGGCTCTTGGAAATTCAAGGCGGACCGGATGGTCGCGCAGCCAGCCAACAGCAACACGGCAGTGGTCACCCGAAATGATCCGGCCATGCGATTCGCTCCCGAGTTGGTAGAGGTGGGCGTCCTGGTACCCCTATCCCCGCCCTTTTCCACCGGGAACAATCTGCGGCACATCCGACCCGATTGTGTGGCGAACCACTGTCACGCCCGCGTTACGCCTCGCCGCTTGGCCCGCTCGTCCAGCCCCCCCCATTGCTAACATGTTGTGAGTGAATGAGTTCCGCGCACGCGCCGAACCATCGTTACGCCTCCGCTGGGCACGGAATGTGACATCAAGTGCGTCTCGCCCTTGAGGAGGGATATCGCCATGGTTCGCAGTCCGTTTAGAACAGTGTCTTGGACGCTCGCGTCGGCCTTAGTGCTCGCTGCCTGTGGGGACGGCCTGATCGACCCCCCAGTCGGCAACGGCACGCTGATCGTGCGCGCCGACGTATCCGCGACGGCCGTCGCAACGTTGGTCGCGGAAGTCACCGCGCCGGACATTCCTACCGCGTTGTTGTTCAATATCCCCATTTCGGCGGGCGTCGCGTCCGGCACGATCGTCGTCCCGGCGGGCTCCGATCGAACCGTTGCCCTGCGGGCGTACGACGCCGGGGGGATTCTCACGCACAACGGCTCGACCGTGCTCGACATTCAGCCCGGACCCAACGCGGCAGTCGCGCTCACGCTGACGCCCCTCACGGGTGACCAGCCGATCGTCGCGACGCTGGGACGCTTCACCATCACGGTGACGCCCCCGTCGCCCACCGTGGGAATCGGGGGAACGGTCCAGCTCGGCGTGTCGATCATCGACTGGAATGGGAATCCCACCACGGCAACGGTCGCCTGGGCTACGCAGGATCCCGGGATCGCCACCGTGGATGCGGCCGGGCTCGTGACCGGGGCCGGGGTAGGCTCTACGAAGATTGCCGCCACGTTCCACGGAGCAACCGGAACCGCGACCGTCGTCGTCGGCCCGTAATCCCTAATCAAGGGCCTCGTCTCGTGCTCCGTACCAGGCGACTCTGGCTGGGGGCAGCCCTAGTCTTTACGCTCGGGCTCGCGTCCTGCTTGAGCGAGCCCACGGACAGTGGCCGGCCGCCGGAGGCCCGGCTCCTGCTGAGAGCCGACGTGTCCGCGACCGCGGTCGCGACGCTCGTCGTGGAGGTCACGGCGCCAGATATCTCCCCCGCACTGCTGTTCAACATCCCCATCGTCGCCGGTACCGCCACCGGCACGATCACGCTGCCGGCGGGCGCCGATCGCACACTGGCCATCCGCGGCTACGACGCGGGCGGCATCCAAACCCACGGCGGCTCTGCTACCCTCAATGTGCAACCCGGCGCCAATCCGGCGATCGCGATTGTCCTGACACCGCTCGCGGGCGACGCCCCGATCGAGGTGACGTTGGGAAGCTTCGCGGTGATCGTAACACCGGCGATCGACTCGTTGCTGGTGGGAGACACAATCCCCGTCACGGCCACGATTCTCGACGCCAACGGCACCCCCGTGCCCGCGCAGGTCGTCTGGGGAGTGCTGTCCCCCAAGGTGGCCAGCGTCGTGAGCACCGGCACGCAGACGGCGCGCATCACCGCGATCCGCCCGGGCCGGACCACCGTGGTGGGGACCTACGGAGGCACCGCCGGCCCCGCCGCCATCGCCGTGCGGGGATGGTATGCGGCGCCGAACGGATCGAGCGGCGGTGACGGGTCGAGGCAGCCTTGGGATCTCCAGACCGCATTGCACGGTGGGAACGGCAAGGTGCAGCCCGGCGACACGGTCTGGCTGCGCGGCGGCACCTACACCAGCACTACCCCCATCAACAGTACCCTGACCGGCACGGCGTCCGCTCCCATCGTGGTGCGGCAATACCCCGGCGAGCGGGCGATCCTGGACGCGAGCGGAGCGACGTCCCCCACGAATCGCGGTGATTTCCTCACCGCAGCCGGCAATTACTCGACGTTCTGGGGCTTCGAGGTCATGGACTCGGACCCCGATCGGACCACGGACACCCGTCCCAACTTGATCGTCGTCCACGCCTCACATGTGAAACTCATCAACCTGATCGTGCACGACGGCGGGATTGGGTTCTACACCTTCGCGGATCCGGTCGATATCGAGCTGTACGGGTGCCTCGCCTACAACAACGGCTGGCAGGAATCTGTCTTCGGCAACGGCCACGCCATCTACGCCAAGAGCAATGTCGGCCCAGTGTACCTGCGGGACAACATTCTCTTCAACCAGTTCGGCTACGGCATCCACGTCTTCACCATCGTGGGGCTCGACGGGCTGACCAACCTTCACGTCGAAGGGAACGTGGCGTTCAACAACGGGGCGGTGACGGCCGACGCCGCGAACTCCCCGAGCGCGAACATTCTGTTTGGTGGCAGCGTCCCGGTGCAGAACGGCACACTCGTCGACAACATGACATACTTCTCGCCCAACGTCGGTGTGCACAACCTGCTGGTCGGCTTCGGTATGACGGCCAACCAGGACCTCACGGTACGGAACAACTACGCCGTGGGAGGCATGCTGCTGTTCGAGGTGGGCCGGTGGCAGTCGCTCACCATGACCGACAACTCCCTGTTCGGTGCGACGAGCGACATGATCTGGTTGCGGGACTCGACATTGTCGGGCTTCCAGTTGGCCAATAACCGCTACTACCGCGACTCGAGCGCCGATGCGTGGGGTTACCGCAATACCGATTACCACTTTGCCGCCTGGCAGCAAATCACCGGCGTGGGCGCGAGCGATCGCGCCGCGCTCAGCCCACCGGCCGAGCCGAAGGTGTTCCTGCGGCCCAACCGCTACGAGCCGGGGCGGGCGAACCTGATCATCTATAATTGGAGCCGGCAGGCCGCTGTCCCGGTGGACCTGAGCGGCGTCGTGCAGGTGGGCGACGTCTACGAAATCCGCAACGTGCAGGACTTCTTCGGCGCGGCGGTGGCGACTGGCACGTACGGGGGCGGCCCCGTGGATGTGCCGATGTCGGGCGTGACCCCCGTCCCGCCCATCGGGGGCTCGCCGACTCCGCCCCCACAGACCGGTCCGGACTTCGGGGTCTTCGTCGTCACGAGCCGGCGTCCCTCTTGAGTTTTTGCCACCATTCCATGCGTTCCTTGATGGTCTTCTCGTACCCGAAGTCGGTGGGCGCATACCAGCTCGCGCCGCGTAGGGCATCGGGCAGGTATTCCTGTGGGATGTACGCCTGCTCCGAATCGAACGCGTACTTGTACCCTGCGCCGTAGCCCAACTCCTTCATCAGGCCGGTCGGGGCGTTGCGAATGTGGAGCGGTACCGGTTCGGCGGGGTGCGCCTTCGCCGCTTCCTGCGCCTCCCCAAACGCGGCGTAGGCCCGATTCGACTTGGGCGCCGTGGCGAGATAGATCGTCGCCTCGGCCAACGCCAACTCGCCCTCAGGACTCCCCAGGAAGTGGTAGGCATCCTTGGCCGCCAGCGCCACACTCAGCGCGCGCGGATCGGCGAGGCCCACGTCCTCCGCCGCGATCCGCACCAGCCGCCGCGCCAGGTACAGCGGATCCTCGCCGCCCGCCAGCATGCGCGCGAGCCAGTACAGGGCGCCCTGCGGGTCACTGCCGCGTACCGCCTTGTGGAGCGCCGAGATGAGGTTGTAGTGCTGCTCGCCGGATTTGTCGTAGGACGGCAGGGGGCGCTCGAGAACTTGCAGCACGACGTCCCGGGATGCGGGATGGGGGATGCGGGATGCGTGGACATGGTTGAGCACCGCTTCGAGAGTGTTGAGCGCCCGTCGGGCGTCACCTTGCGCGTGATGCACCAGCGCTTCGATGCCCTCGGGCGCCACGCATCCCGTTTCTCGCATCTCGCATCCCGATTGCTCCAGCGCCCGCGTAATCACCGTCCGGATATGCTCATCCGTCAGCGGCTCCAGAACGAACACTCGGCACCGGGACAGGAGAGCGCCGGTCAGCTCGAAGCTGGGGTTTTCCGTGGTCGCGCCGATCAGGGTGATGATGCCGTTCTCGACCCACGGGAGAAATGCATCCTGCTGGGCTCGATTGAACCGGTGGATCTCATCACAAAACAGGATCGTGCCCTGCCCCTGGTACTTGAGCCGCTCCTCGGCCTCCTTGATGATCTCTCGGACGCGCGGGACACCCTCGGTGACGGCCGAGAAGGGCTCGAAGTGTCGATCGGTGTAGTTCGCGATGATGCGGGCGAGGGTCGTCTTCCCCGACCCCGGTGGGCCCCAGAAGATGCAGGACCCGATCTCACCCCGACGAATCAGGTCGCCGAGCGCCTTGCGGGGACCGAGGAGGTGCTCCTGGCCGAGGAATCCGTCCAGCGTCTTGGGCCGCATCCGCGCGGCCAATGGCTCGGTCGAGCCTTGGAACAGCGTCGGGTCGGTCACGGACGAGATGCGAGATGCGGGATGCGGGATACGGGATGCGCGAAAACACCCCTCCGACGCACTGTCCGGGTACCATCCCCCAACGCCATCCCTCGTACTGTTCCGCCGTGAGAAAGCTTCAGCATCTGGACGCTTGGAACGTCGCCCAACACGTGGCGCACCGAGCCTACCTCCTCAGCCTCGACGCTCGTCTGAGCAAGCACTTCGCACTCATCGATCAGATCCGACGCGCCGCGCTGTCGGTACCCGCGAACATCGCCGAGGGATACTCCTTGGGTACCACACCACAATTCCTTCGGGGCCTGAAGATCGCTCTGGGTTCGAACACCGAACTCTACAGTCATTTGACGGTCCTCCGGAAACTCGATCTCGTCTCCACGGAGGACGTGGTCCCCGTACTTGATCTTTGCAACCGGTCGATCGCCATCATCATCGGGCTCATTCGCAGGCTTAGCACTCGCTCGTGACGACGCATCCCGCATCTCGCATCCCGTCAAGACGCGGCATCCAGAAGTGTCTTCGTAAGATAGAATGCGGCCGCCCCCGCGAAGAAGGAGGCAGGGAGTCTCCAGCCTCTCTTATGCTGGAACTCCGGCACGAGATTCGAAGCAGCGACGTAGATCGTGACTCCGGCGGACAACGCCAATCCGTGCAGGACCAAGAAGCCAAGGTGGTCAGTGAGGAGCACGCCGACGACCGTGGCCACGCCCAGCAGCGCGGCCGCCCCGACCGCGCGCCCGGCCGTTCGCCCACCCGCCATCATCAGGCTCGAGATCATCACGCCTTCCGGCAGCTTGTGCAGGAAGATGGCGATGAACACCATCACGCCGAGCTGGGTGCGCACCAGGAACGCGCTCGCAATCGCGACCCCGTCGAAAAACGTGTGCAGCAGGAGGCCCACCAGCGCCGACGTCCCGGCGACCGCGCTGACGGCGTGCGTCTCCTCTCCAAAATGGAAGTGCGGCGTGACCGTGTGCTGTGTCAGATGCACCGCCAGATAGCCGGCGAGCACCAGCCACGGCGCGGCACTCCCGCTCTTCGCCAGCGCCTCCGGGAGGATCTCGACGAGCGCGACGGCGAGCATGAACCCGGCGCCGAACGCGACGAAATGCTCGATCAGCTTCAGCTCGCTCGTCGCGCGGCGGGTGACTGCGAGACCGCCGAGCACGTTGCCGAGCGCCGCGACGAGCGCGTACACGAGGGCGCTAGACACGGGAGAGCAAATACTCCTTGGTGTTCTTGGCCGGATCATCGAGCACCTCACCCAGCAGGCGCTTGAGCACCTCACCCACGTCGGGCCCAGGGCGAACGCCGGCCGCGATGAGATCGTCGCCCCTCACGGCCAGATCCTTGAGGCCGAGTGGGGGATTCGTCGCGCGAATCGCGGTGACGGCCTTCACGACGCCCTCCGGCGCGAGCGCCAGCAGATCGTCGGCGTACTCTCCCACCTGCGACAGCCAGTACCGCATCACCGCGGCGCTCTTCGTGTCGGGATAGCTGTCCCGGAACTTCCCGATCGCCCGCCCGCGCTCGATGTCGCGATTGGCGCACTTGAGACGGATCAGGAGCGACGCCGCGTCGGTCGCGAGGAACGCGGTGATCAACACCGGATCGCGCGGCAGTTTGTCGAGCTGCCGCTTCACCTTGCTCCAATCGCGACTGATCTCCGGAAGCCAGATGCGGGCCGCCCCGACATCCATCCACAGCTCCAGGAGCTTCGACACCCGCACGGCGGTCTGGATGCCCTTGAACCACTCATCGTGCACCCGCTCGGCCGACAACTGGCCGAGTCCCTGCGCGTTCGCCTTCGCCGCCTCGAGCGTCCGCGCCTGGATGCGAAACTCGAACCGGGCGCTGAACCGGAGGGCACGCAGGATGCGCAGGTAGTCCTCCTGGAACCGCCAGTTCGCATCACCCACGGAGCGGATGGTCTTCTTCTCGAGATCGGCCGCGCCGTCGAACGGGTCCCGCCACTCATGCTTCAGGGGGTGATAGGCGATGGAGTTGATCGTGAAGTCGCGCCGCGCGAGATCGTCGATCAGCGACACGCCGAACTCGACGGTGGCGTGCCGGCCGTCGGTCTTGATGTCCTTGCGGAAGGTGGTGACCTCGTGCGGCGTGTTCTGCGTGTCGAGCACCGCGACCGTGCCGTGCTCGATCCCGACGGGCACCGTGCGCTTGAAGAGTTTCTGGACTTCGGCCGGCGGCGCGGCGGTGGTCAGATCGAAATCGTTATGCGGGGCGCCGAGCAGCGCGTCGCGGATCGCGCCGCCCACGCACCACGTCTCGTACCCGGCGTCCTCGAGCTTCTTGGCGATGTTCAACACTTCCCGCGGGATCTCGAGGCGGGACGGGAAGCTACCCACAGAGCACCGAGCCCCCGTTCACATTCAGGATCTCTCCCGTGATGTGGCGGGCGAGGGGCGAGCAGAGGAACACAATCGGACCTGCGATGTCGTCGGCGCTGGCCACGCGACCCAGCGGAATGGTTTTGGGGATGGCGTCGCTCAAGGCCGGGCGCGCCATCTCCGTGTCGACCCACCCGGGCGCGACGCAGTTCACAGTGAGATGTGGCGCCAGCTCGACCGCCAGCGCTTTTGTGAGCGCGATGACGGCACCCTTCGTGGCGGCATAGTCGGCATGAAAGGCCTCGCCGCGCTGCCCCGCGGTCGAGGAGACGAGGACCAGCGTGCCGCCCTTCGAGAGGTGCGGAATGGCAGCGCGGCAGACGTAGACGACGCTGTCGAGATTCGCGCGACGCGTCCCTTCCCACTGCCCGTCCGTCATTTTGGCGAGCGCCACGTCGTCGGGAGGCCAGACGCCGTGGTTCACGACGAGGATATCGAGACCGCCGAGGCTCTTGACCACGTCAGCGACGACGCGCGCGGCGGTGCTTGCGTCACCCAGATCGCCGCCGATGCCGACCACGGGTGGCGCCGGCTTCCGATCGCGATAGCCCACCACGACCCGGGCCCCCGCCCGCTCAAGCAGCAGCGCCGTGGCGCGACCAATCCCCCTTCCTCCACCGGTGACGAACGCGCGCTTGCCGGCGAGGTCGATCATCCCCGGAGCCGGTCCTCCACGAGATCGCAGATCACGTGCTCGATCGCCAGGTGCAGCTCCTGGATACGCGCGGTGTCGTCGGCGGGGATGACGAGGGCCACGTCGGCGAGCTCCTTCAGTTGACCCCCGCTCTTCCCGAGAAAGGCGACCACCGTCACGCCCCGGGCCTTGGCGGCCTGCGCGGCGCGAATCACGTTGGGGCTCTCGCCGCTCGTCGAGTGCAGCACCAGGAGATCGCCGGGCTCCGCCAGCGCCTCGACCTGACGCGAGAAGACTTCGTCGAAGCCGAGATCGTTGGCGCAGGCGGTGAGGAGCGAGGTGTCGGTCGTCAGCGCGATGGCGCGCATCGCGGGCCGGGTGGTCTGGTAGCGCACCACGTACTCGGTGGCGAGATGCTGCGCGTCGGCGGCGCTGCCGCCGTTGCCGGCGAAGAAGAGCGTGCCGCCACCGCGCAACGCGGCCTCATACCGGTCCGCGATGGCGGCGATCTCCTCGGCGTGATCCGCCGAGACGCGCGCCGCGAGGCCGGCCAGGGCTTCGAGGGACGCCCGGATCTGCTCGAGCGGCGTGCTCATCGGACCGCCTCCACAAACGCCCCCATGACGCCGACCCGCTGCTCTTCGATGACGGTGCCGATCACGACGAAGTCCGCGCCGCCTGCGCGCGCCGCCCGCGCCTGCGCGGGGCTCTTGATCCCGCCACCCACGAACAACGGCCGCTCGGGGACCGCGGCGCGGCAGGCGCGGATCACGTCCTGCGGCACTGGTCGCTCGGCACCGCTCCCGGCGTCGAGATACACGGCCTGCATGCCGATCAGCTGCGCGGCGGTCGCGTGCGCCGCGGCCAGCTCCGGCTTGTCGGCGGGGAGCGGGCGCGTCTGGCTCACCGACTCGACGCTCGTGACGCGGCCGCCGTCGATCAGGATGTACGCGGTGGACAGCGTCGCGACGGGATGACGCTCGAGCCAGGGGACGGCGCGCACGTGCTCCTCGATCAGGTATTGGGCATTGCGGCCCGAGACCAGGGAGAGGAACAGGACCAGATCCACCTGGTCCGTCAGCTGCATCGCCGAGCCGGGGAAGAGCGCCAGCGGGAATCCGGGAGCGGCTTCGCGGATGGCGCGGGCGACGACGTGGGTCTGCGCCGCGCCATCGAACGAGGAACCGATGAGCATGCCGGCGCCGCCGGCTGCCTGCGCTTCCCGGGCGAGGCGGGCGGCCAGATCGCCCTCCGTGCGCGCGGGGTCCACGAGCACCAAGAGGCCACCGCGACCGAGCGCAGTCATGGCCTCACGCCTTCGGCCAGCTGGGCGACGCCGCCCACGTCTCCCTCGGCCTGGGCCTCGAACGCATAGGTGATGAAGGCGTCAGCCGCCAGGAGGTCGAGCGCCAGCTCGCGCCCGCCCTCGGGGCGCGACGCCACCTTGCTGAGCAGCCGGCGGCCCACGTCGGCGAGGTGGGCGGGAAGTGGCAGCGTCGCGTCGGTCACCGCCTGCTCGAGCTGCGCCCGCAGGGCCGCCGGGGGTGGCGGCCGGCGCGTGGCGAGCCAGGCGAGGACGTCGGTTCGGGTCACAGGTTGATCAACCCCTTCACAATCGATGGTGTCTGCGCGCGAGTCGATGCCATGAGCGTCGCGTCACCAACGCCGGCGGACGCGAAGTGCGGGCGTCCGCCCCCCTTCCCGCCCGCCGTCGTCGCGATGGCGTTCACGATGTCCCCAGCCTTGAGGCCCTGCGCGATGAGGTCGTCCGTGACCGCCACGTGAATGCCCGGCCGGCCGCCCTTGGTAAACAGCACGGAGATAGCACGCTTGTGCTTGGACCGGAAGCCATCCATCAGGACACCGATCTGGGTACGATCCTCGAGGTCGCTCTCGCCGACGTGCAGCTCGACGTCGCCGATCCGTTCGACACTTCCCCCTTCTCCCGTCCCGCTGCCGCCCTTCAGAAGGTCGCTGACCCGCTTCTCGAGCTTCTTGTTCTCGTCGAGCATCGACTCGATGCGGCGCACCAAATGCTCGGGCTGCGCCTTCAGGAGCCCCGCCGCTTCGTCGAGGCGCCGTTCGAGCTCGATACCGTACCGATACGCCGCCGGACCCGTCAGGGCCTCGATGCGCCGCACGCCGGCCGCCGCCCCGGTCTCGTGCGTGAAGCGAAACAGCGCGATGTGCCCCGTCGAGGGCACGTGCGTTCCGCCGCACAACTCGAGTGACACACCGCCCCCCACGTCGACGACGCGCACCCGATCGCCGTACTTCTCGCCGAACAGCGCCATGGCGCCGGCGGCCACGGCCTCCTTGTAGACCATCTCGCGCGTCTCGATGGCGAGATTCTCCCAGATGTGCGCGTTCACCTCCGCCTCGATGGCTCCGAGCTGATCGTCCGCGATTGGCCCATGATGACTGAAGTCGAACCGCAGGCGCTCGGGGGCAACCACCGACCCCGCCTGACGCACGTGCGCGCCCAAAATCCTGCGCAGGGCGGCGTGCACCAGGTGCGTCGCCGTGTGATTGCGCTCGATGTTGCGCCGCCGCGCTTCGTTCACCTGCGCGGTCGCGGCCGTCGGCTCGAAGGTCTCGCCAAACGTGCCCACGACGGCGCTCTTGCCGTCGACTTTCTGCACGTCCTCGACCGTCAACTCCCAGCCGTCCCCCTTCACCACGCCGGTGTCACTCACCTGGCCGCCCGACTCGGCGTAAAAAGGATTGTCGCCAAGGATGATCTCCAGTTGATCACCCGCCTGGCGAAACGCGATCGGCTCGGTTTCGGCTCGCGTCGCCTCGTACCCGATCCACTGCTGCTTGCTCCCGGGCTTCACCTCGACCCACTCGCCGCCCTTCGCCGCCTTCCGCCGCCCCTCGCCGACTACTCGAGCCGACCGGGAGCGCCGTCGCTGCGCCCCGAGCGCGCGCTCGAAGCCCTCGACGTCCACCGTCTGCTTGCGTTCGCCGGCGATCATTTGCGTGAGGTCGAGTGGGAAGCCGTACGTGTCATACAGTTTGAACGCGTCGTCCCCGGAGATCTCCGATGCACCCTTCAGCTCCTCGAGGCGGGTGAGACCACCCTCGATCGTCTCCAGGAACCGCTCCTCTTCCGCGCGCGTGACGCGCTCGATGTGAGCTTCTTTCTGGGCGAGGTCGGGATACACGGGCCCCATCAGGGTGCCGACGGTCTTGATCAGCGGCGCGAGCGTCGGTTCGCGCCGGCCCAGGAGCCACGCGTGCCGCACCGCGCGCCGCAGGATGCGGCGCAGCACGTAGCCCCGGCCTTCGTTCGACGGATAGACGCCGTCGGCGAGCAGAAACGCGACGGCGCGCGCGTGGTCGGCGAGCACACGGAACGGCGCGCCGGCGGGACCCCGGTCGTACGGCTTCCCGATCACGTCGACCGCGTGCGCGATGATCGGCTGGAAGCAGTCGGTGTCGTAGTCGGTCGCCACGCCCTGCATCAGCGACGTGATGCGCTCGAGACCAGCGCCGGTATCGACCGAAGGCTTGGGAAGCGGGCTGCGGGTGCCGTCGGGCTGCTGGTCGAACTGCATGAAGACCAGATTCCAGACCTCGAGCAGTTTCCCTTCCTCGCTCAGCGACACGAACTCATCCATCCCGAGGGCACGCTTCCCGCTTCCCGCATCCCGCATCCCGCGGATATCCACGAGGATCTCGGAGCACGGTCCACAGGGCCCCGTATCGCCCATCTGCCAAAAGTTGTCTTTGTCGGAGAGGCCGAAGATGCGGTCGTCGGCGATGCCCGTGATCTTCCGCCACAGCTGGCGCGCCTCGTCGTCTGAGTGATGCACCGTGACGTACAGGCGTTCCGGCGCAATGCCGAGCCACTGCGTCCCCGTCACCCACTCCCAGGCGTACTCGATCGCTTCTTTCTTGAAGTAGTCGCCGAAGGAGAAGTTGCCGAGCATCTCGAAGAAGGTGTGGTGGCGCGCCGTGTGGCCCACCTGCTCGAGATCGTTGTGCTTGCCTCCCGCGCGGACGCACTTCTGGCAGGTGACGGCGCGCTTGTGGTCGCGGCGTTCCAGCCCTTGAAACACGCGCTTGAACTGCACCATCCCCGCGTTCGTGAAGAGCAGCGTCGGGTCGTCGGCCGGGACCAGCGACGAGCTGGGCACCTCCTGGTGCGACCGCGGAGGAGCTTTGAAATAGTCCACGAATTTGCGGCGAATGTCGGCGGACTTCATGAGCCGGAATATAGCACGGCCTTTGGGCAACCTGAAGAGCAACTAGGACTTAGAGAGCCTCAACGATGGTGCGCACCTCGGGCCCCTGAAACCCCCGCCTTGCCAGGAACGCCACGAGCCGCCGCTTCCGGACCGGCGCTGGCAAGCCCGCGAGCTGCCTCGCGCGCTTCTCGGCCACGGCCCGCACCACCGCGTCGGGATCGACGTCGTCATCGGCGAGCGCCGTACGCACCGCGTCCTCCGCGAGGCGCCGTTCCACGCCCTGCGACAGGAGGTCCCGCACCAAGCGCGACGGGCCGCGACCGCGCGCCGCCTTGGCGCTGGCATAGTCGCGCGCGAAGCGCGTGTCATCGAGGAGGTCTTGCTGAACCAACCGCTCGAGCGCGCCGTCGACGGCGGCGGGCGGATGCTGCTTCTGGAGCAAGCGACGCCGCAAGTCGAACCGCGCGTGGGCGCGGCGGGCCAGGGCGCGCAGGCCCGCGCGGTGCGCGCCTTCGAGGTCCGCAAGCGCCTGAAGGCGATCAAACACCTGCGCGGAAATCTCTGCGCCAATCCGTAGATCCAGATCTGCGAGATCAGCGGCCCGGAGGGACGCAAAACGCCCCCGATCCAGCTCGACCAACCGGTAATCCGGCCGGCGCGGATCGGGGGCGAGCCCGGTCAGCAGCATCTACTCCTCGGGCGTAGCGGCCTCGTCGTCCTCACCCGCCGCCGGACTGGGAGCGGCTTTGACGCCGAGGTGCTCTTTCACGCGGGCTTCGACCTCGGCCGACATGTCGGGGTGGTCCTTCAGGTACAGCTTCGCGTTCTCGCGACCCTGCCCGATGCGCTCCTTGCCGTAGGAGTACCAGGCGCCCGACTTGTCGATGATCCCCGCTTCGGCGGCGATGTCGACGAGCAACGACTCGACAAG
>Ga0193697_1000426_pt1 | contig 15166 bp, 13 predicted proteins | sample L3m2metaG_FD_145073 | JGI IMG/M metagenome (GOLD analysis project Ga0193697, IMG submission 145073) | Soil microbial communities from a riparian zone of the East river system, Colorado, United States - L3m2 | ecosystem: Environmental > Terrestrial > Soil > Riparian zone | place: USA: East River... | reverse complement strand
TGCGAATGACGAGCGCACAGGAATCATCGGCGGCAGCGAACGGGACGTCCCCGAGACCTGGCGGTTCAGCATCGACGTCGCGACGTCGTGGGAACGCGAGACAGACCGTGCCGAGGTTCCGCGTACTCGCAAGGTGAAGTTGCGGTCCGCCGTGGTCATGAGTCCCGATCGTGGCGGTATCTTCGACACGCTCCTCGCCCTCGTGCGTCGAGGTCTGGGAGGCACATCCGGGGATGGACGCCAATACGTGTCGTGGATTCATGATGCGGATTTCGTGCGGGCCGTGTATTGGCTCATCGAGCAGGACCAGGTCGGTGGGGTCGTGAACGTCGCCGCTCCCAATCCGCTGCCCAACGCGGGCTTCATGCGTGCGTTGCGAGAGGCGTGGGGCACTCGTCTCGGACTGCCGGCGACGGCGTGGATGCTCGAGATCGGCGCCTTCTTCATGCGGACGGAAACGGAGCTCGTCTTGAAAAGCCGGCGCGTGGTGCCCGGCGTGCTCGCCGAGCAAGGCTTCACTTTTCAATTCCCGACGTGGCCTCTAGCGGCACAGGATCTCTGTCGCAGATGGAGGCTTTGACCTTGTCCCGTCTTCGCGTCCACACGTTCTCCGTCTCCCTCGACGGCTACGGCGCCGGCGCGCACCAGGACCTGCAGAACCCCCTCGGCGTGGGGGGGCCGGACATGTTCGACTGGTTCTTCCACACACGCACGTTTCAGCAGCTGTACGGCGATGGCGCGGGCGAGACGGGAGTGGACGACGAGTGGGCGGCGAAGGGCTTCGATTTCGGCGCCTGGATCATGGGGCGCAACATGTTCGGCCCCATCCGCGGCCCCTGGCCTGACGAGAGCTGGAAAGGCTGGTGGGGCGACGAACCGCCGTACCACACGCCGGTCTTCGTGTTGACGCATCACCCGCGACCACCGCTCAAAATGGCGGGCGGCACCGAGTTTCGGTTCGTCCCCGACGGGATCCACGCGGCGTTGGCGCAGGCGAAGGAGGCGGCGAAGGGCCGCGACGTCCGGCTCGGGGGCGGCGTCGCGACGATTCGCGAGTACCTGCGCGCCGGCCTCATCGACGAGCTACACCTGGTGATCTCTCCCGTGCTGCTCGGGACCGGTGAACACCTGCTCCAGGGAATCGACCTGCGCGCGTTGGGCTACGAATGCGTGGAGCACGTCGCGGGCAGCCGCGCGGCGGCCCACGTGGTCCTGCGCAAGCGCTGAAACATCGTTCCACGCCCGGACGTCTTGCGTCCATGTCCTTTCTCACCGGCGTCTTCATCATCATCCTCGCAGGCATGGGAATCGGGGCCATCAGCGAGATCGCCAAGGCGATCGCCCGGCGTGGCGGTTCCGCAACAGAGCTGGCCACACTCAAGCAGCAGATGGATGAGAACGCCGCGGCGCTGGATGAAGCCCACCGCACCCTGGACGAGCAGGCGACGCAGCTCGCGGAGCTGCAGGAGCGCGTCGACTTCGCGGAACGCCTCTTGGCGCAGGCCCGCGACCGCGCCTCCCTGGGGGCTGGCAAACCGCAGCCCTAGACTGCCATACTAAGGAGACCTCGACAGGGGACTCCGTGCGATGACACCGAACGCCGACCAGGCGCGTGGCGTACTGTTGGCGTATCAGCAGGTGATGGCGGCCTCTTGGCCGGCGCTCCATCCCGAAATGGCCGATCGTTCTCAGGCTTGGGCCACCGCGAGCGAGGCGACACTCAACGCGGAGCTGGAAGGTTACGTGCGCCAGGCGTCCGATCCCAAGTGCCCCGTGCGGGTGTTCTGGAAGCTCGGGACGGGGCTCAAGTTTGCCGGGTGCAACGAGCACTTCGCGCACGATGCCGGCATGCCGAAGGCCCAGTTGATCGGCAAGGACGACTTCGACCCCAAGCTCCCCTGGAAGCACCAATCCGCGAAATACCGCATCGACGACGAAGCGGTCGTGAAGGCGAATGAGGCCAAACTCGACATCATCGAGCGCCAGCGCGGTACCACCGGTACCATCACATGGGTGCGTGCCGGCAAGGCCCCGATTCGCGCGGGACAGGAAGTCATCGGCATCCTCGGGATGTACGAGGTCCTCGACGACGCGACAGGCCGGCGCTTGTTCGCCGAGCAGAGCGGCAGGGGGAAGCGCACCTGATGTGGATGGAGATCGCCGTCGTCGCGATCATCTTCGCCGTTGGAAACATCGTGTTCGGGCATTGGGAGGAGCGCACGCCGAAGTGGCGCCGCCTCCTCAAGTTCATCCTCATGACGGGCCTGGTGGTGGGCATCTCGGCAACGGCCGGACGTCGCTGGGCGTTTGTGTTTCTCGGCCTGCTCGGGCTCGCGGTGGTGATCGTCCATTCGTGGTGGCTCCCTCGGCTCGGGATCAACGGATGGACCGGTGAGCCGAAGGCGAAGTACTACGCGCTGCGCGGATGGAAGCTCGACTGAAGCCGTTGGTGTTCGGAGCGGCCGTCACACTCGTCGTCTCCTGCGCACCTCCCACGACCCCCGGCGCCGACTGGCGTACGACGGGTGGCGCGCCCGGCAACACACGTCATTCGCCCCTCGATCAGATCAATCGCGGCAACGTCGCGCAACTCACGGTCGCCTGGACTTACCACACCGGCGACCTTCCTCCCGAGCACTCGGAGATTCAGGCGACGCCGATCGTCGTGAACGGCGTGCTCTACACGACGACGCCCAAGCTCGCCGTCGTCGCGCTCCGCGCCGACAAGGGAACCCTGCTCTGGAGATTCGATCCGTTTCCGAGTCGCCACACCCAACCGCACGTAAACCGCGGCGTGGTCTATTGGGCGGCGGGGCAGCGCATCTTCTTCGCCATCGAGCGGCGCCTCTATGCGCTGGATGCGCGGACAGGGAAACCGATTCGCAGCTTCGGCGACTCGGGTTGGGTCGACCTGAGCGTCGGTCTCGGGCAGGACATCGGCGACGCATATCTCGTCTCGACGAGCCCGGGCGTCGTCTACCAGGACGTGCTCATCTGGGGCACGCGGGTTGGTGAGGAGGAAGGCTCGGCGCCCGGGCACATCCGCGCGTACGACGCGCGCACCGGCAAGGTCCGCTGGACCTTCCATACGATTCCGTGGCCAGCAGAGTTGGGGTACGACACCTGGCCTGCCGAGGCCTTCCAGGAGGCGGGAGGCGCCAATTCGTGGGCGGGGATGACGGTGGACACGACGCGTGGCGTCGTTTACATCCCCACCGGCTCTGCCACGCCCGACTTCTACGGCGGCGATCGCCACGGTGCCAACCTGTTTGCGAACTCGCTCCTCGCCCTCGATGCGCTCACCGGCAAGCGGCTCTGGCACTTCCAAACCGTGCATCACGACCTGTGGGATCGCGATCTTCCCGCCGCGCCCAACCTCGTCACGGTGACGAGCGGGACGAAGCGCGTGGACGCCGTTGCGCAGATCACAAAGAGCGGATTCGTCTTCCTGTTCGATCGGCAATCGGGCCAGCCGCTCTTTCCCGTGACGGAGCGCCCCGTCCCCAAATCCGATCTGTGGGGCGAGCGAGCCTGGCCGACGCAGCCGTTTCCCCTGAAACCCGGCCCCTTCGCGCGGCAGTCGATCAACGAAGGCGATGTGACGCCGACCGAGCGGCGGCGGTTTCGCAGGCTGCGCCACGGGTCGTTGTTCACTCCGCCGAGTCGCGAGGGCACGCTGGTGCTGCCGGGATTCGACGGCGGCGGAGAGTGGGGTGGCGCGGCCGTGGACCCGGAGACCGGTGTGCTCTACGTGAATGCGAGCGATGTGCCGTGGATCGCGGCGATGCGTGAGACAAGATCGCGCGGGGGGCTAGGCGTGAACGGCGCCGACACCTATGCCGCGCGCTGCGCCGGGTGCCACGGCGCCGATCGGCGCGGCCGCGATCGCGCACCCTCGCTGATTGACCTCTCGAGCCGCATGTCGCTGGAGCAGTTCGATACCCTGCTCGCGCGTGGTCGCGGCTTCATGCCGTCATTCGCGACGCTTCCCGAGGCGGAGAAATGCGCGGTGACTGCCTACGTGCTCGAGGGGGGCACCGGGTGTCGGGCACAACCACGTGGCGTTGAACCTTTGATCTCCGGGCCAACGGCGCCGCCGTACGAGTTTGCCGGTTACGAGAAGTGGCGCGACTCGCGCGGACTCCCCGCGATCAAGCCGCCCTGGGGCACCTTGAGCGCGATCGATCTCAACACGGGCGACTACGTGTGGCGCATTCCACTCGGCGAGCCGTCCGGCACAGAGCAGTACGGTGGTCCGATCGTCACCGCGGGCGGCCTCGTGTTCATTGCTGCAACGATGGATGGCAAGTTCCGGGCATTCGACAAGTCGACGGGCCGGCTCCTCTGGGAGACGACATTGCCGGCTGCGGGGTACGCGACGCCGAGTACATTCGCTGTAGGTGGAAAGCAGTACGTGGTGATTGCAGCCGGCGGCGGAAAACTCGGAACACGATCGGGAGATACTTATGTGGCGTTCACACTGCCCTAGCACATCGTTCATGGTGGCCGCCTTGGGCGTCCTTACGGCCGCGCCGCGGGTCGTAGCCGCGCAGCAGTTCACGAAGCCGGCGCGCATCACGGCCGTCGCCGCCCCCACCATCCTCGATACCGCGGGGTTATTTCAAGACCGCGCCGCCCGCTTGGGCGAAGACGTCTTCGTGACCGGGCAACCGACGGAGCGCGCGCTGCGCGAGCTGCACGAACAGGGCGTGACGGTCGTGGTGAACCTGCGGACACCCGAAGAAATGACGCGGAACGTCAAGTTCGATGAGCCGGCGCTCGTCGCAGCGCTCGGCATGCGCTACGTGTATCTGCCCGTGCGCGGGACCGGCGAATTCCCCTATTCGCCCGAAACGCTCGCGAAGTTTGCGGAGGCGGTGCGGACCGCGAACGGCAAAGTGCTGCTCCATTGCACGATCGCCTGGCGGGCGAGTCACCTCTGGGCCGCGTACCTCATCAAAGAGGTTGGCATCCCGGTCGAGGCGGCCCTGGCGAACGCACGGGAGATCAACCTGATGGACGAGCACCGCATGGGGTCCAATGGGCGGCAACCCGTGGAAGACTTTCTCGACCGGGTGCTGCCCACGCTCGGGCATCCGCCGCGCTAGCGAGGGCAGCGATGGAACGACGCGAGCTGATCCAGTGGCTGGTGGCGACCGCGGGACTCCAGACACTCGATACCCTCGACGCGTCAGATCTGCTCGCCCTCGGCCGCGACGTGCACCGAAGCGGCGGGACCCGCGCGCTGTCCCCCCTCGCCAAGAGCAATGTGTCCGTGGCGGCGGAGCGGATCCTCCCCGGCGCCGCCGCCGCCGGCGTCACGCCGTTCATCGACAAGATGCTGGCGGACTGGTACGCGCCCGCTGAGCGCCGGCGATTCCTCGCCGGGCTTCCGGAGCTCGATGCCAAGAGTCGCGCCCGCGCGGGCCTCGACTTCCTCGCCTGCGGCGAGGCCGACCAAATCGCCGTGCTGACCGCACTCGATGACGAGGTCACCGCACTCCGCGCCGCTCGCGGCAGTGCCGCGAACCAACACTGGTTCGCGATGCTCAAATACCTCACGGTGTACGGCTGGTGCACGTCCGAGGCGGGCATGCGCGCGCTCGGTCTCTTCCCGCTCCCGGGCCGCTACGACGGCTGCGCGTCCGTATGAGAGACGTCACCGACTTCGACGCCATCGTCGTCGGCTCCGGGATGACCGGCGGCTGGGCCGCGAAAGAGTTGACCGAGCTCGGGCTCCGCACGCTCGTGCTCGAGGCGGGCCGGCCGATCACGCCGGAGCGGGACTTCGTGGAGCACAAGCCGCCCTGGGAGATGCCGTTCCGGGGCCTTGGCGACGCCCGAGCCGTCGCCGCCCGTCAATCGCGTCAGAGCAACTCCGTCTCGTTCGACGAGTGGAGCCACGTCTTCTGGACCGACGACGTGGACAACCCGTACACGACGCCGGCCGATCGCCCGTTCCACTGGTTCCGGGCGCGTCAGGTCGGTGGCAAGTCGACGATCTGGGGACGCCAGGTTTATCGCTGGAGCGATCTCGACTTTGAAGCGAATCTCCGCGACGCCGTGGCCATCGATTGGCCGATCCGCTACGCCGACATCGCTCCGTGGTACGACCACGTCGAGCGTTTCATGGGCGTGAGCGGGCAAGCCGAGGGCCTCCCGCATTTACCCGATGGGCCGTTCCTGCCGCCGATGGCCATGAATTGCGTCGAGCAACACGTCAAAGAGCGGATGCGGGCGCACTTCGGCCGGGATCGCATGCTCACGATCGGGCGCGTCGCCAACCTGACGGTCCCGCACCTCGGCCGCGCCCCCTGCCACTACTGCGGGCCCTGCCACCGCGGATGCATCACGCGGTCGTATTTCAGCAGCGTAAACGCGACGCTCCCGGCAGCGCAGGCAACAGGGCGTTTGACGCTCCGCACGTTCAGCGTCGTGCGGAACCTCATCCACGACCCGCGGAAGAACCGCGTCACGGGCGTACGCATGATTGACACGGTGACGAAGACGGAACGCGTCTACACAGCGCGCATCGTCTTCCTCTGCGCGTCGGCGCTCGAGAGTGCGCGTATCCTGCTCAACTCGGGGCTCGCCAACTCGAGCGACCAGGTCGGCCGGAATATCATGGATCACATCAAGTGGGGCGGCGCCAGCGGCGAGTTCGAGGGCTGGACCGAGCGGCGCGTGATCGGCAATCGGCCGAACGGCATCTATGTGCCGCGGTTCCGCAATGTCACCTCGCGTCATGCCGATTTCAGTCGTGGCTACGGATTTCAGGGCGAGGCGGGGCGCGGCGGCTGGCGCGACGGGCTTCGCGCGCCGGGGATCGGCTCGGCGCTCAAGGCGCGGCTCGCCCAGCTTGGCCCGTGGTCGATGAGCTTCTGGGGTTTCGGCGAGATGCTGCCGCGGGAGATGAACCGGGCGACGCTGCACCCGACGCTGGTGGATGCGTGGGGGATCCCAACGCTCCACATCGCGTGCCAATGGAGCGAGAACGAACTGGCGATCCATCGCGACATGAACGTCACGGCGGCGGAGTTGCTCGAGGCGGCGGGCGCGAAGAACATCGAGCCCTCGACGAGCGGGCCGAGCACGCCGGGGGGCACCAACCACGAGATGGGGAGCGCCCGCATGGGTCGAGACCCGAAGACGTCGGTGCTCAACGGTTGGAACCAGTCGTGGGACGTCCCGAACGTGTTCGTCACGGACGGCGCCGCGATGACTTCGAGCGGGTGCCAGAACCCCTCGCTCACGTACATGGCGCTGACGGCTCGGGCCTGCCACTACGCCGTCGAACAAATGCAGCGCGGCGATCTCTAACGGAGGATGCGGATGCTTGCCGTCGTGATCACGGTCATGAGCCTCACACAGGGTCTCTCCCCTGATCAGCAGCTGGTCCGCGATGTGTTCGCGGAGTTGATCGCGATCAACACCACTCACGAGCATGGCAACACGACGCCCGCCGCGGAAGCGATGGCCCGCCGGCTCCTCGCGGCCGGGTTTCCCGCGGCGGATGTTCAGGTGCTGGGTCCGGCGACCGGCAACCACAACCTCGTCGCCCGGCTGCGGGGCACGGGCAAGCGACAGCCAATCCTGTTGCTGGCCCACCTCGACGTCGTCGAGGCGCGGCGTGAGGACTGGTCCCTCGACCCGTTCACCCTCACGGAAAAGGACGGGTTCTTCTACGGGCGCGGTACGAGCGACATCAAGGACATGGCCGCGTTGTTCGTGGCCACGCTGGTGCGCCTGAAACGCGAGGGTTTCGTCCCCGATCGTGACATCATTCTCGCGCTCACCGCGGGCGAAGAGAGCGGAGGCGACTACAACGGCGTGCAGTGGCTGCTGCAGAACCATCGCGACCTGATCGACGCTGTCTACTGCATCAACGGCGACAGCGGCGATCCGCTGCTTCGAGACGGCAAGCGGTTCGCCCGCAATGTCGAAGCGAGCGAGAAGGTCTACATGAGCCTCGGGCTCGAAGTGCGTAATCCCGGCGGCCACAGCTCGTTGCCCACACCCAGGAATGCCATCTACGAGCTTGCGGCCGCGCTCACCCGCGTCGGCGGGTACACGTTCCCGCTGCGTCTCAACGAGATCACGCGCACCTACTTCACGCGCGTGGCGGGCACGATGCCCGCGGCCCAGGCCGCCGACGTGCGCGGCGTGCTCCAGAGCCCTCCTGATGCGGCCGCGGCGGCTCGTCTCTCGGCGGCCTCGACGTTCTTCAACGCCCAGCTGCGCACGACCTGCGTCGCCACGCGCGTCGAGGCAGGCCATGCGGACAACGCCTTGCCGCAGACGGCCCGCGCCGTCGTCAACTGTCGCCTGCTTCCCGACGAGCGGCCCGCGGACGTCGTGGCGGCGATCCGCGGCGCGATTGGCAACGACTCCGTCACCTTGTGGGTGAAAGACTCGGCGGTCCCCTCACCGCCATCGCCACTCGTGCCCGAGGTGATGGGGGCGCTCGAGCGCGTCACGAGCGCCATGTGGCCTGGTGTGCCCGTGATTCCCAACATGGAGACCGGCGCGACCGACGGTTTGTATCTGCGCAACGCAGGCATGCCGGTGTACGGAGTGTCGGGCGTGTTTCTCGACGCGGACGACATCCGCGCCCACGGCCGCGACGAGCGCATCGGCGTGCGCGCCTACTACGAGGGCGCGGACTTCACGTATCGCTTCGTGAAAGCATTGACGGGGGGCCGCTAAGGAGTACTGAGCTACCGGCACCCGCTACATTACCGCGTGACTCAGATTGCTTTTAGCGGCGTCGGGGTGGACTTCGGCGCTACGACCCTGTTTTCGGATGTCTCGTTCACGGTCTCCCCCGGCGAGCGCTGGGGCATCGTTGGCCGCAACGGGACCGGGAAGACGACCCTGTTCCGGCTCCTGACCGGTGAGCTCGAGCCGACCCGCGGCTCCATCGGGCGCGCGCCCCGCCTCCGCGTCTCGCTGCTGGAGCAGCACCGCAATTACGGCAGCGCCACGACCGTCTGGGCGGCGGCGGCCGGCGAGCTGGCCGATCTGCTGGCTCTGGAGCAGTCGCTGGTCGAGCAGGCCGCGCAGCTCGCGCACGATGCCTCGCCACAGGCCCTGGCCCGCTACGGCGAGGATCTGGAGCGCTTCGAGCACGAGGGCGGCTACGCCGTCACTTCGCGGATTGACGCGGTGTTGCACGGCCTCGAGTTCGACCCCGTCAAAGCCCGCGTCACTCCGCTCTCCGCCCTGAGCGGCGGCGAGCTCGGCAGGCTCGGCCTGGCGCGCCAGCTGATGACCACCGCCGACGTCCTGCTCCTCGACGAGCCGACCAATCACCTCGATCTCGAGACGACGCGCTGGCTGGAGCAATACCTCACGGCGAACGACCGGACCGTGCTGCTGGTGAGCCACGATCGCGCGTTTCTCGCCGCCACGGTCGATCACGTGCTCCATTTCGAGGGCGACACCGCCACGCCGTATTCCGCTGGGTACACGGCGTTCGTGGCGCAGCGTGCCGAGCGGCGACTCGCGCAACAGCGCGCCTTCCAGCAACAGCAGCGCGTCATCGCGCACGAGAAGGACTACATCGCTCGCAACATCGCGGGTCAGAACACCAAGCAGGCCAAAGGACGGCGCAAGCGTCTCGACCGGTTGCCGCGGCTCAGCCCGGTGATCGGCGCCGATGGCACGATGGCGCTGCGGTTCGAGGTGGCGGAGCGGGGCGGCGACCAGGTGGTGGCCGCCAACAACGTGAGCGTGGACGTCGGCACCCGCGCGTTGATCGAACGGTTCAGCGGGACGTTGGAGCGCACCGACGTCCTGGGGATCCTCGGACGCAACGGGACCGGGAAATCGACGCTGCTCCGGGCGTTGCTGGGCGAGCATCCCACGCGGGGCGGTGAGCTGCGGCTCGGCGCATCGATCACCCCGGGCTATTACCGGCAGGACCTCTCGCAGGTGCCGCTCGATCGCACGCTGTATGAAGTGATCACCACCCTGCGACCGAAGTGGGAGCGCGGGCAGATCCAGGGGCACCTCGGCCGCTTCGGCTTCTCGGGGCAGGAGGTGCTGCGCCGCGCCGACTCGCTCTCAGGCGGGGAACGCGCACGCCTCGCCCTCGCGATTCTGATGTTGTCGCGCGCCAACCTCTTGATCCTGGACGAGCCGACGAATCATCTGGATGTCGAGTCGATCGAAGCGCTCGAGGACGCCATCGGCGAATACGATGGCACCGTGATCCTCGTCAGTCACGATCGCGAGCTGCTGCGGACGCTGACGACGCGTATCTGGGTATTGCACGACCGGCATATGACCGAATTCGCCGGCGGCTTCTCGGAATGGGAGGAAGTCAGCGCGGAGCGAGCGCACGCCGCGTCCGTGCAAGCCGCCGAAGACCAAGCCCTACGGCAGGTACACGAGCGGCAGCGCGTCGCCCGCACGGCCAAAAGCGACGATCCGAGCGAGCTGCTGCGCCGCGCCAAGCGTGAGCTGGCGCAAGCCGAGGCGGCGGTAGAGGAGCTGGAAGGGCAGGTGGCGGGTGTGGTGGCGGCGCTCGAGGATCCGGCGCTCTACACGCGGCCCGAAGGTGCGGCGAAGGCCCGGCAGTTGGGCGCCCAGCTCGAGACACTCAAGCGCAGGCTGGAGGCAGGTATTGAGCGATGGACACGCGCCACGGAACTCGTGGATGCGGGTGGCGCTAACGCAGCAGGTTGAGACTCCGCAGGTACTCCGCAACGAGATACGCCGGCACCGCGAAGATGATCTTGCCCTGAGATTCGGTTTGCCCGCCGTAGAGCACCGCGATCACTCGGCCATCGCGATCGAAGATCGGACTCCCCGACGAACCGGGCGCGCCGTACCCATCGACCTGGACGACGGCGGTGAGCGCCTTGCTCACCGTGCCGACGGTCAGCGTGGGCTCGGCGATGGGGAACTGGCCGTGCGCCTCCATCGGCAGATCGAAGCCGAGGGGGTAGCCGATGATCGCGATCGGATCGCCGCGCTCGACGCCCTGGCGCGTGCGCGCCAGGCCGAAGACGCGTGGGGTACCGCCCTTGATCCGCACGCGCAGCACGCCGATGTCGGCGGTGGGGGACACGCCGACCATCTCGCCCTGGAACATCTGCGTGCTGCCCGAGAAGATCACGCCGATGCGTCGCGGCGTGCGGGTGCCGTCTTCCCCAACCAGCACGTGCTTGTTCGTGACCATGGTGCCGTTCGAATCGATCGCGAACGCCGTGCCGCTGAAGCGCTCCGTCTCCGAGAACTCGACCAGCACCATCGCGACGGCGTCTTGATTCTTGTGGGAGATCGCCCGGTAATTCACACCGCCGACCGCGCCGACCAAGGCGCGCTGCCGCCGCTCCGCGTCGGCGAGCTGAGAGCGGAGCCGCGCCACGGACGACGCATCGCCCCCCGCGCCCTCGAGCTCGTTCCGCAAGCGCGCGGTCTCGGCCTGAGACTCGGCGAGCGCGTCGCGCACGCCCTTCAGTTGGGACTGGAACTGCGTCGAGAGCTGCCGGGCCTCGGCCATCAGACTGTCGGCGCGCGCCTGCAGCTGCAGCAGCTCGCGGGTGCGGCTCGCGGCCTGCCATTGCAGCCACCCGAACAACCCGACGGTCAGCAGCAGGAACCCGATCAAGACCTTCGTCGTGCGCCGTAGCTGTGCGGTCTGGCGCGCCACCTCGACGGCGATGCGGACGCCGGTGCTGGAACGCGGGGCGGCCGACGGCCGCGCCGGGACCATCTCGCGCGGCGACGACGCGCGCACCGCCATCCCCTCTGCGGCCGTCGTCGCCAGGTCGTCGCTCGCGGCGCCCTCCATCGTATGGAACTCGAGCGCCGGCCCGGTCGCGCCGAAGCCGATGACGTCGCCGTCGCGGAGCGGCGTATCGGCCGTGATGCGCTTGCCGTTCACGAACGTGCCGTTGCGGCTCCCCAGGTCCTGCAGGAAGAACCCTTCGGTTTTGCGGATGACGGCGGCATGGCGAGAGGAAACGTCGAGGTCGCGCTCGGCGTCGAAGCGCACGTCGGACAGCGGATGGCGGCCGAGGCCGATGTAGGTTTTGCCGAAAGCCTCGACCTGCCCGGCGCGGGCCCCGGACAAGAACTTGAATTGCGCTTTCACGGGCTCCGCGTGAAGTACCAGACCACCGCGGCGGCGGCGGCGATCGCCGCCAGCACGATCGTGAACACGCGGAAGCGGGCGTCCTGCGTTTCCTTGTTCGGCACCGGGGGCTTGCTGCCCTTATAGATCGGCACGGGCTCCGTGCTCGTCTCCGTGTCGATCAGCGGGTACACCTGGTGGCCGACCTCTTCCTGGTTTCCCGAAGACCGGAGGCCGTCGCCGTCGAACCGCGCCATCACGACCGTGATGTTGTCGGGACCGCCGCGCTCGTTGGCCATCGCGATGAGCCTGTCGCACGCCGCGGACAGGTCGCCATTCGCCTGGGTGACGACCTGCGCGATCTCTTCCTTCTTGACCTGTCCCGACAGTCCGTCGGAGCAGAGCACCAGGACGTCGCCACGCCGCACTTCCTGGTGCGTCAAATCGACCTTGACCTTGGGGTCGGGACCGAGCGCCTGCAGGATGATGTTGCGGCGCTCGCTCTGGGCCGCCTCTTCTTCGGTCAGCTCGCCCGCTTCGACGAGACGCTGCATCAGCGACTGATCCTTCGTGAGCTGGTGCGCTACGCCGCCGCGCACCAGGTAGGCGCGACTGTCGCCGACCTGGGTGAGGTACAGGTGGTCGCCGAGCACGCCGGCGGCGGTCGTCGTCGTGCCCATCCCTTTGACTTCGGGGTGCGCTTTGGCGTGCGCGTGGATGCTCGCGTTCGCGACCTCGACGGCTTCCTTCAACCGATGGGCGAAGCGCTGCGGCGTCGCTTCCGTTTCGGCGTTCCAGGCCCGCAGCAGGTGCGCGAAGATGGTGTCGGTGGCCATCTGGCTCGCCAGCTCTCCGGCCGCCGCGCCCCCCATGCCGTCGGCGACGACGAACAGGGACCCGCGCTCGCCCAGGTCGTGTTGGCGCACCTGGGGCAGGAGCGACGCATCCTTGCGCGTCAGATCCGCGACGAGGAAGCGGTCCTCGTTGTGCTCGCGCGTCCGGCCGACGTCGGTCTTGCCGAACACCTGCACGCGAATGGGTTTGGCGGCGGAGCGTCCGAACATGCCTATTGGCACTGCTCCCGAGCGAGGGTGGTGTAGGTCGGCGTCGCCGGATCGAGCGTCTTGGCCCGCGTGATCCACTGGCACCCCTGCGAGCGCTCCCCCTGCTTCCAGAACGTGTTGGCGATGACAAACGCGGCCATCGCTTTGTCGGTCGCCGTGACGGTGGCCGCGTTGTACAAGACCATCGCCGAGTCGCGCGCGAACTGCGGCCGCGTGTCAACAATCTCGTTAAGCGAGTCGAGCGCCTCAGCGGCGCGGGCCGCGTTGACGACCGGGCCCCCCCTCGTCGGCGCATCGGTACCGCGCCGGGTGCCCGGGTCGCGGTTGGCGAGGGTCTGCGAGTTGCCACGGGTCGGGGTCCCGCCGCTGCCCCGGCGATTGGAATCTGCATTCTGCGTGTCGGGCCGGATCGCCGCCGTGTCGGGGGACACAGCATTGTTTTTCTGGCCGCCCGACAACGCCACCCATGCCCCACCGGCGGCCAGGACGGCCACAACGCCTACGGCCACGGGGATCAGCGAGCGCTTCTTTGGCGCAGGGGGCGTCGGGGGTGCAGCGCGCGTGGCCGAAATGCGCTGCGTCAGACCCGCCGACGTGTCGAGCAGCTGCGTCTTGCCCTCGGTGTCGGTGATCCCGGCACGCGTCTGCGGCACGCCGCCCGTCGTGCTCCGCCCGATGCCCGTCACCGACTCCACGTCGTCGGCGAATTTCGCCACCGTCTGGTAGCGCTCCAGCGGGTTGCGCATGAGCGCGCTGTCGAGCACCGCCTGGAGGCCCGGAGGGAAGGTGAGATCGGGGCGCGACGCCGCGAGCTTCGCGGGCTCGTCCGTCAGGCGCTTGATCATCGTTTCCTGTACGGTGGTCGCCTCGAACGGCAGTTTGCCGGCGAGCATCCGGTAAAACACGAGCCCGAGCGAGTACAGGTCGCTGCGCCCGTCGAGCTTGTCGCCCGACAACTGCTCGGGGCTCATGAACTCGGGCGTGCCCACGACGAGTCCGGTCTTCGTCACCTTCTGACCCGACTCGTCGCCGCCGACCGCTTTGGCGATCCCGAAGTCGACGACCTTCACCTGATCGCCGCCCTTTTTCTGCGCCAGCATGATGTTGTCGGGCTTCAGATCGCGGTGGACGATGCCGAGGTCGTGCGCCGCCTGTAGCGCGTCGGCGACCTGGACGAAGATGCCCACGGCGCGCCGCACCGGCAGCGCGCCGTCCCGCTCGAGCAGCTCGGTCAGCGGTTCGCCCTCGATGAACTCCATCGCGAGGTAGATCAGCCCCTCGGGCGTTTCGCCGAAATCGTAGATCGCGCAGACATTCGGGTGGGTGATGCGGCTCGCGTTCGACGCTTCGCGGTTGAAGCGCGCGACGGCATCCGGGTCATGGACCATGGATGGGTTCATCACCTTGATCGCGCTGCGCCGCCCCATCTTCACGTGCTCGGCGAGGTACACCTGGCCCATGCCGCCCTCGCCCAGCTTCTTGATCACGTGATAGCGGTCCGCCACCACCTGCCCCACGAGGTCCGTCGCCGGCGCGGCCGAGCGGAGGGTCTGTCCGTCGTTGGGACAGAACTTCACGTCATCGGCGTACTCGGTGGAGCAAACGGGGCAGATCTTCACGACGGCAGCTCGACGCGCAGGACCTTGTCGCCTACCATGATCCGGGAGCCGTGCTGCAGCACCATCGCCCCGCGGGCCGCGATTGCCACGCCGTTGCGGCTGTGGTCGTCGAGCAGGACGAAGTCGGCGTCTTCGGAGCGGACCGTCGCGTGCTGAGCACTCATCGACGGGTCGTAGGGGAAGATCCAATCGCCGCGCTCGCGGCCGATGTGCACGTCGCGTCCCGGCGACAGCTGGATCGAGTCGCGCGAGCTGCCGTCCGAGCGGAGCTGCGTCAGGTTCGCGATGTCGGCGCTCGGCGCCAGGCTGCCCATGCGCTTCGTCGCGTCGGCGTCGGGGGCATGTGGTCCGGGATACCCGAGGCGGCGGAACCGAATCACCTGCGAGCCGATGAGGAACTG
>Ga0193697_1000425_pt1 | contig 15168 bp, 16 predicted proteins | sample L3m2metaG_FD_145073 | JGI IMG/M metagenome (GOLD analysis project Ga0193697, IMG submission 145073) | Soil microbial communities from a riparian zone of the East river system, Colorado, United States - L3m2 | ecosystem: Environmental > Terrestrial > Soil > Riparian zone | place: USA: East River... | reverse complement strand
GATGACGTCACCTACTCCGGCACGATCTCGGCCGCGTTCGAAGGGGCTCTGCTGCACATCCCGTCGATCGCGTTGTCGGCGGTCGTCGGCGAGCATTTCTCGTTCGACGGCAGCGTGCAATTCGCGGTGGGACTGGTCCGCTGGGCGCTCGAGCATCAGCGCGATCCGGGCGTGATCCTCAACGTCAACTTCCCCGTCGCCGCGCCCGCGGGCGTACGCATCACGAAGCTCGGGCGGCGGATTTACACCGAGGGTGTGATCGAGCGGATGGATCCGCGGGGACGGGCGTACTACTGGATCGGCGGCGGCGCACCTTCGTGGCATCCGGGCGAAGGGACCGACTTCGAAGCGATCCAGGCCGGGTACATCTCCATCACACCGCTGCACCTCGACCTCACCCATCACGACTCCATCCCACGACTGAAACCGCTCGAGGAGCTCCTTGCCGCAGACGCCAGCCGATGAGCGCGAATTCGCGCACCTGAGAAAAAAGATGGTCGACGAGTATGTCGCGAAGCGCGGCATCCGCGACCCGCGCATCCTGCAGGCGATGCTCGACGTCCCGCGCCATCTCTTCGTGCCGTCCGTGGTCGCGGCGAAAGCATACGGTCCCGGCGCGCTGCCGATCGGCGCGAAGCAGACGATCTCGCAGCCGTACATCGTGGCGCGGATGATCGAGCTGCTCGAGCTCACCGGCAAAGAGAAAGTGCTCGAGATTGGCACGGGAACGGGATATCAGGCAGTGGTGCTGTCGAAGCTGTGCGCGAAAGTCTTTTCCATCGAACGAATCAACGAGCTGGCGCTGCGGGCCGCGGAGCTGATCCGCGCGCTGAAGGTCTACAACGCCACGGTGAAGGTCTTCGACGGCACGTACGGCTGGTCCGATCAGGCGCCGTTCGACCGGATCATCGTCGCCGCCGCCGCGCCGGAAGTGCCGGAGCCGCTGGTGCAGCAGATGGCGCGCACGGGACGCATGGTCCTGCCGATCGGCAAAGGCGGCAATCAGCGTCTGGCACGCGTGACGCGCGTCGGGACGCGCATCCAGATCGAGGACTGCGGCACGGCGGAGTTCGTTCCGCTGGTCGGCAAATTCGGCTGGAAGGAGTGACGCCGTGCGCGCCCGCGCGCTCCTGATCGGCACCGCGATCATCTCGTCGATCCTCGGCGCGATCGTCGCTTACCTCGTGCTCACCGTGCCGAACGACCTCGAGGCCGGCGCGCTGATGAAGCAGGCGAAGAAGGACATCGACGCGCACCAGAACGACCGCGCGCGGGAGACGCTGTCGCGCATCGTGCAGCAGTATCCGCGCACCGATGCCGCCGCTGCCGCGACCGTCGCATTGATCACGCTCGCCGACGCCGATCGCGAGCGGCTGGCGAACGAGCTCGCGGCGATGAAGAAAGACGTGGCGGCGCAGAAGCAGGCGCTCGGCACGGTGTCGGACAAGGTCGTCGCAATCGCCGCCGCGCCACCGCCACCCGCGCCGGTCGTAGCGAAACCGGCGCCCAAACCGGCGCCGGCGAAGAAGGCGCCCGCACGCAGCAAGCGTCGGACGCGGCATCGCTGAATTACAATCGCCCGACATGAAAGAATTGCGCGTCATCCGCATCCACGGAAAAGTGCAGGGCGTCGGTTATCGCTTCTTCGCCACGCGCGTGGCGCGCCGGCTCGGCCTGAAGGGCTGGATCACGAACGAGCGCGACGGCACGGTCGCGGCGGCCGTGGAAGGCGAGAAGAGCGCGATCGACGAATGGATCGAAGATCTCAAGGAAGGTCCGCGCTACGCCGAGATCACCAGGATCGACCAGGAGACGAAGGACTTCACCGGGAAGCTCGGTGACTTCGACGTGAAATTTTGATGAGCCCAGAGCTTCTGCGCAGCCTGATCCGCGACGTCCCCGACTTCCCCAAACCCGGCATCATGTTCAAGGACATCACGCCGCTGCTGCGCGATCCGAAAGGACTCGACGCCAGCGTGATGCTGCTCGCCGAGCCGTTCCGCGACCAGGGCGTCACGCGCGTCGCCGGCATCGAGTCACGCGGCTTCATCTTCGGCAGCTGCGTGGCCCGCATCCTCGGCGCCGGCTTCGTCCCCATCCGCAAGCCGGGCAAGCTCCCCTGGACCAAGCGCTCGCACGAGTACGAGCTCGAATACGGCAAGGACAAGATCGAGATCCACGACGACGCGCTCTCGCCCGGCGACCGCGTGCTCATCATCGACGACGTGCTCGCCACCGGCGGTACGCTCGCCGCGGCGATCACGCTGGTGCGTGAGTTCGACGCCCAACTCGTCGGCGCCGCGACCGTGATCGAGCTGTCGTTCCTCGACGGACGGCGGAAGATCGGGGATGTCGAGTTTCACTCCGTCATCAGCTATTGAGCGATGTATGACCTGATCGTCATCGGCTCGGGACCGGCCGGCGAGAAGGGAGCGGCTCAGGCTGCGTATTTCGGCAAGAGCGTCGCTCTCATCGAGCGCGAGCCTGTTCTCGGCGGCGCCTGCGTCAACACGGGAACGATCCCTTCGAAGACGCTGCGTGAGTCGGCGCTGCATCTCTCCGGCTTCCGCCAGCGCGGCTTCCGCGACGCCGTCGATCTCACGATCAAGGGTGAAGTAACGATCTCGGATTTCATGTACCGGAAGGACGTCGTAGTGGAGCGCGAGTGGCGGCGCATCGACGAGAACCTCCGCCGCCACCGCGTCGACCGCTACTCCGGCACCGCGAGGTTCCGCTCCGCGAACACGGTCGAAGTGACGAACGCGCTCGGCACCGAAGTGCTCGAAGGGAACGTCATCCTCATCGCCACCGGCTCGTCGCCGTACCGGCCGTCGCATGTGCCGTTCGACGACGAGCACATCTGCGACAGCGACACGATCCTGGCGATGAACCGCATTCCGAAGTCGCTCGCGGTCGTCGGCGCGGGCGTGATCGGCTGCGAGTACGCCTCGATCTTCGCCGCGCTCGGCATCGAGGTGCATCTCATCGACGGCCGCACGGCGCTCCTGCCGCACATCGACCGCGAGATCGTCAAAGTGCTCCTCGGCGAGCTGCAGAACCGGCTCGGCGTCATCCTCCACCTCGGCGTCGACGTTGATTCGATCGAACGCACGGGTGATCACATCCACCTGACGCTGAAAGACGGGACGTCGTTCGATACGGAGAAGGTCCTCTTCGCGGCGGGCCGCAACAGCAACACCGCCGATCTCGACCTGCCGGCCGCCGGCGTGACAATGGGCACGCGCGGCCTCGTGGTGGTGAACGAGAACTATCAGACGAACGTGCCGAACATCTACGCGGCGGGCGACGTCATCGGCTTCCCCGCGCTCGCATCGACCTCTATGGAGCAGGCGCGCGTGGCGATGGTCCACGCGTTCGATCTCAAGTACAAGACGCGCGTCGCGCACATCCTGCCGTACGCGATCTACACCATCCCCGAGCTGTCGACCGTGGGGATAACCGAGGAGCAGTGCAGGGCGAAGGGGATCACGCCGGAAGTTGGGCGGGCGTACTATCGCAACAACGCGCGCGGCAACATCATCGGCGACACGAAGGGGATGGTGAAGCTGGTCTTCGACGCGGAGTCATTCACGCTTCACGGTGTGCACATCATCGGCGAGGACGCGGCGGAACTGCTGCACACCGGCATGGTGGTGATGCAATTCGGCGGTACGATCAATGCATTCATCGACAGCGTCTTCAACTTCCCGACGCTGAGCGAGGCATACAAATACGCCGCGTACGACGGCCTCGGTAGCGTTGCTCGCAGGAAGACGCAACCGGGCACACTGGAGATGAAATGAAGCAGATCGCTGAGCTGATCGAAGGTCATCCGCTGATCCTCGCCCAGTCGTCCGACAACGTCCGCGACGTCGCGCGAAAGATGAGCGAGCGGAACATCGGCGCCATCGCCGTGCTCGACTCCGGCCAGCTGGTCGGCATCTTCTCCGAGCGCGATCTGATGACCCGCGTCGTCGTCCCCGGTCTCAATCCCGACGACACGCCGGTGGCGAAGGTGATGACCAAGTCGCTCGTCGCCGCGAAGCCGGAAGAAGAGATCGGCAGCGCCTTGCAGAAGATGCAGTCGCTCGGCTGCCGTCACCTGCCGGTCGTCGACGGCGGAAACCTCATCGGCATGCTGTCATTGCGCGACCTGCTGAAGATCGACGACGACAACAACCGCGCGCGGGCGAGCTTCCTGAACGAGCTGGTGACGTACAGCCCCGATTACGATTCGTAGGAGTTCGCGTGCACCTTGAGCGGCATCGACTCCCGCGTCGAATGCACGCCGGGCTGCAGCTCGATCGACTCCCCACCCTCGCCGGAGATCAGCAGCAGGAGTCTCGCGAGATCCTTCAATCCCGCGCTCGGACCGCTGATCGTCACGCCGCGCTCGTCGACGCGAACGTCGACCGGCGCGCGGCTCAGTCCATCGAGCGCCATCACCGCCAGATCGAAGTTCATGCCTCGTCCTCTCCGCGGTACACGACCGAATTCTTCTCAGTCTCCTGCAACGCGACCTCGTGCAGCGATCCCTGCTCGATCGCCGGCGCGAGCTCCTGCCAGAACGAGCGGGCGAGGTTCTCGGCGGTCGGGATGACGCCACGGAGAAAGTCGACGTCCTCGTTCAGATTGCGATGATCGCGCGTGCGGACGATGTCCTTCAGCACTTTGAGATCGATGACCATCCCGGTCTCCGGGTCGATCTTGCCACGCACGCTGACCGTGATCACGTAGTTGTGCCCGTGTCCGGCGGGGTTGTCGCACTTGTCGTACGTGCGGCGGTTCCACTCGGCGTCGCGGTTCGGATTGTTGAGGCGGTGAGCGGCGGAAAACGTGAGGCGCGCGGTGACGATCATCGTCCCATCACAATCCCGCCAGCGCGTTGCGCATTTCAACCTGGTCGGCCGCCAGCTTCGCCTTCACGGCCTGGAAACGCGCGTCGTTATTGAGATAGCGGAAGAGCGGATCGATGAGGATGTACGACACCGTCGGTTCCTTGCGCTGCGACGCCTTCTCGAGCGAGTCGATGACGCCCTTCGTATCGGCGAGCATCGCGTAGATTTCGGCCGCGCTCGTCCAGTAGTCGTCGCCCGGCCTGGAGCCCGCCAGCGCCGCCTTCAGCTCGCTCTCCGCCTCGGCGCGCGCGTTCTGCTGCGCCGCGAGGTACGCCTTCAGCAGATGGAAGCCATACGCCGGATCGTTCTGCTCGAGCTTCTTCAGCTCGATCTCCGCGATCGGCAGCGAATGACGCAGCACGGAGATGCGCCCGATCTTCAGCGACAGCGCCGGATTGTTCGGCACCGCGACCTCGACGTCGTAGTACTTCTCGATCGCCGCTTCGATCCTGCCTTCGGCGAGGAGGAGATCGGGCTCGTGAAATGCGATCTGCGGCGCGGGAACGCTTTTCGCGCGCCCGAGGAAGGCGTTGAAGTGCTGCACGTCGCCGGCGGCGAATGCGTAGCGCCCGAGGACGTTCACCGCCTCCGCGTTGTTCGGCTCGCGCTTCAGGATGCCGTCGTACGCGATGAGCGCATCGTGGATGTTGCCTGATGCGAGCGCCGCATGCGCGACCGTCCGCTGCGCCGCGAGGTTGTCGGGAACGAGCGTCGCGACCTGCTTCGCGGCGGCCACGGCATCGGCTTCCTTGCCGTGCTCGGCGAAGAACTTCATCGCGTAAAGCTGCGCCGGGAGGAAGTTCGGATCGGCCTTCAGCGCCTTGCGCAGCGCGGCGTCGGCCTTCGTCGCATCCGATGCGGCGACCGCGTCCGCGAACGCGTTCACGGCGTCCGCCGAAGCGACCGCCGGCGCGGTCGTGTGGACCTGCGTGGCGACCCAATCGACGATCGCGCGCACGCCCGCCGCGGCATCGAGCAGCGCGGCCGTCTGTCCCTGCGCGCTGCCGGCGTTCGGAACGATCTCCGGGCCCGCGGTTCCGGTGCGCACCGTCGCGCCGACCGCCGTCACGCCATTCCCCGGCGTCTCCGCCACGCGAATCTGCGGGACACCACGGAGGATCTCGATCGAGGCGAGCCGGATTGCATTCGCGCGATCGGTCAGCGTCGGATCGGTTCCTTCGATCGTGAACGGCTGCAGCAGCACCGACGCCGGATGCGCCGCCGACGGAGCCTTCGGACCCGACGGCTTCACCGCCGCTGCGACTAGCGGCGCCTCCTCCGGCTTACGATTGCGAAGCACGGCACCTGCCCCGCCGAGGATCACGATCATCACTGCGGCAACCGCCGCGAGCTGGCGCTGTTTCTTCTTTTTCTCGATGGCGGCAGCGGCCGCGAGCGCCACTTCTTCTTCAGCGATCTGCTGTTCGATCTCCGCGGTCGACGGCGTCGGCTCCGCCACCGGTTCGGGCGGCAGGATCAGGTAAAGCTTCGTGCCGCCGCGCGCACCCGCATCGCGAAAACGGACCGCCGTCTTCGCCTTGATCATGAACGCCTCGGAGATGTAGAGCGTTTGCGGCGGCAACTCGGCGAGCGCGGCAAAGCCGCTGGCGATCGGATCGCCGACCACCGTCCCATCCTTCGTCGTCACCTCGCCGGCGTGGAGAAGCAACCGCACCGGCAGCGGATCGCTCCCCTGCTGCGCCGGATGAAGATCGAACTCGCACTTGCGCCCCGCTTCGAGCGCGTTCTCCACCGACGGCATCTCCGCGATGACGCGCGGACCGAACGGATCGATGACCTGCCCATCGAACAGATATGCCGCCTCGCCGACGAGCTGCTGCATGCTCGCCGTCGCTTTCGATGCGGCCTCCGCGTCGAGGTGATCGAGGTTCGCGAGATCGGCGAGGAGCAGGAGCGCTTTCCGCGTCGCGGTTCCCGGCTGCGCGGACGGCGCCGCCGCCGTGACGCGCGTCGCGATCTCTGTCGCAAACGCCATCGCCTGCGGATCGGCCTTCGCCATCTCGTCGGTGATCAGCTTCACCTCTTTGTGCCGCTTGAACGGATCCTTGAAGAGGCAACGCCCCATGATCGACAGCACCGCGGGATCGATGTTCGGATTCAGCGCCTTCGGCGACGGCGGCTGCCCTTCGACGATCAGCCGCGCGACCTCGGAAGCCGTCGCACCGCTGTACGGCGGCCTGCCGGTCGCCATCTCGTACATCACTACACCCATGGAAAAGATGTCGGTGAGCGTGTCGGCTTTCTGCGTCGCGATCTGCTCCGGCGCGAGGTAACCGACGGCGCGCGCGTCGTTTCCCCTCTGCTGATACGCCGCGGATGAACCGTCGCGGCGCTGCAGGAGGTTGTTGAGATTGAGACCGGCCAGCTTCACCTGGTCGTTGGGCATCACTAAGACCGAATCGCCGGCGATGTTCTGATGCACGACGTTCTTCGCATGCAGGAACTTCACGGCCTCGGCCAGTTGATACGCGAGGCGGAAGAACGGCGCGCGGTCGAGCGGGCGCCCGTCGAGGTGTCGCGTGATGGGAGCCGCGTCGAGCAGCTCCATCACCAGCAGCAGCATGTCGCCCGCCGGGAGGATCTCGACGATCGGCACGAGGAACGCGTGGTAGAGCGCCGATGCGACGCGGACGTCGCGGATCAACGTCTCGCGGCGCGCGGGATCTTTCGGGAGCTGGCGGCTGAGGATCTTGACCGCGACGTTCCGGTTGCCGCGCGTGTCCTCCGCCTTCCAGACCGAGCCGCCGATGCGCTCGATGAGGCGAAGGTGCAGCAGCGTGCCGCCGGGAACGACGGGGTCGATCGTGGACATGAGGTATTTATTGTAACGATTACTCTTCTTTGACGTGGAGGAGTTGCCCGCCGGCCTCGATCGTGTCGCCGGCGTTGATGAAGATTTCGTCGACCACGCCGTCGACCGGCGATTGAATGTCGTTCTCCATCTTCATCGCCTCGAGGATCAGCAGGCTCTGTCCGCGGCGGACGACGTCGCCGGTCTTCACCAGCAGTCGCACGACCCGGCCCGGCATCAGCGCTTTCAGGATGCCGCCCGCGCCGGCGTCGTCGTCGGTGCCCTTCCGCCGCAGCGCGAGCGGGTCGACGATCTCGACCGCGATGTTCGCGCCGCCGAGCGTGATGTGGTGCATCGTCCCCTCGCGATGATGGACGAAGGCGAACTGCGTCCCGTCTTCGAGCCGCAGCGAGCGGAGAAAACGGCCGGTCTCGACGAGGTCGATGATGATCGATTTCTCGCCGAGCTTCACGCGATAGCCGCTGCCGTAGCGCTCCACTTCGACAGGCAGCTCCGCGCCGGCGCGGCGGGCGACGAATCTCACAACCGCCCCTTCATCGCATCGAGTCGCCCCGCGCGTTTCCAGGACGAATCCTCCCCCACCGGCAGCTTCACCTTCTGCGAATCCTCGAACGCGATGATCGCCGCGGCCGCGATCGCGGCGTCGATGCGCGTTTCGTCGGCCGAGTGCGCGAAGTCGATCTGCGGCAGCATCCGGTCGATGTAGCCGGTGTCGAAGTTCGCATTGCGGAAGTCTTCGTTGTCCATGATCCAGGAGAAGAACGGGATCGTCGTCTCGATCCCTTCGACGCGGTACTCCATCAGCGCGCGCTTCATTCGCGCGATCGCCTCGTCGCGATTCGCCGCGTGGCAGACGAGCTTGGAGAGCATCGGGTCGTAGTGCACCGGCACGGTGTAGCCGGCGTAGACTCCGTTCTCGTTGCGCACGCCGGGGCCCTGCGGAAGATTGAGATAGCGAATCAGTCCCGGCGACGGCGCGAACTTGCGCGACGGATCCTCGGCGTAGATGCGGCACTCGATCGCGTGCCCCTTCGGCTTCCAGTCGCCCTGCGGCATGGTCAGCTTTTCGCCGCGCGCGACGCGCAGCTGCTCCTTCACCAGATCGATGCCCCAGACCATCTCGGTCACCGGATGCTCGACCTGCAAACGCGTGTTCATCTCGAGGAAGTAGAACTCGCGGTCGGGTCCCATGAGGCATTCGATCGTGCCGGCGGAGTAGTAATTCACCGCGGCCGCTGCTTTGACCGCCATCGCGCCGAGGCGCTCGCGCAGCTCGGCGTCGACGACGGGCGACGGACACTCCTCGACGACTTTCTGATGGCGCCGCTGCAGCGTGCACTCGCGCTCTCCGAAGTGCACGATGTTGCCGTGCTGATCGCCGAGGATCTGCACTTCGATGTGGCGCGGCGAGCGGATGAACTTCTCCGCGTAGACCGAGCCGTCGCCGAAGAACGACTGCGCCTCGGAGGTCACGCGCTCGAACGCCTGCTGCAGATCCTCCGCGCGCTCGACGAGGCGCATGCCCTTGCCGCCGCCCCCCGCGCTCGCCTTGATCATGATCGGGAAGCCCGTGTCTTTTGCGAAAGTCGAGATCTCGTCGAACGACTCGACCGCCTTCGTCAGTCCGGGAACGACCGGCACGCCCGCGGCCTGCATCCGCTGCCGCGATTCCGTCTTCGATCCCATCGCCTCGATCGATTCGGGCGACGGTCCGATGAACGTGATACCGGCGTCGCGGCAGGCGCGCGCAAACTTCGCGTTCTCCGCGAGGAAGCCGTAGCCGGGATGGATCGCATCAGCGCCGGTCTTCTTCGCGGCGTCGAGGATGCGATCGATACGCAGGTAACTCTCGCGCGACGGCGCGGGCCCGATCGGCATCGCCTGATCGGCGTAGACGACGTGCAGCGCGGTGCGGTCGGGCTCGGAGTAGACCGCGACGGTCGGATAACCGAGCTCGCGGCACGCGCGAATCACGCGCACTGCAATCTCGCCGCGATTCGCGATCAGCACTTTCATCGCGGCGCATTGTACGATTCACGCCATGGCCGACGAAGCGATTCCATCACAGCGTATGCAGATTCTTTCCGGCGTCGTGCAGAGGCTGCTCGATGATCTCAAGTCCGGAGCGGGCGACAAGGATCGCCGCCGTCAGGTCGAAGAGTGGATGCGGACGCTCGCGGAGAAGTACCCCGAGTTCAAGATCGAGATCGGCCTGCGCGACTATTACTTCGCGGAGGCGCAACGCCTGCGCGCCGATTTCGACAAGTCGGAGGAGCTGCACGAGAAGCTCGCGCTCGGCCGCAACATCGAGTCGTTTCTCGATCGCGCCGCGGACTACGACCGGCGGATCGCGGAGAAGTGATCGAGGCTCTCGACCGGTTCTTCAGCGGCGAGCGTTTCGTCCTCGCCCGGCCGCAACAGTACGAAGACCTCGGCTGCACTCACTTCTGGCAACGGAAGACCTTCAACACCAATCGCGCCGCCGCGCTCCTCACCGCGCCGGGCGTCACCGACCTCGAAGAGCATTGCCAGCAGCTGAAGTGGCAGATCATCAAGCGGACGTTCTACATCCCGTTTCTCTATCCGCTCGGACTGCAGATGGTCGTGACCGGCGACGACCTGCTGGCGACCGCGAAGATCCTGCAGTAGATACGCGTGGGCGTCGCGCCACAGGTCCGTTCATATATAATGACTGAAATCGGTCGTTCTCGAGTCTTCAGCAGATGGGCGTCTTTCTTCTGGCCACGGTCGGATTCGTCGGCGTTCACGCGATCGGCCTCGCGATCACGAAGCGTCCCGACGAGCCGACGTTCAGCGTCACCCGCGCGGTGATCTCCGCCGGGCTGGTCCTGCTCGGATTCGCCGCCCTGGCCGAACAATGGCCCAACAGATTTCGCGCATTCATGGCGCGGCATCCGACCGATGACTTCGCGTTCCTGGTCTCGGCGATGCTCGCCGCGGCTCTGGTGGCTGATTTCGTCTGGATGGTCTGGCGGTTCGCGCGATGGCGTGTCCCTTCGCGTCGCGATCTTCTGGTGCATCACGCCATGGCCGTGCCGGCGCTGGCCTACGCGTTCGACCATCGCGTCGGATTCGGCCTGATCGGGGTCGCGGCGACGACGGAGCTCATGGCGGTCTGCTCGGGTGTGGTGGCAACCGGGAGGCTGCGCGGACGCCCGGAGCTGCAGGCTCTGGGCCGGCGCTGCTGCATCGCGGTTCTGATCGGCTGGCGCATTCCAGTCTGGCTCTTCCTGACCATCGTCTCCATCAGGATTCTGGCCAATCCGGCCGCGCGAGCCGGGTTCACCGTCGAGTATTCGATCCTTGTCGCGACCACCATTCTTCTCTGCGCGCTGGATGTCTTCTGGGTCGCGGAGATGCGTGCTTCGCTGCGCGAGTCAGAGCGCGCGAACGGAAAGCCGGCGCTGATCCTGCGCGCGAATGAGGAGACCCGATGACCGCGCACGTGGCCTTGCCCGAGGCGGCGGTGGAGACCCGCGAGCGAGAGCGCGTGACGCAGGCGGTGATCCTCGCGGCGGGACTCGGCAGCCGCCTGCGGCCGCTGACGTACAGCGTGCCGAAACCACTCGTCCCGGTGCTGGGGACTCCGATCCTGATCAATGCCCTGCGTCAACTCCATGCCACCGGTATCGAGCGCGTCGTGCTCGTGACGGGGCATCTCGGAGCGGAGCTGAGAGCCGCGATCGGCGACCGCTTCGAGAGCATGGAGATCGTGTACGTCCATTCCGACGTCTACGCGTCGACGAACAACATCTACTCGCTCTGGCTGGCGCGCGAGCACCTCGACCGCACGATCCTGCTGCTGGAGGGAGACGTCTTCTTCCGGCAATCGGTGCTCGATCGCCTCCTCGAGCACCCTGGAGCAAATGTCGCCGCGCTCTCACCGAGCGCGGAAGGGATGCAGGGGACGGTCGCCGAGGTCGATGCCTTGGGACGCATCGTGCGCATGGTCGACGAGAGCCAGCAGGTCGGAGTCGAGAGTGCCGCCGAGCACTACAAGACCATCAACATGTACGTCCTGCAGGGAGACTTTCTGACCGGATACTTCCTGCCGCATCTCGAAGCGCACATCAAAAGCGGCGGCGTGCAGCGCTACTACGAATCGATCCTGATCGACATGTTGCCGTGGAACCGCCACGAGCTCCGCGCGGCGATCTGTCCTCTCGATGACTGGCACGAGGTGGACGACGAACAGGACCGCGCGGCGGCGGAGTACAAGTTTGCCTCGCCGGAAGAGCGATACCGGATCGTGAGCGGGCAGTACGGCGGCTACTGGAGGTACGGCCTCGTCGACCACGCCTATCTCTACAACCTTTACTTTCCGCCCCGAATCCTTCTGCAGCAGATCGCCGATGAGGTGCCACAGCTCATCCAGCAGTATCCGGCCGGTCAGGACGAGCTGAATCGGTGCATGAGCAATCTCACCGAGCTGCCGGCGGAGCGTCTGCTGACGGCGAACGGGGCGTCGGAATTGATCCGTGCGCTCATGCGGCTGCCCGGAATGCGGGCGATCCTGCCGGTGCCTTCATTCAACGAATACGCCGGTTCCGCGCCGCGGGGCTCCATCGCCGAGTTCCCGATGGACGCTCCCGACTTCGCTCTCGACGTCGATGCCTTCGCACGCCGGGCGGAGGAGGAGCGGGCGACGATGGCGATCGTCGTCAATCCGAACAATCCCACGTCGCGACTCGTGCCACGGGCCGATCTGCTCCGGCTCGCGTCGCGGCTGGCGGCGACCGATTGCCGGCTGCTCGTGGACGAGTCGTTCATCGATTTCGCGGGCGATGCCGCACAACTGACCATGACCTCGTGCGTGGTGGATCATCCGAACGTCGTCATCCTCAAGAGTCTCAGCAAGGCCTACGGCATCTGCGGGGTTCGGCTCGGGTATCTGTTCACGACGGACCGGGATCTCCGCACGGCGGTGGCGGAAGCGATGCCGATCTGGAACGTCAATGGCTTCGCCGAAGAGGTCCTGCGACTGCTGCCGAGATATCGCACGGCGTTCGTGAAGAGCTGCAGGCGCGTGGCGGAGGATGCACGCCAGCTCTTCGAGTGTCTGCACGACGTTCCGGGGCTCGAGCCGCTCGAGCCCTCGGCGAATTACGTTCTGTGCCGCCTTCCGCCGTCGGCTCCGGCGGCCGACGAAGTCGCGCGCCGGATGTTTCTCAGCCACGAGACGCTGATCAAAGCGTGCTCGGGAAAGACGATGCCGGATGCCGATCGCTATCTCCGCATCGCGACACGGACGCCGGAAGAAAACCGGCGCCTGGCCCAGCGCCTCGGGGCCTTGCTCCCGGTGAATTGAGGACACGATATGCAACAGCTTCTGACTCGCGTGCCGCCGCTTCACCTCCGTCACTGTTGCCCTTGCGCGCAGTGCTCCGATCCCGTATCGCGGGCAAAGCTCTTCGGCGTTCTCGCGGTGGACGAAGACATCGCCATCGTCAGCGAGCGGCGCGAGGGCAACGTGCTCCTGGTCGAGTGGAGCGACGGCCATCGCAGCCGGTACGACCTGTCCGACCAGCCTCTGGCGGCGCTGCTCGACGACCGCTTCGGCGTCCTCTCGAAGCGGTCGGACCGGGACCAGCCGGCACGCCCGTGGAGCCTTTCCTTCTCACTCCGCCACTTCGACTACCGGGCTACGACCGCGGACCGCTCGCCGATTCTGGCGGAGGCGATCTCGGTGCTGCTCAGCGATGGGATCGTGATCTTCGACGACGTGCCGGATCTCGCCGATCTTCCCGATACCTTTTCGAATTTCCTCAGCGATGGAGTGCAGCCTTCCGTCCTCGGCCGGGTCCAGGAGGTGAACCTCAACGAAACCGGCAGCTACAACCTGACGTTCTCGCTCGTCGACCTGCCGCTGCACACCGATCTGGCCTACATGGTCGACCCGGCGAACTATCAGGCACTGTTTGCGATCGAGGACGCCGACGGAACCGCGATCAGCCCATTTGCGGACGGCCTCGCGGCGAGCATGACCATCGAGCGGGAGCGGCCCGATCTCTACCGCTACCTGACCGGGACGCCGATCCGCTGGGTCCATTGCAGCGACCAGGTGCCGATCGATGCGCATCGCCCCGTTCTCGAGACCAACTCCCGCGGGCAGTTGCGCGTGACGTTCAATCAGGGATCGCTGCACGTGCCGACCAACGTCGCGGATCTCGACCGCGTGTACGAGGCGCTCTATGCGTTCGCGCGGTCGCTCGAGCGCCACAAGCGGGAAACCATTCTGCGCAGCGGACAGTTGGCGCTCTTCGACAATCGCCGCATCCTTCACGGCCGCAGGATCGTGAAACCGGAAAACGTCGGGCGCCGCAGGCTCAAGACCTGGTACCTGTCGGACGACGGCATCCGCGCCACCTACAACAAAGTGCTTTCGCGATGACGCGATTCGCCGCGACTCGGGACGCCGGCTTCGAGATCGGATCGCCGTGCGAGATCCCATTCCACACCTCGCAAGACGGTGGGCCAGTCGACGTCGAGTGAGTCGATCTCGTTCCACAACCCGAACCGCGACGGCCGGAGCATCGACAGTGCGGCAAGCGACTGCTGCATCTTCGCCTCGCGCAAAGCACCGAGCACCGCCCGCGAACATTCGAGAGCCCGCGCGATGAGTCCGAGCCGGTCGATTCTCTCGAGCAGGCTCTCGTACGTGCTGACCGCGAAGCCCCGCTGCGGGCGGCTCGGCGCGCTTCGGAGCCGCATCGCCACCAGCGCGCCGACCATCACCAGCAATCCGTGGGGTTGCACCACTCCGCCGGCCAGACACGCCTTTTCGAACTCGTGCTCCGATCTGCTGCACAGCTCACTGTCGGTCTGCATGAGGATCGAAAACCGGTAGAGCGAATCGGCGAGCTCGGTGATGAATCCGCCGGCATCCCACCGGCAGGGCATCGCCGCCGCCAGCCTGTCGATGCAACGAAGCGGCTCGTCGTAAACCTCGTGCAGCCGCTCCTCGGAGACCGTCGGCCGCACATCTTCGATGACGTTGTACTTCGACAGGAGCTCTCCCACGCCGCTGGCGAAGAATTCGGCAGGGGCGCGGCGGAGAATGGGAGCCACGCACCACACGGCGCGCGGACGCCGCGAGACCCGGGTCTCGAACGAGCCCCCCGGTCCTTTCGGCAGGGACGAGCAGCCGGACGCAAAGCCGTCGTTCGACAATGACGTCGGCAGAGCGACGAGGTCCCGGCCGGATCGCTCACAGAGAATCTTCAGGCTGTCGATCAGGCGGCCGCCTCCGATCGCGAGGATCGTTCCGCCGCCGCGGCGGAGCGAGATCGAGCCGAGGTCGGTGATCGTCAGGCCGGAGTCGAGCGTTCGCACCTCGCGACCGGCCCCCTGCACGGCGGACAGGAGATCGCGGTACAGGACCTCGCGTCGCGCGATGCTCGAGCCGACGACGATCTC
>Ga0193697_1000421_pt1 | contig 15222 bp, 18 predicted proteins | sample L3m2metaG_FD_145073 | JGI IMG/M metagenome (GOLD analysis project Ga0193697, IMG submission 145073) | Soil microbial communities from a riparian zone of the East river system, Colorado, United States - L3m2 | ecosystem: Environmental > Terrestrial > Soil > Riparian zone | place: USA: East River... | reverse complement strand
GGTGGAGGAAGAGGAGGTTCCCGAGGAAGAAGTTCTAAGAAGTCCGGAAGCGGAGGTTCTGCTGGACCTGGTTTCTCAGGAGACCAGACTTCATTCATTGCAATTAACCCGTACAACCCTCCATCGGGTTCTACATACTCTAGTGACTATGTGCGGCCCGACGTAGGAAAGTACTCCAAGGGATATAAGGCTCCGGTTAAGACCGCTACAAAGAAGGCCGCTCCGGGTACTACTTCCCGCGCTTATTCTGTCGCTCACCCAACGAGGTAGATATGCCTAAGCCGGAAGCCCGGGATCAGGGAGCGCCGATCCAGTACTTCACGCCGTCTAAGCCCACAAAGAAAGATAAGGGGAATTGGGCCCGGCAGAATGAAGTTGCATATAATAAGGCTAACGCTCAAATTCTGGCGTGGCATGCTCAGTATGCTCAGGATAAGGGTGCTCCCCCGCCTAACTACGCTCAGCGGACTAATCTTCCCCCCGAACCTAAGCAGAAGTTTGTCCCGTCTAAGCCAGAGAAAAAGAAGAAGAAGACTGCTCTCGAAATTGTAGAGGCTAAGGCTGCCGATGAAAAGGCTAAGGCCGCTGCTGGTACTGAGCAGGCAAAGACGGAAAAGGCCAAGCAAACTAGGGCTCTTACTGATCAAATTGTAGATCAGTTGAAGAAGGATATGATGGTCGGAGCCGTGGCTCAGAACGACTCTCTCAATCCTGGTGGAAAGAAGAAGTCTTGGTTCCAGCGTAACGTCGCTGATTCTTTCGCCGGAAAGGCTGCTAGAGGACTTCGAGATTCCGTCGTCGGTGACGTTGCTGGTAAGGCTCTCGACATTATTTCTCGTCCAACTCAGGCACAGGCTGCATTCGTCACGTCTGCTATTGAACACGGAGCAAATCCTTCTTCCGATCCTCTTCATGCTCCGTCAGCAACTCCTGATCCCAGGAAAGATCCTGCTTTTAAGTCGTGGACTCCTGCTCGTCAGGCTACGGCTATTGCGGCATACAAAGATATTAAGAAGAAGGCTGGACCTAACCCGTTTGTGGCCGCTGGACGCGCCTTTACGGGTAAGAATCCTGCGTCCTTTACCGAATATTATTCGGAGAAAGAAGCCGCTAAGAAGGGTCAGATTTCTACTGGCGCACGAGTTGGACTTGCTGCTGCCGGATTGGCAACTGACGTTGCAACTGATCCTCTGAACGCCATTGGTGCTGGAATTGCTACCAAGGGCCATGCTGCTCGTTCTGCCGAGGAAGTTATCGACAGTTCTAACACGGCCGCGAAAGTGGTTTCGGCCGAGAGGAAAGTTAAGGAAGCAGAGACTACGGCTCGAAATCTTCCAGTGTTGGCTTCTAAGTCTGCTGAACTCCCTCAGATCGAAGCCAACATGGCCGAACAATCCCGACGGCTTTCTGAACTCGAAGCAGTTGCTCAGGCTAAGAAAGCAAAGTCGGCTCGGAGTGCTATCGAAATTCGGTCGGCAACCGAAGGTGGCTACAAGGCTCTTAAGAGTGAGACTCTTAAGCAGGCCCGCATTGTCGCCAACATGGAGCGGAATTCTAAGGCCGGCAAGTTGGTTGAGGGTCTTGATGAGGCCAAGACAACTCTTGCAGAATTAAACAGCCGCTATGAGCGTGCTACTAAGATTCGCGAGGCTGCTGTAGGACGAGTTGCTATTCCTGGCGGTGCCGTCGAAAAGCTTACAAAGCAGATCGAGGATCTAAAGGTTATCGTCAAGGCAAATCCTGGAAATTCAATTGCCGCAAGTCGTCTTGCTAAGCTTTCTACTGAACTCTCTTCCAAGTCTGCTGAACTCCGTAAGGTTAACCTTGCCAATATTCCGAATCATGCTGAGGAATTACTTAAATTAGTTGATGCTGCTAATACCGGCGGTGAGGTTAAAGTAACTAAGGCTGCTGCCGATGCGATAGCTAGCGCCGAACCGAGTGTTCAAGATAAGTTGCTGGCGCTTATCAAAGAGAATGAAGTTCCTCATACGAAGGCTCCACTTGCTGAGGCTCCTTCCGCTAAGTTGGCAGGAGCAATTGATAAGGCAGGAATCGAAGCCGGAGGGGCTGCTCCATCTGCGCAAACTGTTGCCGAAGCACACCAGATTGTTGCTGATGCTAATAAGAGTCGATCGGCTAAGAGTATTGCCCAAGGCATTCTCGATCAGGCTGCTGAACGTGGACGTCAAGTAACTCCTAGCGAGCAGAGGGCTCTTCTTTCTAAAGAACTTCTTGGAAAGATGAGTGAATCTGGAATTGAAGATGCCGCTCTTGCTAAGACTGGTGAGAAGGTTAAGGCAATTCGAGCACGAGAAGGTGCTACTGCTGTCTCCTCAGAAATGAAGGATACTCTCCTACAGGAATCCTTGGCGGAGGAAATTCTCCCCACAATGGAGACGGCCGATAAGATTCTGACCGAGGGTCTTCAGAAGAGATTCATGGTTCGATTCGCTGGAAAGGACCTAGGTGAATTTACTCCGGTTGGTCATGCACTTCGTGCTGCCTATGCACCTTTTGAGTTCACTGGTCGTCATCTTGCTAACACTCGTGTTGGAACTACCTTCTCGAAAGCTTTCAAGATGGGTTCACACTTCCCTGGATTCACTGAGCACTTGCGAAGCATGGCAGAGAGTCATGGAATTGTGGAACACTCCGACTTCACTAAGCGAATTCGCGATGCGTTCACAGGAGTAAGCCGGAGCGAGACTAAGCAGATCACTAAGGCTATCGACGGCGGATACAAACTGGACGGTAAGTTAGGTGAGTTGCAGCAACTCTATCTTGATGAATCCCGTGGTATTTTCCAGAAGCAAGTTGCTATGGGGAAGTACCCTCCCGGTGCTGAGGCTGACAACTACATCTACCATTATTATCGTTCCCGGAACAAGACTGCTATCAAGGCTTTCAAGGACGATCGTACCATTCTACTTCGTGCGGGACATAAGGGTCCGACAGTAGAGGCTGCTAAGGTTGCCGGACTTAAGCCGCTAGAAAATATTGACGATATTCTCGTCATGCAGCACCGTGACTTCATCCGTGATTTGCAGCGAACAAACTTCCGTCAGGGGGTTGTTAGCAACTACGGCGTGCTTACTGATAACCCTCATTTCGCAGCGCAAATGGGACTTAAGGAAGTCACCGGTCAGCAACTTAATAAGCCGTTCCAAGATTTGGCTGTAGCTAAGGGAGCGAAGTGGTATCTTCCTCCCGACATTCATGACACGTTCAAGAACATGGACGCCATGATGGAGATTGGTTTCAATCGCCAGGCTAATGATGCATTGGAATTCCTCGACCGCTTTACGCGCGGGTTTAAGACTTCCGCAACGGTTGGTAATCCAGGAAACTGGGTGAACAACACTCTTGGTGACGTGTTCCTAAACTATCTCGACGGAGTTCGCTCCCCTAGATGGTATTCGAAGGCCGTTGGACTTCTGCGTCATGAAGGGGAAGAATTCCCGAAGACGATGAACCTCGGTGGACATTCCATCGACGGTAACGAAATCGTTGACCTGTTTAAGAGGAACGCTCCTTCTGGTGGTTTCATCCGTACAGAGGGTTCTGCTTTCGGTCGCAATCGTTTCGTCCGTGGAACTCAGAACATGTACGAAGCACGTGAGGAATCAGTCCGTCTTGCCCACTTCCTTCATGCTTTCGATGAGGAAGCCACTAAGGCTACTCGTGCAGGAATGGGTTGGGAGAAAGCAAAGAGCGTTGCTTCTGAAATTGCCGCCAAGCGCGTAGCGAAGTGGAACATTGACTACTCGGCGATTACGCCATTTGAGCGTTCACTTAGGAAGTGGGTTATTCCCTTCTATACGTTCATGCGTAAAGCCACACCTCTCATGTTCGAGGGAATGGTTACTCGTCCCGGGAAGTTCGTTCACTATGATCTTGCTAAGCGAGCCATGGAAAGAATGCTTGGTGCTCCACCGGAACAGGATGATGGAGTTGTCTGGCCTTTCTGGGCAAAGCAGGCTGGAATGGTTCGTTTGCAAGGTGGAGACGAACCATTTTTCATGAAGGATAGTGCCCCGCTTAATGTCGTCAACCGTTTGCTCGGCGGGGATCAATACACTGATCCTCTGGCGAACGTTGTGAACAACGTGAACCCGCTTATCAAGATGCCAGTAGAAATTGCTCAGCAAAGAACTTTGTACAATCAGCAGCCGATTACGAACTGGGGAGATTACCTCGCGGGTCAATTGCCGACGGCCCAAATTATCTCTCGTGCTGCTGGTCAGGGTCTTAATCCTGGCGATACTAAGACTCCCGATCGTTCTGGTTTGGAGCAGGTTGCAAACCTGGCGGGAATTCCTGTTCAGCGTATGACATTCAATCGTCAACGTGGAGAGATTCTTCGCACTACGGAACATAGTGATTACAAGAAGCAGGTTAATTCGGAGATTGCTCCGTACTATGAAATTAAGGCTGCCCACTCGAAGACTAAGGGCGACTATTTCAATTTAAAGGATTTGAATACTGGCGAGATAATCGCTAAGTTTCGAGACTATAACATGGCCGCTCGCCGTGCCTCCACGCTCGCCAAGGAGGCCGCCAGGAGGCCACCACAGGCCCCTTGACCAGGGGTCCGGCAGTCTGTACCATGGAAGCGTGCAGGGCGATATAGCGGTTTTCCACGACTTTGTACCGGCAGGCTATAAACCGCCATGTATTGGACAGACGAAATTATTCTTTGTTGGCGAGGATAAAGTTCAACTCGTAGCCAAAGCAAAGAAGATTTGTTCTACTTGTCCTTTGTTGATTCCGTGCCGGGTCTACGCCACTGTGAATGAGATTGAGCATGGAATATTCGGGGGGGCAACACCTTCCGAACGGTCGCTGCTTTATCTGTTTCTCGAACAGTGGGCTCCGCAAGTTTATGCTGAACTGCATAGTACATTACGTGAGCCAGCGCGTCCAATATATGACGTCCCTGCTTCCCCTTCACATACTTTTCACCTAAGTATCCGTATCCGAGTGGCTTCCGTATCTTCGATTGAAGTATCAGAGTCAGATTCGGATTCGCTCGACAAAGAAGTTGCGCCCCTCCAATCAGGCGAAGCGCAACCCCCTTGTCTCCCTCATGTGAATACTTGTGAACTGCTGGCTGGATGATGTAATCCTCCACTACCAGACGTGCTGGTTCTGTTGAGGATAACATTTCCACGTACCAACACTCTATCTCTGTTGGAGACATTTCGAGTGCGTTCACAAGTCTCACGTTACGATCTTGAATCTCGGTGTGAACCCAACCGTTGTGAACACCGCCAGGATCAAGCCCGTAAATAATCATCTTAGTATGTACTCCAAGCATTCCAACCTGAAACTTGCCAGATGTGATAGGCACAGTTCAGATTGAACTGTGGATCATGTAAATCTGCGTAGGTTCCCCCACAATCATCTGCCCACATACTTAGCTCCTGCATGAGTCCTCGTGCGGTAGAGCTAGAATTGTCGGCAAGCGGATTGCATTGGGATTCTCTATACATGATTCTGCTGACGGGTTCTTTCCACTGTTGTGTAGTGAACCCCGCATCCATCGCCGCTTCAAACCATTGCGGACAAGGATGACCTGCTGTGGCTTCTTCTTTGGCTGCTTCGTAAGCCTGAACTACAGATTCATATTCACTTGTTAATGCTTGCTTTTCTGTGGGGTCAGTTGTGTTAACAATCTTATTCAACATGGACAGGTGCCAACTAACTTGGGGACCTGTACAGGCTGTTAACAGAAATATTAACAACAACAGTATCTTCTTCAATTAACCTATCCTTAATCGCCCGCTAACATATCCCCCTTAGTACAGGGAGAATCGGATGGGTACGAGATTTCACAATCAACGCACCCAATCGTACGATTGTATACATTATTTTCAACTACTAGATATGCAACAGGATACTCCTCCAATTGTTCAGGGGTTACTGTGTGAACGGATATGACCACCCATCGGTGTTCTCCGTCTACCTTCTCGGGTAGCAATTTAGTCATGCGAATTTACCACCATGTTGTAATGGGCGGGTACGATTGTATGCCATCTTTCGTTCATATTCTCGTTCTAAATTAATACCGTACTGTTGACAAGTATCGAGAATACGGATAAAGATATCAGCCAATTCAGAAGGAACTCCCTCTGGCTTATCAGGATGGTGACTCAACTCCGCAAAGTAGATATTACAATGCCCTGTATCTCTCCAAGCCTCGGCTGCTTCTGCAACTTCGGTGGTAATTAACATGCACTCTTCAAGGAAAGTGCGCGGATAAGCGTTCGGCCCTCTCCAATTCTTATCAAGACAATATTTATAAACTTCTTCCTGCATTTCAGGCAGTGACTTTGCCATTGAGTACCTTCCATTCTACGTCGAACGGCATCTTGAATCGTTCGATAGTCCAATTAACCATTGCGGAGACAATAGGCTGCTTGTCAGCACCAATTTCCATGTTCACCCAGATGGAGTCGTGGACTTGATTAACCATATCCACACCAACTGCTTCCAGTTCAAGCATTGATCGCTTAATTATCTGGAAGGCTCCACCCTGAATAATGGAATTAAATGCTTTGCGACATTCAAAGGTCTGCTTGAAGATTCTTCGCCGTCCATCCCAATACTTGATGTATCCTCTTGCTTCGGCCAACTCTTCACATCGATCAGCAATTGCAAATAGTTTCGGATACTCTGCTCGATAGTCGTTATAGATGAGTCGTGCCTCTTTGAGAGTAATACCTGCGGTAGCAGCAATTCGAGACGGACCGCCGGCATAGATAATGGTGAAGTTTGTGTTCTTTGCTGGCTGACGTGAAATACCCAAGCGGTCGGCAACGTACTGATGAATGTCTCCATTAGTTCGAAAGACCTGAATGAGATTCTCATCTCCACTGTACCACGCAGCAAGTCTAAATTCAATTGCTCTATAGTCAAATTCAACTAACTCACATCCTTCTTCCGGAATGAACATTGATTTAACTGGACCCTCTCTCGGAAACTGTTGAGAGTTGGGCTCAGCGCACGAGAGCCTATGGGTCAGGGTGCCGTGCTGGCGGAAGTCAGGGTGTATGTAACCTCCCTGGTCAGCCTTGTCAGGCAACCCCTTAAACCATGTTGACACCGCCTTGTTCAATCCTCTAAACTCCAAGAGTAACCCCGCCTCGGGGTGGTTCACCGACGTCATAGCCTCATCGTCGGTGGAGGGCTTACCTTTAGGAGTGAGTTTAGATGGCTTCAACCCTAACCCTACCGGGGGTTCTGAATAGAACCGCTCAATCACTTGTGACGGTTTCGCTGGATCGAAAGGAAGCAGAGAACGAACTTCTGCAATTCGATCTGTGGCTTGCTTTGCTAGATGCTGAGCACGCTGGCGATCTAGTTTCAGCCCGCGTTCTTCGAGACGAACTAGGAGTTTCATGAACTTTTGGTCCGTCTCCCAAACTTCAAGTAGTTTCCGTGCTTCCAATTGCGGTCGGTATAGCGCGTAAAGTTCGTACGTAGATATCACGTCGTTCTCAGCGTATACCGCCATCGCAATTGGAGGTACGGATTCCATTCCCTTATCTTCCCGCAAAGCCTTGATCGCTTTAAGCAGTTCTTTCTTCTTGTCCTTCTTCAATTCTTTCAACTCTAGGCTAGCTAGATCATGCGGACGGTATTGATCTAACAGATGATGCCAAAGCATCGTATCTACTATGTCGAATTCGATCAGATCAATACCGGCAGATCGCAGAATCTTAAGGTCGAACTTCGCATTGTGAAATATAAGCGTGACGTCGGGTCGTAGACTGGCTGAGAAGTCGAACCAAGGCCCGTTCTCAATAGGTAGAATGTACTCCACATGATTAATGGGGTAGTAGAAAGGCTCACTTCCCGGGGAGTAGAAAGATACCCCGACCAGAAATCGTTCATCGTCTTTGTCGGTGATGTTGGTTTCTGTGTCAACGGCAATCACTTTCTGTAGAGAAAGCCACACCTTTAGAATTTCAGGGTCAGTGATGAGCATTATATCTCCGTCACCTTATCGCCAGCGTGAACCACTTGATCTTCGCCTTCCGTAGCCACGGCGTCACCCTTCTTAGTATACCAGGAATGGTCTCTATTTACGGCCAGTTTAATCATATCCCACATACTGCCGGAACGATCCTTTAGAGTGTATAGACGAAGTTCGCCTCCGCTGTTTACCATTGTGTAAGCATGATCCGGAGGAATAGACCAATGGCGTGAACCATAATGATCATCAAGAGCGGTGTTATTTTTACTTCCAACTTGGGCTTTCCTGGTGTGAGTAACAAACACGAAACTCATCTTCCGATTCACCATTAGTACCTGAATCCAGTCCAGGAAAGCAATCGCGCACTTGTCATCCAACATAGATGGCACAGCCCTAGCAAGTACGTCGATGAATACCACTTCTATTTCGTTAGTAATCAGATCGTCTTGTACTCTCATCTGTAGTTCTGTGTTGGTCAAGTCCATACCGTAGCCGCGAATCATCAGGAGTACGTTTTCGTCGATGAGTTCAAGTTCCTTATCCGTGAACTCCAACGATTGCTTCTTACGGATATCTCGCACCCTGCGGTTATTCATATCGAGTGAGATGTATGCACACTTACGAGGCTTGGGAACTTTCTGTCCCAGAAATGTTTTGCCGCAAGCGATACAGTCTAGCATCTGAAAGGCTAGTCTAGACTTACCTACTCCCGGCTCGCCTCCTATGACGATCATTCCTTCCTCGTAGAACATATCTTCCACAACGAATTCTCCTTCGTCCTTCTCCACCTGTAGAAATTCTTTATTACCCTTCCAAATCTTGTAGAGTGGTTTGGAATGATCTGATCCTACAGGAGGGGGGACACCAACATGCTGCCGCGCTTTCGCAACCAGAGACTTTATCTGTCCTGCTGCATCAGCGTGGTGAATAAACTTTCGTAGGCGGCGGTCTTGAAAGGCTACGACAATTGCGGTCTCTTCATCTGACAAGCCCATCTGCATAAGTTCGCAGGCGGTCTTAAAGATCAGGCCCGAACGACCTTCCTTAGCCGTCTCGGTTTCCTTAAGGATTAAGTCTAGGACTCTTGTGGAGAAGTGTGACTTCGCCAGGATAGAGGTAAGTCCGAGGTCCTCACTGGAACCTTGTGTTCCGGACTCAGAAACGTTGGGACGAACGGGCTCGGGGAAATTGGTGGTTCGATCCTCAAGGTTAATGACCTTGCATTCGTAGTTCCCCCGTTTGCGATTAAGACTACCCGGCGGGCGGAGTAACTGTGTACCGTCCCATCCCGAAGTGTCAGTTCCATATCTATGAACGAGCGTTTTGTTGGTCTCTTCGATCCACCACGCCGGATGGAATTGATCAAGTAACCAGTAGGCATGGAAATGATCAGGGCTGCTTTCGAGTAGAACAGCAGGAGGCTCTTCAAATTTTGGAAGTCCCGAGTCGCAATCAACCCATACGCATGATGCACCAGCGACATTCGATTTGATCGGTCTTGTGGAACGAAAGTAATTAGCCGGCGAGAAGTACAGGTCGGTGATTCTCCCCGGGTTGACAACGAGTGCTGCGGCATATTCCTCCTTCGATCGGTACCAGCGAGGGAATGCTTGTCCCACTTTCTTGTTGATCTCATTGGCGAAATAGAATTGTCCATCAGTTGAGTGGCGGAAGAGCAGGTTTAGGAACTGCTCAGTTGATTCCACACCCACCCCTTTCAAAGCGAAGGCGGGGGAACTTAGGTCGGCCTAGTTGGTCTAGGATGTGTAGCAACCGAGACGTCTAGGTGAATGACCTAAGTTCCCCCACGAAGGCGGGGAGTTCGGGTCTGATTGCTCTCTTACATCTATCCGCAAACCGAATCGGTCATCGCTTCAAGGTAGTAGAGAGAAAGACAGGTGGCCTCGAACTCCCCATGAACTCAAACGTCGGGTGAGTCTGCCATATCAGCAAGAGAATAGTATTCAGCAACCGCAGACTTAGTGCCTTCGCCGCTACCATCCTTCTTCGGATAGGTTTCCGTCTTAGTCAAGACGTAGAATTCGGCATTCTTGAATTCATCGGAGTCGAAGTCCATATCATCTTGATCCCACTCCATACCGGAAGCGGCTTCGAGTGCTTTCTTCGTCATCCAAAGTGCCTTCTCGGCGAAACTCCAACTATCTCCGATGGTTCTCGTCTCAGCGAACTCACCCTCACAGATCAGAAGATCGACCTTAAGATAAGGACCAGCGGGACCTTCCATATCGTCTAGGTTAGCAACTCGGACTCGGTATACGTCATCAGGAACCGGATCATACAGGCTCCCGACGTTCTTCATATTGACCTTGAGTTTCACTTCTCTCTCCTACTTTCAATCACGGACCATAGGTCCTCTGCGGGGAACTCATTCGGCAAAGCAATTCGGTTCTTTGCCTCGAACATATTGGTAGCGTTAGCGTATAGGGTACGAGTTGTCTCCTTCCGCATCATGTTAATTTCCTTCTTCATGTAGAGAAGGAAGTCTACAGCACCGGCAACTCTTGTCGCTAGGGCCGGCGTAACAGCGTGCCTAGTAATTACAAAGTTCCCAGCCTTATCAGTAACGTTGTATGCGTGCATGATGAGCAGAACATCTGCGGGGAAACTATCTTTCTTCATCTCATCAAGCATGTTACCGATGGCAACAGTACCAATGTTGTAGTCCTGTTGGATGGGAATGATTACATCGGCAAACATTCTTCCAGTCTTCAATTTCTCCGCCGAGTGTGAGAGTTGAAGTCTCTGTTGATCGGTCACGTTGTCTATGACAAGAGTCTTACACTTGATCTTGCCAATTCTTACGTCCATTACTATTTCCATGATCTGTTGATGCGATTCAACAGGGTAAACAGTTACCTCTTCAAGACCTTTGGTGTAAGCAAGAACAAGAGACTCGTTACCAGTATCAACGTGAACTGGATTAGGACCACCAGCAGCAAGAGTGGTTTTCCCACATCCAGGAGGTCCATAGATGGCTCCAAGATAGTGGCCGGTTAATTTCTGTGGCTTACGAGGTTCAACTGTCACGAACGAAGCATTCTCTCATGAACTTGACCCGGAATTCTTAATGACGTCTCATTATCAAAGTAAATAACGTAAACATCATAGTGAGGTTCCTGCTCGATATGAGTGGTATCATCCACTGAGTTAAGGCAGTCGCGAAGAATACTACGAATCATTTCAGGGCTCATGCAACCACACTCCAGAAGATAGTGAAACACCTAAGCCGGGGTCCCCATTTACTAATGCCCGTAACATCCCCGGGCTTAGGTTCGTAAGTAAACTTCTCTTGAATGAATCCTTGGTCATCTGGAATCAGATGAGTCTCAGTAGTTCCATCAGCGAACTCAATCGTCACCGTTCTGATTTGCTTCGGCGGCATGATATTCTGAGTACCCATCCTTTCTTTTGAACCCAAGTTTAAGGAGAGTTGAATCATCATTCCCCTTTAGTTTGTGTGTACAGGGTAGATAGTAAGAGCATGATCCACAATCTTTTGTGCGGCGCATTTCGGGATCAGTCAATTCTTGTTGACGATCAACCATCTTGCCTAACCAGAGTAGAATACCATCCAACTCATCTTGTGTGCGAGAGGCTCCAACAGTCTTGAACAACTTGTCGAGCGGCTGAGACTGGAAGTCTTTGTAGTCATGAGTGTTCAGGAAGTTAACCTCTCCCCGCCACACATCGTAACCAAGTGCACGTAGGCAAGCAATGTATACCGACTGTTGAGGATCAGCCTCGATGCTCTTTGGTCCCCAGAATCTACCGGACTCGGAAGATTTATGGTCGCGAACAACCATCAATCCAAACTTATTTTTATAGAGCAGGTCAACGTAACCCTCAACTTTAAACGGCCGCCCTGTAGGAGTCTCCATCGGATACTCGAAACGAAGTTCCGACTCGATCACTTTAAGGTTGCCGTCTTCCTTCGGGGCATACTGTAAGATGTAACGATTGAGAGTCTTCAACGCACGAGCGATATACTCTCCGTTACTACCATCCTCTAACATATCTTCAAGGATATTATCCTCGAGCATACGCCAAAGTTCCGTGGGAGAATCCTCTTCTTTCCGGAGTTGGTAATAGATATCCAACTTACCGTGGAGATAGTCACCCATGACGAGATATCCTTTAGCCTCTTTGGGGACCCAACCTAGACGGTAGTTGTACCACCACATTTGTTCACACTGCAACCAAACCCATGCTTGGGAGTGTGAAACGTATATACCTTCACGTTCGATAACTGGTCGGTCACCCATTATCGGATTATCTCTGAGAGATAGAAGGCCCCTGTGGGTTGATGGTATTCATAAAGTTCAATTGATTTCCAATCCGAATATCCCTTAGCCCATTTAATTGCTTTTCTTCTGTTAGGAAGTAGTTGTGCGAAGTATTTATGAACTGACCCATCCTTGAAGACTACAAGATATTTCACTTCTCCCCCTTACCAGCATCGTTACAGGAACATTCCTCAACTAGATGAGCACACCAAAGACACACACGAAAAGAATTATCTGGATCATCTACCTGAGTGATTGTGAAATCCGGGTCCCACCTTATTCTAATTCCTTTAAGAGTCGGCATTAGTGGGCTGCTAAGTAGTCGTATTTTAAAATAATTTCAGTAGCAGCCAGATGAGCCGTCGCTAATTGAGATGCCGTTTGAATTGAAGACGCCTGAGTAAGATCCATCTTCTCCGCCATTGTATCAGCGTATTCTAAGAGAGCCTTAGCCTTCTTATAATGAATTGCCGCTTGATCGCTTGCCCTAGACAAGGCAGAGTTCCTCCATCTCAGAGAGAATGGAATCGAAAGCCCCATCCTCAATCTCAGCACGAAGAGCCTCGACCATTTCAGTCTCGACAGAAGTATAGACTCGGACTCTCCAGACACGATACTTCTCTGGTTCAGCCACAGTCTTTTCTACTAGACCGGCAGCCATTAAAGCCTCGATCAGAATTCTTGTAGCGTGAGCATCGTCAACGATATGACCGGACGTCTGATCCCATGCCGCAATGAAACGACTAATGAGTCCTACAGGTTCGTGAAGATAATCTGCGGCGGCTTGTGAGTGGGTAACATTAGCCACTTGATTCATCACGCAGCCATTCCAAGTTCCCCTCTTGAACTTAGACTTAACTGCAACAGCGTAAATCTTCTGCCGAGTTGACAGACTCATCTCCCTAAGAACTCCCGGGAGAGAATTGGGAGCGATGAATGGTTCGGCGAAGCCTGGACGGCCCCACGAATAAGTTTCCGGCATGACATTCCCCTTTCTAGGAAGTGCCTTGTGGGCGGGGAGATTCCCAAGGGGGATAGGATTCAATCCCCGCCCACAAGATGGGCGCAGAGTTCCGTCGCACTAACTCCCCGATTGTGGAGTGCAGTTCGGATTGATTTGATAACCGAGTTATTAAGTTGCGACACGAAACAACGTGCGAGTAATCAAATCTTCTGTGTCGGGTATGCACAACTCTGCAAGAATCGGGGGGAGGTTGTGTTCGCGAGATTCGTCCAGCCGATCCCCCCTGTGAGTTAGGTTTTCTCTCCCAACTCAGTTAGATTCCGGAGAATATAGTCACCCCTTTCGGGTCGCGATGCAACTATATTCTCCGCCGACCTAGTGGCCGATGTTCCTCAGAGATAATAACTGTACATCGGTACAGCTTTCCCATATTGGCATCCCAGGGTTGTTACCGAAACCCGGCTTTTTGTCCTGGTTCTTTAAGTCCCTAGGGGGATTGGAAAGGTAGAGCAAACCAATCCCCCCGCTCCCAATCCAGTAATCGCAACTGGACACTCAACGACGGCTCGATCGTGTTCGTTTTGGGAGGATTAGGCTTGACGGACCTAATCAGAATCCCGTACGGGATACCGTTTACTTACTCAGACGGAAACAGCCTCCGTCTCATCCTCATTCTCATCCTCGTCATCGTCCTCGGTCTGAGCAACCTCGGTTGAATCGAAATCAGGAGCATCAGCCGCACGAGTACCAACCAGAACATTACCAGCCGGAGTCGTGAAGTTGATAACAACCGGCGGCTTCGTCAGGTTAATGTTCGCAGCCTTCATCTCATCCCTGAGAGTTGCCGGACGCTCATAACCAAGAGCCTTCGCCAGTTCCGTGATTCCACCCTCAAATGCCTCGCCGTTATTCGTCCAGTTGTAGAACGAAATGGCTCGCTTACCACGAGCACCACCAGTAGGCCGCTTGCGGGGAACCTTAAGAGTCGCACCAATTTCTGGTTGCGTCGCATCAAGAACACCCTTAAGGTTCTTAAGAACACCAACCAACTTGGAACGCTCCTCATTAGCCTTACTAACTTCCTCAGCGGAAGCCTTCTCCGTCTCCGGACGAGCCTCAACTCGGGATTCAGCATAAGCAGAAGCCAAATCCTCCAGCCGATTACGAAGTTCACGAACAACTCCGTAATACACACCAAACTTAACCTGCTCGGGAACAGAATTCCCTTCCTCATCCTCTTCGAGACCGGAAATAATCTGGTCAACCAGATCCTTCCAGTTCTCCTCGTTATCCTTCACCATCTGATTAACGACTGCTCGCTTACCAGCACCCTTGGAGTCAGAAGCGGCATCAATAACCTCATCCAACTGCTCAACCTTCGCGAACGTTTCACTATAGAGTTCGAGAATGTCAACTGCCATGATCTTATCCCTTTCGATTGGTCTGTGGACAGGGAGCCATCGTCTCACACAACAACCCCCTTGTCAAGGGATTTCTAAGTTAAAGTTCGTATTTACCGTACTCCGAGTAGTCAACTTCTCCCGCACCACTCGTAGCGTCTAGTGCCTTATGGCATGGAGCACATGCCCATTGGAGGTTACTCGGGTCGTTATCGGTGAAGTCTTTGTTAATATGATTGACTTGCAATGAGTATGGCAACACCCTAAACGCCTCTGGCCATAGATCGTCAAAGTTCTCTGGCGAATCAGTGGGGGGCCGCTCGGATGTTCTATGACAGAGGATACAACTAAACTCAATTCCCTCTTCATAGAGAACCTTTCTTCCTCTTTTTCGCCCTGTTGAGCGCCAATCGACGATCTTCTTGCGCTGCTTCATCAATCAACCTGATTATCTCTTGAAGAATGTCTGAAATGACAATTTTCGACTGGAAATGGAATTCTGGCGTTGCCGGAGGACCATTTCTAGGATCTATTTCCGAAATTGGGCCACCCCCTAAATAATGATAACGCGAA
>Ga0193697_1000419_pt1 | contig 15259 bp, 11 predicted proteins | sample L3m2metaG_FD_145073 | JGI IMG/M metagenome (GOLD analysis project Ga0193697, IMG submission 145073) | Soil microbial communities from a riparian zone of the East river system, Colorado, United States - L3m2 | ecosystem: Environmental > Terrestrial > Soil > Riparian zone | place: USA: East River... | reverse complement strand
CCTTCGACTCGATCAGTTGTCGCACGATGTCATAAAGCGGATTGTATCGCTGCATCAGATTCGCGATGAGCGCGAGGTGCTTCTCTCTCGCGATGGCGATCATCTCGTCAGCCTGGGCCAGGGTCATGGCGAGAGGTTTTTCGCAAATAACATGTTTGCCGGCCTGCAACGCCTTCATCGCTTGCGGGTGATGGAGAAACGGAGGCGTGGCGATGTAAATCAAATCGATGTCGGGCCGGCCGACGAGCGCGTCAACATCCTCGATGTCGGGAATTCCAAAGCGTTGCGCGACGGCAAAGGCGGCTTCGCGATGTGTGCCCGCCATGCCGACGAGGCTTACGCCTGGAATTTGTGTGAAATGCTGGAGCGCGTACAATCCAAAACCGCCCGCCCCAATCACTCCAATTCGTATCGTGCCCGCTTTCATGGATCCTCCTCCGCCCTCGGAAATCTCGATTAACTTCGTGGGAAGTTCGATTGCCGGGCGCACCATAACAATAGGGTGACGGCCCTAACTGGCAGGGAGCAGTTCGGCGATCTTTCCACGGATGTTGCCGTGGCGCATGAGCGATTCGCCGACGAGAATTGCGGATGCGCCGCACGCGCGAAGTCGCTCCACGTCAGCACGATTGTGCACACCACTCTCGGCCACGAGAATTGCCTCGTGATTGGCAGAGCGGAGCCGCTGCGCGAGGTGTTCGGTTGTCGCAAGATCAACTTTGAAGGTTTTGAGATCGCGATTGTTGACACCAATGAGACGAGCACCGGCCGCGGTTGCACGGTCGAGTTCGGGTCCGTCGTGTACCTCTACGAGGGCGGCGACGCCGGCGCTTTCAGCGAGTTGGGAGAATTCGCGTAGTTGCGCATCCGTAAGAATTGCAACGATCAGGAGAATGGCGTCGGCTCCATATTCGATCGCTTCAATAATTTGACGCGCATCGATGATGAAATCCTTGCGCAATAACGGAAGCTTTACTGCCTGGCGAATCTGCCTCAGATAATTGAGTGATCCCTGGAAAAACTTCTCGTCGGTCAGGACGGAGAGACAGCACGCTCCCGCGGCTTCGTATTCGCGAGCGATGCGGACGGGATCGAAATCGGCACAAATAATTCCCGCGGAAGGAGAAGCTTTCTTCACTTCAGCGATGAGAGCCGTCGCGCCCGTTCGCCGACTTTGCAAAGCACGGACGAAGTCTCTGCGCGGGCCGGACTTATCCGCAACTTGCTTGAGAGCTTCTGGCGTGACTTTGATTTGCGGCAATCGCGCAATTTCGAGGCGCTTTTGGGCGACGATTTTGTCGAGGATGTTCATTATTCCTCTTCGTCGCGGATGCCGCTCATGCGCTTCAGTGGGCAACCGGCGCGCAGCCAGCCGCTAACGAAACTGTCGAGATCGCCATCCATGACTGCCTGCACGTTGCTCGTTTCGACGCCGGTGCGCAGGTCCTTGACCATGCGGTAAGGCTGGAAGACGTAGCTGCGAATCTGATTACCGAAAGCATTTGCCCCCTTTTCACCATAATAACGTTCCATCTCTTCCTTTTGCGCGTCGAGCCGCTGCGCATAAAGCTTTGAGAGGAGCAACTTCATCGCCGTGGCGCGGTTTTGATGTTGCGAGCGTTGGTTCTGGCTAGCGGCCACGATGCCGGTGGGAAGATGTTTGATGCGCACGGCTGTTTCCACCTTGTTGACATTCTGTCCGCCTTTGCCACCGGAACGGAAGGTCCCGATTTCAAGGTCGCTCGGCGGAAGTTCGATTTCGCCGGCTTCCTCGATTTCAGCAATTACGTCGACACTGGCAAAGCTCGTCTGGCGGCGTTTGTTGGCGTCGAATGGCGAAATGCGCACGAGGCGATGCACGCCACGTTCGGCTTTGGAATAGCCATACGCGTACTCTCCCGAGATGAGCATCGTGACGCTCTTGATGCCAGCGGTTTCGCCTGCGAGCGCATCCGTCACTTCGACTTCCCATCCCCGGCCCTCGGCCCATCGCTGATACATACGCATGAGCATGTTGGCCCAATCGCAGGATTCGGTCCCGCCCGCGCCGGCATTAATGCTCAGGATACAATTATTCTTGTCATGTGGACCGCTGAGAAAAACCTTCAGTTCGAGATCGTCGAGCTCGCGGCTGAATTTTTTGAGGTCTCGATCGAGTTCCTGCTGGTGTTTGAGTTGCGAGGCTTCAGGTTCGGCTTCGCTCAACTCGACCATCACGTTGAAATCGTCGAGCTGTTTCTCTGCCTTGATCAGCGGATCAATCCTGTTCCGCAGCGTATTCGCTTCCTCGATGACTTTTTGGGCTTGCTCGCGATTATTCCAAAAACTGTCCGTCGCCATCAGCGAGTCCAGCTCGCCGAGGCGCTTCTGCGCGCCGAGTATGTCAAAGAAACCTCCGCAAATGTGCCAGTTTCCCACCCAGCGTTCCCAACTCAGACTTAATCGCATCAAACATAGCCGGACAAAATAAGCCGTGGGAATTGATTTGCAAGTGCAGGCACAACGGTGAATGCGCTTCGATTACGGGGATATCTTTGCTGTTTCGTTGGCTGATCTGTATCGTATGGCGGATGGCTGTCATCAAGCTGTTGCAGAGAATTGCGGTCGCAGTCTTCGGCGTGATGCTCGTCGGGTGTCGCAGCGTGCCGGCGCTGCCGCCGGATGATCTGTCAGTTCCAGGTTGGAACATGCGGCAGGGGCAGGCGGTATGGAAAACCGGCGGCAATGAATTGGCCGGCGAATTGATTCTTGCTATGCGCGACGGAAGCTCGGCACTGCAATTCATCAAAACACCGTTGCCGCTGGTAAGCGCGCAAACGAAGAACGACCGCTGGACCATTCGGTTCATTGCGGATAATCGCACCATTTCTGGTCGCGGCATGCCGCCCCATCAATTGATCTGGTTGCATGTTGCTCCGGCGCTGCGCGGGATAGCCATCCGTCCTCCGCTTGAGTTCAAGGGTGGCACAAACTGGGAACTCATGAACCGCAAAACCGGAGAAGCAATCACCGGATTTCTTTCACCGTGATGAATGCAGAAGTCCAAATGCACACTCCGGCCACTGTGGGCGCCGGCTCACCTGCGAGCGGATCACAGCAATTGCCGGCGCGACCGTCCTCTCTATATCGGCTGGCTCCCTGGCGAGCGGCAGTGTTCATGGCGCGGAGGTTGCCTCACTTCGTCCTGGGACGTTTGGCTCTGCATGGCGCCCAGGCATACTGGGCCGGTTGCGCAGCGCGACGCCATGTCGTCTATCGAAACGTTCTTCCGGTGGTGAATGGCGATCGGCTCGCCGCCCGCATCGCCACGCGCGAACTGTTTGCCCAATTCGGGCTGAAACTCGCGGACTTGTGGCGCTATGAAAGCGGGCTTTCCGTTTACAATTTGTTTCACAGCCTCACCGGTTGGGAACATTTCGAAGCGGCGCAGGCGCTTGGGCGTGGCGTGCTGTTCGTTACCATTCACCTCGGCAACTGGGAATTCGGGGCGCCGCTTCTGACCCAACGCGGCATCCGCCTGCAGGTGATTACGCTCGAGGAACCGGACGCCGACTTTACGGCCTTTCGTCAGGCGGCGCGCGCACGATGGGGAATCGAGACGCTCGCGCTCGGCAATGATCCCTTTGGCGCCGTGGAGATCATCCGGCGATTGGAAGAGAATCAATCTGTCGCGCTCCTTATGGATCGGCCGCCAGGCGCGACCGCAGTCCCCGTGAAACTTTTCGGCCAGGGATTCATGGCCTCCATTTCTGCCGCGGAGTTCGCGCGAGCGACCGGTTGCGTGCTGCTGCCGGTGTATCTGCCGCGGACGTCACGAGGCTACGCGGCGCAAATCCTTCCGCCGGTCGATTATGATCGCCAGGATCTTCGCTCGCGCGAAAAACGGATCGAGCTGACGCAAAGAATCATGGAAAGGTTTGAGCCGGCCATACGTCTATACGTTAATCAGTGGTTTCATTTTGTGCCGATATGGCCCAGTTGAATTTACGATTTACGATTTACGGTTTACGATTGGCCGCGGCGGTATTCCTGGTGGGTGCCTTGCGATCCTCGGCCGTAGACGTCAACTCCCTGGTCACGCGCTGGCTGGACGCACAAACAAACATCCAGACGTGGTCGGCGGACGTAGTGCAAACGCGCAACCTGAAGAGTTTGACGACACCACTGACGGCTCGCGGCCGCGTTTGGTTTGCCGAGCCGAATCGGTTCCGGTGGGAAATCGGCGACCCTCCGCAAACAATCGCCGTTCGCAAGGCCGACGAAATGCTGGTAATCTATCCGAGATTGAAGCGGGCGGAGCGTTTTCCACTCGATCAGCAAAATGCGGGGCCGTTCAAAGATACACTGGCGCTTCTCGACGCTGGATTCCCCCGCAACCGTGCGGATCTCGAAGCACGCTTCCAAATCGCCTCGCAAACAATTTCCAACGACGTGTGCACCGTGGCGCTGCAGCCGAAGTCTCCATCAGCGCGCCGCATGATGCCCGAAATCCGCGTCTCATTCGGCACGAACGACTGGGCGTTGCGCAGCACCGAACTGCAATTTGCCGACGGATCGACAATGCACAACCGCTTTGAAAATCCAAAACTCAACCCTCCGGTCGACGGGAAACTCTTCAATCCCGTCCTGGAAAGTGATATTAAAGTCGTCGAGCCGATGAAGCGATGATGCTCTCACCCGTTCCAATCTTCCGCGTTGTCGTTGACGATGGCTTTTGGGCGCCGCGCCTGGAGACGAACCGCCGTGTCACAATCCCAATGGTGTATGAGCGTTGCAGGGAATCGGGCCGCATCGATGCGCTGAGGCTCAATTGGAAGGAGGGACAACCGAACAAACCGCACGTCTTTTGGGAATCGGACGTTGCCAAGTGGATGGAAGCGGCTGCTTACTCGCTGCGCACGCATCCGAACACTGAAGTCGAGGCGCAGCTTGAAGAAGTCATTTCACTCCTTGCGCGCGCGCAGCAGCCGGACGGCTATATCAACGCCTATTACATGGTCGTCGAGCCGGGAAAGCGCTGGACGAATTTGCGCGACAAACACGAACTCTATTGCGCGGGACACATGATCGAAGCGGCCGTCGCCCATTTTGAAACCACGGGACGCCGGTCATTTCTCGATATGATGTGCCGTTACGCCGACCACATCGATTCAACGTTTGGTCGTGCTGCGGGCAAAAAACGAGGTTATTGCGGACATCCGGAGGTCGAATTGGCCCTTGTCCGCCTTTTTCGCGCTACCGGTGAGCAACGCTATCTGAAGCTTGCCGAATATTTCATTAACGAGCGAGGCGCGAAGCCTCACTATTTCGACGAGGAAGCGCGTGCGCGCGGTGAGGACCCGAAAGATTATTGGGCGAAGACTCACGAATACACGCAATCCCACGTGCCTGTGCGCGAACAAACCCGCGCGGGCGGCCACGCCGTCCGCGCGCTCTATCTGTATTGCGGGATCACCGATGTCGCCCGCGAAACGGGGGACAAGACGGTACTCGAAGCTTGCAGCCGGCTGTGGGAATCTGTTTATCGCCGCCAAATATACGTTACCGGAGGGATCGGGCCGTCGCGCGAGAACGAAGGGTTCACTTACGATTACGATCTCCCGAACGAATCGGCCTACGCCGAAACCTGCGCTTCGATCGCGTCGGTTTTCTGGAATCACCGGCTGCTCCACTGGCGCTGCGATAGCCGCTATGCCGACGAGATGGAGCGCGCGCTTTACAATGGCGTGCTCAGTGGAATTTCAATGGACGGCGCTTCATTCTTTTACGTGAACCCGCTCGAAATGCACGCGGAGGAAATCAGCCCGGACGATCCCTACGTGAAGGCTCATCGCGTCGGCTGGTTCGGTTGCGCTTGTTGCCCGCCGAATATCGTCCGTCTGCTCGCTTCCTTCGGGCAATACATCTATTCGGAAGCCGAGCGCGAACTCGCCATTCATCTTTATGCCCAAAGTCGCGCTGATTGCACAGTTGCGGGCCGGCACGTCAGAATCCGGCAGGAGACCGAGTATCCGTGGAAAGGGCGGATACGCATCCAGATCGAGCCGCAGTCCGCTGTCGAATTCGCTCTGCGCCTCCGAATTCCCGGCTGGGCCCGCTCACACGAACTCGTGGTGAACGGGAAATCGGCGAGCGCCGAAATCGAGAATGGGTATTTGACCTTGCGCCGCCGGTGGGAACGCGGCGATATGATCGAACTGATTTTCCCGATGCCAATCGAGCGAGTGCATGCACACCCAAATGTCCGCACGAACTTCGGGCGCGTGGCTTTGCAGCGCGGCCCGATTGTGTATTGCGTCGAGAGCATCGACGTGGGCGTGCCGGTTTCCTCACTCGTCCTGCCGCGCAATGCGGAATTTCTCGCCATCTACGAGAAACAAATGTTTGGCGGCACCACCACCATTCGCGGCGAGGCTGCCCACGTGATGGACAGCCAATGGGCGCGGCAACTCTACGGCTTCGGCAATCCAACAATGGACCCCATTCCATTCAAAGCGGTTCCTTATTGCGTGTGGGGGAATCGTGACGCCACCGAGATGGCCGTGTGGCTCCGGGAAGCGTAACATGAACGACCTCTCCACCGCGTTGAGTCGCTTGCCGCACGGGCCGGAGTTCCGCTTCATCGACCGGCTTATCGCGCTCGACCCGGGAAAATCCGGCGCAGGCGAATACACCTTGCGCGGCGACGAACCATTTTTGCGCGGACATTTTCCCGGTGAACCGTTGCTGCCGGGCGTTCTTTTAATCGAAGCTGCCGCTCAACTTGCCGGTACCGTCGCGCAAAGTGATCCGATGATACCACCTCTGAAAGGCCTTCGCTTAACGGCCATCCGCGGCGCAAAGATTTTGGGAACGGCCAAACCTGGAGACACAATCTCGCTCGAAGCGCAGATTACTGGTCGCATGCCGGGTTTAGTTCAGGCGAATGTCACCGCCACCATTGCGGGTCACATCGTGCTTCAGACCGACCTCACCTTGAGCGGCCAGGTTTAGGGCCAGGAATCGAGCTCGAGATTTTCATCCGCCGTCACGTACGGTTGTTTGTAGTGCGGGCTTTAGCCTGTCGGAGAACCCTTTGGATTTGAGAGCGCCAGAGACGGGCTGAAGCCCGGACTACGAACCCGCAGCCAACCCGAGGTTCTTCATCACTCCGGTCGTAGAGCGTGCCTTGTTGAGAGTGTAAAAGTGAATTCCCGGAACTCCTTCGCGCAACAATTCTTCACATTGGCGCGTGGCATACTCAATCCCGTATTCTGTGGCCGCTTCATCATCAGCAGCCATTTGGCCGAGACGCTCCACAAGGGGCTCGGGCATCTTCGCCCCGCACATCGTTGTGAAGCGCTTGATTTGCGCCGCGCTCAGGATCGGCAGCACGCCCGGGCAGATCGGCACCTTCACTCCGAGCTTTTTAGTCAAGTGATCGCGGAATTCGAGAAAGTCAGCGTTATCGAAAAACAGTTGTGTCAGCACGAAATCGACGCCTTCGTCGATCTTGGCCTTAAGGCGCTGCCAATCGACGTATTTGCCTTCTTTGCACGCAATGTGCCCTTCCGGAAATCCCGCCGTGCCAATGGAAAAGCCCCCCAGCTCGCGAAGAAACCGCACCAACTCGTACGAGAACTCAAAACCTCCGGGCGTGGTCTTGAATTCGCCGATGCCGCCGGGAGGATCGCCGCGAAGCGCGAGAATATTTTTGATTCCCAGCCCGCGCGCCTGTTCGGCGACCTCGCGCAACTGCTCCTTCGTTGAGTTCACGCATGTGAGGTGCGCCATCGCAGTCAGTCCATGCTTGCGTTGGATTTGATCGACGATCCCCAAAGTTTTTTCACGCGTGCTGCCGCCCGCCCCGTAAGTCACCGAGCAATAATCCGGGCGCAGCCGCATGAGCGCGGGAATGTGCTTTTCGAGCAGAGCTCGGTCGCCTTCCTCGGTCTTCGGCGGGAAAAACTCGAAGGAAATGACTGGGCGTTTGCCGGCGGCATCGGCGTGAATATCGCGAATATGCTTCATGGTCTTAGCAATTCACATCGGCTGGACTGGACTTCTTGATCAATGGTCATGTTGCGCAATTTAGCAGATGATAAGGGATCGCAGAAGAACGGGCAACGATTTACGTTCGTATAATCTGTTTGTTTCATTTTCGGTGGATGCGCTCATACGTCTAACAACTCGGGCTCAACCCCAATGTAGGATTCGTCAGAGCGAGTAGTTAGGCGCCGGATACTCGATGCTTAATCTCATATATAGCAGTGCCACAATCTTTGGCCACTTCTCCGCCGCGCGCACTCAATTCCTCGAGACGCGGAATGTCATCCGCAACGCCAACGGCCGTCAATGCGCTCAATGCGGTACGAACCGTCTCTATGTCGTCCCCATCCAGGCTGGCGAGTGCTGCCCCGCGCAGACGCTGTGAAAACCCCGGCTGGCATCTCTCCTCTTCAGCTACCCACTCGGCGTTCCACTCGACCCAACGCTCGCGGTCCATCAATCGCAGTCGGCGTCTTTTCAGGAACCAATGTGCGTAATCATCAGCCATGCGCGTGTCCTCCGCTATTCGGCCTTTGTCGCATCTTACCTGAAAATCAGACAGGATCAATCCGCCAGAGAGTAGAGTTTGATTAGAGCCTCCTCACGTCGGCTGCTACGAAACCACATTCTGCGGCTTGCCCTGAATGAATGCCCGAACATTTTCGACCCCCACGCGCATCAATCGGGCGCGTGCGGCGCGAGTCGCCCACGCGATATGCGGAGTGATGAAGCAATTCGGCGCAGTGTAGAGGGGATGCTCCGCAGGCGGCGGTTCCTCAGTCAGAACATCCAGGCCTGCGCCCGCAATTTGCCCGCGTCTCAAAGCATCGGCCAGGGCGGATTCATCGATGAGCGGACCGCGACTCGTGTTCAGCAGAAAGGCGCTCTGCTTCATTATCGCGAGACGTTTCGCGTTGATCAGATGTTTCGTTTCGGACGTCAGCGGGCAATGCAAACTCACCACGTCACTCGTGCGCAGAAGCGTTTCCAGATCAGTTCGCTCAAGGTCGGTAGGGTCGGCCCTCCGCCCCCGACCGCGTTTTCCCACGTCATCGCCCGAAGGAGCGGGCGGCGGAGCGCCGACCCTGCCCGCGGCAATCACTTTATCCCAAAAGCCTGCGCAATTTTGGCGACAGCCCGACCGATTCGGCCCAACCCGATGATACCCATCGTCAACCCATCAAGCTCGATCAGCGGAAAATCCCAATAACAAAAATCTGGCGAGCGCGCCCATCTTCCTTCCCGTACCGTCTGGGCGTGATGGCCAGTGCGTTGGGTTAATTCGAGTAAGAGCGCAAAAGTCATCTGCGCCACAGACGCCGTGCCATACGCCGGGACATTCGTGACAACGATCTTCCGCTCTCGCGCCGCTTCGACATCAACGATGTTATACCCCGTTGCGGTCACTCCGATGTAGCGCAGTCGCGGCAACTGCGCCATGTGCTTGCCGGAAACCACCATCTTGTTGGTGAGCATAATTTCGGCGGCCGCCGCGCGCGGCACCAGTTCGTCGTCGGGTAACCGTTCGTGGATGTCGCAATCACCCAGCGCGCGCAGATCATCCCAACTCAGGTCGCCGGGATTGAGCGTGTAACCGTCGAGAACGACGATTTTCATACCAGCGGTAGGGACGCGACGCTGCTCGCGTCCGCTGAGGGCCTTGGCAAGAACTCGGTCGCGAGCGGCGTCGCGACCCTACCCGGAACGACGATGTTCATGCACTAGTACTTCGCGACACTCTTGCCTGCGCCAAGTCCGAGCGTGCGCGCAAATTCCTGTGCCTTTGTGAGCATCATGCCCGCTTCGCTCGTGATCGCGATGAATTGAAATCCCTCGTCAATGCGCCGCTTCGCTGCTGCTGCGTCAATCACATGAATGCCGGCCGCGATGCCACGCTTGCGCGCGGTCTTCAAAATATGCTGCACCGCATCGACAAATTCCTTGTGTTCGCTGTCGAAGGCCGGCGGTTTGCCCATCGAATTGTGCAGGTCATTCGGCCCGATAAAAATCACGTCGATCCCCGGCACGCTCATGATCTCATCCGCCTGCTCGATCGCTCGGATGTGCTCCGCCATCAAGACCACCAGGATCTGCTCGTTGGCATTCGTATAATACGTGCCCGGGTCCGTGTCGAAATTCGCCGCGTGAAGTTGCCCCCCGATCGACCGTTGCCCCAGTGGAGCGTATCGCGCGGCGCCGACCGCAGCTTCGGCTTCGGCCTTTGAATTCACCATCGGCACCACAATTCCCCATGCGCCCGTATCCAGGACGCGCTTGATGTTTTCTCCCGTGTTCCACGGCACTCGGGCCAGCGGCGCTACATTGCACCCCGAAATGATTGCGAAACAGTTCGCCGCGGTTTCGAGGTTTATTGGGGTGTGCTCCAGCTCTACCGTGAGCCAATCGAAACCCACTCGCGCCATGAGCCGCGCGGAGATCGTATCGGGCAACGTGAGCCATGTGCCGACACTCGGCTCGCCTCGTTTCATTTTGGCGCGAACGTGATTTGTCTTCATGAATGGCGCGAAGTTGCGGCAAGCGCCGGACACGTCAAGCACCGATCAGTTGACAAAGCAGCGGAAAACATGTTCGTGTACCCATCTACCGGGTCAGGTTGTATGCAGCTTTTTTCCAATCAGGGGCACAGGGCAACGGGTATCGCGTTCGGGGTTTTCGTAATCCTCTTTAATCTGCTTAACTCTGGCACTGTCCGCGCACAACCCGGCACGCTGGATCCAACGTTCACAGGGAATGTAAGCGGCGGTACGATTTACAAGATCGCACTGCTTAGCGACGGCAGGATGCTCATCGCGGGCACCTTCTCAACTGTTGACGGGACATCACAACAAGGCATCGCTCGTCTTCAGCCCAATGGCGGGCGCGACCCCTCATTCTTCGCTACTGTCAGTTATGGTATTAACGATTTCGCAATCGACGCGAGCAATCGCATCGTCCTCGGCGGCGAGTTCACCCGCGTGAACAGCGCACCCATGACCAACCTCGCGAGAATTCTTCCCGATGGTGGGACTGACACTTCGTTTTTAACGACCGCAAATCGCATTGTGGACACCGTGGCGCTGCAAGCGGACGGAAAGATCCTGGTTGGCGGCGCGTTTTCGCAGATCTCCTATGGTTTCGCAGGCATGCCACGAAACCGAATTACGCGACTTAACCCTGACAGTTCGGATGACGGCAGCTTTGCATCAACCAACCGCGGCGGCGACTCATCGGTGTTCGCCTTCGCGATCCAACCGGACGGCAAAGTGCTTGTCGGCGGAGGATTTCACACTTTCGACGGGCAGTCCCGGCCGTACCTGGTGCGGCTTAATTCTGATATGTCGCTCGACCCGGCCTATGTCCCGGATATTGACGGGCCCATCTACGGCCTCACCTTGACGCCAGATGGAAAGACCTTGGTCTGGGGAGGTTTTCAAAGGGTGAACGGCATCGAGCGGCCTATGCTGGCACGGCTGAATGAGGACGGCAGTCTGGATACCACATTCGACGCGGACATTCGGCTCTACGGAGGAAATGTTTACACCGCCGTGTTTGATTCGGCGGGCCGTCTTTACATCGCCGGCAGCTTTACGAGTGTGCGCGGCACGCCACGCGATGGCTTCGCGCGTTTGCACTCTAACGGCGATCTCGATACGGGCTTTTACCCGCCGTCTACGATTGATGGATACATCAACGCCATCGCCGTCCTGCCGAACGACGAACTGATTATCGGTGGAAATTTCACCGGTTACGGCGGGCTTTTCACACCGCGTGTCGCGCGCGTCCATGGCGGATTCGCCCCGCCCGCCGCGCCCGTGATCGTGCGGCAGTCGACGAATGCAACGATCAGGGCCGGCGATGATACCGCCTTCGTCGTCGAGGCCACTGGCGGTCCGCGGCTCTACTATCAATGGCAGTTTTATGGCACGAATCTCATCGGCGAAACGCGCGGCACGCTTGAGTTGAACGATGTGTTGCCCGTCAACGGTGGCACTTATTCAGTCATCGTGAGCAACGAAGTCGGAACGGTGACCAGTGAACCAATTGTGCTGACCGTCAGCGCGGCAGCGCCCGTCTTCACTGTTCAACCAACAAACAAGGTGGCGTTCCTCGGCCAGACCGTCCGCTTCACTGGGAATGCGACAGGCGCACCCAACCCAACTCTGCAATGGCAGTTGAGGGGCACCAACATACCTGCCGCGGGTGGATCGATTCTGATTTTAAGCAACGTCAATTACAGCCACGCTGGTGATTACAGACTCCTGGCCAGCAATGCCGTCGGCGTCAGTACCAGCGCGGTTGCTCAGCTCACTGTCAATCCCCCTAAGACAAATGCAGGTGCGGTGGACCTTGGATTCGTACCACTCCCCGGATTCGTGTCACAAGCCAGCAGCGTCTCAGCCGCTGCTGCGCAGCCGGATGGCAGGTTAATTGTCGCCGGCACTGGTCGAATCCGCAGGCTCCTCGCGGATGGAAGTCTTGACTCGACATTTGATACCAATGCCTCAGTTAACGGCACCATTTATTCCATAGCCCTTCAGTCGGACGGCAAGGTGGTGCTGGGCGGATACTTTGCGCAGGTAAACGGCGTCAATCGCTATCAGATCGCCCGGCTTCATGAAGACGGAACTCTAGATACAAACTTCAACCCACAGCTCGCGACGTACATCGTGCGCCGCGTCATTGCGCAACCAGACGGCCGGATTATTGTCGCTGCGGATACGAGCCTCGCGGCGGGTAACCTCATTCTTGGCCGGCTGCTGGGTGACGGTCGCCCGGATCCAAACTTCAAGCCCCAGCTAATGCCACCTCCAGACGGTGGCGTAGCATCTGGTCCTGTTTATGCCTATGACTTGGCGCTTCAGCCGGACGGGAAAATTCTTTTCGCGAGCAGTGTTGGCCTCCAGCGCTTTTTGATTCATGGCGCATTGGACATCGGCTTTGCCCCGCCCACCAACAATTTCCTGCAAGCGGTGTACGCTATCGACTTGCTGGCCGACGGCAGAATTCTCGTTGGAGGATCTCGCCAGGATACCAACTCACATTCCCTGGTCCGGCTAAACCCCGACGGGACCCGCGATGCGACCTTCAACGCTGAGCCAATTGGCATCGCGGCTCGCTCGATTGCAACACAGCCCGACGGCAGGGTGATCGTCGTCGGTAGCAGTGATAGTGTGGGCACCGCCCCCAACACCCAGCTTGGCCGGCTTAACGCAGATGGCTCGCTCGATTCTTCCTTCGAGAGCACCTATCTCGGCTCCTCTCTGAGTGCTTCCGTCACCGAAGTTTTACTCAAACCGAATGGCAAAATCATCCTCATCGGCGGCTTCAGTTCATTCGATTCCTATGATCGGCCCGGCGTCGTCCAATTACATTCCGATCCTCCCACTCCCCCGCGGATCGTTCGGCAGCCTGCTGCCCTGGGCGTCCTCGCTGGCCAGACCGCCCGATTTTCGGCCTTGGTATCATGCGTACCGGAACCTGGCTTCCACTGGCAAAAAGATGGAGTGCCCGTTTCAGGAGCAACAACTCAGTGGCTCTTCATCCTGAATACGCATGCACCCGACGCGGGCCAATACACACTGGTCGTGAGCAATGCACTCGGCGTCGTCACAAGCGCTCCTGCCGCTCTTGTCGTCGGACCTGCGCCCACATATGCCGGCGGTGTGGACGCAAGCTTCTACTCCGGCGCTGGTCCAAACGACTCTGTTTACGCGGCCATCGAACAGCCAGATGGCAAGATCGTGATCGGCGGTCTTTTCACCTCGGTGAATGGCGTTGCCCGAAATCGGATTGCCCGACTGAACGCAGACGGCTCACTCGACGCGACCTTTGACCCCGGCGTCGCATTTGGTGGAACATCCGTTTTCCCATCCGTGCAGGCGCTGGCTTTACAACTCGACGGGAAAATCCTTGCAGCCGGTTTTTTTGCAACTTTCAACGGCGCAGCCGCTAATTCCATTGCTCGCCTGAACACCGACGGTTCATTGGACACTTCTTTCACCACGAACGGACTACCTTATGGCGCCAACGTTTACACGCTGGTGCGTCAACCCGACGGAAAAGTCCTTTGTGGACTGGATATGGGACACCGCCTTGAGCGGCTAAATCCAAATGGTGTCCGTGATGCCTCTTTCATGACCGGTGGTTTGGGTTTCACCGCCGGTCAGGTCAGGGCTATCGCGCTGCAGGCCGACGGCAAAATCATAGTCGGCGGTAGCGCGCTTGTTTGGGGGGGTTCTCCGAAACCATCGCTGCTCCGATTCGCCACCAATGGTGTCCTCGAAGCACAACCACAGACGGTAGTCGTGAATACTTTAACCCCGGTTCTTTCCGTGGCGCTCGCCGGTAGCGACATTATTGCTGCAGGTTCATTTGCCCCGTCTGCGGGCACCTATCTGGTTCGCCTCGATTCCAATTTTAATGTGATCACAGGCGCCTGGCAGTCGCTGAGAATCAATTCGAGCGTTTATACCCTGGGTGTTGATTCGTGCGGCCGTATCCTCGCCGGCGGCACCATGACAAATGTCAACGGCGTCGCCTGCCGCGGATTAATTCGTCTTTTCGATGATGGCGTCGTTGATTTCAGTTTCACACCTCCGTTGTTTGATGGGCGTCTGCGTGCCATTGCCCCGCTCGCCAGTTCGCGCTTCCTGGTTGCCGGTGATTTTGCCGAAGTCAACGGCGCTTCTCGCCCCGGCATCGTGAAGCTGATCGAAGACGCTTCGGGCCCCCCCATTTTTCGCTGGGAACCCGTGAGTGGTACAAACTTGATGGGTCAGGACATTCTTCTGAGCACTGCGGTGACCTGTCCGCTACATACAACCTATCAATGGCAATTCAACGGCGCGAATCTCCTCGGCGAAACAAACCGCACTCTGCAAATGCGCAACGTTCGCAGCGGTGTCGCCGGTAATTATCGTCTCATTGCGAACAATGATTTCGGCGCGATCACCAGCGCCACTGCCACGATAAATCTTGCGCCCGCGCCCGCCAATCCCGGCAACAACGACATCGAATTCTATCCGCCTCTGGTGCAAAGCGAGAGCATGGGCCCCATAGCCTTGCAGCCCGATGGCCGGCTCCTGGTGGTGCATGGATCTTCTGGCGCGATTTCGCAAATCTATCGCTACAACCGGGATGGTTCGCGCGATACTTCGTTTGCTTCGTCTGTCGCCGAACCGCAATGCCTCGTCGTTGCCAATAATGGTGATATCTTTGTTTCCGCGGGTGG
>Ga0193697_1000418_pt1 | contig 15274 bp, 11 predicted proteins | sample L3m2metaG_FD_145073 | JGI IMG/M metagenome (GOLD analysis project Ga0193697, IMG submission 145073) | Soil microbial communities from a riparian zone of the East river system, Colorado, United States - L3m2 | ecosystem: Environmental > Terrestrial > Soil > Riparian zone | place: USA: East River... | reverse complement strand
ATCCTCAGGAGGCACCCGGCAGGATCTGGTCGCATTCGGCCTCCAGATATCTGACTTGTCGATCAGCCGGGTACCGGATGGCGCCGGATCATGGACGCTGACACCAGCAACGCCGGAATCGAGCAACGTAGCAGGCTTCACGCTCGGTCCGACCAACACTCTGAAAATCAATGAAGTGATGGCGAACCCAAACGGAGGCGAAGACTGGTTTGAGCTGTACAATCCCGACACCAATTATGTCCACCTGGGTGGCCTACGATGGAGCGATCAACCGACGGTCCTTCCCGCGACGAACAAACCGATCCCGCAATTATCATTCATTCCGCCCGGCGGGTTCATCCAGTTCATTGCCGACGACAAGGACGCAGATGGAGACCATGTGGCTTTCAAATTGGGCAACGGCGGGGACAATTTGATTCTATATGCTGTGGATCGAACGACTGTGATCGATCGCTTCAATTTCACGGGGCAAGCCCAGGCGAACGGAGTTTCGTTCGGGCGATTACCGGACGGCAGCACGAACGTGGTTTTCTTCGCCGCGGGCCGTTCGACGCCCGGGGCGAGCAATTTTCAGTTGCTGACGTCGATTATTTTCAACGAAGTGCTCACGCACACGGACCCTCCTCTCGAAGACGCGATCGAACTCTACAATCCCACATCAACCAATGTTGATATCGGCAATTGGTGGCTGAGCAATTCGAAGGACGATCCGAAGAAATTCCGCATTCCGGCCGGCACTACCGTCGGGCCCGGAAGCTACGTGGTGTTTTATGAAGGTGTCGGAGCTGCGGTCGGGTTTAACCGCGACGGTACAGGCACCGACCGCAGTTTCACGATGAACTCCGCGCGCGGCGATCAAATCTATTTGCACACCGCGGACTCGAACGGGAATCTGACCTTCTTTCGCACAACCCGCGATTTTGGGCCCTCAGAAAATGGCGTATCCTTTGGCCGCTACATCACCAGCGAGGGAAAAACGGAGTTCACGGCAATGAGCCGGCGAAGTTTCGGGCGCGACAATCCGAATTCCGTAACCGAATTTCGCCAGGGCACGGGATTAACGAATCCATACCCGAAGGTTGGGCCGATTGTGATCGACGAGATCATGTACCATCCACCGGATATTCAGGGGACGAATGATAATGGTTTGGATGAATATATTGAGCTGCGCAATCCAGGCACGACGAATGTTCTCTTGTTTGATCCGGTGGTTTATTCCTTCGCGGACGGTCGCACAAATACCTGGCGATTGCGTGGAGGAGTGGATTTTAATTTTCCGACCAATGTCGTTTTGAGGCCGAGTGAGTACTTGCTGGTGGTGAATTTCAATCCGCAGACGAACCTCACGCAGTTGGACGCATTTCGGTCAAAGTATTCTATCCCGGCTGGCGTGCAAATCTTCGGTCCGTACACCGGCGGCAAGCTTGATAATGCCAACGGAACGATCGAGTTGTTGAAACCCGACCCACCGCAGGATCCGGATCTGCACCCGCAGGACGCCGGGCTAGTACCGTACATTCGCGTGGAGAAGGTCGACTACGACGACGACCCGCCCTGGCCCGTGCAGGCCGACGGCAGTGGCGCGGCGCTGCAACGAGTGCACGCTTCCGGTTATGCGAATGATCCAACAAACTGGATCGCAGCGGCCGCTTCACCGGGAGGCGTATTCGTGCCGAACACGGCACCGATTATCACGCCGATGGCAGACATCGAGACGAATGAAATGCAGTTGATCCAGTTTTTCGTCACCGCGACTGACACCAACGTGCCGGCGCAAACATTGACGTTTAGCCTCGAGCCGGGCGCGCCCCCCGGAGCCCGGATCGAGTCCAATGGTCGTTTCCGGTGGAGCCCACGCGAAGAGCACGGGACGCTTCCGCCGACCAGCTATCCGATTACAGTAAAAGTAACCGACAATGGCATCCCCCCGCAGAGCAGCACACTCACATTCAACATCAGGGTGCGTGAAGTCAATCGGCCTCCCTCATTTGGCATCCGCGGACAATGGGTGGGCATTGCCGAGCAGTGGGTGAAAGCTGGCACGACGTTGTCGTTCGAGACTGGGTATGATCTGGACGTGCCTCCGCAACTCGTTCAATACGGCATCGTGGGTCCGGCTCCGGCAGGAGTCTCCGTTGATTTATACACCGGTCAGGTCACGTGGACGCCGGACGATCAAGACGCTTCGACGAATGCGTACCTGGTGACGATCGAAGGAACAGATGATGGCGACCCGCCCTTGACCAATCGCCGCACTTACACGATTCACGTCCTCGGGTCTGGTGCGACTTTGATTGTGGCCGACCTTGCCCTCGTCGCCGATCAAGTAATCATTTCGTGGAGAACGACGATTGGCAAAACGTACTCGGTCCAATACACCGAGAGCCTCGCGCCCGCGAATTGGTTGCCCTTCACGGAATTTATGAGCGCGGAGAGTGACACCATGAGCGTCGCGGATTCGCGCTTCAACGCACAACAGCGTTTTTATCGCGTCATCCAGCACGACTAAAAAACCGCGATTTTCCGCGAAAAAAGTCGAAATTTCTCCTTGCAGGAGTTGGAACGACGGCTTTGAATAACCGCCGAAGTCGCAAGACATCCGGTAACAACCAACAAAATTAGCTAACGACAATATGGCAAAAGCACTCTCGAAATCGCAAATTGCAGCAGAGATCGCTGACAAGAACGGCATCACCAAGAAACAGGCGGCCGCGATTCTGGAACAGATCGCGCAGATGGCATACAGGAACGCCAAGAACACGTTTACGCTGCCTGGCCTCGGCAAGCTCGTTCTCGTCAACCGCAAAGCGCGCATTGGCCGCAACCCGGCCACTGGCGAGCAGATTCAGATCCCGGCCAAGCGCGTCGTGAAGTTCCGCGTCGCCAAGGCGGCAAAGGACGCAATCCTCGGCGCCAAGTAATCTCAACGACTTTTTGCGAGGCACTCTGAATTATTTCAGGGTGCCTTTTTTGTTATGGTTGTAAACGCTGCGAATCACACGCGGGAGAATGACGAAGCGCAACTTTCGAATGCCGAAGGAAGCCCAAGACACGACGCTCCAAATTTGTCATCGGGCATTCGGACTTCCTTCGGACTTCGACGTTCGGATTTCGGATTTCAACGGCAAAGTGAGGCTCCGTTCTATTGCAAGGAATGAAGATCGCCGTCGTCGGTTGCGGAGCGGTGGGCAGTTATTATGGCGCGAAATTGTGCCGAGATAATCAGGAGGTCCATTTTCTTTTGCGCTCGGATTATGACACCGTTCGTCGGAAGGGCGTCACGATTCGCAGCAGGGAAGGGGACTTCAAGGTGCGGCCAAAATGCGCGCGAACGCCGGAGGCAATTGGCCCCTGCGACCTCGTGCTCATTGGACTCAAAACAACCGCCAATGATCAATTTCCCAAATTAATTCCGCCCCTTGTCGCGCCGCACACCGCCGTGCTCACATTGCAAAATGGCCTGGGAAATGAAGAGCAGCTGGCAAAGTTGCTGCCGGCTGAACAAATCATGGGCGGCCTGGCCTTCGTCTGTTTAAACCGCCTTGAGCCCGGCGTCGTGCATCACATCGACCATGGCGCAATTGTGCTCGGCGAATTTCAACGCTGGCCCGAACCGCGCACGCATGACATCGCCACCATGTTCCGCCATGCCGGCATTCCTTGCGACGTCACAGACAATCTCGCGCGCGCACGTTGGGAAAAACTCACCTGGAACATTCCCTTCAATGGCCTCGGCGTGGCGAGTTGCGCCGGATTGGAAGCTTTTGCAGGGAGAGTCGATACGACGCGCCTTGGGGGGCCGTGCCTGACCACCGACAGATTGCTGCAGCATCCGCAATGGTCGCTCATTGCGCGGGAATTGATGCGCGAAGGGATCGCCGTTGCGCGAGCGCTCGGACTTACTTTGCCCGAGGCACTTGTGGACAAACAAATTGAGCGCACACTGACGATGGGCGCATACAAATCGTCAACGGTTCTCGATTTCGAAAAAGGGATGCCGCTCGAATTGGATGCGCTGTTTTTGGAACCGCTGCGTCGGGCGCGCGAAGCAAAGGTTTCAACCCCTCGCCTCGAAGCACTTTGTCGCGTATTGACCGACGTGACTACGGCCGGCGCAAGCGATAAAACTTCGTCTGCGCGCTCCCCGATAGTGTGACGCCATTGAAAGCGCCCGAGACGTTAGACCACGAAGGCGCGGATAGACTTGAGGATTCCTGTAGCACAAATCCCGCGGTGTCCGGGGTCCAACTGATTCGTACGTTGCCTCCGATTGCACGCTCGATAATCAGGGTGGGGGACCCGACCTGCTGCACTGCGAATGCGCCGCCCCAAAAACCGCCTTCGATGACAAAGGTGCCGCCAGAAAGTCGGCCTGCATCCGGTTGGCCAATTGTGCCGCTCAGCGTATAAGGGCCGCCGCTGCTGGTGCCGCCGCCGCCATCGATCGTGAACCAATCGATTTTATATTGCTGTGCGTGGACGGAGAGTGCGATGGCAAAGGAGCTTCCCAAACAGAACGTCAGTAGCCTTTTCATACGTTACCTCGCTATATGTTCAACGTCATGGAAGCAAAATTCTTACAAAAATCCAAGCTATTTCCGGTTGGCGTACAGTCTTCGGCCTTCGGATTCCCTTTTTCTGGTAGGGTCGTCGCTCCGCCGACGACCGGCCGCGCTCGGTAGTGTTACAGTTGAAACCGTACCAATACCCCATTTCCGGAGGGACGAGCTGCGTCGAGCCCGTGGATCGCCGAGGAAGCGCTCAATCGACTGACGACATCCCGTCGATAAACGACGCCTTGCCGACGCGGTTTTCCGCTTCATCTGGAGGAGACGGCACGCACAACGGTTCGAACCAGCGGTCGAGCGCGAGCGCGACATAATAATCGGCGAGCGGCGGTTCAGACTCGCCGTCCCCAAAGCGAATGCGCAGCGCCTGTTCGCAAATGTGAGCGAGGCACTGCTTGAGGGCCTGCCGGTGAGTTTTGCGGAACTGCCGAATGCTCTTCCAGTCCGGCGCCCTCCCGGCGCACAGTCGCCGGGCCTCAGGATCATGGGTGCACCGTTGTTCGATTTCTGGCGAGGCATAGACGCCGGTCGCATAGCAATACACCACCACGCTCATCAGCAAGTCAGAAGCGAGCTCTTCCCCGGACAGGAGCGCGAGCGGCTTGCCTTTGCCGGGCCAGTCCACCGCCTGCACCGCGTCCAGGATAAGACTCATGAACCCGGTCTTTTCCACGCCCCCCGGCAGCGCTTCGGCCCGGGTCTTTTCCCAAAACTGCGTCGCGGTCATTTACTTGAGCCATGGATCATGCACCAAACTGCCAATCACCGCGATCTCTTTGTAGCTTGTGAACTATGGCGGTGACACACCACGATAGAACCGACGTGATGTATTTGGAGGAATATTTTCTTCGTAAGTTAAAACGCACGCGGATGTCGGATTATTTGTGGCCACGTCCGACCAGTGAAGCAAGTCAGTGGAGCTTTGGAGCACATATTTTTGCGCCAGGGCGCCCGTCAGAGTAAGTCGCAACTTATCTCCAAGGTACTGCGAGCTTAGCAGCATCCCCCGGCCAACTGGGGTTCTGGAAACGACGAGCGCATCCGGGGCGCAACCTGTGCCTCCGAGATCGCGACCGTGGCCGGTGAGATCCCGTTGCCTGTTCGCCCCGGCGTCGTCCATCCGCCAATAGCTTACCAATCCCGGATCGACCGGATCGACGATTTGATTCATGTTCGACCGGATTTCGTCCTGGGTGCGGATGGTGTTCCACACTCGCACTTCGTCGAGCACACCCTTCGAATAAGCGTTATACAGCCAGGTCAGGAAGAACCCCTTCACGTCCAGGACTCCCGTCGCGTCACCGGAGCCTTCCAGCCCACCATCTACATAAAGGCGATGCTCTCCCGACCGGAACGTTACCGCTACATGGTGCCAAACGCCGTCTCCGACAACTGTGTTCCCGGTAATCGCGATGTTCGCTCCGTACGGAGACCACGTGATTCGGGCGATTGCCGGGTCCGGATCGCTCAGCGCAAGAATCGTCTGATGGGAAGCAACATTCCCGATGCCATCGACCTGAAAACTGTTAAAAATCGATCCAGGCAAATCCGCGTAGGGGGCGTCGGGCCGTGGCTGGCTCCCGATCCATTGAACCCACATTTCCAGAGTCACCTCGTTGAGTGGCGTCGTTCCCCAGTCCGCCTCGCCGGGACTGCATCCTTGAAAATCCCACGCGAAATTCGTGCCGAAATACACCTGATCGCACGGGCAGAGCGCCGTAAAAACCGCCGCAGCCCTTTGTGGCGACGTGCCCGTTTCCAACGCGGATACAGGACCGGTGACATTCGTGATGGTCGCGCGCGACGGGCTCACAACATTCATTCCAAAAGTGCAACTTTGATGGGCTTCCAGTCGGACACCCGAAACGATGATGCCACTGTGTGAAAGGCCTATCGTCCCATTCCCGCAAAAATTAATCACGCCAGTGATTCTTAGCGGCACAGGCGGTGCGTTCGTGAATGAAACGTTATTGAGCGGCCCGTCGTTTGGATTATGCACGGTAAATGTCACTCGACTGAGCGATCCGGTCATTACGACCGCAGGGCTGAATGACATGCTCAGGACAGGAAACGCCATAATCTCCACTCCCTCGACCGCCCCGATGTCACATCCAGTCCCGACGGGTCGTGGAAATCCACGTTGATCCGTCTCCGGGCAGGAGCCGCCAGCCGCGGAATCGATCGCCGGACTGCCTTTTCGCAACGGCATGACCATCGTAGGCCCTCCGTAATTTCCCAAAGGCCCAATCATCGGATCAGTGTTTGTCAGGCTGCCCGAAGCAGTGAACGGAAAACTGCTGTCCGAGCTGATGTTGTGTCCGCCGTCCTGGATTGACCCGTAGCAATTCCCACCCCAAGGCTGATATGCCAGGGCGGAATTGATCAGCGTCAAAGTACCCTTGATTGTGCCAAATATTCCCCCGCCTTGCGACGGCACATACGAACCAGGCTGGAGCCCCGCAAACCGGAGCGCGGTATTCCCCACGATCGTCGCATGAATCAGCGTCGCCGATCCGAGGAAATTGCAAATCGCCCCTCCGGTGCTGGCCGGTTCGCTGTAACCGAATGAATCGCTGAATGGTGCTCCCGATCCGCCGGTGGCCGAATTCGTCGCGAAACTTGAATTGAGCACGTCCAACGTGCCGGCATTGAAGATCGCTCCGCCCGATCCGGCTCCGCCAATTCCCGACTGGACCCAGTCAGGACCGTATCTCAAGAATCCTGTGCCTCCTTTAGCGCTGTTACCCAGGAACAGAGAGCCGATGACCCTCAAAAATCCCAGGTCATTATGGATCGCGCCGCCGTACCCTGCTTTGCCGACGTCGTTCGTACCTTCGCCATCTCCGCCGATGGCCTGATTGCCGATGAAGTTGCATTGCTCGAATGTCGCAGTGCCATTGCTGTTGCACAGCGCGCCGCCGAAGGAAGGAAGATTGATTGCGGCACTGCCAACGCGATTGCTCGCGAAGGTGCAATACACCGCCGTGAGAATGCCTCCTTCGTTGTAGATAGCGCCTCCGCAAACAGAGTTCGTGCTGCCTTGAAACCCGTTGGCGATAGTGAGATTGACCAGCGAAAGCCGCGCGCCCGGCGTCACTGTGAAAATACGAACGGCATTGTTGCCGCTGAGTGTCACCGCGTAGCCGGTGGCGTCGAGGAAGGTGTCCTGAGAGATCGTGATTGTATTTGTGAGAATGATTGTTCCATCACAATTAAAGATCACCATTCCCCCGCCGCTCAGCGCCTCCTCGAGTCCAGCCTGGTCGCAGGTGTTGACCACGCCCTCGGCAAAGACGCTCCCGCCGAGGAAAGACGGAAAGATCATTACCGCCAAAACAACCCGCAGCGCTAACGAGAGAGCGAGCCTGACGGACGATTTCAACGCCGCGGGCCCAATGGTTGCGGTCGCAACGCGGCTCATAGCTTGGCAATTACTTAGCTTATGAGAACCGGCCACGTCTGTCAGTAAACATTCGGCCTACGATTTCGTGAGTTGGTAGCCCATGCACATCCGATTGCAGATTGCAACCCTGTGAATGAGCGTCGAGAATCGACGCAAAAGATGAGCACCGTTTTGGGGATCATGTCGGGCACAAGCATTGATGGGGTCGATTATGCGTTGTGCGATATCTCTGAACGATGCGTGAAGCTGCGGCAGCACTGGCATGTGGCGTTCCCGAAACGGTTGCGGCAACGGTTGCAGTTGGCCGCGGCAAATCGGAGCACGACCTACGATTTGGGACGACTCCATCATGAGTTGGGGAGGTTTTACGCCAGGGGCGCGCGACGTTTGAAGAATGCGCAGCCAGTCGCATGTGTAGGCCTGCATGGTCAAACGGTGTTTCACGATGCGAATGCGCGAGCGACGTTGCAGATCGGTGAACCGGCGTGGCTGGCCGCAGAACTCAGGGTGCCGGTGGTAAACAATTTTCGCCCCTCGGACATTGTCGCCGGCGGACAAGGCGCGCCGCTGGCGACAATTTTTCACGAGTGGGTGTTCGCGGAGCGAGGAAGGCACGTCTGCGTTAATAACCTCGGCGGCATCAGCAACGTGACTTCGCTGGATGGGCGCGGAGGCAATCAGCCGCGAATCAAGGCGTTTGACACCGGCCCCGCGAATATGTTGATGGACATGGCAGTGGCGCGACTGACTCGCGGTCGACAGACATTCGACGTCAACGGAAGGTGGGCGAAGCGCGGGACGCCGCGCGACGAGTTGCTTGCGAAGTGGCTGAAGCACCCGTTCTTCAAACAAAAGCCGCCGAAGAGCACGGGACGTGAGTTGTTCGGAGAAATATTCCTCGAGCGCGTGTTTCGGCAAGCGAAAGGGTTGTCGCGATTTGATCTGCTGGCGACGTTGACGGAGTTCACGGCGCGGTCGATTGCGCTGAATTATTCGTTGCACCTGCCCGACACACCCGAGCGCGTGGTTTTGTGCGGTGGTGGCGCATCGAACCCGGTCTTCGTTGAGGCGATAAGGCGGAATGTGCCGTGTCAGGTGATCAGTTGCGAGTCTCTCGGTTGGCCCGCACAGGCAATCGAACCGGCAGCTTTTGCACTGTTGGCCTGGCTGCGGATGAATGGTTTGCCCGGAAACGTTCCGAGCACAACGGGAGCGAAAAGTTCGGTTACGCTCGGACAAATTACGCAACTTCGCCGCTAAGAAGCGGTAGGGTCGCGACGCCGTTCGCGACCGATACGGCGCGCTCCGGCGTGTCCTGAATTAAGACAAGGGATTTTGGGGGGATTGGCCTTGGGTTTGCTTCACAGGGGCGGACTAATGCCCCGCTTCAGGCGCGGCAGAAAGTTACCGAATACAGGAACGAACATGGCCGCGAACACGACGCAATTAACCAGCAGCGAAGAGGCTCAATTAGCGCAGACGATCGAAATGTTCGAGGTGATCACGCAGTCCCAGCCTCAGGACTATCAATCACTTGAAATTCTCAAAGAAGCGTACGCCAAGCTGGCCCGCGAGGAGGATGTCGTCAAAACCTCCAAACGCATCGCCCAGGCCTACGTGACCATGGGCCAGCTTTCTTCCGCCATTCTCGAATACGAAAGCATCCTGCAACGCTATCCCGACGACGGGGACGTGCTTGCGGCGTTGGGCGAAATCGAAAGCAAAGCCAACTCCCTCAATACCCAGGCCTCGCTCGGAGAAACCACCATCACTGCGAAGCCGGGCAGCCGTAAGGCTGGAAGCCGTTTGGTGCCGACAGATGCGGATGATGGCCGGCAAAATCTGCATAAGATTTTCGTCGAAGGCAAAGTCATCACCAACGCGCAATTTGAGGAATGCTGGCTGAAACAGGATTTCACTGCGCCTCCAACGAAGCCCGTCGAACCATTTATCCACGTCCTTGCCGAGAAGGGTTTCACGCCCCTTGAAAAATCCCTGCACATCATTTCCGACAAGAGCCGCGTTGGCTATCTGCCGCTCGACAAATACGACATCGATGTGGAATTGGTGCGGCAATTCCCGGCCGAGACCTGCCATCGATGGTGCCTGTTGCCGTTCGATCGCTTGAGCAAATCGATCATGGTCGCTACGGCCAATCCGTTCAATCGCCACGCGCAGGCGGAGTTGGAAGAGGTCACCAAGCAGCGCCTGCTCTGGTATCTCGCGCCGCCGGCCGACATCATGAAACTCCTCAAGAAAGTTTTTCGCTAAATCGCTATGCCTGCAGTCAAAACCTTTGGAGAACGGATCGCGGACGCGCTGGTCGAAGACGGGCTGCTGTTTCGCAAACAGGTCGAAGAGCTGATGGAATTGCAGAAGCGCGAAGGCACGCGCCTCCTCAAAATCATCGTCGACAAGCAGTACGTCACCGAGCAGGACATGGCCGTTTCCATGGGCCGCGTGCTCAACACCCCGCCGGTGAATCTCTCGCGCATGGGCATCCCCATGGATATCGCCGATCTGCTCCCGCGCGATATTTGCGTGACGCACAAGGTGATGCCGGTTTCCCGGCTCGAGAACAAACTCTTCCTCGCGATGGCCGACCCGCTCAATGTGCTCGCCATCGACGACGTGCGCCGCATCACCAGGATGGATGTGACGCCGATGATTGCGTCGGAAAAATCCATCCTGGAGAAAATCCACAACGTCGAAGCCGGGAAAGCCGGCACGATGGAAGACATCATCCAGGACGCGGCCAAGAAGAAGGAAGCCGAAGATGAGTCGGACGGCATTGAGACCGTCAAGGAGACCGTCGAGGAAGTAAATCTCGACCAACTCACCGCCTCGGTGGAGGAGGCGCCGGTGATCAAGCTGGCCAATCTCATTCTGGTGCAGGCGATCAAGGACCGCGCGAGCGATATTCACGTCGAGCCTTTCGATAAAATGGTCCGGCTGCGCTACCGCATTGACGGCGCGCTGGTGGATCGCACACCTCCGCCCAAGAACCTGCAGGTTGCTTTGGTTTCGCGCCTGAAAATCATGAGCAGCCTCGACATCGCCGAACGCCGGCTCCCGCAGGACGGCCGCATGCGCGTGAAGGTTGCAGGCAAGGATTACGACCTGCGCGTTTCGTTTTTGCCCACGGTTCACGGCGAGAAGGCCGTGTTGCGTGTGCTCGACAAAGGCAATCTCTCCGCCTCGATGGAAAAGATCGGGATGGATCAGGACACGTACCGCCGCTTCCGCGCGGGCGTCGATGCGCCGCACGGATTGTTGCTCGTGACCGGGCCGACCGGTTCAGGCAAGACCACGACCTTGTATTCGGCCCTGAATGAACTCAATAACCCGGAGTACAACATTGTTACGGTCGAAGATCCTGTTGAATCTCAGCTCCCCGGCATCAACCAGGTGCCCGTCAAAAAGGAAATCGGGCTGAGCTTCGGCAATGCGTTGCGCTCGATTCTCCGCCAGGACCCGGACATCGTGATGATCGGTGAAATTCGCGATACGGAAACGGCGGAAATTGCCGTCGAAGCTGCGCTCACTGGCCATCAGGTCTTGAGCACCATGCACTGTAACGACGCTCCCGGCGCGATCGCTCGTCTGGACGATATGGGCATCGCTCCGTTCCTCATTTCCTCCTCGGTGATTCTGGCCTGCGCGCAGCGGCTCATGCGCAAGATCTGTCCGGTCTGCAAAGATCCGGTCTCCTATCCCGCGGGAATGTTTCGGGATTTGAATATCCCGCCGAGCTATTTCGAAGGCGTCAGCCTGTTCCGCGGCCGAGGCTGCGATCGCTGCAATAATAGCGGCTACTCTGGACGCACCGCGATCATCGAAGCCATGACCATCACCGATGAAATCCGCAAAGTGGTCATCGCTCGCGGCAGCGCGATGGAGATTGGCAAGATTGCTGTCGGCCAGGGAATGAAGACTCTCCGTTTGGTCGCCCTCGACAAAGTTCGCGAAGGCGTTACGACCCTCGAACAAACGCTGGTCATCACTTCAGGCGCATAGGGCTGAATTTCACCTTCAGCTTTGATTGCGGCTCCGCCACAATCCTCCGGTGCTGCAACTCGAAGAAGCTCGTGCGCGCATTTTCACGGCGATCACCGCCGCGCTCTCGCCAGAGAACGTTCCGCTGATTGACACCGCCAGTCGCATCTTGTCCCAGGACCTCGTCGCGCCGATTGATTTGCCTCTCTTCGACAACTCAGCCATGGACGGTTACGCGGTGCGATGTGAAGACGTAAAAAGCGCTTCTGACAAACAACCCGTCTCGTTGAAGATCAGTGCTCACGTGCCCGCCGGCAGTCAAGCGCTCACGGCGATCAAGCCGGGCGAGTGCGCGCGAGTTTTCACCGGATCGCCTTTGCCGGCCGGAACGGATGCCGTTGTCATGCAGGAGGATATGCGCGTCGAAGGCAGCGTTGTCACGTTGCATGAAGCGCCGAAGCCGTGGGAAAACGTACGCTTTCGTGGCGAAGACGTTAAAGCCGGAACGGTTGTTCTCCGCAAAGGCGAGCGAATTAGCGTGGGCGCAATCGGCCTCGCTGGTGCGCTTGGCATCGCGAGCATCTCAGTCCACCGACAGCCAATTGTCGGTGTGCTGGCCACGGGAGACGAACTGCAAGAAGCGGGCGAACCGTTGCGAGCGGGTCACATTTATGAGAGCAACCGGGCGATGCTCGCGACGATCATTCGCAACGCCGGCGGGCAGCCGCGCGTCTTTCCGCTCGTGCCGGATACGTTGGAATCGACGCGCACGGCGTTGCAGAACGCGATGGGCGAATGCGATGTTGTCATTACTTCAGGCGGAGTTTCCGTTGGGGAACTAGACTTCATCAAGGCGGCTTTTGAAAAGTTGAGCGGTACACTCGACTTCTGGCGCGTTGCCATCCGTCCCGGCAAACCGTTTCTATTTGGAATTCTGAACGGTAAGCATTTGTTCGGGTTGCCCGGCAATCCGGTCTCCGCGTTCGTGACCGCGCTGCTGCTTGTCCGGCCGGCGCTCCTGCGATTGCAGGCTGCGACGGATGTCGAGTTGCCGTCGCACCTTGCGATTGCGGCCGAGAGCTTTGTGAACAAAGGTGATCGGCGCCACTTCATGCGAGTGCGGGTGGACAACGATGGTCACGTCCATCTCGCCGGAGTCCAGGCTTCGCACGCTGTGGGATCACTCAGTGCGGCAAACGCTTTGGTCGATGTGCCACCGCACGCGGTGATCGAAGCGGGAAGGCAAGTGCGCGTTTTGCGCTTCGCGTAAAGACTAGAATTTGCGCTTCGGCAATGGTTGCTCGAACGAGGAGGGTTTTTGGAACGGTGAAACCGCTGGTTGTTGAGGGGTCCACGGCTGCCAGGGAGAAGGTCCAAGCGAACGGTTCAAGTCTGCCGGGCCCGGGGAGAACGGCGAGGGCCGCGGAGTATTGGGCGTAGAAGGACTGCTGTTCGGCCGGCTCACGGTGTCCAGCGACTGCGGCATCGTAGGGTTGAGAGGCTGGCGCGTAAGATCGCGCGAGTTGATCGGGTCCGAAGCGCCGGCAAATGGCGATCCCAGTTTGGGGTTGTCGAGGAAATTGCGGAACTCGTCGCGCTTGGTCTGCTGGTCGCGCATTGTTTCGGGACTGGCGCCGGAGTTCAAAAGAGTCTGTAACGTTAGGTCTGATTTGTTGAATCTCGGCGCCAGACTGTCGTTGCGCGTTTCGAACATCGATTTCAGATTCAAGTCGCTCGACAGGTGTGAGCCCACCTGTGGGTCGCCAATGTTCGAAGCGCGCGTCTCCGGTTCGTCACTTGCGGCTTTTTGCGGGAGATTGTTGCGCTGGCCGGCCTGGGAATCAGGCGAGGAACGGAACTGTCCGGGTATGCGCCGGTTGTCATCCTTGCTCAAGGGCCGAAACATCAAGTTGCCGCTTTCGTCCCGCTTTTCCAGATTATCGAGCGAATAATCGCGTACATTGAGAAAATTCTTTTGATTTTCCTCCGCCTGCAATTCCCCCTGTTCGACGACCATCCAGTTCTTCTTTTCAATCTCCTGCAAACGGCGCCGCTTTTCCTCCTTCGGATCGAGGCGCTTTTTCGTCTCCGGAATCAGTATCCCATCGAGCGGCGAGGAACCGGGTCCCAGGTCGCGAAGGCGGAAAACTTCCCGGGGCGCAAGTGCCTTTCCATCGCTAAATGGGGCGCTTTTAGCCTTTTCACCCGGTACAATGATCGCTTCCCCGGCGAAGAGAGGCGAGGCCAGCAAAATGGCGAAAAGCATTGCCGCTTTGCCGCCACATGATTTCAGACGCCAATCCATTTGGAAAAGTCTATATAGCATCGTTTGGCCTACTAAGCAACGACCAATACCGGGCTCCCGGCGTTCAAAGCGCCCGCCAACATCGGGCAAAACGCCGAAACACCAAAGGACGCCAGGCAGGGGTGACAATTCCTGCACTTGGGGACTGGAGAAGCGATTACATGGACCGCTACGCCGCGGCGGGTTTATCGGGTGCAAATGAAGAGCGACCTTGGCGATGCCTTTTGGACTGACCTGGCCGGCGACATCATTGCCAACACCAACACCGCCTCCAGGACAAACACTCTCCTACCACCGGAGATGCACCGGTTCTACAGGGTCATCGCCCCGACCGATTTCTGATTGTATGCGCGCGCAGCTTTGGTTGCCTTGAAGGAGTTCAAACTGTGGTGAATCGGTATTTCTGCTGGACAGAGGACTCACAAGAAATGGCGCGAAAACGCAAGGACGAAGACGATCAAGATTACGATCGCGATTTTTTGAAGCGATTGATGATTTGGAACATCGGGCGCACTTGTTTCGCTCGGGACGATATGGCAAGGTAACGGGAGCATGAGCGCAAACGAGATCATTGCTGAGTTGCCAAAGCTGCCACGACAGGACCTGGAGAAGGTCGACGCACGCTTGCACCAATTGCTCGATGCCACGCAACGGGACGCGGTAGTGCCCCAACCTGATCCGGTGTCGGATCAAACGCATGTTGGACTGGAGGATTTTCCACAGTTCCCTGATTTACACCTGACGCAGAACTACATTGGTCGTGACGTGATCTATGACGCGCGCGGCCGATGATTCGGTTTTCGTAGATACAAACATCCTCGTTTATGCGGCCAGTCCTACCTCGCCGTTTCACGGCGCAGCGCTCGTTCGCGAGCGATGAGACCGGATAGGAGTAGAGGGATGCAAGGCCGAGCAGAAGAGGATTTCAAACTTAAACGTTTGAGATTTGAAACCAACCAAAGCGCGGAGCCGTAAGCAGTCACCGGGATGGGAGCGCGAACG
>Ga0193697_1000417_pt1 | contig 15321 bp, 11 predicted proteins | sample L3m2metaG_FD_145073 | JGI IMG/M metagenome (GOLD analysis project Ga0193697, IMG submission 145073) | Soil microbial communities from a riparian zone of the East river system, Colorado, United States - L3m2 | ecosystem: Environmental > Terrestrial > Soil > Riparian zone | place: USA: East River... | reverse complement strand
AGTGGCCGAACCGATGGAATGAGCGCTCATAAGGGGCTATCATAACCACACCTCGCGCATGCCCGCAAACCGTAAGGATCCGCTAAGCGCGTATCGGGCCAAGCGTTCGCTCGACAGCACGCCCGAGCCGGGCGCGCGGCCCCCCGCTCCCGCGCCCAAAGCCGGGGGCCTGTTCATCGTGCACATGCACGCCGCGACCCGCCTGCACTGGGACCTGCGTCTCGAGATGGAAGGGGTGCTGCGCTCATGGGCCGTCCCCAAGGGGCCCTCGGCCACCCGCGCCGACAAGCGGCTCGCGGTCAACGTCGAAGACCATCCGATGGAGTACGGCGACTTCGAGGGGATCATCCCAGAAGGGAATTACGGCGCGGGTGAGGTCATCGTGTGGGACCGCGGGGTGTGGGTGCCCCTCGAGGATCCGTTCGAGGGATTCAAGAAGGGGAAGCTTCTCTTTGAGTTGAAGGGCTACAAGTTGCGCGGCAAGTGGACGCTCGTGAAGCTGAAGAAAGGAGTCAAGGAATGGCTCCTGATCAAGGAGAAGGACGGATACGCCGATCCCGAGAAGCCCTATTCCGATGAATCGGTCCTCTCAGGGATGACGGTCGAGGAGCTGCGCGCCGCGAAGGATCGCGCGGCTCCGCTCAAGAAGGAGCTCGAGAAACTCGGCGCCAAGAAGCGCGACGTGCGCGTCGCCGAGACCGAGCTAATGCTCGCCGAGACACGCGAGGACCCGTTCTCGAAGGCCGGTTGGTTGTTCGAGCTGAAGCTCGACGGCTACCGGCTGCGCGCCGCCCGGGAGAACGGCGCCGCGAAACTCGTCTCCCGCAAGGGTCACGACATGACGGCGGCGTTCCCGGAGATCGCGCGCGCCGTGGCCGCGCTGCCGTATGAAGGCTTGATCCTCGACGGCGAGATCGTCGTCCTCGACGACGCGGGACATCCGAGCTTCAATCGCCTGCAGAACCGCGCCAGGCTCTCCGGCATTCCCCTCATCAAACGAGCGGCGGTCGAAACGCCGGCCACATTCTACGTCTTCGATCTGCTCGCCTTCGAGGGCTACGATGTGCGGCCGCTGCCGCTCGAGAAACGCAAAGCGGTCCTCGCCAAGCTGCTGCCGCGTGCCGGGGCGCTGCGCTACTCCGAGCACTTCGAGACGACAGGCGAAGAGCTGTACGAGCACGTCGTCCAGCTCGGCCTCGAGGGGATCATGGCGAAGAAGGCGGACTCGGCGTACCGCGGCGGCCGGTCGGCCAACTGGCTCAAGATCCGCGCTGACCGCACCGACGACTTCGTGGTCGTGGGATACTCGCGGCCCAAAGGTTCGCGCGGCGGATTCGGCGCCTTGCTCGTCGGTGGCTACATCGATGGGACGCTCACATTCACCGGGCGCGTCGGGTCGGGCTTCGACGCGAAGCAGCTCAACGAGGTGGGCGCGACGCTCGAGGCCTCGGTGCGGCCCACCACGTCCTGCGAGGCAGGGCCCATCCCGCAGGGTGATGACGTCGTGTGGGTCGAGCCACGACTCGTCATCGAGGTACGGTTCAAAGAGATCACGCCGGACGGACTGCTTCGCCAACCGGTCTTCATGCGGTTTCGGGATGATAAGGAGCCGAAGGACTGCGTCATTCGGGATGCGAGAGGCGGGATGCGGGATGCGGAGTTGCCCGAGCCACCCACGCCTCCCGCATCTTCCATCCCGCATCCCGAGGTGGTCTTTTCGAACCTGAACAAGGTGTTCTGGCCGGATGACGGCTACACAAAAGGCGACCTCATCGGCTACTACCGCGCGATTTCGCCGTGGCTCCTGCCGTTCCTCGCAGATCGCCCAGTCGTCCTGACCAGATTCCCCGACGGCATCTCCGGCAAATCCTTCTTCCAGAAGGATGCGCCCGGGTTCATTCCGGAATGGTTGCGCACGGAGCGGATGTGGAGCGCGGACACAGAGCGTGAGATCGACTACTTCGTGTGCGATAACCTCGAGTCGCTGCTGTATCTCGCGAACATGGGAACGATCCCGTTGCACGTGTGGGGGAGCCGGGTGGCGACGCTCGAACAACCCGACTGGTGCATCCTGGACCTCGATCCCAAGGACGCACCGTTCGCGCACGTCGTGAAAGTGGCGCGCGCGGTGAAGGATCTCTGCGACGAGATCGAGTTGCCGGCGTTCATCAAGACGAGCGGTTCGACCGGCCTGCACGTGATGCTGCCGATGGCGCGGCTCGTCACGTTCGAGCAGGCGCGGCAGCTTGGCGGGCTGCTGGCTCGCGTGATCGCGAACGGGCTCCCCGACATCGCCACGGTGACCCGTCAGGTGGGGAAACGCGGCGGACGCGTCTACCTCGACTACGTGCAGAACGGCCACGGGCGCCTGCTCGTGGCGCCCTACAGTGTGCGCCCCCTCCCCGGCGGCCCCGTCTCGATGCCGCTCGAGTGGCGTGAGGTCACCCCCAAGCTCGATATCCGGAAGTTCACGATCAAGAACGCCCCCGCCCGCATGGAAAAGCTCGGGGGTGATCCGCTGCTGCCCGTGCTCGACGTGCAGCCCGATCTCGTCGCCGCCCTCGAACGGCTGGCCGAACGCGCGGGCGGGTCGTAGAATCTCAGCCCGCACCCAACCCTAGGGTTCTATGAAGCACCTGAATCGATTGCTTTGGGCCGCTCTCGTCCTCGCGTCTCCGCTCGCCGCGCAGCGGCGCCAGGCTGCCGCGCCCCGCGATACCACGCGACGCGACACGACGCGCACGCCGACCGATTCGCTTTCGAAGTACCTCGAAAACTTCAATTACCGCGCGCTCGGCCCCGCCGCGTACTCGGGGCGCGTCACCGCGATCGCGGTGCCCCGCAGCGCCGAACCGCGGCCCAAGACCTTCTACATCGGCGCGGCGGGCGGAGGTGTGTGGAAGACGACGAACGGCGGCGTGACCTGGCAGTCGGTTTCGAGCGGGCTCGGCAGCGAGACGGTCGGCGACCTCGCCGTCGCGCCCTCCGATTCGAACATCGTGTGGGTGGGGACCGGCGAAAAGAACAGTCTGCGGTCGCAGTTCTGGGGCGACGGGGTCTACAAGTCGACCGACGGTGCCCGCACCTGGACGCGCATGGGCCTCACGGAGAGCAGATCAATCGGGCGTATCGTGATTCACCCGACAGGACCCGACACGGTGTACGTCGCGGCCCTCGGCCACCTCTGGGGCGCGCACAACGAGCGCGGCATCTACAAGACGACCGACGGCGGCAAGACGTGGAACCGCATCCTGTTCGTGGACGACACGACCGGGTTCGTGAGTCTCGAGATGGACCCGAGTGATCCGAATACGCTGTACGCCGCCGCCTGGCACCGGCTGCGCTGGGGCGGGAGCCACATGGAAGGCGTCGGCGCGGGGAGCGGCATCTACAAGACGACCGATGGGGGACGCACCTGGACGCGGCTCACCGATCCCGCCAAGAAGAACGGCTTGCCATCGGACCACCTCGGCCGCATCGGCATGGCCATTTCACCCCAGAACCCGAAGCTCGTGTTCGCCATGGTCCAGGTCGACCGGGGCATCACCGACCCGGCGCAGGGGCGCTTCGGGGGAGTGTTCCGCTCGAGCGACGCGGGTGCGACCTGGACTCAGGTCAACGATCTGCAGGCGATCCCGCACTACTACTACAACGAGATCTGGGTCGACGCGAACGACAGCCAGCACGTGTTCGTCAACGCCGCGCCGTTGATGGAGAGCAAGGACGGCGGACGGACCTTCGCGCCCGAGTCGCTGTCGCGCGTGCACGGCGACCATCACGCGCTCTGGTTCGATCCGCGCGATGCCGGGCACCGCATCCTCGGCAACGACGGCGGCGCCTACGTCACGTTCGACGCCGGCCGGGCGTGGTGGCACATGCCGATCCCGATCGGCCAGTTCTACACGGTGATCGTCGACAGCTCGCTCACGCCCTACCAGATCTGCGGCGGGTTGCAGGACAACGGCGTGTGGTGCGGGCCGAGCGCGACGCGCGACGCCCTCGGTGTCACCGACGCCGACTGGTATCCGGTGAACGGCGGCGACGGGATGTGGGTGCAGATCCCGCCGAACGATCCGTGGACGGTCTACTCGGGCTCGCAGTTCGGCGTCGTGTCGGCGCTCGACCTGCGCACATGGCAGCGAGACGACATTCAGCCCGCCGCGCTCGACGCCGGTGCCGAGAGCGGATACGACTACGAGTGGGACTGGACAGCGCCGATTCTCATTTCCGCGTTCGACTCGACGACGGTCTACCTGGGGTCCAACCGCCTCTTCCGCATGCGGCAACACGGAAAAGACTACCAAACGCTGGGTCCCGACATGACGCGCACGCCGCGTCAGAATCCCGCGCCCGAGGCGGGTCACACCAGTTACCACGCGATCTTTTCCATCGCCGAGAGCCCGAAGACGCCGGCGGTGTTGTGGACGGGCACCGACGACGGGTTCATCTGGGTGTCGCAGGACACAGGACGCACGTGGACCAACGTGACGGCCAACTTTCCTCGTGGCGCCGCCACGACGTGCTGGGTCTCGACGATCGCCGCGTCGTATCACGCGGCGGGCACGGCGTGGGTCACCTACGACTGTCATTACCGCGACGACTACCGCCCCCACGTGTGGCGTACCACCGATTACGGCCGCACGTGGACCGAGCTGGTCACTGGGCTCCCCGCGGATAAGAGCGCCGCCACGGTGTTCGAAAGCCCGCGCAATCCGCGCGTGCTGTGGGTCGGGACCGCGGACGGCGTGTACGTGACGGTGGACGGCGGTCAGCGCTGGCGCCGCTTCGGGAAGAACTTCCCGCACGTGATGGTCGAACGGATGGCGATGTCGTTCCGCCAGCGCGAGCTGGTCGTCTCGACACATGGCCGCGGCCTGTATGTGGTCGGGGTTGGCCCGGTGGAGGAGTACAGCGACTCGGTGTTGACTGACTCGATCCGCCTCTTCGAAGTCGCGCCGGCGTACCAGTATCGCGAGCGCCGCACGCACCCGGGGTTTGGCAGCGGCCGCTATGTGGCGCCGAATCCGCCGCGCGGGGCAGTGATCGCGTACTATCTGAAAGACATGCAACCCGACGGCGTGCGACTCGTGATCACGAACGCCGCCGGCGACACGATGCGCACGTTGACGGGCTCCGGGTTCCCGGGTCTGCAGCGGGTGACGTGGGATCTGAACAGGGAGCGGCCGCGCGCTCGCGGACTCGGCGACCCGACGTCGACCGAAGAGCTGCGCATGGCTTTGCCGGGCGAGTACACCGTACGGCTCACGCTCGGCAAGCGGCGGCTGCAGCAGAAGTTCACCGTGACGGAGCTGGGTCCCGATCGGCTGGGGAGAATCCGATAGGGGTGAATCACGTCCTCGTCGCGCCACCCAAGGCTAAGGCACTCCTCGTGCTCGCGCACGGTGCCGGGGCGGGGATGCGACATCCGTTTCTCGAGCGGATCGCGCAGGTACTCGGGGAACGGAGCGTGGCGACGTACCGCTACGAGTTCCTCTATATGGAGAAGCGCTCCGGCCGCCCCGACCCGCCCGCCGTCGCGCAGGCGCGGGTGCGCGAGGCCGTGATCGACGCGGCCCTGGTCGCACCGGGACTGCCCGTCTTCGCCGGCGGCAAGTCGTTCGGCGGGCGGATGACGTCACAGGCGCAGGCGCACGAGCCGCTGCCTGGCGTACACGGCCTCGCGTTCCTGGGCTTCCCCCTCCATCCGCCGGGTCGACCGGGCACCAGCCGCGCTGAGCACCTGTCAGCGGTACACGTTCCGATGTTATTCCTTCAGGGGACGCGCGATGAGTTCGCCGGGCTCGATCTCCTGCATCCCATCGTCAAGACACTCGGCACGTCCGTGACATTGCACATCGTCGAAGGCGGCGACCATTCGTTCAAGGTGCTGAAGCGCACGGGACGCGATGAGACCGACGTCATGAACGAGCTGGCGGACACCATTACAGCCTGGACGGTCGAGCATGCCTAACTACTGGCTGGTGAAAACGGAGCCGAGCACCTACAGCTTCGACGACCTGAAGCGCGAGGGCGTCGCGACGTGGGACGGCGTGAAGAATCCCGTCGCGATGAAGCACCTTCGCGCGATGCAGCCGGGGGACGAGGTGTTCATCTACCACACGGGCAAGGAGAAATCCGTCATCGGGACCGCGACCGTCGTCGCGGCCGGCGATCCGCCGAAGCTCAAAGCCAAGGGCATGCTCGGCCGTCCCGTCACGCTGGCGGAGATCAAGGCCGACCAGATGTTCGCTGACTTGGCCCTCGTGCGGATCGGCCGGCTTTCGGTGCAGCCCGTGGCTGCGCCGCAGTTTCGCAAAATCCTGACGCTGGGCGGCGAAACTCGCCGCTGACGCCGTCAGTAGGATAAGCGACCCCTACAAAAGGCATTCCGATGCGCATTCCGATCGTCCTCGCGGCGGCGCTGCTCTTTCCCCCCCCGCTGCCGGCGCAGACCGCTGCCGACTCCGCCGCCATCAGGGCGACGGCGCTCGATTACATCCAGGGTTATTACGAGGGGAACGGCGAGCGGATGGAGCGGGCCCTGCATCCCGAGCTCGCGAAACGGATCGTCCGCACCAACCCGCAGGGACGCAGCCAGCTAGGCCAGATGAGCGCGATGACGCTGGTGCAGGGCACGCGCTCCGGCGGAGGCAAGGACATCCCTGTTGCGCAGCAGCAACACGACGTCACGATTCTCGACATCTACCAGAACGCGGCCAGCGCCAAGATCATCGCGTCGAACTGGGTCGATTACCTGCATCTGGCGAAATGGAACGGGCGCTGGGTGATCGTCAACGTCTTGTGGGAGTTGAAGCCCACGCCGTAGGGGATATAATAGCGGCTCCTCCGATCGGAGTCCGCCGTTCATGTCCCGGTTTTTCGCGTTCGCGGGTTGCGCTCTGCTCCTCGCCATTCCCGCGGCCGCGCAGCGACGCGGTCGCGCCGCTCCTGCCGCGGCCACCGCGCCCGCGGCCGCGTTCGACACCTCGCTCTTCAACGCGCTCGAGTGGCGTTCGATCGGCCCCTTCCGCGGCGGGCGCGTCACCGCTGTCGCGGGTCACGCCGACCAGATCGCCACGTTCTACTTCGGCGCGACGGGAGGCGGCGTTTGGAAAACCACCGACGGTGGTCTCACCTGGCAGCCGATCAGCGACAAAAACTTCAAGTCCGCGTCGATCGGCGCGATCGAAGTGGCGCCGTCGGACCCCAACGTCATCTACGTCGGGACCGGTGAGTCGCCGATCCGCGGCAACGTCTCCCCGGGCGACGGGATGTACCGCTCGACCGATGCCGGCAAAACGTGGGTCGCGTCAGGCCTGCGCGACGCCGGCCAGATCGGCGCGATCCGCGTCCACCCGACGAACTCCGATCTGGTCTACGTCGCCGTGCTGGGCCACGCCTTCGGTCCCAACGCGGAGCGCGGCGTATTCCGCTCCAAGGATGGCGGGCGCACCTGGGACAAGATCCTCTTCCGGTCCGACTCGGCGGGCGCCATCGACTTGGCGATGGATCCGACGAACCCGCGCATTCTGTACGCGGCCTTTTGGCAGGCGCGGCGCGGTCCCTGGTACATGTCGAGCGGAGGCCCCGGCAGCGGGCTCTTCAAGTCCACGGACGGCGGCGACACCTGGAAGGAAATCACGCGCAACGACGGCCTGCCCAAAGGCGTCGTAGGAAAAATCGGCGTGACCGTTTCGGCGGCGAACCACGATCGCGTCTGGGCGATCGTCGAATCCGAGGATGGCGGCGTCTTCCGCTCCGACGACGGCGGCGCCACCTGGCGCCGCACGAACGAAGACCGGAATCTGCGGCAGCGCGCCTGGTACTACACGCACATCCACGCCGACCCCAAGGACCCCGAGACCGTCTACGTGCTGAACACGGGTTTCTACCGTTCGGTGGATGGTGGACGGACGTTCACGCCCATTCGGGTGCCGCACGGCGACAACCACGGCCTGTGGATCGCCCCGAACGACGCGCAGCGCATGATCGAGAGCAACGACGGCGGGGCCAACGTCACCTACAACGGCGGCGTCAGCTGGACCGGCGAGGACAACCAACCCACGGCGCAGTTCTACCACGTCACGACGACCACACACTTCCCCTATCGCGTGTGCGGGTCACAGCAGGACAACAGCACGGTGTGCATCGCGTCGCGTACCGACGGCGGCGTCATCACGGAAAAAGACTGGTACGAAGTCGGCGGCGGCGAGAGCGGCTGGATTGTGACACGCCCTGACGACCCGGACATCATCTACGCCGGGAGCTACAGCTATCTGTCGCGCCTCGATCACCACAACAATCAGGAGCGCGACGTCACGCCCTGGCCCGAGAACCCGATGGGGTGGGGCGCCGCGGACCTGAAGTATCGCCTGCAGTGGACATTCCCGATCGCGCTGTCGCCCTTCAACCCGCGCGTGCTCTATGCCGGCGCGCAGGTCGTGTTCCGCTCGACGAACGAAGGGCAGAGCTGGGACGTGATCAGCCCTGACCTGACGCGCAACGACAAGTCGAAGCAAGGACCGTCGGGCGGACCGATCACCAAGGACAACACCAGCGTCGAGTATTACAACACGGTGTTCGTGATCGCGCCGAGTTCGCGCGACAGCGGTCTGATTTGGGCCGGCACCGACGACGGCCAGGTGCAGATCACGCGCGACGCCGGCAAGACGTGGACGAACGTGACGCCGCCCGCGCGCGACCTCCCCGAGTGGTCGCTGATCAGCTCGGTGGAGCCGTCACCGCACGACGCCGGCACGGCGTACGTCGCCGCAGCGCGCTACAAGTTGGACGACTTCCGTCCCTACATCTTCAAGACGACCGATTACGGGCGGACGTGGCGCAAGTTGGTCGCAGGGATTCCGGACAACCATTTCATCCGGGTCGTGCGTGAGGATCCGGCGCGGCGCGGGCTGCTGTACGCGGGCGGCGAGTTCGGTCTGTACGTCTCGTTCGACGACGGGGCGGGGTGGCAGTCGCTGCAGCGCAACCTGCCGATCGTGCCGATTCACGATCTGGCCGTGAAGGACAACGATCTCGTCGCGGCGACGCACGGCCGGTCGTTCTGGATCCTCGACGATCTGACGCCGCTGCACCAGCTCGCCGATTCCGTGGCGCGCGCGCCGCGGTTCCTGTTCAGGCCCCGCGACCCGTACCGGATGGGTGGGGGCGGGGGCTTCGGGGGGGGTGGCGCGCCGGCCGGCGTCGGTGCCAATCCGCCGGGGGGAGCCGTCGTCTTCTTCTATCTGAAGGACAAGCCCGATTCCACCGCTGACGTGCGGCTCGAATTCCTCGACTCGCGCGACTCGGTCGTTCGGCGCTTCTCTACCAAGCCGAAGGACCCCGGTGATTCGCTCAAGGTGCGGGCGGGGATGAACCGCTTCGTGTGGAACCTGCGCTATCCCGAGGCGAGCCGGTTCCCGGGAATGATCTTCTGGGCGGGAGGGACTCAAGGGCCCGTCGCGGTGCCCGGCACGTACGAGGTCCGGCTGACGGCGGGTGATTGGTCACAGACGCGGAGCTTTGCGCTCAAGCAGGACCCGCGCGTGACGACGACGGCCGAAGACTACCAGCGCCAGTTCGATCTGCTGGTGCGCATCCGCGACCGGGTCACCGCCGCGAACGACGCGGTGAAACGCATCCGCGATGTGAAAGAGGCGCTCGACGGCGCCGCCACTCGGGCCCGCGCCATGACCGGCGAGACGGGGCGACGCATCGCGCTGCAGGCCGACTCGATCAAGGGCCGGCTTTCGGTAATCGAAGCGGAGATCTACCAGGTCAAGAACCGCAGCAGCCAGGATCCGCTCAACTACCCGATCCGGCTGAACAACAAGATCGCCGCACTCGCCGGCGTGGTGGCGAGCGCCGATGCGGCGCCCACCGACCAGTCCGTGCAGGTGTTCGAGCAGTTGTCGGCCGCGCTGCAGGTGCAGCTCGACCGGCTGAAGGCCGTGCTGGACGCCGATATCCCCGCCTTCAACAAACTGGTGAAGGACAGCGACGTCCCGGCGGTGATTCTCCGCTAGTCCTTCGCGGCTTTCTTTCCAGCCGCGATCCCGGCGCGGAGCGCGGCCGCGCTGGCAGCTTTGAGCACGCGCCCTGCCTTCTGGAGGGCGCGCTTCATGCGCTGCTTCGCGCCCGACGACTCGAGGCGCTGGTTCGCGGCGCGCAATAGCCGGTCGGCAGCCTGTTTCGCTTGCTTTGCGGCGCGGCGCGCCGCGGCTTTCCACTTGGCGTTCTTGGCCATAACTAGTGCCCTCCCTCGGTTTTCCAGAAGTCGATGCCTCCGGCCATCTGCCCCACATCGGCGGAGGCTACCGCCGCGCGGGCCCGCAGATCGATCACTTCGACTGTTCCCGGCTGCGATCCGATGCCCTCGACCGAAACGAACGCGTACCGATCGTCGGGAGATACGACGACGCCATGGACGATGCGTCGTTTGGTGGCGATACGCGCCACCTCCTTCCCCGTCGCCAGCTCGAAGATCGACACCGACTGCCCCCGCTTGTTCGTCGCCAGGAGCAGCTGTCCGTCATGTGTGACGGCCAGGTTGTACACGCCATCTGCCGCCGGGAGCCGGCGCACGAGCACCCACTTCGCCACATCGATCTCGAGAATCTCGTTCGACTTGTTACATGCGATGTAGACCCGCGAGCCATCGGCGGATGGTTGGGCCCAGGTGGGTGAACAAGACGGGGCGTGGGGCGTGGGGAGTGGGGAGTGGTGCGCTTCGGGCAAGGTCGCGACTTGCTCCGCGCCCTTCGCCACGCTGAACGCGCGCGCGACGCCGAACGTGCGCGTGTCGATCTCCACCAGCATGTCGTCCATCATGCAGGCAGAGTACTGCTTGGTGCCCTGAGGATTGAGCCGCGATCCGTGCGGCATCGTGCACGTCGGCACGCGCGCGATCTCGACCATGTCGTCGGTGCCGATGATCGAGACCGACGACGGCACCATTTCGCCGTGCACGTTGAAGTTCACGACATAGGCGAAGGCACCGTCAGGCGTGAGCTGGAGGGTGGCCGGGAACATCCCCAGTTCGACACGGCCGACGACCGCATTGGTCGCCGCGTCGATCTTCCACAGAAACCCGAACGGCTGGCCGTGGGCTGTGGTGATGTAGAGAAACCGGCGATCGGGCGAGACGGACAGGCCGTGCGGCCCGTCGGGGTCGGTGGGCAGGAGGCCGATCGTGAATTCGCGATCGACCTTCGCGCCCGTCGCCGCGTTGAAGCGAATCAGGGCGATGCGGTCGGTGGCCTCCGAAGCGACCCACACGAGATAGTCGGGGGAGACCGCCGGCGCTTGCGCCGTGGCCCGACCCATCACCAGCACTGTCGCCAGACAGAACGTCAGGATCTCGCGCACCTGCTCCCCTCGTTCGAAACGGTGGTGTACATTCTCCGTTCCTAAGCTAACCCTCGAACCGGGACTCGCCGATGATCGTCACTGCCCTGCTCGCCGTCGCCCTGCAGCAGCCCGCCGCTCCGCCGGCCCCTGCGCTGCCGCCTTCTCCCGTCGTCGACGTGGTGCTCACGCCGGCGCGAGGTGTTCTGACCCCGGGGGACACGCTGCGGTTCCGCGCGGAGGCGCGTGATTCGGCGGGCCAACCGGTTGCCAACGTGCGGGTCCTGTTCCGCGCCGCCGGAGGACGCTTCGAGGGCAGTGTGGACAGCACGGGACTCGTCACCGCTGGTTCGACCGGAACGATTCCAGTCGCGGTCGTCGCGCTCGTCACCGGGACCAAGCCGTTCATCAAGCGGACGGAAGTTCGGATCGTTGCGGGACCGGCGGCCAAGATCGCCGTGACGCCGCGAGTGACGAGGCTCGTGGCGGGGCAGCGGATGCGGCTGAGCGCCAGCGTCACCAGCGACGATGGTGACGCGCGGCAGGACACGGTCACTTGGCGCAGCTCGAACCGCGCGATCGTTCGGGTCGATGCGAACGGCATCGTCACCGCGGCAGGGCCGGGGCGCGCCAGCGTCACCGCGGCCGTCGGCAGCGTCACGGAGCGTGTGCCCGTCGAGGTCGTGGCGAACACGATCACGCGCGTGGAGATCCTCCCCGCCAGCGCCAAGGTTCGCCAGGGCGATGTCGTCCAATTCACGGCGCGCGCCCTCGGCGCCGCGGGCCGCGAGGTCACGGGCCTGACGCCGTCGTGGAGCTTCTCGCCGGGCGAGGGGATGATCACGGATGACGGCTCCTTCGTCGGCTACGAAACCGGCGACTACGTCGTCACCGCCAGCTTCGGCACGCGCTCGGCGGAGGCGCCGGTGACCCTGGCACCCCGCAACGCGCGTCGCCCCGTGGAAATCGTGGGGCGCGTGCCGCGCTCCTTGTTCACGACCGAAGAGGTGTGGATCCACCCCAATGGCCGCATCGCGTACCTGGGCAGCGGCGGGGGGGGCGACCGCATGTACGCGATCGACATCAGCGACCCGGCGAAGCCGGTCGTGACGGACTCGATCGTCGCGAACACGCGGCGCGTCAACGACATCATGACCACGCCCGACGGCAAGTTCCTCGTCTTCACGCGCGAGGGCGCCTCCGACCGCAAGAACGGCCTCGTCATCGCGCAGCTCGAGGATCCGGCGCACCCCAAGCCGATCGCCGAGTTCACCGATGGCGTCACCGGCGGCGTGCACTCCGCGTTTGTGTATCGGCAGGAGAAGTACGGCACGCATGTGTACCTGACGAACGACGGCACCGGTGCGCTCCACATCCTCGACATCAGCGACCCGTATCATCCTAAGGAAGTCGCGCAGTGGCGCACGCCGCGCGCCGACGCCGGCCGCACGCTGCATGACGTGGACGTGCAGGACGGTCTCGCCTATCTGTCGTATTGGAACGACGGCCTCGTGATCCTCGACGTGGGCAACGGCATGGCGGGGGGGAGTCCCTCCAACCCGCAGCTCGTCACGCAATACAAGTACGACCTGAACGAGCTGTATCGCGACGTGGAGCTGCGCCAGGGGCCCGGATTCATTCGCGGTACGCACACTGCTTGGCGCCACAAGAACTATGTGTTCATCGCGGACGAGGTCTTCCCGGCGGGCGCGGTCGAAGGCGCGAAAGACGCGGCCGCGTTCCGCGCCTTCGGCCGGCTGCAAGTCCTCGACGTGAGCGACCTGCGGCATCCGCGCCCCGTGGCATGGTACGAGCCCGAGTACGGCGGCGTGCACAATGTCTGGGTGGCCGGCGACACGCTCTACCTCGGCGCGTACAACGGCGGCTTCCACGCCTTCGACATCTCGGGCGAGCTGCTCGGCGACCTGCGAGCGCAGCAGCGCGAGATCGTGCACGTCCACACCGGCGACATGGACGGGAACGTCAAGAACACGCCGATGACGTGGGGCGTGGTGGTGCGCGACGGCCTCGCCTACGTCAACGACATGTTCAACGGCCTGTGGATCGTGCGGATCAAGCCGCCGCTCGGGACGAAGCCCGTTCCCTAGCGCGCACCACGAGCCACACCGCGCCGGCGATCGCGCCGAGTGGGATGATGATGCCGAGGGCCTGGACGAACACGGCGAGGAACGTCACGAAGTTGCGCCAGGCTCCGCGGAACGCCTCGCCCATGACGCTTCTCCCGGCGCTCCCCACGACCGGCAGCGGCTCGTGGACCGTCACCGTCAGCGTGCTCATCGCGGTATGAGCCTTGAGATAGCGCAGCCGGCCCTCGTAGCGCTCGATCTCCTCGCGAACTCGCGCTAACGACTGCTCGACGTCGAGCACGTCCTTCAGTTTGCCGGTGCGGGTGGCGAGGAGATCGATCAGCCGCCGCTCGAGCCGGTGCGCGTTGTCCATCCGGGCAGTGACGTCCACGTACTCCTCGCCTACATCTTCGGTCTCTACGTTTGCCGACTCGAGCTTGCCGATCGGCGTGAGACCCGAGAGGGCCTCGTCGAACCTCGTGGCAGGGACCTTCAACTCGATCGTCGCACTGCGCAGCTGGCCCTCTCCCGTTTGCACGTCGGTGTTCGCGACGAAGCCACCCACGCGAACCGCCACCTCGCGCACGGCGGCGACCGCAGGTTCGAGCGACTCCACCTTGACCGATGCTGTGGCGGTGCGGATCACCATGTTGGCCTCGGTCGGCATCGGCAGGGCGTCGGCTACGCCGGTCACGACGACCTCGCTGAGCATTGCCCGAGCCGGGCGGCCGGCGGCGTCGTACCCAATCCTGCGCGGCACCGAGCCGGCACTCGCGGAGCTGCGGAACAGGTAGTCGCTATTGGTGGCCGCCGAATCGGCGGCCATTCGAGTTGCGGGATCGCCGCAGGCGAGCAGTGCGAGCGATACGAAGGAGAGCAGCGAACGTCGTTTCACGGGGCAGCTCCTGTGAGGGGACTGCCCCAGAGAGACGACGGTCAGGCCGACACTTGCACTACATCATGACGCCCAGGGCGGCGGCGGCCTTCTTCATGTCCTTCGCCTTCACCCAGAGAATCGCGCCGTAGCGGCCCATCCCTGAGCATGTGGCGTCCACGGCTGTGACGTTCACCTTGGCGGCGCCGAGCTTGGCCAGGACGTCCGACAGCGCTCCCACGCGGTCGTCTCCGTCGATCAGGAACACCTTCTTCGGGCCCTTGAGCTTGATCTTGGCTGCCTTCGCGGCCGCGACGAAGGCGGCCGCGTCCTCCGGGATGAAATCGGCCTGCGCCTTGCGCTGGCTCGGGAACGCCGAGAACGCCAGCAGGTTCACCCGCGCATCGCGCAGGGCCCTCATGATCCGCGCGCCCTCACCCGGCTTGTCGGGGATCATTGTGTAGTAGTAGTCGACTACGCGCGTTGCATCGGCCATGGTTGCCTCCAGTACCCTCGTTGGCGAAGGCGTAGGTATGGCTGTGGGGAACCGGGGCGTCAAGGACGCCGTAGGTTTGAGCATGGCAACAGGCAGCAACGCCGAGCGCCTCGCCAAGCTGCGGCGCGAAGCCGACCAGGAATTCGCGCAGCGCGCCAAGCAGAAGACGCGCGAGGCCAAGAAGGCCCAGAAACCGCGCAAACCGCTCGACTGGCACGTGCTCGGGGCGGAGCTGCTCCAGGGTTTGCTCCGCCTCGCCGCCGTCGTGGCGCTCCCGTTCGTGGTGCTGGTGCGCGGCGCCGTCTTCTTCTACGAGTACGGCAACGTCCCGGTGTGGCTGGCGCTCGCCGTGTCCGCGCTCCTCACCGTCGGCCTGGTGACCCTCTACGCGTCGTCATTGCTGCGGAAGTTCAAGGGGCGTCCCCGGTTCCTCGTACTCGCCAAGTGGGTGGCGTTGCCCCTCGTCGTTTTCTACTGCGGGTTCTCACTCCTGTATCTCTCGGAGGTCAACGCCAAGG
>Ga0193697_1000415_pt1 | contig 15408 bp, 5 predicted proteins | sample L3m2metaG_FD_145073 | JGI IMG/M metagenome (GOLD analysis project Ga0193697, IMG submission 145073) | Soil microbial communities from a riparian zone of the East river system, Colorado, United States - L3m2 | ecosystem: Environmental > Terrestrial > Soil > Riparian zone | place: USA: East River... | reverse complement strand
AGTACTGATTGCGAGGGTGGCGCTCGCTGGCGCTGGCAAAGAGCTGCTTCACCCGCACGCCGACGAACCAGTGGCGCTGCCAGTAGTTGACGAAATCCTCCGAGCTCGTATTGCCGGCGAAGACTGAGTCCAGGCGTCCGCTCTTGCCGTAGCCGTAGTTGCCGACCAGGTCGAACGAGTCGCTCACCGGCACGGTGATGTTGCCTTCATACGATCGGAGGTCGGAGCTGAAGCCCGACTCGTACGAGCGGCCGGCTTTCACTTCAAAGTTCCAGGTGAACTTCTGGCGGATGGTCTGACCGATCTGTACGACCCCGGCAATGGAGCGATAGTCGCCCGGCGACCAGTAGCGGTTCGTGCGGAAGTCGTACGACAGATACCGTCCGTCCAGCTTGAAGGCCAGGAACGGCGCTTTGATGATGCGGAATGTCGCCAGGCCGTGAGCGGCGGCCCGTTTGTTCTGGTCGGAGACCAGGCCGTATGAGGCGTCAGCCAGCCAGGAGAAGAAGCCGCCGCCATTCCAGTCGTAATGGCCGCGCAGGTCGTTGATGGAGATCGCGTCACGAAGGTTGAGCTGCGAGGAGGGGCCCGCCGTGCCCAGTGACGCCAGCGTGAAGGCGTCGAAGACGAGGTCATAGTGATTGAAATCGATTGAGGTGCGGCTTTGAATGTTCGGCAGGTACTCGGCGCCGATGCCGAAGTACGGCCGCGTGCCGAGACCGCGGTCATAGAAGTTGAGCCCGACGCGGCCCCGCGCGGTGGCGCGGTCGCTGAAGCGATAGGCGCCTCCGGCGCTGACGGTATTCGCATGAACGGTGTCGCCGGCGCGCTGGAACTCAATGCGTCCGAGGGCGAGGTCCGCTTCCTGGCGCTGGGAGACCCACTTGCCCCCCTCCAGATCCACGCGCTTCATGGTGAAGTCGCTGGAGTCTGTGGAATACGTCAGGCGCGCGTCGAGTGACGATGAGGGGCGGGCGTGGCGGGCCAGGTCGAGCTCATCGTGCGCGGGTGTGTTGGAGGGATCGAGGCTGATGGCGCTGTTCTGCTCGGCCACAGCATGCTCATACCAACCGAACCACCGATAGACCTGCCCGAGACTGTAATGGGCGCGCGGGGGGACGTCGGTGTAGAGACTTGCGCGCGGGTTGTCGTGCAGGTCCGTCAACTGGCGGAAGACGTGGATGGATGCAGGATATTCGGACTGGTACGACAGCACCTGCGCGTACTCCAGTCTCAAATCGGCGCGGTCCGGATCGTTCCGCAGGAGCGTTTCATACTGCCGCTCGGACGCGCTCCAGCGCTTGTCCCAGGACAGCACGCGGGCATACTGGATGCGTGTGTCGGTGTCGTCGGGCCGGAGTTGCAGGTAGCGGTTGTAGAGGCTGAGGGACTGGTCGTAGGAGGCGAGGCCATTGTAGGCCTTGGCCAGTGAGAGGAGCTCGTCGGCATTGCTGCTCGAGGAAGAGGCCATGACGATCGAGAACCGCTGGGCGAGTGCAGTGCGGCGCTGATCGAGCTTCGCCAGCTCTTCCCTGCGCCGCTGCTGAATCTGCGTGTCGAGCGCATCGAGGCCGGCTACCTTCGAGCCGGAGTGTTCGCGGATGAACGTCACCTCGCTATGTGCCTCGGCGTACCGGCCGGCGTCGTATAGCAGCCTTGCCCGCGAGGCGTGCAGAGCGAGGTTGTACGGCTCGGCGGCGATCATCCTGCCGAGCTTCTCCAGCCGCAACTCCGGTGACGAGGCGAACTGAAACGAGAGATCGTGCGCCTGCACGGCCTGGGGATGTGATGCGTAGTAGTTGTTGAGAAGAGCAATGGCACCCTCGCGGTCCCCGCTCCAGGCGCGCGCATTTGCCAGAGCGATCACGGCCCCTTCGCTGGGCGATTTTGTGTAAACGTCATTGAGCGTGCTGATGGCCGCATGCGAGTTGCCCATCCACGTCAGCACGCGCCCGTACTCGAGCTGCAGATCGGGTGTCGACTGTTCGGCGAGGAGTGCGGCGTAGGCACGCTCGGCGCGGTCCGTATGGCTCGACCACGCCAGCGCGCGCGCTTCGCGTAACCGGATGTCGCGGGTGCGCAATGTCTGTGGCAGTCCCCTGTAGAGGTCAGCCGCGGCGCCGTAACTTCCGGCGTCGAAGTACGCGTTGGCGAGTGCCAGCCGATTCGGATCAGTAGCTCCCTCTGCACGCATTTTCGCCTCGGCCTGCGCGATGTTGCGGGCGGCGAGGTCGCGCTTGCCTTTCGCCGCCGCATCTCCTGCGGCGCGCGCCATGGCGTCGTTCGGATCGGCGGCCAGAAGCGCATCCGTGAGCTTGGACGCTTCGTAATACCGGCCCGCCTCATTGTAGAGACGTGCCAGATCGAGCTGTTCTGCACGGGTGGCGCGTCCACTCGAGACCGCCGTTTCAAGTGGGTTGATCCGTGCGTAGAGGGTGTCCTGCTGCTGGGCGTGAATGGCGGCTGCGCAGAGCGTGAGCGCGGCCGCGAGGAAGCTTTTGGCGAGCCTCATGGGCGTCCCCTTCCGTTGGATCTTATGAGTTGTCCATTAGTGTGCTGCGTGGATTGCTACCTGTCTCTCGGTGCCACGTACTGCAACTGCTGATCCAGCTCGGGGTTGGGCTGTCGCTTTTGTAGTTGTTGTGCCCGTCATCGGGGCATCGCATCCGGTGTAGTCGGTCTTGAGAATGACCGCGAGGTGATCGCCCACGCGCCGCTCGACACCATCACTGGGGCGATTGACGATGTGATCGCCGACCCACATAGCGCTCGACCCGCCGCCGTCGAGGTTTAAAGCCCAGCGTGCATCGAGACGGCTGCTCATGAATGCAGCCAGCTCCGCCAGAGTGAATCCTGGCGCATTGGCGCGTCCGCCATCGGCGACCACGAGATAGAGTGTCTTTCCGTCTTTTGAGACGCCCGCTGCCGTCCGGGCGTGCGGTGCGCGCGTAAATGCATCGCTCCCCGGCAGGGTGGTAGCGCTGAGCGGGACACAATTGCGGATAAGAAGCGGCCAGCCGGAGACGGCCGTCTCGACCCAGGGCTCGGGCGGATCCATGACCTCGGACTGCGTTCGCACCTCAACGCGATGGGTGCCCGCAGCCAGAACACCTTCGCGGCCCGTATCTCTTGTGCCTGGCCATTGGCCGCACGGGCCGATGACCAGACCGATGGGGTTGAACTTGTCGTCGAAGTAGTCACCGTTGACCGCGACCAGCGCGCTGTTCTTCTTCGCGTAGTCGCTGACTTTCAGCCCCTTCTCTGACTGGCGCGTCGAGATCACCATAATGTGGTCATTGCTTACATCGACGCGCACTACATGCACGTCGATCTTGTCTTCCACGAACTCCTGATAGTCGACGCCGGGGGCGACGGCGGTCCAGTCTCCAGCCAGGGCGGTCGTTGCACAGAAAAAGAGAATCAGGTGGAGGACTTTGGCGGTCATGCGCCGGGCTGGTTCAAGTCCTTTGCCAACAAGTGGCACCGCGAATGCAGTTTCGTTTGCAGCATCACTTCAGCCCATGTCATCTCCGGATCTCTCATCCCGCCCTACGCGGTACACCCGGTTGAACCCGGACGGCAGCGGACGGTTCGTTCGAACCGAAAGCGTGCCTGCTCCCAAGGCAACCCGCGGGCAATCGGCGATCGAATGGACGATGTTCGGCGTCTCGGGCCTGGTCGTTGCTCTAGCCCTTGTCTCCCTTTACGCTGCCTTTTCGCCCTCGCACAGAATGGTTCCCAATCGTGTGGCCGAGGGGTGGAAACAGGACCGCATGAACATCCTGTTGTTTGGCATCGGCGGAGAATCCCATCCACAGCATGACGACCTCGCCGACTCCATCCTGTTGGTGAGCCTTAAGCCCTCCACGAAACAGGCGGCGATCGTCTCCGTGCCGCGCGATCTCTGGGTCCACATAAAGGGCTATGGCACGCATCGCCTCAATTACGCGCATAAGGTTGGCGACCAGGGAGGCTATCCGGGCGAAGGGCCTGGGCTGCTGAGCGATACGGTGGCGGGCGTCTTCAATCAACCGGTCCATGCCTACATACGAATCGACTTTGCTGCATTCGTGAAGCTCATCGACAACTTGGGCGGCATCGACGTCTACTGCCAGCATGGCTTCTATGACTATCTCTTCCGAAGGGGTTTTCCGCAAGGATGGCAGCACCTCGACGGCAGGCGGGCACTAGAGTACGCGCGCTTCCGCTATGTCATCGGTCCCGAGGGCGACAACTACAGCCGCGAGCTACGGCAGCAGCAGATCATCAATGCAATCCGCGAGAAGTTGCAGCGGATGGGTCCTGCTCAGACAATCAGCCTGCTGCGGGCGGCGACGACGCTTTCCAGCGCAACGAAAACCAATTTGACGACTGCGCAGATGGTGTCTTTGTACCGGACGTTCCATGAAATCAAGCCGGACGAGATCCGCCACATCTCGCTCAAGCCATTGACCGAGCCGTTCGAGGCAACGCGCCTCGGTGAGGCTGGCGAGGCGGTGCGGACGCGCAGGGGAGGTTTCGAGGACCTGCAGCGCGTCGAATCGTCGATCTTCTCCAGCAAACGACAGATCTCTACCGACGACCAGATCCAGTTCGCGACGGCGCCGCCTCCGCCTCGGTCACACGCGATGCCGGCCGGCCAATGATTGAGGCTGGCGCAGTAGTTGCTGAACACAGTTGCTGCTGAAACGGTGCAGGCCGTTTCGCTACAAAAGCGCAGAAACCAGCCAATTCAGAGAGAGGCCTCTTATGGAAGAATCCATGGACGGGCGAACGAACAATTCCATCCCCCCCGGCAAATCCGCCGTTCCCCCTTTCGTCAGGACTGATACCGAGATCCCGCTTGAAGAAGCCGCTCTGGACAACGCTGTTGAGCCAAGCTCCGCCGGCTATGCCAAGCCGGCTGACTCCGTGCGCTGCATCAGCGGTATTGACTTGCTCGACTTCGGAGCCGGCGGTCTTATCCCGAATAAGGTGTATCTCGTCAAGGGCGCCGGCGGGGTCGGCAAGACGCTGTTTGGTCTGCAGTTCCTCACGCGCGGTCTCGATCACCAGGAGCCGGGCGTGCTCATCACCGATCAGAAGCCTGAGAACGTTCTGGCCCAGGCCCGCGGCATTGGCTTCGGCATCGACGAGGCGGTGAAGCGCGGCCAGCTTGCCATCCTCAATCCGAGCAATCGCTACTTCGAGCTCGTGGAGAGTCCGGCCGATGTCATGGCCATCGTCGACGAACTGGGAGACCTGATCAGGAAGATCGGCGCGCGCCGGCTGGTCATCGATCCCGTCTACACGCTGATCAACACGTCGTACTCAAGTCACTTCGCGACGTCGATCACGCAATCCCTCGTCAACGCGCTGGAAGACCTGCCGATCACGACCGTGCTCATCGCCGAGGAGGACGATCCGGAGTTGAACGCGATCACACGGCAGCTCGAGCACAACGCGTTCGGGGTGGTCTCGCTCACTCACGATGCGGCCACGGGCGGGCGCCTGATGCGTGCTTCGAAGCTGCGCTATGCCAGCAATGACGACCTCACCTCCCACTATCGCATCCTCAACGGTCGCGGCCTCATGAATTACCGCGGCGACGGCGAGCGCTCTGTGGATGTGACGAAGCCGTGGGAGACATCGCAGGAGACCTCACGCAAAGTACTGCTCCTCGGTGCGAGCCCGGAGACCATCCGCCGCGTTCAGGAGACGCTCGGCGGAGACTACGAAGTGCAGGCGGAGTCGGACCTCAAGACCGGCGTCGAGCGCGTGAAGCGCGAGCGGCCCGGCCTCGTGCTCGTCACGCCCTCGCGGTCCGTGGGCGCTATCGCGGCCATCCTCGACCTCGCGCACGGCTCCTCGTCGTCCATCGCCTTCCTCTCCCCGAACGCCCACCGGCAGTCGGAGCGCGTGCTTTATCTGCGCGCCGGCGCAGATGACTTCATCACCGAGCCGTTCTCTCCGGCTGAGCTGCGTGCACGCGTCGATGCGCTCATTCGCCGCAGTGGCCGCCGCCTGAATCTGCGAGGATCGAAACTGCACTCGATCACCCCGGATGAGATGGCATCGCTGATGAGCGCCGCCGACAACCAGAGCGATCCCCAGCGCGGTCCGATGCTGAATGCGAAGGGTGGCAAGGTCGACTTCGATCCGGAATTCAACGAGCGCCTGCAGCGCAACGTGGACACCGTCACGAAGCTCGATCAGCCGTTCGCGCTCTATTGGATCAAGGCCAGCGAGGAGGATACCGACCTCAATCGCGACCTCGCCAGATTGTGCCGCCAGGAGGACATCGTCTGCCACAACCGCAACGGCGAATTCGTAGCCATCCTCACCGGAACCGACCAGAACGGTTTGAAGGGCTTCGAGAACCGGTTGAACGAGAAGCTCGGTACGCGCCTGAAGGATACGGAGCGAGGCCACACGCTGTATAACGCTTGATCGACCGGAGGCTTTACTGCGTTTCTGGGCGCGTGGCCGCCCTTCAGAACCGAATTACTGCTACGGCAGCAGGAAGGTCTTGAACTGGTCGATGGTCGTATCGTGAAGAATGGCGAACCGCAAGGCACCAGAATTCCGCAACTCAAGTGCCCAACTGCCAACGCGAGTCCTTTAGGACCATACCGGCCTCATGAAAGGTCAATGCAGTTCAGTCCGCTCTCCGATATTGCGCGGGAATGGCCGGCTGTTCAAACGTATTCACATTCAATTACAGCGATCGCGCCAAAGGCAAACTTCCGGCGACGGGAGGACGCAAAGTTCCAGGTCTGACTCAGACGGCTGAACTGCCGCGCGTGATGTTCTCCAGATGGAGACCGGCAATAGCGGATCGCAGAGCGGGGAGAGCTCATGCGTATTGCAGCGGTTGCCGTGTTTCTATTGTTGTGCGCCGCTTCATCGTTTGCATACAGGCAGTCCGCCTGGATTCCTCCCTGGAATGCCGAGGCGCTCACGTCGATGCAATCGAATCTCGGCGTGCTCACCGAGTCGAATCCTGTCTGGTATAGCTGGAACGGCGACGGAACCCCCTTAAAGAACTGGAATGCAGAGAACGATACCTGGCGCGCGTCGATGACGGGTACGCTTCTTCTGCCTACTGTGCAAAACATCGTCCAAGATCGTTTTGATGGTGGCGTGGCGGCTGCGGTGTTTGCTACGCCGGCCTCGCGCGAGGTGGCCGCGTATGCCATCGCTCAGCTCGCTATTATCAAGTCTTACGACGGGATTGACATCGACTACGAGCGCGTGCCCTCTGCCTCAAGAGCTGACTTCACCGAATTCCTCAACACGCTGAAAGAAAAGCTGCACGCTGCCAACAAGAAGCTTTCGGTCACGGTCTACGCGAAAACCAGCGATCGCGACAACTGGAATGGTCCGGGAGCCGAGGATTGGCCGGCAATCGGCCGAATCGCCGATTCTGTGAAGATCATGGCCTATGACTACAGTTACTCGGGAAGCGCGCCGGGACCGATCGCCCCGTTGGACTGGATCGACAGGGTGGCTACCTATGCCCAAAGCGTGATTCCGAATGACAAGATCATGATGGCTCTTCCGTGGTACGGATATGACTGGAGCCCGGCCGGCACGAAGTCATTGACATACACGGCGGCGATCCAGTTGGCGGCGAGCAATGGCGCGGCCATTTCGCATGATGTCAACGGCGAGGCGACGTTCACGTTCGGCGCTCACACAGTGTTTTTCCAGGACGCGGCAAGTTACAAGAAGAAGGTGCAGCTCCTCGAGGAGCGGCACGCGTCGATTGGTGGCTTTGCGGCATGGAGTGCGGGCGTTGAAGATCCTGGGATCTGGAGTGTGATCCGCGGCGCATCGACAAATGGGGCCACTCCTCCGCCGGCTCCCCCGGCGGGCATGATGATCTCGGGGCCGGTGTCGATCGCGATGAACGCAGGAAACTCTGCTTCGGGCGACTATCACCTGGTCGCCATCAATGGATTCAGCGGGACGGCCACTGTAAGTATTCAAGCCCCCAACGATTTCAAGGGATCGGTGACCGCGGAGTCCGCGACGGCTACGTCCGGCGGAACGATCAGGATTACGGCGGCGACGACGGCAGCCACGCCTCCCGGCACGTATCAATTTCGGTTGAAGTTGACCAGTGGCGTCCTCACAGCGGAACAAGCCGTAACTCTGTCGGTGAGTGCGTGGCCGCGGCGGCATTCAGCGAGATAGGCGAGGGACTCCACCCGAGCTCGATTGGGGCGAGACGTTCTCGCCCATGTGGAGCGCTGGTTTTCTTCGAGGTTGCTGCTGCCTAACGCATATTGAAAGCGCGCCCCTTCCTGTAAGTTTGGAGTTGGGAAACGACAAACGAAAGGAAGGGACCGCTGCCATGAAAGAACAGGCGATTCAGTATCTCGCGTTGGATGTACACCAGGCAACGACCGTGGCGACAGTGCGGACGGAGAATGGCTCGTGGGAGCGCTCAAGTCGGTCCACTACGGATCGCCGAGTGTGGCGACGCTCAAGGAACTGGTCCGCTGCTACAGCAGGGCCGGGAACGTAGTAGAAGGCATTCGTCCTCGCCCCTCGCTTCTTCGCGGGGAACCACTGCTGCTTTCGCGCGAGTGACTCGAGTTTGTAGATGGCGGATCTTCAGGAGCGGCAGCACGCTCATCGGCCTACGCGGAAGCGCGCGTGCGGCCGATCAGGTCGTCAGCATCCCCACTGTCGGGTCGGCCGGCGTAGGAGTCGTCGACTCGAGGCACGTCGCCGCAGCCCACTGCCTGGTTTCCTTCGACTACGGTCCTGGACTCTAATGAGGACATGTACGCCTGGATCGTGTCGCTCATCCTTCTGCTTTTCGCGCCGCAGACCGTGGTGCCGGCTTCGTATGATTCACTGAAACAACGCGCGGAGGCCGGCTACGCGGAGAAATCGTTCGCAGAGGCGCACGAGCTCTACGAACAGGCCGCGCTTCTCGAGCTCTCCGGCGAGGAGCGGCGCTGGGTCGACTTCCGCGTGGCGGATACGAAGTGGCGATCGGACAGGAGTGCCGATGCATCCGCGCTGCAGAAGCTGATCGAGAACAGCGGCGACAACCACGATCGCGTCTGGGCCGAGGCCCACGAGTCTCTCGGCGATTTCACCACGTCGCGCAACGACTACTCGAACGCGAACAATTCGAACTATCTGCAGGCACTCGACTGGTGGAGCGGGAGCGATGACATCCCGCTCGCACGCAGCCGCTACCTCGCGCTCGTCTTCAAGATGATCGGCGCGCCTCAGTACGAGGGTGCGCAGGAGAACTACAACGGGGCTCCTCGCGAAGTTCTGGTGAACGCACTGAAGATCGCGACGTCGAGCGAAGACCTCGCACGTCTCCGCTTCATTCTCGCGTCGCAACTGCTCGCAGAGCGCCGCCCTGAATCGATCGAGCGAGCGCTCGAACTGCTCGACTCCATCCTCCGCGATCAGAAAAGCTCGGCGTGGTACGACGACGCGCTGTTCGCCGAGGCGAACCAGCTGGCGAGCGTCGGGGACGTCGTCATGGTCGACGGCGAACCCCGGATCAAGCCCGATTACGAGCGCGCGCTGGCGCTGTATCGGCGGATCGTTTCCGAGCTCCCTCGCGGCACGACGCGGTACTACGACCAGGCACAGCACGCGATCAACGAGATCACCACGCCGCAGCTCACACTGAACACGACGGGCAACTTTCTCCCCGACTCCGAGCAGGAAGTGATGCTGTTCTGGAGAAACGCCGGCCCGATCGAGTGCTCGATCAACCGGATCGATCTCACGTCCGATCTCCAGATGAAGGGGTTCAAAGGCGATCTCGCATCGATCGTCGAGGCGGGATCGGGACAGGCGATCCGCAAGTGGACGATCCAGCCGAAGGACAACGGACTCTACTTCCCAGGCTCGGATCGCGTTCGCATTTCGCCGCGGCTCGATGCCGGCGCCTATCTCGTGAGCGTAAGAACCGCGGGCGCGAGCGGAAAAACGGTCCTGCTCGTCAGCGACATCAACATCGTGACGCACTCCCTCGGATTGAGCGACGAGATCTACGTGAGCGATGTTCATCGCGGAGCTCCGATCGCGGGCGCGCGGATTCACGTCTCGGACCAGACCCATGAAGCCGTTGCCACGACCGATGCGAACGGGCTCGCGCATGTCGATCTCCATGCGAGCAATGACTACCGCCAGCTCCTGATCACTGCCGCCGCGGGCAATCGCCAGGCATGGATGTCGACGTACAACTACGCGTACTGGATCGGCTCCGAGGGCGGAGCGCAGTGGCGCGTCTACGCCTTCACCGACCGCCCCGCGTATCGCCCGGACGAGACCGTCCAATGGAAGGCGCTGGTTCGCGTGCGCAACAACGATGGCCCGTGGGTCACACCGTCGAAGCAGAGCCTCGACTATGTGATCACCGATCCGCGCGGCCAGAAAGTCGCGACCGGCACCACATCGCTCAATGAGTACGGCAGCTACTGGGCGGATCTGAAGCTCACTCCACAAATGGCTCTCGGTCCTTACACCATCGGTTTCCTCGGCAGGAACGGCGAGTCGCGGGGCTCCGCGCAGCTGTTCACGCTCGAGGAGTACAAGCTCCCCGAGTACACCGTCAACGTCTCCATTCCGAATCAATACAGACTTGGCGACACTGTCGAGGCGGTCGTCGATGCGCAGTACTACTTCGGCGGACCGGTTGCGAATGCGACGGTCTTGGTCAGCGTCGACCGCAGCAGTTACTCACCCTGGTGGGGTGTGATCGACTGGTACACGCCGCGAGATTCGCGTGGCTATTACCCGGGCGGCGGCAATCAGAACGTCTTCAAGCAGACGCTGAAGACCGACGAGAACGGGCGCGCGCTCGTCCACTTCGACACGCAGGTCGACGCGGGCGACAGCTCGTACACGATCAACGCGTGCGCGACCGATGCGTCACGGCGCGAGGTATGCGGTGCGGGCAGCGTGAACGTGATGCGCCAGCGGTACACCGTGCATGCGCAGACGCAGCATTCGATCGGAACGCCGGGCCAGAAAATCTCCGTCGACTTCAAGGCTGCGGATTCGAAAGAGCAGCCGGTGAAGACGGCCGGCAAAGTGCACGTGACGCGGCGTAAATGGGAGCGGTGCAAAAACGAGCTGCCCTATTGCGGCCAGTATCGCGAAGAGGATGTGCTGACGTCGAATGTCACGACGAACGACGAAGGGATCGGAACCTTCACATTCACGCCGGAGCGCGAAGGCTACTACCAGCTCGAATGGAGCAGCGAGGACCGCACGCCGGGCAAGCCGCTGCGCGCGCGCGACATCGTGAAGACGCAGACATCGCTCTGGATCACGCGCAACACGTCGACCGAGATCGGCTATCACGCGGGCGGCCTCGAGCTGATCGTCGATCGCGACACGCTGCGCAGCGGCGATCGCGTCCCGCTGATCATCGCGACAGAGAACAGCGACCGGTGGGTCATGCTGACGATCTCCGGAGCGAGCATTCTCGACACGCGGCTCGTGCATCTCGACGGAACGTTGAAGGTCGTCGAGGTGCCGATCGATCAGCGCCATGTTCCCGATTTCATGGTCACGGCGTCGTCGGTGTTCAATCGCGCGTTCTACACGCAGACGAAGTCGTTGAAGGTTCCGCCGTTCGATCGAGCGCTGACGGTCGAAGTGACGTCGGATCACGACGACTACATGCCGCACGGAAAGGGCAGCGTGACGATCACGACGCGTGATTACGAAGGACGTCCGGTTACAGCGGAAGTCGCGCTGTCGGTGTCGGACGAGTCGGTGACCGCGATCGCGCAGGATCCGGCAGGAGATCCGCGGCAGTTCTTCTACGGCGAATCACGCGTGCGGCAGCTGACCGTGAACGCGGGCGTACAGATGCAGAGGTTTGTGCGTCTGGTGGAAGGAAAAGATGGAACGCTCGTCGATGAGAACGCGGCGCGGCGTGAGAGAGAGCTCGATGATCTGAAGAAGGATGAAGGTCGCGTTTCTCGAGATGGATATGCCATCAACGGCGCTGCAATACCGCCGCAGGCAGTGGCCGAGGCGATCACCGTGACGGGCGCAGCCGCGGTTCTTGCGCCCCCACCTCCGCCGGCTCCCGCGGCCCTCAAGTCGCGGGCCAATACCGGCGAGGAGCGGCAGCAACAAATCGAAGTCGTCGTACGCAACGACTTCCGCTCGACCGCGTTCTGGAAGCCCGACATCGTCACCAACGCGAATGGCATCGCGACCGCGACGTTCGAATATCCCGAGGCGCTGACGGAGTGGCGCGCCACCGCACGAGTGGCCACTGTCGACTCACGCTTCGGCATGGCCTCGTCGAAGACACACACGAAGCTGCCGCTGATCGTGCGTCTCGAAGGGCCGCGCTTCTTCGTCGCCGGCGATCGCGCCGTCGTCTCCGCGGTGATGAACAACAACACCGACAAGCCGATGACGGTTACGCCATCGCTCGAAGCGACCGGCATCACGGTCACGAGCGAAGCCGCAAAGTCAGTCGATGTTCCGCCGCATGGGGAAGCACGCGCGGAGTGGACGATCGCCGCCGATCAGCAAGGCACGGCGAAGCTGCGCGTAACGGGCCGCTCCGCATCCGAAGCCGACGCGATGGAGAAGTCGTTCACCGTGTACGAGCACGGCATCGACAAGCTCGTCGCACGATCGGGAAAGGTCCGCGGCAGCGAGGCGATCATTCAACTTCCGTTGCCGGGCGCCCGGCGCGATACCTCACTCATCGTGAATGTGTCGCCCAGTCTCGCCTCGGCGATGCTCGACGCGCTGCCGTATCTCATCGACTATCCATACGGCTGCACGGAGCAGACGATGAGCCGCTTCCTCCCGGCATCCATCGTCGCGCGCGCCGCTGCGAAGCAGAATCTGCCGCGGCCCGCATGGCTCGGAAAACTCAACGACGTGACCGACCAATCCGTGCGGCGGCTCTATGACTTCCAGCATGGCGACGGTGGCTGGGGCTGGTGGAAGGACGACTCGAGTCAGACGTTCATGACGGCGTACGTGATCTGGGGTTTCGCCGTGGCCAGGGAAGGGGAGGTCGCCGTCGACCAGAACCGGCTTGATCGCGCCGTGCAATGGCTCGACGAGCAGCTGGTGAAGTCGGAGAACGACGCGAACGGTGAGGCGTGGATGCTTCATGCGCTTGCCGCGTGGAGGCGCGTCAGTCATCAGAAGATCACCGGTCTGGAGACGAAGGCATTCGACCGCGCATTCGCGCAGCGCGAGCAACTCTCCGCGTATGCGCGCGCGCTGCTCGCGCTCGCCGCACACGACTTCGGCGACACATCGCGCGCCCAAATCCTCATTCGCAATCTCGAGAACGGCGTGAAGATGGATCGCTCTCCCGATCGCTCCGTCCTCGTCGGCAATGCCGGAGCTCCCTCGGCGCCGGAGACGATGGCCACGGCGCACTGGGGCGCGGATCGCTTCTGGTGGCATTGGTACGAAGGGCCGGTCGAGTCGACTGCGTTCTCTCTGCAGGCGCTGGTGGAGATCGATCCCGACAACAAGCTCGTGGAGCCGGTGATGAACTGGCTGGTGAAGAACCGCCGCGGCGCGCGCTGGAACAACACGCGCGACTCCGCGATCGCGCTCCTTGCGCTCACCGACTACCTGCGCGCGAGCGGTGAGCTTTCGGGCGACAACGCATACGAGTTGTCCGTGAACGGCAAGGTCATCGCCAGGAAGTCCGAGGGAGGACACTTCACGATCGATCGCGGGCTGGTGCGCGACGCGAACGAGATCACGATCCGCAGAACGAGCGGGAAGTCGCCGCTCTACTTCTCGGTCGAAGGGCGCTTCGTGTCGCTCGAAGAGCCGGTGACCGCGGCGGGGCACGAGCTGTTCGTCAAGCGCGAGTATCTCCGTCTCGTGCCGAAGCCGACGCTGCTCAAGGGCGTCGTCTACGACAAGGTGCCGATGGCCGACGGCGCCACGATCGCCAGCGGCGATCGCGTCGAAGTCGTCGTCACGATCGAGACGAAGAACGACTACGACTACCTATTGTTCGAAGATCTCAAGCCGGCCGGCTTCGAGGCGACATCCGTGAACAGTGGCGGTATTTCCGCGACGAACAAGGAGAACAACTACGCGTGGATTTATCAGGAGCTGCGCGATCGAAAGGTCGCAATGTTCGCCAGCCATCTCGATCAGGGCATCTGGACGATTCGCTATCAGCTGCGCGCGGAAACGCCGGGCTCATTCCACGCGCTGCCGCTGATGGGCGAGGCGATGTACGTGCCGGAGGTGAGGGCAAATGGAGAGGAAACGCACGTGGTGGTGAAGTAGGGGCAGTTCGCGCCATCTGCGCCGACGCCGTGAGACGGTGTCTGCGAGATCCGGTGAGGCAGCGCGGCGGAGGAGGGATCCGCCGCGCTGCCTGGAGGAGTGGGATCAGGGCATGGTGATGACGTTGCTGTCGCTGTAGCACGAGACCGTTTGATCCGGCGCATAAACGATGGAGCGGAGCCAGTACTGGGTCGCCGTGGTGGGGCAAACGTAGAGATAGGGACTGCCGCTGCCGACGAGATGCGAGATGTCGCCGCGTGCTCCCTGATACCACTGGTAGTCATCGGCGCCGTAGCTCGTGGCGTAGCCGATGCTGCACGACCCATTCGGAGCTTTGGCGATCGAGATGTTCGGAGCGTTGTAGCAGACGTGGAGCACGGTTCCGTTCGTGGTGCTCACCCCGTTGCCGCTCCACACTTCGCAGTAGATGTTGATGTCGGCCGTGATCGGGCCCGTGATGAGCGTCGGTGTGGTCGTCGTCGCGATCACCGTACCGTTCGCGGCGTTCTTCCACACGTAGCTCATGTAGCTGCCCGACGCATACAACGAAAGCGAGGCGGTCGCGTTGTAGCCGACCTGGAGGCTATCGGGTGGCTGTTGCGAAATGTTCGGGCGAATGCTGACATAGGTGGCGTTGCTGTTGACCGTACCGCACTGACCGGTAACGCGCACCCAGACCTTCTGGGTCGCTCCGATCCAGACAGCTGACGTGGCATCGGTCGCGCCGCTGATCGGGTTGGACGTATCGCCTGAATTTCCGAAATACCACTGGTATGTGATGTTGGAGCCGGATGCATAAACCCACATGTAGGCCGTCCCGCTGCCCCACAGTGTCGACCCGTTGGGCTGGCCGGTGATCACCGTGGGCGAGCAGAGAGTGACGGTTGCGGTGGCGGAGTCGACGGTACGGCCGCAGGAGCTGATGGCGCGCGCCCAGTAGCTGGTATTGGCTCCGGGCGTCACTGTGACGCTGGCTCCTGTCGCTCCTCCGATTGGAGCGCCGGTATTGCCGCTGGCGCCGACGTACCACTGGTAAGTGACGCCGGCAGTGTTGGCCGAAACGGTCAATGTCGTCGACGAGCCTGCGGCGATGGTGACGCTGGCCGGCTGCTGCGTGATCGTCGGGACACAGACGTA
>Ga0193697_1000413_pt1 | contig 15481 bp, 15 predicted proteins | sample L3m2metaG_FD_145073 | JGI IMG/M metagenome (GOLD analysis project Ga0193697, IMG submission 145073) | Soil microbial communities from a riparian zone of the East river system, Colorado, United States - L3m2 | ecosystem: Environmental > Terrestrial > Soil > Riparian zone | place: USA: East River... | reverse complement strand
GCTTTTGCAGGTCCTTGTTTGGTCTAGCCGGCTCGCACCCACCTTATCAGCTCCTTGATGTTGGGCCGCTTCCCTGTCATCAGGATTCCCACTCGGTATATCCTCGACGCAAGCCACGTCACGACGATCACTGTGACGAGCAGGATGACCAGCGACGCCACCAGCTCCACCACCGGGATCGGTGACGCGCCCCACCGCACTGGCGTCGCGATCGGCGACCAGAACGGGATCAGCGTCATCCACACCGCGAGTGAGCTGTTCGGATCGTTGAGGATGCCGAAGAAGGACACGTACGGAATCATCAGGAGCAACTGCACCGGGACCTGCGCCTGGCGTGCTTCGGCCTCGGTGCTCGACATGGCGCCGACGGCGGCGTAGATCGCAGCGTAGAGGAAATAGCCGAGAAGGAAGTACAGTACGAAGATCACCAGCGTCGTGGTGGGAATCTGTGGAAACTGGAATCCGCCGGGCACTCCCGCCGAGGTTCGCACCCCCGACAACAGTTTAGCCGACACAAGCCACACTGTGAGATCAGCACCTCGACGATTTTGGTCGTCTTCTCCTCGAGCACAGAACTCATCACGTTGACGCCGTATAGCAGAATGGCCACGAAAAGCAGAATCGCCATCCCGAATCCGGTCATGAACGACTGTACGCCGCTTTCGCCCGTGAGCTTGCGCCCCGAAACCTTGTGCGTGGCGAGTCGAATGCGGATCTCCGCCTGCTGGACCAACAACGTATCGATCCCCCGTCGCTCCAGCCGCGCGGCGAACACGAGCCGGCGGAGAGTGCCCTCGAGCTGCTCCATATCCGCGACCGAGGACACGTTGGAGCCGCGATACTCGGCGGTCCCGAACTCGAGTGTGCTGTCGCCCACGAGCAGGAACCCGTCGAGGCGCTTGGCTTCGACCTCGCCGAGTAGGGAATCCGCGAGTAGGGAATCGGGGACAGGGGTCGTGGGCACGTGGACGACATGGAAGCGCGTGACAGCGGCGCCTAGCTGGCTAGTGAGCGCGCGTCCAAACCCCGTCGTGGTAGCGTCCACGACAGCGATGTGCCGCTCGCCCACCTTTCGTCCCGCCAGCAGGATTTGCACGCCGATCAGGCCCACCATAAGCAGGGGCCCCAGAATCGTGCCGACCCAGAACCACCGGGTGCGCACGCGCTCCACGAATTCGCGCCGGATCACCGCGAACGTTTTACGCACGGGCCACCCCCTCCACCTGAGGAACGGCCGCGGCGTGGGCGGCTTCAGGACCCACGAGGTCGATGAAGATCTTGTTCAGTGTCGGCTCCACCAGCTCGAACTTGTTGAGCCGAACACCGGCGCCCACCAGTCGACGCAAGATCTCCTGGTGGTCGGCGCCAGCTGCCAGCTCGAGCTCGGCGTACTGCCCGTAGTCGTCCGTCTTGGCGACAAGCTTCCGGTCGGCGAGCACGGCCGCCGCCGCGCTGCCCCCGCCGCCGTCATCGAATACGACGGTGACGTGTTTACCACCGTGCTGCTGCTTGACCGTCGACAGCGGCCCATCCACCAGCTTCTTGCCGCGGGCGATGATCGTGACGTGATCGCACAGCTTTTCCGCGTGCTCCATGATGTGGGTCGACAGGAGAATTGTCTTCCCCCGGCGGCGCCAGTCGACCACGGTGTCGCGCAGCACCTGCGAGTTCACGGGATCGAGCCCGGAAAAGGGCTCGTCGAGCAGCACGAGATCTGGCTCGTGCAACATCGTCGAGATGAACTGCACCTTCTGCTGCATCCCCTTGGATAGCTCGGACACCTTGCGGAGACGCCAGTCCGCGAGCCCGAGACGTTCGAGCCATTCGGTCGCTTTGGCACGCGCCGCACGGCGCTCCACGCCCTTCGTCTCGGCCAGGAAGATCAGCACATCGAGGACGCGCATCTTGGGGTATAGCCCGCGCTCCTCCGGAAGGAACCCGATGCGCGCCGAGTGATCCCGACCGGTACCTGTCGTGTCGAACAGGCGCACGGAGCCCGAATCGGGCACGATGATGTTCATGATCATCCGGATCGTCGTGGTCTTCCCCGCACCGTTCGGGCCGAGCAGACCGTAGATCACTCCGGGCGGGACGCTCAGCGAGAGCGCATCCACCGCCGTATGGCCGGCGTATCGCTTCGTGATGCGATCGACTGCGATAATGGGTTGTGACATGGCCCCCAAACTACCGGGGCCGAGGGAAGGGGGAAGGGGCTAGGCCGTTACAACTCCGAACAACTCGCCCGCCTTGCGCACCGCGGCGACGAGTGCGTCGATGTCATCGACGCCGTTATAGATATAGAAGGACGCCCGCGCCGTCGCGGGAACGCCCAGGCGCCGCATCAACGGCTGTGTGCAGTGATGTCCCGCGCGGATGCAAACACCGTCGCGGTCGAGGATGGTGGCGAGGTCGTGCGGATGGATGTCGCCGTACGTGAACGGGACGACGCCGGCGCGATGACCTTTTGGACCGTAGATGGTGACGCCTTCAATCTGGGACAACCGCTCGATTGCCTGGCGCGCCAGCGCCTGCTCGTGCTCCGCGATCTTGTCCATCCCGATCCGCTCGAGGTAGGCGACCGCCGCAGCGAGCCCGACCGCGCCCTCCACGTTTGGCGTCCCCCCCTCGAACTTGTGTGGGATCTGGTTCCACGTGGAGTGATCGTCCCAGACCCGCTCGATCATCTCACCGCCCCCATGGTAAGGGGGCATCGCCTCGAGCAGGGCCGGCTTGGCGATCAGCGCTCCGCTCCCCATCGGCCCGAGCATCTTGTGGCCCGATAGAGCGTAGAAATCACACCCCAGGGCCTGGACGTCGACGCGGAGATGCGGCGTCGCCTGGGCCCCATCCACCACGACGACCGCCCCCGCGGCATGGGCCAGCCTGGTCAGCTCACCCGCTGGATTGACCGTCCCCAGGGAGTTCGAGACGTAGGGGAAGGCCACCAGGCGGGGGCGGGCCTCCAGGGCCCGGCCGAAGTCCAGCAGGTCGATCCGCCCATCGGCGGTGACCTCTACCATCCGCAGCGTCGCCCCCTGCTCAGCGCACAGCATCTGCCAGGGGACGAGGTTTGAGTGGTGGTCCATGGCGGTGACCACGACGGTGTCCCCGGCCTTCACGTTCGCCCGGCCCCACGACCCGGCCACGAGGTTGATGCCTTCCGTCGTCCCGCGAGTGAAGACGACGCCCTCGACCGCCCAGGCGTTCACGAACCGCGCGATGACACCCCGCGCCCCCTCGTATGCCTCGGTGGCCGCCACGGCAAGTCCGTAAGCGCCGCGATGGACGTTGGCATTGCTGGTGCTGTAGTAGTTGAGGATCGCGTCGAGGACCTGCCGCGGCTTCTGCGTCGTCGCCGCGTTGTCGAGGTACACGAGCCGGTGGCCGTGTTCCTTGCGTGCCAGGATCGGGAAGTCGGCTCGGATGTTGGTGTCGAGCATCAGAAGTCTCGCGCCGATTCGGTGGTGACCGGATCGGAGTCGTTCCGGAGCGCGGCGTGCAGCGCGTGCCACGCGAGGTTGGCGCATTTCACGCGGGCAGGGAAGGCGCGCACGCCGCCGAACGCGGCGAGCTTGCCCGGAGCGATCGCCCCGCCGGAAAGCATGTCGCGGAACGCCTGGAACAACGTCTCCGCTTCGGCGACGGGCTTCCCCTTCACCGCCGTCGTCATGAGCGACGCCGAGGCCTTGGAGATGGCGCACCCCGCGCCGTCGGGCATTTGAAAGCCGATGTCGTTGATCGTGTCGCCCTCGAGCTGCACGAACACCTTGATCCGGTCGCCGCAGTTCGGGTTGTGACCCTCGGCGGTGCGGTTCGCCTTCTCGAGCCGCCGGAAATTTCGGGGGTTCCGGTTGTGGTCGAGGATCGTCTGCTGGTAGAGATCGCCGAGGTCGCTCATTACTCCGCCAGGCGCGCCCGCACGATCTTGTCGAGCTGCTCGCGCAGCGGCGCGATGTCCATGCGGTTCAAGATCTCGGATGCGAACCCGTAGGTCATGAGGCGACGCGCCTCGACTTCACCGATACCGCGGCTCTCGAGATAGAAGAGCGCCTTCGGGTCGAGCGGGCCGACCGTCGAGCCGTGCGTACACTTCACATCGTCGGCGTAGATCTCGAGCTGCGGCTGGCTGTCGGCGTGCGCGTCACGCGATAGCAGCAAGTTGTTGTTCGTCTGCTTCGAGTCGGTCTTCTGCGCGCCGGGCCGCACGATGATGCGACCATTGAAGACGCCGCGCGAGCGGTCGTCCAGGACGCCGTTGAAGTACTCGTGACTCTCGCAGTGCGGAGCCGCGTGGTCGATCGCCGTGTGGTGGTCGGCATGCTGATCGCCCGTCAGCGCGTACAGGCCGTTCAGGATCAGGTAGCCACCCGGGCCCGCGAGCGTGCCGCGCAGGTCATGCCGCGCGAGCGCGGCGCCGAACGACACGGCGTGCACGTTCGCGATGCTGTCGCGGCCCTGATGCACGTCGGTGACCGCCACGTGAAAAGCGCGATCGCTTTCGCGCTGCACACGATAGCAGTCGACGCGCGCGCCGTCCCCCGCGACGACTTCGGTCACGGCGTTGGTCCAATAGACGCCCTCGTCCAGCGCCACGTAGGTCTCGACCACGCTGGCGCGAGCCTCGCGCTCGACCACAATCAGGTTGCGCGGATGACAGACGAGCGGTGTGCCGGTGGGTACCGCCAAGAACAGCAACTGGATCGGTTGTTCGAAGACGGTGCGCGCGGGCACGTGGACGAACGCTCCGTCGTGCACGAACGCCGTGTTGAGCGCCGCGAAGGGGCGGTCGGCGAAGGCCGCATATTTGCCCAAATGCCGATGCACGAGATCCGGGGCATCGACGAGAGTCTGAGCTAGACCGTCGAGACGAACACCGTCAAGAAGAGGCGTAGAAAGAGAACGTGCTAGAAAACCGTTGACGAAAACGAGCCGGGGCCCGTCGCCGAGGAGGAAGGGCTTGATCACATCGAGATGCGGGATGCGAGAAGCGGGATGCGCGAGCGTGAACTCGGTTTCCGTGATGGCCGCAACGCTCGTGAAGCGCCACGCTTCCTGCTTCGTTGTCGGGAAGCCGAGCGCGTCGAAGCGCGCGATGGCGCCATCGCGCAGCTCCCTGAGCCATGCCGGCGCGCCCGAGGCCCCGTTGGCCGCGAATGCCCGGTATGTCTGGACGAGCTTCTCGACCGCCACCATTACGACACCATTGCGCCAGTACGCAGCCAGTCGTAGCCCTTGGCCTCGAGTTCGTGCGCCAATTCGGGCCCGCCCGACTTGACGATCCTGCCGTCGGCGAGGACGTGGACCACGTCGGGCGTGATGAAGTTCAGGAGCCGCTGGTAGTGGGTGACGATGACGAAGGACCGGTCGGGCGCGCGCAGCTTGTTGACGGCGTTCGCCACGGTCTTTAGCGCGTCGATGTCGAGCCCCGAGTCGGTCTCGTCCAGCAGGGCCAGCCGCGGCTCGAGGACCGCGAGCTGCAGGATCTCGTTGCGCTTCTTTTCACCGCCCGAGAACCCTTCGTTCACGGGGCGATTCATCAGCGTGTCGTCCCAGCCGATCGCCTTGAGTTTCGCCTCGAGCACCTGGAGGAAATCCATCGGATCGAGCTCCTCCTGCCCGCGATGCTTCCGGACCGCATTCACCGCCGAGCGCAGGAAGTAGGAGTTGGTGATGCCGCGGATTTCGACCGGATACTGGAATGCGAGAAACACGCCCTCGCGGGCGCGCTCCTCGGGCTTCAATGCGAGCAGGTCCTTGCCGTCGTACGTCGCGCTGCCGGCGGTGACCGTGTACGCCGGATGCCCCGCCAGCACCTGGGCGAGCGTGCTCTTCCCGGATCCGTTCGGTCCCATGATGGCGTGCACTTCGCCGGTGCGCACCGACAGATCGATCCCGCGCAGGATCTCCGTCCCGGCAACCGAGACGCGGAGTCCTTTGATCTCCAACATCACCCAACACTCCCTTCGAGACTGATGCCGAGCAGCCGCGTCGCTTCGACCGCGAACTCCATCGGCAGCTCCTTGAAGACTTCCTTGCAGAAGCCGTTGACGATCATCGATACGGCGTCCTCGGCCGAGAGACCGCGCTGCCGCAAATAGAAGATCTGGTCTTCGCCGATCTTCGACGTCGACGCCTCGTGCTCCATGATCGCGGAGTTGTTGCGCACGTCGATGTACGGGAACGTATGCGCGCCGCACTGGTCCCCGATGAGCATCGAGTCGCACTGCGAATAGTTCCGCGCGCCCTCAGCGCCCTTCATGATCTTCACGAGACCGCGATACGTATTCTGGCCGCGCCCCGCCGAGATGCCCTTCGACACGATCGTCGAGCGCGTGTTCTTGCCGAGGTGGATCATCTTGGTCCCGGTGTCGGCCTGCTGCTTACGGCTCGTCACCGCGACCGAGTAGAACTCGCCGATCGAATTGTCGCCCTGGAGAATGCAGCCGGGATATTTCCAGGTGATCGCGGAACCGGTCTCGACCTGCGTCCAGGAGATCTTCGAGTTCTTCCCCGCGCACTTGCCGCGCTTGGTGACGAAGTTGTAGATGCCGCCTTTGCCCTCTTCGTCCCCCGGATACCAGTTTTGGATCGTGGAGTACTTGATGGTCGCGTTGTCGAGCGCGACGAGCTCGACGACGGCGGCGTGCAGCTGGTTCTCGTCCCGCATCGGCGCCGAGCAACCCTCGAGGTAGCTGACGTAGCTCCCTTCGTCCGCGATGATCAGTGTGCGCTCGAACTGGCCCGTGGACGAGGCGTTGATCCGGAAGTACGTCGACAGCTCCATGGGACAGCGCACGCCCTTGGGGACGTATACGAACGAGCCGTCCGTGTACACCGCCGAGTTCAGGGCCGCGAAGAAATTGTCGTTGTAGGGTACGACCGTTCCGAGATACTTCTGGACGAGCTCGGGGTGTTTCTTGATCGCCTCGGAGATCGGACAGAAGATCACGCCGTACTTGGCGAGCTCCGCCTGGAACGTGGTCGCGACCGAGACGCTGTCGAAGACGGCGTCCACCGCCACACCTGTGAGGCGCTTCTGCTCCTCGATCGGGATGCCGAGCTTCTCGAACGTCGCGACCAGCTTCGGATCGACCTGGTCGAGCGAATCGAGCTTGGGGAGCTTCTTGGGGGCGGCGTAGTAGCTGATCGCCTGATAGTCGATCGGCCCGTACTGGACGTTGGGCCAGTGCGGCTCTTCCATCTTGAGCCAGTTGCGGTACGCCTTGAGCCGCCAATCGACCATCCAGGCGGGTTCGCCCTTCTTGGCCGAGATCAGCCGGACGACGTCCTCGTTCAGCCCAGCCGGCACGACATCGGATTCGATGTCCGTGACGAACCCGTACTTGTACGGTTGCTGGACTTGGGCTTCGATGCCGGTCATTGCGATTACCGGAACTCCTTAGCAGACAGCAGGTTGGATAGCGCCCGCCACCCAAGAAAGCGAATCCTAAGTGAGTTTGTCGGGATTGTCAACGAAGGGCAAGAAGCCTAGTAAATGTCCCGGTTTACCTCCCGCACCAGGCGCTCGTAGTCTTCCGGCGTGTTCAGGTCGTCGATGACGGCGGGATCGTCCACCGCCACGGAGGCGATCTCGGCGGCGTGAGCGTGGAGCACCGCCCGCGCCCCGTGCCGAGTCGCCGCTTCGCTGGTCATGAGTTCGTCGAAGAGTGCCGATCCCCACAGGACGGGATGACCACGTCGCTCGGCGAATGTGGGCACGACGGCGGGAGCCTTCCCCGCGGCCCCCCCGGCCAACCGAAAGGCCTCGAGCAGACGATCCACTGTGTTCACGCGGACATGGGGGAGGTCCACCGGCCAGGCGAGAGCGCAGGAGGGCTGAACCCCGTGGATGGCCCGCAAGGCAGCCCGGAGGGAAGCGATCGGGCCTCCGTCGACGTCGCTGTTTTCAACGATCAGGCAGTCGTGCCCTGCGATCGCCGGCCTGATCCGGGGCGCGTCGGGGCCCACCACCACCACGCGGGTCTTGATTTCGAGGGCCTCCAGAGCCTCGAGGATCCGGACCACGAACGGCTGGCCACGGAAGTCCAACAGGGCCTTGGGAGTGCCCATGCGGGAGGAACGGCCCCCAGCCAAGACCACGCCAGCTATGGACATACAGAAAGGATAGGGCCCAAGTCGCTAAGACCGTAAGACCTTCACATATTAGGCCCCCCATGGCTATTCGCCGCATTCGCCAGCTTGGCGACCCGATCCTCAGGGTCCGCTGTGAACGGGTCCACGACCCGAAGTCGCCGTCCGTCCGCCTCGTGGCGGACGACCTGCGGGACACGCTTCGCGCGGCCCGGGCCAAGCACAAGATGGGCCGGGCGATGGCTGCACCTCAGATCGGTGCGCCGGTCCGAGTCGTCTTCGTGGAGATCAAAGGGAAGCAGCGCTGGGTGATGGTCAATCCGGAAATCACGGATGTGGGGTCCGAGGACTTCCTCGTGTGGGACGACTGCTTCTCGTTCCCGAACCTGTTGGTACGGGTGACACGCGCGTATCGCGCCACACTGACGTATCAAGATCTGGATGGCGAGAATCATACGATGGAGCTCGAGGGACCCATGGCCGAGCTGTTACAGCACGAGATCGACCACCTCGACGGCATTCTCGCCGTGGACCGCGCCAGCGGCAACGATCCGTTCTCGTACCGGTCCGAGTGGGAGAAGCTGCACGACGTAGAGGAGCGCTACGGCGCGCCTAAGCCTCGTGAGGTCAACGCGTAGTTAGGCGGAATGGCGACTACTCGAGACAAAGATCTGTGGAGTTCGACTCGCTCCGTCGCGGCGCCGTCGTGCGAACCCGCCCCGTCACCGCAGCCAGGTGCCGTCACTTAAGAACCCTGTAGCTGTATAGGGCAAGTGGAGCGTCAGCCCGGTCCCTACGTGCACGATCTTGAGACCGGTGAAACAAGTCGTTCTATCGGGGCAGCCATAGTACGGGTAGCCGGCATAAAGGAGCCATTCACCATCCGGCGACCACGAAGATCCACGGGTGCGACCGTCGCGGCGATCGAGCAGCACTTGGTGGCCTGTACCATCCGGGTGTATCAGCATGAGGTTCCCTAGGCTGTCGTACGCGATCCATTCGCCTGTAGGGGACCAGCGAGGAAAGGCGCCTGCGACGCCGAGGCTCGTGTCCGCCCCGGTCGCAACGGTTCGCACGCGCAGGATGCCGCCGATGTAGGGGATGTTCCTCTCTCCGACATACACGACGCGCGTGCCGTCGGGAGAGGGAGAGGAACCCCAATACGGAGCGGGACCTGACGTGTATGCATAGGGGCCACAACTAACAGTGTCGGCGACCACGTGCTCGAGCGCCGTTCCGTCGAGGTGGACGCGCCATATCCCCCAGCAGCCGGTCAGGGAGTCGATGCCACTGAAGTAAATGTTGGAGCCGTCGTGCGCGTACCGCGGATAGTATTCACTGCGCATCAGTGGGTTGGTTATTGCGACGTGGGCGTGCCCGGTCGTGTCCATCAACGTCAGACCAGCCGCGCCATCGTACACGAACGTGCCGGTCACCTGCGACCAGTCGAGAGTGCGCCCAAACGACGGGCTCGGAATCGAGTCAAAGGCTGACCCGTCGAGGTTCGTCGCCACGATATAGGCCTCGTTAATTGCGATACGACCCTTGGGTACAACGCTGGCCCACACCGTATCCGTGAACCCCATACCGCTGACGGACACCGATCCGTGACCAATCGCGACGCCCATGGCCTTGCCCGCCCCAGTGATGGAGAGGGCTCCACTGAGGCTTTGATACTGGTATGTGGGCGCTGGCGAAACTGCGACGCGGTTACCATATGCATCGGTGATGAAGGGCCGGAACACCTCCAAGCCACCCACGTATAGCCCCGTGTCGATTGGGTCGACTCGCACGCGGGCCGGTGCGCCCGGCAGGACCTTGAAGTAGAGGCTCACCGATTCGCCGCTCGGCGGGACAACGACAACCTTCCCGGTCCCTGCGTATTGCTTCGCCTCGACGAACACGGATGCCTCACCGTTCCCATTTGTGATCACGGGCAGGCGATTGATAGCGAACCCCGGGTCGTCCAACGCCGCCACCAACACAATACCGTTTGTGTTGAAATACACCGTCTGCCCGGAGAGCGGATTGCCACCGTGGCCAAGGAGTTGGACCGTGAGCGGGGGCGTGAAGGTCGAGAGCACGGTATCGGACACGTTGGCGCCCGAGACGACATGTATGCCTGCGCCGGGCCCGAAGATGTCACAGCCAAGAGCGGCGGCGCTGCCGATCACCGCCGTAACGACGATCACGTATGTGCTGAAGGTCCGAATCCGGTGTGTATTCACGGTGCGACCGGCACCTTCTCGAAAGAGTCCCAGAAAACTCGCTCGGGGAGCTCGCTCGGCTTCGCCATCTCGCCGCGCTTTCTTGTGTCAAAGGATAGGATCTTGGCATCCGGAGTGTAAGCGGTCGGGAGGCACACTATCTGTGAGCAGCCGGCGTCCGCCTAACAAGCGCCTGAAGCGGTCCGCACGCCTAGTCGCATCCGGTTACATTCAACTGCTCATCGACAGGGGTGCCCGCGCACTTGCGGGCTGAGATCACACCCTCAGAACCTGATCCGGTTCGTACCGGCGAAGGGAGTCCGTATGACCTGCCGCACCCAGATGTACCACGCCCGTCAGGGCACGATCACCCCGGAAATGCGCCGCGTCGCCGAGCGGGAAGGCCTGCCAACGGAGACGATCCGCGACGAAGTCGCCATCGGCCGGCTCATCATCCCCGCCAACGTCAATCACCTGGCCCAGCGTCTCGACCCCATGGCGATCGGCAAAGTCGCCTCGGTGAAGATCAACGCCAACATCGGCAATTCCGCGGTCGAGTCGAACATCGACGGCGAGCTCGAGAAACTGCATCACGCCGTGCACTACGGCGCCGACACGGTGATGGACCTGTCGACGGGCGGCAACATCGATGCGATCCGCGAGGCGATCATCGCCGCGTCGCCCGTGCCGATCGGCACGGTGCCGATCTATCAGGCGATCGAGATCACGGGCGACATCACGACGCTGACGGTCGAACACATCTTCGACAACATCGAACACCAGGCGCAGCAGGGTGTCGACTACATCACGGTGCACGCGGGAATCCTGCGCGAGCACGTGGGGCTCGCGCTCGGCCGCGTCACCGGGATCGTGAGCCGCGGCGGTTCGTTGATGGCGTACTGGATGACACAGCACGGCAAGCAGAACCCGCTGTACGAGCACTACGACCGCCTCCTCGAGATCGCGCGCGAATACGACGTCACGTTGTCGCTCGGCGACGGCTTGCGCCCGGGCTCGATCGCCGACGCCACCGATAAGGCGCAGCTCGCCGAGCTGACGGTGCTGGGCGAGCTGACCGAGCGCGCCTGGAAACGGGACGTGCAGGTGATGATCGAAGGGCCGGGGCACATCCCGATGCACCAGATCGAAGTGAACGTGCGCCTCGAGAAGGAGCTGTGTCACGAGGCGCCGTTCTACACGCTCGGGCCACTCGTCACCGACGTCGCGCCCGGCTACGACCACATTACCTCCGCGATCGGCGCGGCGATGATCGGGTGGTTCGGCGCCGACATGCTCTGCTACGTGACGCGCAAGGAGCACCTGGGCCTCCCGAACGCCGAGGAGGTGCGCGAGGGCGTGATCGCCTACAAGATCGCGGCCCACGCGGCAGACATTTCGCGCCGCCGGCCGGGTGCCACGGACCGGGACGACGCACTGTCGCGGGCCCGCTATGCGTTCGACTGGAACGAGCAGTTCCGTCTGTCGCTCGATCCGGCCCGGGCGCGCGAGCTGCACGACGAAGCGCTCCCCGCCGAGTACTTCAAGAGCGCCGAGTTTTGCGCGATGTGTGGGCCGAAGTTCTGCTCGATGCACATCACGCGGGAGATCGAGCGGTCGCTGGGTCTGAGGGAGCCGCAACAGCAGCACAAACGAGAGGCCGTGCCGGCCGACTAAGGGGGAACACCGCATGGACAGGCGCTGGCGGGGGTTGGTCGTGCTTTGTCTGGTGAGCGCGCCTGGTATGCTCCGGGCGCAGGGTGGTCCCGGCCTCTATCGGGGCACGTTGGCGAGCGGTGACGCCCAGCTCTCGACCGGCGAGTACTACGATACCTACGAGTTCCAGGGCCGCGCCGGCCAGCGCGCGGTCTTTGATCTCGTCTCCTCCGCGTTCGATCCCTACATCATGGTCGTCGCACCCTCGGGCGAAAAAAAGGAAAACGACGACTTCAACGACTCGAAGAGCCACTCGCGGCTCGAGCTCGCCCTCGAGGAGACGGGGACGTACCGCGTCATCGTCACGTCGTACGAGAAGGGTGAGGGGGGCGCGTACGAGCTCCGCATCGAAGGCGGCGGAACGGGAGCCGTCGCGGCGGCGGAACCGGGAGTGCGCACGGAGAGCGGCCGCCTGGCCGCGGGCGACACGACGCTGCGGACGGGGGAATACCGCGACGGCTATGCCTTCGCGGGACGGCGTGGCCAAAGCGTCACGGTGGACCTGCGGTCTGCGGCATTCGATACGTATCTCATCGTGATCGACCCCAGCGGCAAACAGCATGAAAACGACGATCACGAAGGGGATTCGCATCGCTCGCTCGTGTCGTACGAGCTGCCGGAGGACGGCACCTATCGGGTGTGGGCCACGTCGTACAAAAGCGGCGAGACAGGCGCCTACGACCTGCGCATCCAAGTGGGGGGGAGCGCCGCGGCGACGGAAGTCGCGGCCAGACCGCGGGTAGAAAACGGCCGCCTGGCCGCCGGCGACGACACGCTGCGCACAGGCGAGTACGTGGACAGTTACATGATCGACGCTCGCCCTGGGCAGCACGTCACGATCGACGTCTCGTCGAGCGCGTTCGACACCTACCTGATGCTCGTCCCCCCGCGCGGCGAGCGGTTGTGGAACGACGACGTCGAGGGGAAGCCGCGCCACAGCGTCATCGAGTCCGACATCACCGAGGCGGGGCAATACCGGGTCGCGGTGACGTCCTACAAGAAAGGCGAAACCGGCGCGTACGAGCTGCGGATCGACTTCGGTGCGCCCCCGACGGCGGCGGGTCCCACGGTGGCTCGCGGGCGCGACCTCGAAGCCATCGCCTATGGCGAGACACAAGACGGCTCCCTCTCCACCGACGATGCGCATCTCAGCGGCGGCGAGTACCGGGACCTGTACGCCTTCGATGGTTCGGCGGGAGACTCGGTCATCGTCGAGCTGCAGTCGAGCGCCTTCGATCCCTATCTGTCATTGATCCCTCCGGGCGAAGCGGGGGGCGACCAGATCGACAACGACGACGCAGACAACCGTCAGGATCTGTCGCGCGTCTCCGTCCGGCTGCGCGCGACGGGTCGCTACCGGATCCTGGCGACCTCGTACGCTGCCGACAAAACCGGGGGCTATCGCTTGTCGCTGCGGCGCGCGACGGGAGGCCCGGTCGTGACGCAAGCGCCCGCGACGACGGGAGGCGGCAGAGTGTACGGCGTCTTCGTCGGGATCTCGAACTACGGGGGCCGGGCCAACAATCTGATGTTCACGGCGGACGATGCCCGCCACATGTACGACGCGATGCAGCGCGGCGCCGGCATGCGCCCCGCCGACGCCGTGGTGCTCGTCGATGGACAAGCGACGCTTGCCGCCGTGCGACAGGCGATCCAGCGCATTGGCAGCCAGGCGGGGCCCAACGACATGTTCGTGTTCTTCTACTCGGGGCACGGCGGCCGCGTCCCGCGCCAGACGTTCCAGCCGGCCGATCCGGACAACCTGGACGAGACGCTGGCCTTCTATGACAACGACCTGACGGACGACGCGCTGGGCCAGCTGCTCGACGGCATCCACGCCAAGGTGACGTTGCTCGTCTTCGACGCTTGCTTCAGTGGCGGCTTCTCCAAAGACGTGATCTCGGCCCCGGGACGGATGGGACTCTTCTCATCTGAAGAGGACGTGACGTCGGGGGTGGCGGTGAAGTTCCGGGCGGGCGGCTATCTCGCCGAGTTCATTGCGGAAGCGGTGGGACAACGGCTCGCCGACGACGACGGCGAGTCGGGCATCACGGCGCTCGAGCTGAGCCAGTATCTCCACGAGCGGTACCGCGCCGACGTGAAGTCGGGCGGTACCGGTGAGAACTTCGTACGGACGGGTGGAGCGCAGACGGGCTACCAGCACCTCGTCGTGGACCGGGGGAGCGTCGAGCCGTACGCGGTGCTGTTCCGCTGAGCGTCTAGCCGCCCCGAGGGAAGGTCAGCGCCGTCGGTGTGGTGAAGTGCATCTCGATGGGTGCGATCTCGATCGCCGCGTCAGTAATCGTCACCGTGTAGCGGTCGGTGACGCCGTCGCGTGTGAACTCGAGCGTGTACGTGCCGATCGCGGTCGGCAGCAGCACCCGGAACCCGGCCGGGCCGATCGCCGTCAAGCAAACCTCGGACGGTTTCGTGACCCGATCGGACACGCTGACGCGCAGCGTGCTGCCTGAGACATGGAACTCGCTCTCCAGCCGATAACCCAAGCAGGGATACTGCGTCGTGGTCTCGACCAAAAGGCCGATCTGCGTCGGTGGGGGCGGCGGGTCGAGGATGTAGCCTTCACGGATCGAAAAGCGCAGCGGGCTGGAGTCGTGTGTCAGATCCACGGTGCCGCAGGCGGCGGCGAACAGAGCGGTAGCAACGACAAGCGTTGTCTTCATGGCGTCCTCTCCCTACTGGCCGCGCACAACGTGCGTCGCGGTTGGGTGTGTAAACACCGACCGCAGCGGCGCGATGTCTATCGTGGTGTCGGACACGATCACGACGTATCGATCGACCGAGCCGGCCCGCTCGAACGTCAGGAAAAACGGATTGTCGGTGGTGACGGGACCGAAGCCGATCGGATAGCTGAATTCGAACGGACCGGTATGCGGTATGCACGGGCTTTCCGGCAGGTCCGTCTGGGTGAGATCCACGATCACCCTGTCTGTGCCGAAGCCCACTTGACGCTGAAGAACGTACTTCAAGCAAGGAGCCTGCTCTTCCGTCCTTACAACCAGTTCGATCGGCATCGGGAACGAGGCCGTCGTATCGGTGACTGTGAATTCACGGATTTCGAAATCGAGAGTGCCAAGATCTCTCGGGTCACTGATCCCACACCCTGCCAGAGAACCGAGCGCTGCCAACACTCCTACCCAGTGTGCTTTCATGGCTCACCACGCGGTTGCGGTAGCGTCGTGAGACCCGGCAGCGGCCTGCAAGTTCGAGCGTAGAAGGTTCAAGCGCCCTAAAGGTCATAACCCTAAGTCTCGACTCGCGCGAACGCCCGCACCGGGAAGCTCCCCATCCCTTTGACCTTAGGCGGCGCCGCGAAGAACCGGAACCCCGCATCAGGCAGCGATCCCAGCTTGGTCATGTGCTCCACGATGGCGATCCCGGCACCGAGGAGGATCGTATGGGCGGGCCGAGTGCCGTCCTTGTCGTCGTCGATATTGAGAGAGTCGATCCCC
>Ga0193697_1000409_pt1 | contig 15589 bp, 13 predicted proteins | sample L3m2metaG_FD_145073 | JGI IMG/M metagenome (GOLD analysis project Ga0193697, IMG submission 145073) | Soil microbial communities from a riparian zone of the East river system, Colorado, United States - L3m2 | ecosystem: Environmental > Terrestrial > Soil > Riparian zone | place: USA: East River... | reverse complement strand
GCAGCATGGTCGCAGTCAGGTCGTGAATGTGCACGGGGTTCTCGACGATGTTATAGCAGTAATCGTCTGTCTGTCCGTAGCTGATCCCCGGCTTCACGCCGCCGCCCGTCATCCAGACCGAATAGCAACGGCCGTGGTGGTCGCGGCCATAATTGTCTTTCTCGAGTTTGCCCTGGCTGTAAACGGTTCGGCCAAATTCACCGCCCCAAACTACCAATGTGTCATCGAGCATGCCGCGTTGTTTGAGGTCCTGCACAAGAGCGGCGCTCGCCTGGTCCGTGTCTTTGCACTGCTCGCGAATGCGCTTCGGCAGGTTGTTGTGCTGGTCCCAACCGCGATGATAAAGCTGAATGAACCGGACCCCTCGCTCGGCCATGCGGCGGGCGAGCAGACAATTGTAAGCAAACGTGCCGGGCTTCTTCACGTCCGCGCCGTAGGATTCGAGCACGCTCTCCGGTTCTTTGGAAAGATCGACGAGATCGGGCACCGAGGTCTGCATCCGGAACGCCATTTCGTATTGCGCTATGCGGGTGTTGATTTCCGGATCACCGAAGTTGTCGTACTGCTTCTGGTTGAGCTTCGCCATTCCATCCAACATGCGCCGCCGCGCCTCGGGGCTCACGCCAGGCGGATTGGAAAGATACAACACCGGATCACCAGTCCCGCGCAATTGCACGCCCTGGTGTTCGGATGGCAGGAAGCCGGAGCCCCACAGTCGCGTATAGAGCGGCTGGTCGCTTTCCTTCCCATTGGAAATCATGACAATGAAAGCGGGCAGATTCTCATTTGCCGTGCCCAACCCGTAGCTGAGCCACGCCCCCATGCACGGACGCCCCGGCTGTTGAAAGCCGGTCTGAATGAAGGTAATGGCCGGGTCGTGATTGATCGCCTCGGTGTTGACCGTCTTGACCACGCAGATGTCGTCCACGATTTTCGCGATGTTCGGAATCAGTTCGCTGACCCACGTGCCCGAACTTCCGTGCTGCGCGAACTTAAAAAGCGAGTTGACGACCGGAAAGGACTTCTGCCCCGAGGTCATGCCTGTGAGCCGCTGGCCCATGCGAATGGACGCCGGCAGTTCTTGCCCGTGGAGCTTTTCGAGAGTCGTCTTGTAATCAAGCAGGTCCATCTGCGCGGGCCCGCCCGCCATGAAAAGATAAATCACTCGTTTGGCTTTCGCCGGGAAGTGCGTGGCCTTGAGCGGAAACTTGTCGTCGGAACCGGCGAGCGCCGTAAGCAAACCGGGATTGAGGAGCGAGCCGAGCGCCGCGACCCCAATTCCAGCCGCGGTCCGGCCAAAGAAATGACGGCGGGTCATCAACAATGTCTTTTCGCTTAACGGATTCATAAGCCTCAGCCCTTGGTCACGGTTTCGTCGAGGTTCAAAATCATGCTCGCGACAGTCGCCCACGCCGCAAGTTCCGCCGGATCGCAACTGTTGTCCGCTTTCCAACTGCCGACCGACAGAAACTTCTCCGTGGCTTCCTTGTTGGCTTGGAACTCGGACAATTGTTGATTGAACACGTCCTGCAACACTTTGATTTCAGCTTTCGACGGCTTGCGCGCCGTGGCGAGGCGGAAACCATAGGCGATCCGGCTTTCCGCCGTCGCGCCTCCTTCCCGCATCATCCGATATCCGAACCCGCGCGCCGCCTCGACAAACTGCGGATCGTTCAACAACGTCAGCGCCTGGAGCGGTGTGTTCGTGCGTGGACGCCGCACGACGCAGTACTCGCGCGTGGGCGCGTCAAAGAGCAACATGTTTGGCGGTGGGCTCTGACGTTTCCAATGCGTGTAAAGGCTGCGCCGCCACTGGCCCTCGCCCTTGTCGGGCACGTATTTCTGGGAATTGTTGAAGGAGACCGCTTCCCAAAGCCCGGGCGGTTCGTAGGGCTTCACGCTGCGGCCGCCCGCCTTCTGCACAAGCAGACCGCCGATGACCAGCGCGGAATCGCGCAGCACTTCTCCGTCCGCACGGAAACGCGGGCCCCGCGCGAGCAAGCGATTCTCCGGATCTTTGGCGTAGAGTTCAGGCGTAAGTTTGGACGATTGGCGATAAGCAGCCGATGTGACGATCAGCTTCTGCACGCGCTTCATATCCCAACCCGATTCAATGAACTCGGTTGCAAGCCAATCGAACAGTTGGGGATGCGACGGTGCGTCGCCTTGCATTCCGAAGTCTTCGGTCGTTTTTACCAGGCCTACGCCGAAATATTGTTGCCAAAAACGGTTCACCGTCACTCGCGCTGTGAGCGGATGCGAAGGATCGAGCAGCCACTTGGCCAGGCCCAGCCGATTCGTCGGTGCGTCTTTCGGGAACGGCGGCAGAATCGCGGGCACGCCTGGACCCACCTTGTCGGCCGGCTTATCGTACTCACCGCGCATGAGCACAAACGTGTCGCGCGGTTTCTCCATGTCCTTGGCGACCATCGTCGTCGGGATCGCTTTCTCGATCGAACCGTCCTCATCGCGCCATTTCTCGACCTGCTCGAACATTTTCTTGAACTCGGGCGAACTCTGCCGGCGAAACTGATTGCGCACTTTGGTCTGCTGCGCCGAATTGAACTTCTTTGTCGCGGCAAACAAAGCGGCGATGTCCGCGGGCACCGTTTCGGTGTCGTCCAGATCCTTCTTGAAAGTGAAATACGCCTCGCCCTGTTGCGTAACGACCTTCAGCAGCAGCTTGTTTTCGCCCTTCTTCAGATTAATCGTGGCGGTGATTGGTGCTTCGCCCACCTTCTTCACTTTACGTTCCGCGACCTGCTCGCCATTTACCCACAATCGGAAAAGATCGTCGGCGCGAAGCTGCACCTCCATTTTGCGGGGCGCGCTCGCTTTGATCGTCCGATACAAATAATAGACGCCGTGCACGCCATGAAGGTCCTGCACCAGCAGGTTGGCCTTGCCGTCTTCGAAATCGCCTTTCGCACTCCACTTAATTTCCTCGCGAACGCCCGGGTAGGATTTCTTCAGGTCAACTTCCTTTTCAGGTTCGTAAACCTCGGCGAGTCCGCTCTGCAGGTCCGCGTTCTTGAACGGGCCAATCACCTGCCACGGCTCGGGCTTCGGCGGCGCCAGCAATTGCACCAGTTGCTCATCCCGCGCCGCGGAGAGCCGGAAGCGGCCAATCGCCCGCTTGTTCGTCGATGCCTCGTAGCGCAGCCGAATCTTCACATCCGAATTCGTGGAGATTGAAATCGGATCGGCGGGCAAAAACAAAATTGCATGCGGTTCCGTGAGGGCGGCCGGATCAGCCTGCCAGCCGGTCTCGGATTTTCCATCGATCGCCTTTGCGGCGTCGTTCTCGGCGCGCGCAGAATCCGCGAGCGCCTGCGCAAATTTTATTTTCTTCGGGTCTTTGCCGGGGCGAATCAGTTCCGCTTCAAATTCCGACAATCGGAAGCCCCCGTCGTCCGCCCGCGAGGCGCTCTTGCCCGGCAGAGACTCGTCGGGAATCGCTTCGAGTCGCAACGCCGCGATCGTTCCCGGCGAACATGGAATCGTCAGCTCATGAATGTCCTTCTCCGGATTCGGACCCTCGACGAGCACTGATTGGTCATCGAGCAGTTGGAACTGCGTGCCGTTCGTCGAAGCGATGTTCGTAGACGACAACACCGTCCACCCCGCGCTCAGCTTCTCGCGCCATTTGGTGTCCCAGGATTCCTGCGCCTTGTCCAACTCCGGCATGGGCGCCTCGATCTTCTTCTGCCCATCGGCGATCGATTCCTTCAATTCCTTTTGCCGCGTCGCTTGCTCCGGTGAGGGCAACTTGATAAACGGATCGGGATTCGGCTTGTTGCCGTCCATCACCGCTTCATTGAGGTTGTTGAAGAACGAATACAACCCGTAATATTCCTTCTGCGTAATCGGATCGTATTTGTGCGTGTGACAACGCGCGCACGTCATCGTCAGCCCCATCCAGATCGTGCTCGTCGTCTCCGTCCGGTCAAAAGTGTATTTCGCCTGATACTCCTCCGTGATCGCGCCGCCTTCGCCCGTGGACATGTTGCAACGCACGTAACCGGAAGCAGTTTTCTGGTCGACCGTCGCTTCCGGCAATAAGTCGCCCGCGAGTTGCTCGGTGGTGAATTCGTCAAACCGCATGTTGTTGTTGAACGCATTGATCACCCACTCGCGCCATTTCCACATGCTGCGCTCCGAATCGATGTGATACCCGTGCGAATCGGCGTAGCGCGCCGCGTCGAGCCAGTAACGCGCCATGTGCTCGCCGTAACGCGGCGAGTTGAGCAACCGATCCACCACCTTCTCGTAGGCCTGCGGTGATTTGTCGGCGAGGAACGCATCCACTTCCTCGGGTGTCGGCGGCAAACCGGTCAGATCGAGTGCGGCGCGCCGCACGAGCGTGGTTTTTTCCGCTTCCGGCGAGGGCTTGAGCTTCTCCCTTTCGAGTCGCGCCAAAATGAAGCGATCAATTTCATTGCGCACCCACCCTTTATTCTTCACTTCGGGCAACGCGGGACGTTTTGGCGCTTCGAACGACCAGTGGCTCGGCCATGGCGCGCCTTCCGCAATCCACCGCGCGAGCAAATCCTTTTGTTGCTGGTTAAGCTTCTTCTTGCTCTTCGGCGGCGGCATCACCTCGTCCTCGTCCTGCGACAGGATGCGCTCCACCAACATGCTCTTCTTCGTATCCCCCGGAACGATCGCGTAATCGCCGGACTTCGTCGCCTTGAGCGCGTCTTCGTGGCGGTCCAGGCGAAGCTTGGCTTTGCGTTGCTTCTCGTCCGGGCCGTGGCACGCGAAACAATTATCCGAAAGGATCGGCCGAATCTCGCGGTTGAAGTCAACGGGCTTCTGCGCGCCAGCCCTTTCTTTGGGCGCGGCGACACCGCTGGACACGAGCGCTAACGCCCCCAAACCCATCGCGCATTTTAAAAACCGCAACATTTCAGGTAATAATGTGGCCTTAGAAAAATACCCGTTCAAGTGCCGCCACAGCAAGCACCGTACTAATGGACGCTGCGGGCGCGCATTTATTTAGTGAAAGTATGCTTTTTCATCCGCGTAAGTTGGCCAAATCCATCAACTTAGCCGTTTCGCGGTAAGCTTCCTCGACCCACTCGACGATTCGGGCAGGATCAGGTGAATACTCCAGTTCGATCGACACCACCCCGTCGATTTCCAACTCCTTGATCGCCTGCAAATACGGCCCAAACTTCACCACCCCCCGCCCCGGCGGCAGGTCCCCATGCACCTTCCCGTCGCAATCACTCAAATGCACGTGAATCGCCTTGTCCTTGAGCTTGCGCAGGTCGGCGGGACTCGTGTCCGCCAACACCAGGTGACTGATATCTATATTGGCGCGCACCCGCGGATGGCCGCATTCATCGACGAACCGGACCATCGCATCCACGCTGTTGAGCAGGCTCAAGCGAAACGGCTCCAACTCCAGGGCAATGTCGATCCCCTTCTTGTCCCCGTAATCGCCCAGCCGCCGGCAGGTTTCAATGCCCCATTGCCATTGCGTCGCGGGCGGAATGACTTCGCGCTGCCAGATATATTCGCCGAGCACGAGCAGAATATTTTTTGCGCTCCACGTGCGCGCCAGGTCGATGAACTTCTGGCAACGCTCCACATGATACTCGCGGACCGGATCATTGAAATCGATCAACCCGACCGCCACCACTGGCAATGAAATGATCGGCAGCTTCAGCCGCTCCGCCGTCTTCGCAGCGAGGCTTACTTCCTCCTTCGAGATCGTCACCGCTTCCGTGAAAATATCGACACAATCAAACCCGATCCGCGAGATGTGCTGAAGGCCGGTAGCGGTATCGATGCCGACCTGTTGGAAGGCGCTGTTGATGATTCCGAGTTTCATGGGCAGCAGGGAAAGATTCGCTATTTTCCCTATCGAAGCGAGCAGATTCTAACTGTCGCGAAGGCTGTGAGCCTCCGGTTAGTTGGTGACGATGTTAAGCTCAATATCTAAGCCAAGAGCGCCACATTTCTTCAAGGTCGCTGATTCCAATATCCCGGTTGCGTACGAGGTACCACCAGCATACCAACAAACCGAGAATTGTGCTTCGCCGCCTTCATTATTGATCTTCTCGAACAAACCGGCGTTGGGCGTAAGTTTTTGGATCCAAGAGTCAATGAACGCACTTAACTCGATGACTTTTGAGTCAAGCCTCGGTTCGTCGTGCAGGTTGCACCGCCAGGTCGAAAGAAGGGCCTTTCTCCCAAGCGGCTCTCCACGAATACTCGTGCGCTCTTCTCCTGCCTTTGTGTGCAGGGTAGGGTTTAATCCCAGGGAATGCGTCAGAACCTCGGGCGCGATCGTGGGATGAGTGATACTGAGTTCTACTGAATAAGAAAATTCAAACATTTGTTACCTCATCGATAAGAGTCAACGGGGCTTAGATTCTCAGCCGTGCACTCTGGATTAGTCACGATTATTATTTATCGGTCGACGCCGGCCAAAATTTCTGCGCTCCTTCATCTATTAGGCCGCTGACTGATGCTGCATCTTCCGAATTTGTCGGGTGCAGTGAAAGTAGTTGATGGCGTTGCCGATGAGACCAAAGGCGAAGATACCGAAAATGCCCCAGAGAATCGACGGACGGATGGTAATGAATTTCTGTGCGATCAACAGGACAGGTGCAGTGACGCCGAAGACGACCGCGCCTTCCCGTACGTAGCGGAAGGAGAGCTGCCGCGTCTCTTCCATCTCTTTGAGTTTTTCATCGCCGGTCATGGGCGGTCTGTTCGGTGATTTCATCCGCGACAACTTGAGGCGAGGCCGGAGCCAGGGAATGCCCCAGGGGCGTATCGTTACGAGGTATTTGCAATATTCGTCAAACACGGCCACGAGGTGCCGCGGATCCAGCCACTCAACTCGATGAAGGATGAACGAGGTGTACGGCCAGCCAAAAAAGCGACGGGAAATCTGCCGCAGATTGGAATCGCACAACGTGATGAAAGTGGACTCCTCGAAGGGACAATCGTAATCGGTGACAAACAGAAAACCCTCCTGTGTGTGGAATTGATAGAGAAGTTGGTAGCCCCGCAAGGAAAGGCGAGTCGGCTCGCCGTTTCGAAGCAGCCGTGAGTTCAAAGGCCACGACTCGTACGGCCCGGGATGCTTTTCCAATGAGAACTCCGTAAGCGCCGTCATACTTTCACCGACGGCCAACAAGGCCGCCTACCTTATTCATCGGCAGGCGCACAACCGCGCTACAACGCTCTTCTCAAGGCTCTGTCCCCTTTGCCACCCAGCGCATAAAAACCCACGATGCTGAAACCGCAACGGAAATCACGCTGGTCTCGAAGAAGCGGTGCGCTCAGGACATAGCCAAGGAAAAACACACCCAATGCGATGACCACCCATGGCCCAGAGGCTTCTGGTTTTGCGCATCTTTTCTGCGTCCTCCGTGATTGAAGCATTCATGCCGACCAATGACCGAAGGGCTGGTTAAGCGACTGCCAAAGGGACGCGCTCGGAATTCCTGGATACCCCGTCGGGCAACCTGACTTGCCACTGTCGCTGACTGCCATCGATCTGGAGCACGATGGTTGCTTCCCCCGGCGGATAGTCATTCCGGGATTCGACGAAGACAAAATCGGGGCCCATCTGCTTAATGGGGATCGACATCCCATTGATGATGAGACGCATCTTGACCACCGCGGAGTGTGCACCGTTACTTTGCTTCGCAATCATGAATGAAAGCCTGCTTGCCAACGCTCGGCTATATGCGGCTCGGCATCAACTCCAAATCGCCGAGTCTCTGGGTTCTGGAAAAGACGGTATCGTGATAGCCGCCAGACGCAAGGAGAAAGCCGCTGACGTCGCGATCAAGGTCCATCGTTTCCCAGAATCGTATCAGCGAGAAAAACAGGCGTATGAGCGGCCGAGAGACCACGCGGTAAGGGATGTTCTTGGGTTCAATGTTCCTCAATTCATCGGTTTCAACGACGACCTTCGACTGATTGAAATGACGATTGTCGCTCGGCCTTTCGTTCTCGACTTTGCCGCTGCTTACCTCGACAGCCGCCCCGATTTTTCAGAGGAAGTCTGGGCGGATTGGGAGAAAGACAAACGGGACCAATTTGAGGAGCGTTGGCCACAGGTCCAAGCGATCCTGGCGGAATTTGAGCAGATCCGAATCTATTTATTAGATATCTCTCCGGCCAACATTGGGTTTTCCGACTGAGGGGTACCGACTGTGCTTTGGCGCACCTGCAGGTTTCAGGCACAGAATTACGCCGTTCGCGCTACCGCATACAAATCCTCTGCCTTGTGCCACTCGTGAAGAATGTCGCGCATCACCAGCGCGTGGTCGAACTCAATCGAACCCGCCGGAAACCGCTCCCGGTCTGCGAAGAAGCTCGAATAAACCTCCGTCACGGACAAAGCACGAATGCGCCAGTCCATCGTGCGCAACAGCAAACCGTCCAGCCGATCTCCGTCTCGTGTCACTGAATATCCAAGACTGCCGCCTTCGAAGAATGCCGACGCTTCCATCAACGAACCGAAGCACGACGAAGCAGGCAGCGAATCCGCATCATTGCCGACAACTCTGACCGTGACCGATCCGTCGCCCGACTTCATTGAGAAATCAACGTGACCGTCAACGTCCACCACCGAGAATCTGGCCGGATGATGCTCACCCGGAAATACCCGCCCGCCGCCTATTCGATTGAGGAACGACCCAGTGTCGCGGCGCGGAATAAACACACCTTCACGCTGAACGCCTGCGGCATCGGTCCACTCAACGGCGATGCGATGTGCAGCGTTCTCGCTCGACAGCCCCAGCGCGCCCGGCAAACCGGCGGGGCGAATCTGCTCCAGACGAATCAGGCAGATGCCTACGAGCGAATAACCACGATGGAGCTTGGGCCGAAACGGCCGCGGGAGAATGCGCTGCACTACGGAAGGTTCCGCTCGGAAATTCACGAGCAACCGTCTCTTAATCGTGCCCTTGATGACTGGAATCCGCATCCTGCTTTCTCCCCACAGCAGTTAAACGTCCAATTTCCTTTTGATTCGTTCGAGGAGACCTTGCCTGAGCCCTCATTCAATCGCTGCTTTGATCCGCTTCTTCCCGTCTTCCCACTCGGCGAATGTCGCCTGGCCTTCGGCGATCAGACGCTCGCACTCCTCCATGATCTCTTCATGCCATTGCGGCACTTCCCAATTCCCCTCTTCGCGAGCCATCTGGGACCAGATGGCTTCTATCAGGCGAAGCTTCTCATGGACAGAAATCTCCTGAATTTGCTCAAGGGCGGTCATATGTGAATCTACACCTCGGCGGACAATGTGCAATCTTCCTCCCGCAACGCCGGATAGGTCAAACCCGCCTCAACGTAATATCCCCGCCATCCGAATCATCCACCGCCCCGTCTTCGGTCCCTTCAACGCTCCACGAGCAAGTCTTTCTGCGTTGCGCCTCCTCGATCATCGTGTCCAACGCGTATATCCATGCTCCGAGAATCTGCGCCGGTTGAACATCATCACGACTAACGAAACAAGGCCGCGTCGCACCCGGCCTGTGACCGCCATTTCAAATCTCGATTTCGCGTTCGTAGTGTTAAGCCTCTGGCGCACCGACTCGCTCTGGATGCCGTCGAGCATAATCTACCCAATATTTGAAGATTCCCTGATTCTTATCGCGGATTGACCACGCCTTTTTGGTGAGAGGCTCAACGGCCGTTTCAAGAGGCGAACCATGATACCAGTTCATCCAATCCTCCGCACCGAGTTCTATCCAATATTGCTGAGCTATTTGAAATGCGTCTCTAAATATTTTGGCCAGATCGGCTGCCCCCACTTCTTCAAGACCGCGAGCAGTCTCTTCGGCCAGATCAGTGCTATGCCAGTTGCCAAAATGCCACCCCAAATCATCCAGAGCGAGTGATACATCGAGTTCGTATGTGCCTGCCATAGCTCTTAACCCGATCGGGAGCGCTCGGATTTCAGCGAGGAATTCGGAGGAACCTCTTTGCGCAGAAATTCTCCTCTCCAACTCCTTCCCGAGCAGCGAAAAAAGTTCCTCATCCGAACTTGCATCAATAGCTTCGACGGTGAGGCCGTTCATTGCTTCTTGTTAACGAATCCAAGCTGTGTCACCACAATCATCAATCAAACGAATAACCGGCAAAGTAAATCCGGTTAAACCACTTTCTCCACATACTTCCTATGCAAGTATGGTTTGACCTGGCCGTGAGATGCGCAAAGAACCTCCGAAGGAACCAATCAGCCTTGTGTGTCGTACCTCCCCTACCTCCCCGCCTTGTGCGGGGAGGTCATCGTTCGCACCTATTTCCTGCCGACAACCGAACAGCGATACACTTCGTCCGTCACGACGAGAGTGATTTCGGGGTTCGGCGCCGCGGCAGCCGCCTCGATCTCCTCCTCAGAAACGAACTGGTGAGGCGTAAATCCCGCATTGAAGACAATGAGGACTTGTTGCCACAAGGGATTGAATCCCTCGCCCTGGATGGCATCGATCACAGGAATGAAATCCTGTTCTTCGTCCAGATCGTTCGAAGCATAGATCGTGTTGATGCTCCGGTTGTGCTCGATTAGCGGGTCGGATGCAGGCACCTCAAACATATTGACGGTAAATAACTCACCATCATAGAAGGCGGGCATCTGACCTGCAGCGCCATGCGGGCTGCCTTGACCGGCGGGCGCCGCGTTCATCTGGCCGTTGAATGCGGGTCCGCAAATGCAAAACAACACCACAGCGGTGGATACACGTGCCAATTTCCGGGCGATGGTCATTTTGTTTCTCATTTTGACGTTGATTCTCTCTTTCATCTTCTTTCCCTGGTTATGGAGCTGATCAATGTCGGCTCCCGTTTCATTTCTCATGTTACTCATACTCCCTGTTCGGAAGTGACTTCTTACCCAAATACGAGCCAACTATTCGCGGATTTGTTCCACGGGGGCGAAACCACCCTCCAGGTGGTCAATGCCTCGGGTCTCGCGTGCTTAGGCAATTTTGGGTAGTGACTCTGCTTCCAATCCCCCCGCCCAAGTTTCCAAAATTCTTTCAAGGCGTACTTGCCAAAACGAAACAGAACGATTTCAGAAAAATCGATCGAGCGACTGGACCATTGCGGCAGAAGCACTTACGACGCCTTTACAAATCGTTCGAGACCTGGTGCGTGCAAAGAGTTGGCGTTGGGAGTTTTTCCTTCATTGCAACCGCCCTTAATTCTGGCGCATATTGATACTTAACGGCCTGTGACAAAACGACTTATAGGTGTCCGCCTGTTCGCCCCCGTCGGCTGCGCGATTTTCGCCGCCGCCACGCTTGTTTCCTGCTCGAAATCCGGCGCTGTCGTGCGGAAGAGTGGGGCAGAACCGCCGCGCGCCGTGACCGTTGCTCGCGCTGAAGTCCGGCCTCTGGAACGAATCGTCGTTGCCACCGGCTCCCTCGCCTCTCACGAAAAAGCGACACTCGGCGTCAAAGTCCCCGGCCGCATCGAGAGCGTCGCCGTGGACCTCGGCAGCGCCGTTAAGACCGGTGACCTCATTTTGCAGCTCGAACAGATCGACTACGAATTGCGCCAGAAGCAGGCCGCCGCCGCCCTCGCCCAGGCCCGCGCCCGTGTCGGTCTGCGCCTCGAAGGCACTGACGATACCCTTGCGCCCGAAGTCACCAGCGCCGGTAAACAGGCCAAGGCTGTGCTCGAAGAAGCCACGAAGAATCGTGATCGCGTCCTCAGTCTCTCCAAAGAAGGGATCAGTTCGAAATCCGAACTCGATACGGTCGAAGCCGCCTACACCGTTGCCTTGAATCGGTATGAAGCCGCGCTCGAAGACTCTCGCACGTTGCTCGCGCTGCTCACTCAGCGTCGAATCGAATTTGAAATGGCAAAACAAGCCCTTCGCGACACGACCATCGTCGCGCCTTTCGATGGCACGATCCAGGAGCGCACTGCGAGCGCCGGTGAATATGTGCAAGTCGGTTCTCCCATCGCAACGCTGGTCCAGGCCGATCCGCTTCGACTGCGCCTTGAAGTTCCGGAACGTCAGAGCATTTACGTGCGCGCCGGCCAAACTGTGCGCGTGCTCGTCGAAGGCGACACCAATGCCTACACCGGAAAAATTGCGCGCCTTAGTCCGGCGCTTGACGAACAAAATCGCATGCTCATCGTCGAAGCCGACGTGCGCAATCGCGGCAGCCTGCGCCCCGGACTTTTCGTCCGCGCGCACATCGTCACGACGGATCACGATCCCGGTCTAACAGTTCCCCCGGCTGCGCTGATCACGTTCGCCGGTCTCGAGAAGGTTTTCATCGTGCAGGATGGCAAAGCCGCCGAACGCAACGTTGTCACCGGCCGCTCCGGCGCGGACTGGATTGAAATCAAAACCGGCATCAAGCCAAACGACATGGTGGTGCTTGATCCGGGCAGCCTGCGCACCGGCCAGCGCGTCGCCGCGACCGTGAACGCAAACAATCTCCAAACGACGCAAGCGGCTCCCGAGGATGAAACGTCGGCATCAGGCGGACCGTAACTTCAACTGCATGGCATCGACCAAAACAAAAGTGATCGTTGGGCTGGCCATGGCTGTGGCTGTGACGGGCGCAGTCATCCAAATGATCGCGCTGCGCCGTATGGTCCGCGAAAATGACGCGTTGCAGCAGCACCTCGCGACGGTCATCCGCGAAAACGCTCCCGCTTCGCCCTCGACTAATTCCGCAGAACTCGATCGTTTGCGCGCCGAGCACGACGAACTTGTCCGGTTGCGCGGCGAAGTCGCCCAGTTGCGTCGCGAGCGCGAGGAGTTGTCGCGCAAACTCGCCCTCGCTGCGACGAACAAACCCGCGATGCAGCCTCAAGGCGCGGATAACGCCTGGGTTCAGCAAATGCTCAGTGCGTCTGCAGCGCAGCAGGGCGCGGCCGCGGGCGCATTGCGCGGCAAAATGCTCAAGGGCGATCCGCAAATCTCCGCATCAGAGATGGCGTTGCGCGATGCTTTGGCTCAGCGCAATCTCAATTCCCTCGAAAAGTCTCCGAGCGAGTTCGCCGATTTTCAGGCTGCCTTCATCCAAAGCACGCTCGGCCTCACTGATGAGGGAAAAACTCAACAGATTCACGACGTCATTCAAAAAGTTTACGACCGGGCTGTCGCGACCGGCCTCGACATTCCATCAAAACCGACCGAAGGCACGGAGGATTGGGTCAGCAAACGGTATCAACTCGACCGCCGCGGCACGTCCGCGGTGCAGGGACTGCTCACGCCTGACGAACGCAGTTTGTTCGATCGCGCTTTTCTCGGGATCATGGGAATCGATCTCGGGACGGGAGTCGACAAATCGAACTATCCGCCGGGCGTCCTCGGGCCTTAACGGCGCGCGGGTAACCCGGTTGGTAAGAGCACCTTATGAGCACTGAAGAACTAGCGCACCAGATCATGGCTTTGGAGCGGCCGCATCGCTCGCTGTGGACGTATTACATCATTCGCGCGGTGCTCACCGGTCCGGGCATTTTCTTCAGCTTGCCCTATTTGTTCTTTCGCTATCAAACACTGCGATACCGCTTCGATGAGGAGGGGATTCACATGAAGGTCGGACTGCTATTTCGGCGCGAGGTGAATCTTACCTACGCGCGCATCCAGGACATCCACCTCAAGTCCGGATTGCTCCAGCGCTGGCTCGGCCTGGCAAACGTCGAAGTGCAAACCGCTTCGGGCAGCGCGACGGCCGAGGTGGTGATCGAAGGCTTCAAGGAATTCGAAGCGATCCGCGATTTTCTCTACACGCGCATGCGTGGCTATCAGGCGAAGAAGACAGTTGCGGCCGCTCCGCGCGGAGCGGCGGGATCGACCGATGAAGTCGTTCCTTTACTGCTGAGCATTCGCGATGAACTGCGCCGCACGCGCGAACTGCTGGAATCGAGGAAGCCGAATGTATAGCGCCTTTCGAACCCTCTGCGAACGCCTGCTGCGGATACCGCCCGATCCGCATCCGCCTCCGGGCGATGAGGCGAGCACGCGCAGTTACCGCGCCGCCGCAAATTATTTCAAGTACCTCGTCGTACTCTGGTGTCTCTCAAGTGGCCTCACGGTTTTGATACCGCTGGTGATCGAAGTGGTATTGCTTGCCGTCGCGTTCACAAGCCGCGAAGTGCATTTGGCATGGGCACTCATTCCCGGAGCGATCCTCTTGCTGACGCTATTGATAGCTGCGTTACGCCTCGCAGTTCTGCGGCTGAATTATGAAAAGCGCTGGTACATCGTGACCGATCGCAGCTTGCGTGTTCGCGAGGGAGTTGTCGGCGTGCGCGAAATGACGGTGACATTTGCCAACATTCAAAACATTTCCATCTCGCAAGGCCCGGTCCAACGACTCCTTGGTATTGCCGACTTGCGCGTCGACACCGCGGGCGGCGGCGGCGCGGCAACCCAGCATCACGCCGGACCGGATTTGCATGTTGCCTGGTTTCGAGGAATCGACAATGCGCCCGTTGTGCGCGAACTCATTCAACAGCGCTTGCGGCAATGGAAGGACGCTGGCCTGGGCGATCACGAAGATGTCGCGAGCGAAGCGGCGCACTCACATGATTCGGCCGATATGATTGCCGCCTTGCGCGAAGTCCATGCCGCAGCGCAGGCGTTGCGCAACGCGACGGCGAATTATTTGCCGAACGCCCAGAGATGATTGGCCGAGCGCACGTAAAGCCGGTCACCTACAATCGCGGGCGTCGCCATGATCGCCTCGTGAAGATCGTTGGTCGCAAGCGGCTTCACTGTGTCCGCGGCTTCGAGGACGACCATCGCACCGCTTGTGCACGCGGTATAAATTCGCCCCGCGGCGGCGATCGGCGATGCGAAATATCCGCCGGCGGCGGCGAGGCGCTCCTGCTCGAACAAAACTTTGCCGGTCTTTGATTCGTAACAGCTCAGCCGGCCTCCGTTTTCCACGACGTAAACCCGATCGCGATACAAAAGCGGCGACGAGACATCCGCGACGCCCTTTTTGTGCTTCCACATCACGTGAGAAGAAGTCAGATCGCCTTTGTCGGTTTTAGTCGGCGCGCGAACGGCGAAGATCCCGTGCTCGCCGCGCGAAATCAGATCGCGCATGCCGGTCCACTCCGGATCGGAAATGAATCCGTCCTTGTCACGATCTGTCGCGATGAATCCGCCGTGCTCGCGCAGATAGCTCGGCGCTTCTTCGCGCGAAATCTTGCCGTCACCATCTTTGTCGTTTTGGCCGATGAATTCCGCAAACGTTGGAATTCGCGAACCGCCAAACGCGCGCGACATGACAATCATTTGTCCTTCGCCAATCACCGGTGTCGGCGCGACACTGATGCCTTCGGTGCCGTGAACAGTCCAACGTTCCTTTCCATCGTCCAATCCGTACCCGACCGTGCGCACACTGCCGACGAGAACGACATCCTTCTGCCCGTCATGCTGCCAAAGCACCGGCGTGGTGTAACTGCTGAGAAATTCGGGACGCGGCGTTTCCCATAAAATCTTACCACTCTTTGGATCGAGAGCGATGATGACGGATTTTGCTTCCTGCTGGTCGCAATTGATGATGAGGCGATTTTCGATCAACGCCGGCGAGGTCCCGCTGCCATTGATGACCAGACCAATGTCGATCGGTTT
>Ga0193697_1000408_pt1 | contig 15625 bp, 15 predicted proteins | sample L3m2metaG_FD_145073 | JGI IMG/M metagenome (GOLD analysis project Ga0193697, IMG submission 145073) | Soil microbial communities from a riparian zone of the East river system, Colorado, United States - L3m2 | ecosystem: Environmental > Terrestrial > Soil > Riparian zone | place: USA: East River... | reverse complement strand
TCGATGGCTTTGCCCAGATCATTCGAGAGGACCATAGCAGCAAACTTGATGACGATACACTCCGGCTCTTTAACGTGATCTCAGCCAATGCGCAGAAAATGGGCGACTTGATTGACGATCTGTTGCACTTCTCCCGCCTGAACGACGCCGAACTGCAGCACGACTGCGTCGACATGAAGGCCCTGGCACAATCAGTGGTGGACGAGTTTCGGATGCTTCCGGACAAAACCGGGATGCATGTCACCATCGGCGACCTGCCCGAAGCAAGCGGAGATTCGGCGATGCTTCGTCAGGTGCTGGTCAACCTCATTTCAAACGCTGTCAAATTCTCCAGGCAAAACACGCCGGACATTGAGATTGGCGGCGGCTGCGGCGACGGCGAGAATATCTATTTCGTTCGCGACAAAGGCGTGGGTTTCGACGCCAAATATGCGCACAAACTTTTTCAGGTATTCCAGCGCCTGCATCGCAACGAAGAATCTGTCGGGACCGGCGTCGGACTCGCGATCGTAGAACGCATCATCCATCGGCACGGTGGGCGTGTCTGGGCCGATGGTAAAGTGAACCAGGGCGCCACGTTTTTCTTTGCGCTGCCAATCGCGCCCACAGCAGACCCTGCCAACTAATTATTTCCGCATCGGCCACTTGGCCTGCACGAGCGCCTTGTAACCGCCAGTCAGCGACGAGACATTCCGATAACCCATTCGTTTCGCCACGTCCGCAGTGAGTACGGAGCGGTAGCCGCCCCCGCAATACATGATGATTTCCGTCTCGGGGTCCGAAATAGTCTTCTCGATGTCGCGTTCGAGGACGCCTTTCCCGAGGTGAATTGCCTGGACCGCATGGCCATTGGCCCATTCGCTGTCTTCCCGCACATCGATCAGCACCGCGCGGGGATTCTGTGCCATGCGCTGCCGAGCCTGGTCCACGGTGAGCTCTTTGACCTTTGGCCGTACTTCATTAACCAGCTTCAAAAAACCTGGCGCGTGTTCCATAAAAGCTACAATAAATGACGGCTCCCGCAGGTCAACGCGTTTCAACTCTTAGGAAGCGTAAAAAAGAACGCGGCACCCTGCCCCAATTCACTTTTCACCCATACCTCTCCGGAGTGCGCCTGAACGATATGTTTCACGATGGAAAGTCCGAGGCCGGTTCCGCCTGTTTCTCGTGAGCGCGCGCGGTCCACGCGGTAAAACCGTTCGAAGACCCGCTCGCGCGATTCCGGCGGAATGCCAGGCCCGTCATCCTGCACCCATGCTTCAACTTTGTTGTCGGCCCCTTCGCGCGCGCCGACAGTTACGCGGCCCTCGGGGCGCCCATACTTGATCGCGTTTTCAATCAGATTGCATAACACCTGGTGCAGACGTTCTGCATCCGCCCGCGCGAACAAACCTTCGGGCACGAGATTCTCCAGCTTAACTCCCTTTTCCGTTGCGCGAGACTGCAAATCGTCCACCGCCCTTTCGGTGGCTTCGCGCAAATCGACCTGCTGAAAATTCATCACCGTGCCCCCGCTCTCGAGGCGCGAAATGGTCAGCAAATCTTCAATCAAAAAGGTCAGCCGGTCCGTGTGCTTTTCGATGGTTTCGAGGAATCGCGCCAACAGTTCAGGATCACTCTTGGCTCCGCCACGCAAGGTCTCAACGAATCCTTTAATCAGAGACAGTGGCGTGCGCAACTCGTGGCTTACGTTGGCGACAAACTCCTGGCGCGTATTTTCGAGCTGCTTGAGACGCGTCAGGTCATGGAAAACCAGGATCGCCCCATGCTGCGCCCCTTCACGGTCGAGGACGAGTGCGGCGTTAACTTGCAACCACCGTTCATCGATTCCGGGCAATTCCATTTCGAAGCCGCTCACGACGCGCTCTTCTGCCAGTCGTCGAATCACTTCCGTCAACTCCTGTAACCGAAACGCCTCCATGATCGTCTGCCCGCGCACATCTTTGGACAAACGAAAAAGGTGTTGTAAGGATTGGTTGACAAGTTGGATACGCCCATTGGCATCGAGCACCAGGACGCCTTCGGCCATGCTATTGAATAACGCCTGCTGCTCAGCCTGCTTTTGCAGCGTGAGCTGCTCGTGTTGTTCGCGCAAGTTCTCGAGTACCCGCTGCTGCTGCTGAAGTTGTGTGGCGGCCTGGGTATACCATCGCCACCAAAGGAGCAGGCCCGCACCAAGGGCAATGGCTAACAAAGTAAGCGCGAGCCACATGCCCTGGCAGTTTGAGGATCGGCTTGAAGATTGCAACCCGACATCGCTGGGCCGGAGCAAGAGCAAGCTACTCTTCGACGAACCGGTACCCAACCCCGCGCACCGTATCGAGATATTTCGCACCCTGGCCGAGTTTCTCCCGCAATCGCCGCATGTGGGTATCTACCGTGCGCGTGTCGATCAGGTTGTCGTACTCCCAGACGTCGTGAAGCAGTTGCTCGCGCGATTGTACTCTGCCCTTGCGCTGGGCCAGCACCGTCAGGAGCTTGAATTCGGTCGCGGTTAACTCGATCGACTTCCCTTTCACGGTCACCTGGTGGCGGGGGATATCGATGACCAGCTCCTTCCATTCGATGCGATCCGTCTTTTGCTCCTCGGTTTCGCCGGCTCGCAGCAATCGTTTCACTCGGAGCACCAACTCCCGCGGACTGAAAGGCTTAGTGACGTAATCGTCGGCCCCCAATTCCAGCCCGAGCACCCGGTCAATTTCCGCTGCCTTGGCCGTGAGCATGATGATCGGAATGTGCGAAGTCTTCTGGTCGCGCCTCAGGATTTTGCACACTTCCATTCCGTCGACTTCCGGCAGCATCAGGTCAAGAATGATCAGGTCGGGCAGCGTCATTCGCGCTTTCTTGAGCGCTTCCTCGCCATCGTGTGCGCTCGCCACCGTGTAGCCAGCACCCTCCAGGTTCACTTCGAGCAACTCGACTGCGTCCGGTTCGTCATCGACCACCAGGATTTTCTGCTTCATAGCTCGTGAATAATTCCTGCCAAAAGCAATGTCAGGCCCGCGCGTTCGCGTGGCGAATATCGTTTCCTTCATATAAATAAACAACCATTTCAGCTACGTTCGTCGCGTGATCTCCGATCCGCTCCAGACTTTTCGCGATCACCATCAACTGCAGGCATCGCGTGATGTTCTCCGGCTGCTGCGCCATTCGCGCTGCCAATTCCCGCTGCAGATTCTTATGCGCGCGGTCCACGTCGTCATCCTGCACCACGAGCGCACGCGCCTTGGCGGCGTCGCCACTCACAAAAGCATCCAGCGCCTCCTTTAACATCTCCAGGGAAAGCTTCGCGAGGCCCGCAATATCGATCTGAAACTTCAGCGGCGGCTCGTTGCTTAGCTCAATGCACCGGCGGGAGATCGTTGTTGCTTCGTCGCCGACTCGTTCCAGTTCTCGCGCGATCTTCATCACCGTTGTTACCAACCGCAATTCGAAGGAGGTCGGCCGGCGTTCGAGCAAGCCCAGCACCTCCCGATCGATGTCCATCTCCAGGTGATCGATCACGCTGTCTTCTTCTCGAATGCGGCGTGCCAGGTCGTCATCCCGCCGCAACATCGCGCGGATGGCATGGTTCACTGCCGATTCGGCATGACTCGCCATCAGCAGCAACCGCTGCTTCAGACTGTCTAGTTCGGCCGTAGGCTCAGGCATGCGTTCTAATAATCTTACAACCGCGGGTGCTATCACAAGGCCAACATTGCCAGCCGTTTCTGGCCTGCCAGCGGCACAACTGCCCTTTAACGAAAAGGGCGGCGGCAGCAGGTTCATCACGCGCCAAGTCTTGAATACACAGGTTACGATCCGGTGACGAACATGTTACGATTCACCCAAGTTTCAGTCGGTTCCCGCTTGCACCGCTCCCCGCCAAAATCCACAATCCTTGCCCTATTATGACGAGTAATCCGCTTCGCATCGCAGTGACCGGCGCCGCCGGTCAAATTGGCTATTCCCTGCTCTTCCGCATCGCCTCAGGATCGATGTTTGGCGGCAATCAACCCGTCATTTTGCACCTGATCGAGATTGAACCCGCTTTGCCCGCCCTTCAAGGCGTAGTAATGGAATTGGACGATTGCGCCTTCCCCTTGCTCAAAGGCGTTGTACCCACGGCGAACCTCGATGAGGGATTTCGGGGCGTGAATTGGGCGCTCCTGGTGGGCAGTGTGCCGCGCAAGCAGGACATGGAGCGCAAAGACCTCCTCGGGATTAACGGCAAAATCTTTATCGGCCAGGGGCGCGCTATTCAAAAGAACGCCGCCAGCGACGTGCGGATTCATGTCGTTGGTAATCCCTGCAATACCAATTGTCTGATCGCCATGAACAACGCTCCCGAGATCCCGCGCGATCATTTCTTTGCCATGACCCGCCTGGACGAGAATCGCGCTAAATCTCAACTCGCCCGCAAGGCTGGCGTGGACGTCACCACGGTCACGAACATGGCGGTTTGGGGCAATCACTCCTCGACGCAATACCCGGACTTCTACAACGCAAAGATCAGCGGCAAGCCAGTCACGGAGGTGATCAAAGACGAAGCCTGGCTCCAGGGCGATTTTATCAAGACCGTCCAGCAGCGGGGCACCGCGATCATCAAAGCGCGTGGGGCCTCCAGCGCTGCGAGCGCGGCCAACGCCATTGTTGACAGTGTTCGGTCGATTACTGAGCCCACCCCCGCAGGCGACTGGCATAGCCTTTGCCTCTGCTCTGACGGCAGCTATGCCGTGGAGAAAGGTCTTATCTCCTCCTTTCCGGTCCGCAGCAATGGTACTAAGCTCGAAATCGTCCAAAACCTCCCCATCAACGACTTTAGCCGGTCCCGTATTGACGCTACGGTTCGAGAACTCCAGGAAGAGAGATCCATGGTAGCGGATTTGCTGCCCAAATAACGCTCGCACGGCGGGGTAACGCCTCCAAAGGCCTTGATGCCGCTGACGGAGGGCTAAGTTCCTCATCGGGAAGGACTTACCGTGGAATTCACCCTTCGTTTGCCTTCCTTTGGCTTGTCTTCTGCTCCGCACCGGTGTGTCCGGGCACCGATGTCGCTCATTGGGCGCAGGTCACAGGCAAACTGACATGTTTCAGCGCTTTAGAAACGCGTCGCTCCAGTCCAAGCAGACCACCGTTATCATGGTGACCTGCGTTATCGCCCTTGTACTGACTTGTTCTGCCTTCCTTCTAATGGAGGTCATCACTTATCGCAAAGATCTGGCTCGAAATCTCGGCACGCTGGCCGAGATGATCGGCAACGCCAGTTCCGCGGGATTGGAATTCAACGACACAAAAACGGCCGCCGAGCCCCTCAATGCCCTCCGCGCGGATCCGAACATTCTCTACGCGGCCATATACGCTCCCGGTGGCAGGGTCTTCGCGGAATACCGTCCTCCCGGTTTGCCCACTTCTTTTCAAGCCCCTCCTCTGCGGCCTGAGGGTTATGCCTTTCAAGGCGGCCAGCTTTGGCTTTATCGCAATATCAAATCCAGAGGCGAGCTTATCGGCACAGTATTTCTCAAATCCAACCTGAACGTCATCGCCAGCCGCTTCCATCAACTCGCGATCGTTGTGCCTCTCGTGCTCGCCGTTGCCAGCCTTGTTGCCTTCGCCCTTTCGAAGCCCCTTCAGCGTCTGGTTTCAGCGCCGCTTTTGCGTCTGGCCGAAGGCGTGCGCACTGTCGCCCTCAAACGAGATTACAGCGTTCGCGTCACAGCGGACAACAATGACGAGATCGGCGAATTGATTAACGGCTTCAATGACATGCTCGTTCAGATCCGGGATCGCGATTCCGCGCTGCAAAAAGCGCACGACGATCTCGAATTGCGGGTCGAGGAGCGAACCCGCGAACTGCGTGAAGAGAACGCCGAACGCCAGCGCGCGCAACTGGCCTTGCGCGATTCAGAGGAGCGTTACCGCCAGATGGCCACCAATGCCAGCGATCTGCTCTACATCGTGCATCCCGCGACGAACCACATCGATTGGTATGGTCAACTCGACAAGGTCCTTGGCTACGAACCTAATGAATTCGAGCGCACCATGGCCAATTGGGAACGCAGTCTCCACCCGGACGACTTCGATCGCGTCGTCAACGCATACACGCATTCCTGCGAAGATGGCACTCCCTTTCAGGTCGAGTACCGCATTCGCCGCAAGGACGGCTCATATCTCTATTGGTCGGACCGCGGCCGTCCGATCTACGAAGTCAACGGTCAACTGGTGAAATTCGTCGGCGCCTGCACCGACATCACCGAACGCAAGCAGCGCGAAGCGGAATTACAGAACGCCAAAGATGCGGCCGAAGCGGCCTCCCGCGCCAAGAGCGAATTTCTCGCCAATATGAGCCATGAAATCCGCACTCCGATGAACGCCATCATTGGAATGACGACCCTCGCGCTCGAGACACCCCTGAATCCCGAACAAAAATCACTGCTTACTACCGTGCGCGAGTCCGCGGACACACTGCTTTCGATTATCAATGAAATCCTCGATTTCTCGAAGATTGAATCGGGCAAATTTCTACTCGAGCCTGTTCCCTTCAAGTTACGCGAAGTTGTCGAAGATACGCTCCTGACCCTCGCCTTGCGCGCTCATCAAAAGAACCTCGAACTCGCCGGCACCATTGCGCCTTCAGTACCCAATTCCGTTGTCGGCGATCCGGGCCGTCTCCGTCAAATCCTGACCAACCTCGTTGGCAATGCGATTAAATTCACTGAGCAGGGTGAAGTAGTTGTGCGCGTGGATCTCGATGCGCAAGAAGACAGCGACCTGCTGTTGCATTTCGCGGTTTGCGATACTGGGATTGGAATCCAAAAGGACAAACAACAAATCATCTTTGAAGCGTTCACCCAGGCCGACAACTCAACCACTCGTACGTACGGTGGCACCGGGCTTGGGTTGACCATTTCGGCACGGTTGGTCGAGCTGATGCAGGGACGCATTTGGGTCGAGAGCGAGCCCGGACAAGGCAGCAAGTTCCACTTCACCGCGCGACTACAGCGCCAGAAAAACGCTTCTGACACGCGTCACTTTTATCGCGATAACTTACGGGGCCTGCCTGTTCTCGTCGTCGATGACAATGCTACGATTCGCCAGATGCTCGAACAAACGTTGTTGAGTTGGGAAATGAAACCAACGCTCGTTGCCGACGGCCTCGCCGCGATCGCAACTTTGAAGCAGGTCGGTCGCGCAGGCCAGGTGTTTCCGCTGGTGGTCCTCGACGCTATGATGCCCAATGTCGATGGTTTCGCCGTCGCCGCGCGGATCAAGCAAATGCCCGAAGTCGCCGGGGCCATCATCATGATGCTTTCGACGACGGGGCAAATTGAAGATGCCGAACGCTGCCGCAGCAACGGAATCCCAGCCTACGTCACCAAGCCCATTCGGCGCTCCGACTTGCTGGACGCTATCCTCACGGCACTTGGTAGTACCACCGCAGAATTCATCAAAAGCGCGGATAGCGACACTTCTGTCAGCATCCCTCCGAGTCGCAGGTCGTTACGTATTCTTCTGGCTGAGGATAATCTTGTAAACGAACAATTGGCGGTCCGCCTCCTGGAAAAGGCCGGTCATTCGGTTTGTGTTGCGAACAATGGCCGGCGTGCTATCGATGCCTATACCGCCGAGCGCTTCGACGTCGTCCTTATGGACGTGCAAATGCCGGAAATGAACGGGTTCGAGGCCACCGCTATCCTCCGTGAGCAGCAAAAGCTCGATGGCGAACGCGTCCCAATCATTGCCATGACCGCCCACGCCATCAAAGGTGACCGCGAACGCTGCCTCGCCGCAGGCATGGATCACTACGTGACCAAGCCCATCGATCCCAGTCGGCTCTTTGGCGCCATTGATGAAGTCGTCTTTGGCGGACCGGCGGCTCCTCCGACACCCGGTTCTGAAGAGCCAAACCCCACCGGAACGGCTGCCGCGGGCGAGTCCACACTCGAGGCCGCCGCAAAGCCCCGTCCTCGGGTCGATATGAACGCACTTTTAAATCGCGTTGAAGGCGACCGAGCTCTGCTCAGAGATTTAGTCGTTCTCTTCCTCGAAGACAGCCCCGGGTTGGTAGAAGAATTGCGCCGCGCGATCCGCAGGGGTGAACGGGCAAAGGTTGAACGCGCCGCGCACACCCTTAAAGGCGCAGTCGGAAATTTCGGTGCACAGCGCGCGTTCCAGTTGACCCTCAAACTCGAAACCGCCAGTCGTAATAATCACTCCGGCCTCAATCAGATCTTTACGGAACTTGAGAAAGAGCTGGCCGCTCTGTTCCCCGAACTCTCCAACCTGATCACCGACGACGCCGCATGAAACACCTGCCAGTAGCAGCCGAGGTAACGAGGCTCACTTCAATATGAAAATCCTCATCGCAGAAGACGAACCGGTCTCACGACGCCTCCTGGAGGGCGCGCTTTCCCGCTGGGGCTATCAAGTGCTTGTCGCAACGAGCGGTCAGGAGGCCTGGAATGTTCTCCAGCAGCCCGACCCTCCGTCTCTGCTCGTGCTCGACTGGCTCATGCCCGGGATCGACGGGGTTGAAATTTGTCGCCGGGCGCGGCGCGACACTCGTCTAAACGCCTGCTATATCCTTCTTCTCACCTCCCGTTCCACCAAAGAAGACATTGTCCAGGGCCTCGAAGCCGGGGCCGATGATTATGTCACCAAGCCCTTCGACAACTCGGAGTTGCGCGCGCGCATCCAGGTCGGCGCTCGCGTCGTAAACCTGCAGAGCGCCCTGGCTGAGCGCGTCCGAGAGCTCGAAAGCGCCCTCACTCACGTCAAACAACTTCATGGGCTGTTACCGATCTGCTGTTACTGCAAGAAAATTCGCGATGACAAGAACTACTGGCACCAGGTCGAGAGTTACGTTGCCAATCACGCCGACGTTCGGTTCAGTCACGGAATTTGCCCGGACTGCAGCGCCCGCCTCAAACAGGAGATGGACGGCAAACTATCTGACGAATCCTGAGCGACTGATTCTCCGGAAGGGTTCGGTTGCTTCTAAAGCTTTGAGCGCAGGGCCACGTCGTCGCCGGGACCGCTGAAAAAAGGCCACACACCCACGCCGTGCTCGACCCGATTCGAAGGGACGATGATTTATCAAACCCACTCACCCACGCGGTCGGCAAAGCGGTGAAATGGACACCATGCTTGTAGTCGGCGTCCAGCCGGTAGTGATGCAGATTGACGGTGATGATGTCGCTAACCACTTACACCGGCAAACTTTGAGTCAGGTCAGGCATTTTGCTGTGCTGAAACCAATGCGTTCCAATGGCTGCTAGAATATCCCTGAACGCAGAGGCACTTACGGGCTTCGAAACATATGAGTTCGCCCCCATACGATAGGCACGGTTAACATCCTCGGCTCGGGGCGACCCCGTAAGCATGATTACGCGCAGGGGCGCGAGCTTGGGATGATGCCGTATCCAGTCCAACACCTCAAAGCCGTCCTTTCTGGGTAACTTGATGTCCAGCAATAGTAGCGTGGGCAAACCTTGCCCAAAGACCCCTAAAAGTGCTTGGGGATTGCTGTGGCTATTGGGCGAAACCGCACTTTCTGAAAATCCCATTCTGGTGCGTAATGACATCATTTAGGCACGTCCTTTGTCGGAATTTGTCGGGGAGAATCAGCTCTGCCTTCAATCTGCGCTGGCGTTGGTTGGTCTTGGTCAGATCGCTGTTCGTGTGGGCCATAAACTTCCGCCCGCATCGGTAATTGACGGCGACCGCGTAATACTTCGAGCCACAGCTTACGCGCCTCCAACTGATCCAACTCGGCGTCTGAATAACCTCCCGGGTAATAAGCCCCAGACTTGATTTGTGACTTGTCGAATGAATAACCAAGAGCAACACCCATTTCAAAGAGAAGCTCTACTAAAAGCTCTGCCCGGCGAGCGGCCCATGAATCTTTAGGATAATTGTGATCGTTCAAATGTGAAAGATACAATCGCCATGCGTCAACTACCTTCCTGTCTTGGGGTGTGCCCTTATGGAACAGAACATCCACGAGGTTCAACGCTTCTACATGAACAGGCGCCAGTGTCGCGTTGCGAGTCGCCATCAGTGTGCGAAAAATACCATCCCGACGTTGTCCAAATTCCTTCTGATGACGCAACCATTCGGTCAAGCGGACGGCCACGATGGGACCTAAAAAGACCGCTGCAATCATGACGAGGTCTGTAACACGGACTGTCCAGTCGAATTGCATCTTTGCCGGGCGGGCAACTGTGGATAGACAGTATCGTTTCGCAAGGCAAGTCTCAACTCAGCAAATTGTGCAAACCCTCACTTTTTCGGCGCTGGCTTCGTCATGCTTCTGGCCTTCTGGTCTATCTTCCGTTTGATCTTACTGTCGAACTCTTCAACAGTGCCCTCGAAGGATTTTAAGTCACGGTTGCATTCCTCACAGCGAAAAAAAATCGGTCGATCTGTAAATTGGAATTTCCTGACGATAATCTGATAATCGCAATCTGGGCAGAATGAGGCGAGGCCGACTGGTCCGTAAGCGCCCCAGCTCCATCTCCACCGAATCCCCTCAATGACATCCTCCGTGTAGCCTGCGTGCTGGTCTTCGGGTTTGGACGGCCTTAGCAAGGCGAATACAAGCGCTGCGACGGCACCGACGAAACAGAGGGCCAGAATTCCCAAAACGATTAGCAGCCATATCGGAAGGGAGGCAGGCTTCAGCAGCCAAGTCCAAACAAGGGTGAAAAATGATCCGATTCCTTTAATTACGGCGGGCCAGCCACCAGGGAAAAGAGTGGGCGCAATCCCAATGATGGCCGCAGAAAGCACGGAACCAATTACCCGATTTCTGATTGCGTGCTCACCCTTTGCCATCCGGGATCAAAAATACTCACGCACATCGAGGAACAGCCAACAAAAAAGGCCGGGTCTATCCCCCTGCCAATCCCCGCCTTGGCTCGTCTGAGACCGTTTGTGGGAATAAAAAAAGCCGCTCCTGACGAGCGGCTGTTAGGTTTGTCATTTGGGTTTGTTTACCAGGGTCTACTTTTCGAATGCCCAATCATCCTTCCGGTTTTGGGGGTGACTTCCAACCAAAGGTCTGCATCAACGCGGAGCTTCAGGGGTAGCCAAAACCGTCCGACCCGATGAACGATCTTCCTCGCTTGCCAACTTCCATTAGTTGAAAGCGAATCGCGGACTAGCGCCAAAACCGCAGCACCGGTTCCAGTTTCGTCTTCACTTTCGCGACGACAATGCCGAACAGCGCCCGTGCGACATGTGAAAGCACGAGGAATGTAATTCTTGTTTTCGAACGACCTTGCGCCTGTTCTTCTTTGCGCAACCGGGCGAGATCACAGCAGATTAACGAGAGGTCTTCTCGCGTCGGAGCGTCAAAGAGCCAGGCGACGGCAGTGAATATACGTTCCTCAAAGCGTGGCATTGAAGGATTTCTCAAAGGCTGGCTGATCAACCCTGGGTGATGAGCTAAGTAGTTTCGAACCGCGATCAGATCTTGCGTAAATTTTATAAAAAACAGATTTTCGTATTCATTATTTGGAACGACGTTTCGCGCATTCTGTATGATCTTTTCAATGTCAGCAAGCTCTCCTGGTTTGGATATATTGGATATTCTTTTCACGAGTTCTTTAATTACTTCGAGAGACTCGTTTGATAAGTCCTTACAACCAGAACTCATAATCTTACTTCGCTTTCAACGCGCTCCACACTTTCACCACCGGCTCAACCACGGCCGACCACACCATCGCCATAATCAACGACAGCGAACGCCACAGCACTACCCTTTTGACAAACGCGTCGGACAGTTCAAGCGCCCGCATTTCTTCGATGTCGAGCTTGAGATCATGGATTGTGAAATCGACGGTGTCGCGGCTCGATCGGGAGCAAAAATAGCGAAATGCACGCAGAATTCTCAGTTTGTCCGTTGACGCTTTTCGGTCAGGGGATCTTGTTTCAAAAGAGGACATGAAAAGTACGGTACCAAGTACTCCGCCCAAAACACCTAGAGCCAACGCCATCCATTTCTGAACGTGCATAAAGCGAAACACACCAACTAGGAATGACATGAGTCCGATCATGAAACATACAATTCCGATCACCTCGTAACGATTGCGTTTCACGCAAACCTCGGTTTCCATTGTAGGCCGCTCGCGGCTGCCTGATATTTTCTGGCGAAGTTCAGTCCTGCCTTGCCCCGTGGATCGAGTGAGAAGAATCGCACACGGCCGTCCTCATCTTCGTCGTCCCGCGTCGACACCCACCCCTGCTCTTTCAGCCGGCGCAGCGTCGTATACAGCGTGCCGTATGAAATCGTCTTGCCGGTCTCGGCTTTGAACTGTTTGGCGACTTCGCGACCGGCGAGCTCCCCGTGCTCAGACAAGATTTCCAGGAGCATGAATTCTGTTGGCGATGGCAACTTCATGCAATAAGTATGCAACTGTGTATACTAATTGTCAAGCGGTGAATTTTTGGCGACGGAACTACTCGATGGCGCCAGTTGTCGGATTTGAACCGCGGAACGTGTCAGCGGACGAAATCTCCCCTCATTCTTCAGGCTAGGCTCGAACTTTGTTTCCCTTGTAGTCCATCACCCAGGTCACGACGTCGGTATAATCTTTCAGGGACAATTGGTATTTGTGCCGAGTCGTGAACTCCTTCGCCTGCTCTGTGAAATAAGAAGTGGTCACCAGCATGGCACTGTTTGCTTGCTCGTCACAGAAGGTTCCATAGAGATGGCGCACGAGCCGCACACCAACCGGTTGATCCTTTCCATATTTTTTCGTCTCGATCAGGCAGAGGAATTTCAACACCCCGGTGTTCAAGCGGGCCAAAATATCACGGCCTCCGTCCCAGGTCGCTTGGGTCAATTCCACCTCAAAACCTTGGGCGTCAAATATCTCGGCAATTAGTTGTTCGAACTGTCGAGACGTGATGTCGTGCATTTTTTCAGGATCTTTCTTTATTCTCTCAATAAGGGCTCCCGAAACTCTGATAATTTGCGGCCTGACCGCTCGGATGATTCTGCTTTGCTCCGGTCCCTTGAGGTCGTAGACCGAGCCGTCAAGCCTTGCTATCTCAGCTAAGGAGCGGCCTTTCGCGAGCCCGACCAACAGATTTAGTGCCAGCGGCAGGCCTGCTGATTTAGCCATCAGGAGATCACACAATTGTTCCGACACAGGCATTTTCTCAAAAGCCAGGCGCTCTCGAAGAAATCGTCGTCCTTCCTCATTAGTAAAAGGTGCCAGATGGATGTCATGTGCGCGTAGCGGGATAAAGGCCCTGCTTGTTACGAGGACTGCCTTGATCGCATGCTTGTTAAAAATGGCGCGAAGCCATTCATTAATTGTTGGTTTCGAGTCGACTCCGTCGAGAACAACGAGCAATTGGCTGCCTTCTTTTAAATTCTTGCTTAATATCTCTATTGCATCAAACGGTGCGCTCAAGGGTCGATGGAATGATATCCAGCAAGGTGTAAGTGAACCGTCAGGGTTTCTCGCGATAACTTCCCGGGCCAATGCTGTTTTACCGACTCCTCCCAGACCGGTAATGTTTATGATCGTACCATGGCCCTGCTTGTCCACGAGATTCAAGATTCGCTCCATTTCCGCTTCCCTCCCTACGAATCGTATGCGGGGCGGAATGGCAAATGGATCAGGGCCTGGAAAATCAAAGGGATCGGGCATCCACCTTTGTGTAGCAGAAACTCATACCTGTTCAATCGAAGACTAACAGGTCGCAACTATCGGTCGTTAGCGCAGGTAACTTAAAGGGGTCTGACGAACCCTGAGCGACGGATTTCCAGAAAGGTTCAGGTTGTTAGCGAACGAAACCTGCTTCATCTTTTCAGCTAGGTTCGGGTCCGTGGATTCGCCGGGGAGAATAAAAATCCCGAAAAGTGGTTGAGAGGTTCCGGATGCGGAGTCGTGAAAGTCCTAGGCGTTATTGGCCAGAATCGTACCCAGGGGGTAACGAAGCCCTCGGTTTCAGATGGAACACGTTTGTCGGCTCACCAGACCATGGAAAATACGGACTGCCCAAGTCGGACATCCGCAATGAGTCACCGCTGGGCAGAACCTGCCAATCATTTCCGTACAGATGCCATATCCAAATACCATTCGTCATCTGATACCAGCCCAACCATTCAGGGTGTCTGTCAGAAAAGAATCGGGTGACCCGGCCTGTGGAGAAAAGCAAAACGTTGTTATTGCTCAAAATCTCGCTTGCATCAAATAGGCCGTGAGGTTCCCACCGTTGAGAGCTTTGAGTCTCACGCAGTTCCATCTCCATGACAAATTGCGGACCAGTCATCGACGTGCGGACGAGGCCGACGTTCGGAGCGTGATAAAAGATTACCTCAGGGGGGTCCGTTTCTCTCTGTCCTTTCCCGACCAACTTCAAGCAGCGGCGATATGTCTTCCCCGCAATGTCAACGTCCTCAATCGCAGCAATTTCCATGTTCAGGGCAAGGTTGTCTTGGTTAAAGATCCATTTCCGACCAACCTGAACCGGGAACGGAATCTCCAACTCGTCCCGCGACGACGGATTTGTTGTTTTTCGCGAGTAGATGCCGTCCCTTGCCAAGCGGGAGTATGAAGTCTCCGGCGCGAGACCTGAAAGTCTGTCAAAGGTCGTAACGAACCTATCGTACGTTTTCCCTGCGATCGTTACTTTTCCGTCCTGGTGGATAATCACCGTGCCATACCGCATCCCCACAGGCGGTGTTCCCCACTTCATCCGGTACGTTTTTGCCCCGACGCCCTGATTCGAGGAGAAATACTCTGCTCCGGACGGACGCGAGCAGCCTCCAAAGACCGTGCCGACTAGCAAAAAGAGAATCAAATGGAACAATTCTTTTGCTTTCACAGTTATCTCGCGCAACGTGGGTTGCAGATCACACTCTCCAAGATCAGACGTACATTACACGAAGTCCAAGTGCTGATCAACAAACAGGAACGCGCACAGTTCGCTGCAAAACAAATGGGCGCTGGTTACTTGATGCCGCCCAAAGCATTACATCGCCGCCATGTCGGCGAGCAGATTCGCCTTTACCGAAAGCGCGCTGGATTCCCATTTCAAACCCTCATTGAAAACTGAGGCCAGGTTCGACAGGATAGGCACGCCGCCCTATGAAGCCACTTCATATCGCCAGGTGCGTGTTGCGTCTGCTCGTTGTTGGTGCGTCCTTCACAACAACAATCAGAGCGGCCGAAGCACCAGATCCGTTGTGGTGGTCTTTGCGTCCTCTGCGAATGCCGCACGTGCCTTCCGGCCGGGCACATTGGATCAAGACGCCGGTGGACGCGTTTATTCTCGCAAAGCTGGAAGAAAACAAGCTCGCGCCGGCAGCCCCGGCCGATAAGCGAACACTGCTGCGCCGCGTTTGTTTCGATCTCACCGGATTGCCGCCAACGCCCGAGCAGATGCGCGCGTTTCTCGACGATCCTTCGCCGGACGCTTACGAAAAAGTGGTGGATCAACTCCTCAGCGGCCCGCGTTACGGTGAACGCTGGGCCCGGCACTGGCTCGACGTTGTCCACTACGCCGAAACTCACGGCCACGATCAGGACCGCCCGCGCACCAACTCCTGGCCGTACCGCGATTACGTTGTGCGCTCCTTCAACGATGACAAACCGTACGCGCGCTTCGTCCAGGAACAGATCGCCGG
>Ga0193697_1000407_pt1 | contig 15641 bp, 12 predicted proteins | sample L3m2metaG_FD_145073 | JGI IMG/M metagenome (GOLD analysis project Ga0193697, IMG submission 145073) | Soil microbial communities from a riparian zone of the East river system, Colorado, United States - L3m2 | ecosystem: Environmental > Terrestrial > Soil > Riparian zone | place: USA: East River... | reverse complement strand
GGTCACTCCAGCGTTGTTGACGAGGATGTCGACCGGGCCGAGCTGCGTCGTCGCAGTCTCGAAGAATGCGGCCACCGACGCTTCGTCGCCGACGTGGCACTGTCCCGCCCACGCGCGGCCGCCGCGCGCCTGCACGTCAGCCTCGAATTCGCGTGCTGGCGCTTCGCGCTCGCGATACATGATCGCCACGGCAGCACCGTGCGCCGCCAGCGCTTCGGCGATGCTGCGGCCGATGCCGCGGGAGCCGCCGGTGACGACGGCGACCCGGCCGGTCAGCCTCATCTCTGGCCAGGACGGTTCGACAGATGTTTCCTGGTGATGGTCCAAGGGGCCGACGATCATATACCAGGGATCGAGGCGCGGTTTGGCGTCACGCCGGAGCACCGCTTCGTGCCGCCACGCGCAAGACGACGCTGAACAGTGCGCCACCACTGGCGAAGCTGTTGACGAGGACGATCGGCCCCGGTGTGTCGACCGCTTCGCGCGCCAGGCGCAGCCGCGCGGTTGAGCGATCCGGCAGCGCCAGGCCGGCAATCGCTGGCACGCGGCCGGCGGCGCCGCACAAAAAGGCCGCCGCGCACGCGGCGCTGCCCGAGGCGCCGAATTCGCCGAGAGCGCCCTTCACCGACGTCACAACCGTGCGGCTTCCGCCGAAGATTGAAGTCAGCGCGTCCGCCTCCACCGCGTCGAGGTCGCGCGTCGCATTCGCCGAAGCGTAGACGACGTCGACCGCCTCAGGTTCAAGCCCCGCGTCCTGGAGCGCGAGCCGCATCGTCCGCAATAGCGGCTCCGGCCGGTCGGGCCATGCGTTGAGGGAGACCGCGGCACTCGACGCACCGACACCCAGGATCTCCCCATGCGTCCGCGCCCGACCGCCGTCGTTGCGCTCCACCCAGAGGCCGAACGCACCTTCGCCGAACACGAAGCCGGCGCGCGACGAGTCGAAAGGAGCGACCCGGTTTGAAAACACCGGCTCGCGCGACATCACCGCGAAACGATCATGCGCCTTGTAGAACGTTTCGAAGATGGCATCTGCGCCGCCCGCGATCAGCGCCGTGGCACGCCCTTCACGAATCAGATCGACGGCGCCCGCCACGGCGGCGAGCCCTGACGCCTCCTTGTGGCTGATCGTCATGTTTGGGCCGCGCAGCCGCAGCTCGAGACCCGCGATGCTGGCGGCCGAGTTCGGGACGGTGCTGTCGAACAGGAGCGCCGGCGCGCCGGACGGTCCGCCGCGAAACAGGCCGTCGAGGAACTGCTGCGTGGAACCGCCGCCGGCCGTCCAGGTGCCGAGCATGACGCCGCTGCGATCGTCGCCGTCTGCGCCGATCGACGCGCCCGCGTCGTCCAGCGCGAGCTTCATCGCGGCAATGGTGTAGACGGCGGTGCGATCCATCCGGCGCATCTTCATCGGCGATACCCACGGCGACGGGTCGAAGCCGGCGATCTCACCCGCGATCGTCGTGCGCAGGCCGGTGGTATCGAATCCGCAGACCGGCACGACACCACTGCGGCCGGCGAGCAACGCGTCGCGAAACGCCGCATGCGTCGTCCCGAACACAGACACGATGCCGATGCCCGACACCCGCACGGGTTCCTGCACGCGCCGTACGTTACCATTGCTGAAGTGAGCGTTCCAACCCGCCGCACGGCGATGCTCGCAATCACGGTGATCGTCGCTCTCGGTTTTCTCGTCCCGCCGCGCCTTGTCGCGCAAAAGACCAGCACCGCGCGTCAGACCGACGCGTTCGACGAGCTGTACATGCGCGGAAAGAAGGCCAACGCCGCGATGAAGACGCTGACTGCGCGCTTCACCGAGACGACGACGTCGTCGCTGCTGACCAAGCCGCTGGTGGCGCGCGGACGGGTCGCGGTCGAGCGGCCGACGCGGGTGGTGCTGCGCTATACGGAACCGGATTTTCACGTCGTCCTGATCGACGGCGACAAGATGACGATGGCGTGGCCTGGCCAGGGCCTGAAGCGCGTGACCGACATCGGCACCGCGCAAGGGCGAGTGCAGAAGTATTTCATCGACGGCACCGCGGACGATCTCCGCCGTCAGTTCGACATCGAGGATCACGGCACCAGCGATCGCCCCGGCACTTACTACGTGACGATGGTGCCGAAGCGGAAACAGATTCGGGAGAATCTCACGCGGCTGGATTTATGGGTCGATCGCACGTCGCTGCTTCTCGACACCATGAAGATGACGTTCGCAAGCGGCGACACCAAGACGATGGCGTTCGAAAACGTCACGCCGAATGGAGCGATCGCGTCGGGGACGTTCTCGCTGGAACGCCAGCCGTGATTTCGTCACCGCGGACGGAAGCCCGGCCCGGTCGATGTTGAAAAGGTTCTACACCCGGGCGAGGCGTATGACGGGGTTGCCGTCGGCGATCGCGCGGGGAGGACAGGCCGGCGACCACGCCTCCGGCCGGCGGCGCGAGATCGTACTCCGCCAGATAGTGGTCGACGTCCATCAGCTTTTGCGTGCGCCGCAGCGCCTGAATCAAAAAAGACGCGTTGCGCAGATCCACCTCGCGCATCCACTGCAGTAGCCCTTTGCGACCCTTCAGGTTCAGCACCGAGCGCCGCCAGGTCTCGCAATACAGCTCGAAGAACCGGCGCGGGCCGAGCGCCGGCTCCCACAGCAAATGGTGCATGTCGAAATGCGACCACTGGCGCGCGCGCATCGTCGGCCGCATCTCCTCGAAATACGACGTGCCGGGCAGCGGCGTCAGGATGGTGAAGCCGGCCTGAAACAACTGGTGGTGTTCGATGAACGCCCAGAGGCGCTCGAAGTCAGGCTCGGTCCACGCCGGATCGATCACGAAGTTTCCGGTGACGCCGTACTTGAACGCGCGCGCGACCTCGACGCCGCGCGCGGTCTCGTCGACCGACGCGTCCTTCATCAGCCCGTCGAGCCCTTCATTGGTCGCCGCCTCGAGACCGAAGAAGATATCGAAGTCCTGCGCGAGCGGCCGCCATGCCTCGAGCAGCTCTGGATGCCGTCCCACCAGGTCAGTGCGGCTCTGCACCAGAATCCACTGCTTGCGGATGTTGCGCCGCCGCAGCTCGCGCGCCAGTTCGAGGCTGCGCGACGGATGATGCCAGAAGAGATCGTCGGCGACGAAGACATGGTTCCCGACCGACGCGAAGTCCCGGCAGACCGAGTCAATCGACCGCTCTCGCACGGAGCGCGCGTGCAGCTGCCAGATCGAGCAGAACGAGCAGCGGAACGGGCAGCCGCGCGCCGTTTCGACGAGAAATGCCGGCCGGTGGGCGAGGCACGCGTACTGGCGGCGCCACGGCGCCACGTGGTGGCGCGCCGGCAGCGGCACCTCGTCGAGCGCCATCGTGCCGGTGTCGCCGGCGGTCTTGACGATGTCGCCGTCTCGTCCGCGCAGTGCGAGCCCCGGCACGCTGGCCAGGGTGTGACCGCGATCGAGGGCGTCGCAGACTATCGGCAGCACGCGCTCGCCATCGTCCAGTACGACTGCCGTCGTCCCCGCGACGAGGAACGGCTCCGGATACGCCGCCGCAGTGTGCCCGCCAACCAGGATCGGCACCTCGGGCGAGAGCGTCCGCACGTCCCGCACGATGTCGAGTACCTGATCGGTCTCGAGTGCATGCATGGCGGCGACGCCGACCAGCGCCGGCCGCGCCGTACGCAGCTGGGCCGCGAGCGGAGAGGTGAAGCGGAGGTCGGCGATCGTCACGCGGTGGCCGCGCGCCTCGAGGGCCGCCGCGATGTATTCCATGCCGAGCGGCTCGATGCGAAAGAACGGACCGAGGCCGAAGCGCTCGTTCGCGGGCACGGGACGAAGCAGCAGCACATCCATCGATGACCGGTGAATGTAACATACGATTCACTCGTGGGTCGTCTCGTGTCCGCCATCGTCAGTTGGTCGCATCGCCACCGCGTGATCGTCGTCGCTGGAGTGCTTGGGGTGGCGCTGGTTTCGCTCGAAGGCGCGCGCCGACTGACCTTCGACACCGACGTGCTGTCGCTGCTGCCCCAGGATAACCGTGTCATCCAGTCGTTCCGCACCTTCCTCGCGCGCTTCGGCAGCCTCGATCAGCTGTATGTCGTGTTCACCGCGCCTGACGGCCACTCGATTTCCGAATACGACGATCAGATCGCCGCGTGGGTCGATGCCATGCGCGGCGCTCCGGAAATCGCGCGCGTCGACGCGGGGATCGTCGACCGCACGCGCGATTTCGGCTGGCTGGCCGATCGCCAGCTGCTAGTGCTCCACGATCGTTATCTTCACGAGGCGCTCGACCGCCTGAGCCCGGAAGGACTGCCGAAGGCGGTTGCGTCGCGGCGGGAGCTCCTCACGGTGCCGTCGGCCGAGGTCGCACAACTCGTGCGACAGGACCCGGCCGGCCTCTTCGAACTGATGCGCGAGGCGATGGGCGGCGCGCAGGCAGGGCTTGCCGTCGGCGCCAGCGCCGACGGCTACGTCACGCCGGATGGCCGCAGCCGGCTGGTGATCGCGCGGCCGAAGCGCCCCCCGTACGACGCCGAGTTCTCGCGCGCGCTCGACGCCCGTCTTACCGCCATCGCCGCCTCGGTGGCCGCCACCACCGCGGCAGAATGGCGCGGCGACCACGACGATTCGCAGCCGCCGATGCGCGTGGAGTTCGCCGGCGGCCATCGCATCGCGGTGGAAACCGAAGCTGAAGTCAAGAGTCAGACCGTCTGGAACACCGTGGGCTCGCTCGTCACGATCCTGCCGCTGTTGTTCATCATCTTTCGCAGTCTGTGGCTGGTCACCGTCGGGGCGCTGCCGTCCGGGCTGTCGCTCCTCGTCGTGCTCGGAGCGCTGGGGTTCACCGGTGCGAAGCTATCGGCTGCGGCCACCGGCGCGGCCGCCATGCTGTTCGGTCTCGGCATCGATGGCGTCGTGCTGCTGTACGTCGCGCAGCGTCTGGCGGTTGCGGACGACGCCAGTGCTGACGTGCAGGCGGCGATTTCCGGGCCGTCGAGCAGCATGCTGCTTGGTATGTGGACCACAGCGGCGACGTTTTACGGACTGATGTTCGTCGACTTTCCAACGCTGCAACAGCTCGGCCGGCTGCTCGGCCACAGCATGGTGATCTGCGGGTTGCTGACACTGGTCATGGTCCCTGCGCTGCTCCCGCGGCGGCCACCGCGGCGGGCGGCGGCACTCAGGATGCCACGGCTCGCCGCGTGGATCGTCCGTTGGCGCCGCGAGATTCTCGCCGCCGGCGTGGTCGTGACGTGCGCGCTCGGATTTGCAGCCGCCGGCATCCGCATCAACCCAACGCTCGAGCGTCTGCGGTCGGTAACACCGGCGGCGCGGCTCGAAACCAGGATCGGACCGGCCTTCGGCCTGCCGAACGACGTCTATGTCGTCCTCGCCGAGGGGCCCGCACTCGAGCCGCTGCTCGAAACGAACGAGAGGCTTGCGCGCCAGCTCTCGACGGAGCTACCGACGCTCGCGTTTCAGCCGCCATCGCGCCTGCTGCCGCCGTCCGCGACGCAAGCGCTGACGATCCAGGAGATCCGCAACACGCGCTTGTCCCCGGACACGGTGCGCGCGTCGCTCGAGCGGGCGCGGGTCGCCAGCGATTTCACTCCCGGCGCGTTCGATCCGTTTGCCGAACGTTTGTCGCGACTGTTCGACCCATCCGAGCGCCTCAGCTACGACGGCTACGTCGCGCACGGCCTGGGCGATCTGCTCGATCGTTTCATCGTCCGCGACGCCGACCGCTGGACGCTGGCGACCTACGTGTTTCCGTCCAGCGCCGAGCAGACCGCCCGCGTGCAAGCGATCGTCGCCGCGGTGGATCCGGCGCAGGCGTTCACAGGGCTGACGCTGGTGAACCGTGAACTGGCGCGGAGTTTCGTCCCCCAGTTCATCAAGGGGCTCGCGATCGGCACGGCGATCGTCATCGCGCTCGTCGTGGCCGCGTTCAGGGACTGGCGCCTGTCCCTGTATGCGCTGGCCCCGACCGCCATCGGGCTGATTTGGGCCGCCGGCGCATTGGCGATCGGCGGCGTCGAACTCGACCTGTTTGCCGTCTTCGCGGTCGTCACCTTCGTGGGTATTGGCGTGGACTACGGTATCCACCTCGTGCACCGATATCAGGAGCGGGGCGATGCCGAGCGCGCGACCGCCGAACTCGCCCCGGTCATTCTCGTGGCCGCCGCCATCACGCTGCTCGGATACGGCACGCTGGTCAATTCGTCGTATCCGCCGCTGCGCTCGATCGGCGTGGTGTCCGCGGTGAGCGTCGTCACGCTGGCGCTGGCATCGGTGCTGGTGCTGCCCGCGATGCTGGTCAGCGAGCGCCGGCGATGACGCTGCGTTCTGCGGCGGTAATCCCGGCCTTCAACGAAGGAAAGACCATCGCCGCCGTCGTCGAGGGCGTGCGTGGGTTCGTCGACCGCGTGATTGTGGTCGACGATGGGTCGCGGGACGGGACGGCGGAGCGGGCGCGTGCCGCCGGCGCGGACGTGATCGTGCACGACGGGAACCGCGGCAAGGGCCACGCCGTGCGCAGCGGGCTGCGGCGAGTGTTCGAGCAGGACTTCACGCACGTGCTGCTGCTGGACGGCGACATGCAGCATCTGCCGGCGGAAGCGGCGGCGCTCCTCGCCGAGGCGGCCCGAACCGGCGCCGAGGCCGTGCTCGGCGAACGGCGATTCGAGCGCGATCGGATGCCGGCGGCACGCTATCATGCCAATCGGATCGGGAGCCGTGTGCTGTCGTGGTTCGTCGGTGTCCGGCTGCGAGATACGCAGTGCGGCTTCCGCGTCTTTCGCGTCGACGCCCTTCGACCACTGCGGCTGACGGCGCGCGGCTATGAGATCGAAACCGAGATGCTGGTGAAGGTTCGGCGTCGTGGCGGTCGCCTCGCTGCCGTGCCCGTGACCGCGGTCTACGGCGGACAAACAAGCAAGCTGCGGCCGGTGCCCGACACGACGCGCACCTGTTTTCTGGCGGTGTACTATCGTTTCCTCGAACGCGTCTGAAGCCAGCGGCGGCCCAGCGCCGGCGAGTGCGCCCGACCGCCGTGACAACATCCCGCGCCGGTGGACACTCCACGGGCTGAACAACGGAACGATCTTCAACGCCACCTATCGCGGCGTCGGCGTGCTGCCGCCGCAGATCTCGTACGCGATCGGACGCGTCGGCACCTGGCTGGCATGGCGTCTGATGCGCGAAACGCGGACGGCGATCGCCGATAACCTCCGCGCGCTGGCGCCAGGCGAATCGGACGCGGCGCTCGAGCGCCGGGCACGCGTGACGCTGGGCGCGTATGCCAACGACGTGATCGACTTCATCCGCTCGCTTCGCCGATCCGACGCCGATGGACAGACGCTCTTCGACTACACGCCCGCCGACTCGCAGCTCTTCGTCGATCTGGAGCGGCAGGGCCGCGGTGTCATCCTCGTCGGCGGCCACTACGGTAACTGGGAGGCCGGCGGAGTCTTTCTGCATCGCGTCGTCAAGCGTCCGGTTGCAATCGTCACGATGGCGGAGGCCGATCCCGCAGTGAATCGGCTTCGGCGCGAAATTCGCGATCTGGTCGGCGCCGACACGATTGAGGTCGGCCACTCGCTGGATACCGCGCTCCAGATCCGCCGGCGCCTCGCCGAGAACAGCATCGTGGCGATCCTGATGGACCGCCACATCGGCCGCGACCGCGTGAGCGTCCAGTTTCTCGGCCGGCGCACATGGTTTCTCAGGACGCCGGCGCTGATGGCATTCATGACCGGGGCGCCGCTGCTGCCATGCTTTCTCGAGCGCGTCGGTCCGGGGCGGTTCAAAGCCCGCGCGGGGGTACCGATTGAAGTCAGGCGCGATCGTCCGCGCGACGAAGCCATCCAGGCCGCGGCCCAGGAGTTCGCGAATCAACTGGGCGCGCGCGTGCGCGAGCATCCCGAATACTGGTATCACTTCTATCGCTACTGGGATGCGCAGGCAGACACGCCACAGCCGCTTTGAGCGGGACGCATGGATCCGTTGACGCACATCGTCGTCGGCCGTGCCGTCGTCGCGGCGTTCGACGGTGACGGACCCGCGGCGCGCGGCGTCGCAGCCGCCGCGATCCTTGGCGCCCTCGCACCCGACATCGACATCGGTGTGGCCCTCTTTGGTTGGGACCGCTACCTCCGCGTCCACGAAGTCGGAACCCACTCGCTAGCCGGCGCTCTTGCGACGGCGGGCCTCATGGCCGCCGGCGTGCGGTTCGCGACGCGACGAGGCGGTCTTGAACCGCCGCGGCGACCGGGGATTGGAACGCCCTACGCCTTACTCGCGGCCACGGCCGCCGGCGCGATCAGTCACCTCGGGCTGGACCTCGTATCGGGCGCGCGCATTCGCGTGGGCTGGCCGTTCGTTCAGCAGCGCGTGTCGCTGCCGTTGGTGGCCATGGCCGATCCGTGGCTGATCGGCATCTGCGTCGCCGGTCTGCTCGCGTTCTGGCCTGGCGGCACGCGCTTGCGCACAGTGGCGCGGGCGATACTCGTCGCCGCCACCGCCTTTCTGGCATTCAAAGGTGCGCTGCTCCACCACGCTCTTCGGATGTCACCGCTCGCAACGACGGCGTTTCCGGCGGTCGAGGCGCAGTGGGGATCGTTGACGAACTGGTCGATTTTCGACCACACGTCCACCGCGGTGCGCGCGTGGGCGGTGAACAGCCGGGATCGGCCGGCGGTCGTATGGTTATCGGAATCCATCAGCCCGGACACGCCCCTCGTGAAGGCGTCGCGATCGCTCGGTACTGTTCACAATTTTCTCAGTGTCCACGAGTTCAGCTTTCCGATCGAGAGCGGGAGCGGCGACGGCCGCACGGAGGTGCTGTGGTCAGACCTCCGCTACTGCTGGCGAGAAGGCGACGGCTCGACCAGCTGCGGCGTCTGGGCCGGCGGCACGTTCGGCCCTGACGGCCGGGTGCTCACGCAGGTTGTGAAGATTGGTGCGGTTGTCCAGACGCGGCCGGTTCCCTGACGAGCCGGAACATCATGTTCGCGAACAGCCGCGTACCCATCGGCCTCGTGTCGCTCCGCAGGCCGTGTCGTGCGAAGCAGGCGGACCATTCGACCGCGGAACGCGGATGAAACGGCTGGCGCCACGAGCCAGACACCAACAACTTCAGCCGGTTGCCGAGGCGTACGAGATCGAAGCGCGAGCCGGCTGACGCGTCAGCCTCGCGCACCAGGATGACGCCGCCGGGCTCCAGCCGCGCGGTCATCTCCGCCAGCAACGCCTCTTGCTCGTCCGGCGCGAGCAGCTGCAGGACGTCAAACAACAGCACCACGCGGAACGGCTCGAGCGAGAGGGTGCGCACGTCGGCCACGATCACTTCCGCGTCGCTCTCGAGAGCCGTCCGCGCGATCTTCGCGACCCGCCGGCGCCGTTCGATGCCGATCATTCGATCGAAGCGGGGCGGCGGCGGCCAATCCGCCGGCCAGGTGCCCGCATCCATGGCGCACTTCGCCTCGGTGAGCAATGCCAGCGCCAACCCCTGCCCGCAGCCGACGTCGAGGAGCGCCCCCCCGGACACGAGCACGTCGGGCGACAACGTGGCGCGGTAGATCGGATCCATCCGCAGCTTGCCGCGGGCGAATTCCCATGCTGTGACGCTGATGCCGACGTAGCGATCGGACGCGCGCCGCACGAGATCGGCAAATCGACGATCCTCGCCGGAACCGCGCACCAGGCTGTAGGTGGCCGCGGCGGCGAGCACAGCGAGCACCGCGCCAACGACGAGGCTGCCGACGAGGACGTCGATGCCAAACGCCCATGCGCTGGTCGATGCGATGTACTCACGGTTCACCTGGTGGAAGGTTCCGCGCCGCAGCCAGGCGCCAGCCTGAACTTCCACGACGACCAGCCAGGGCGCGACGAACGGATTGGAAATGTTCGCCGCGAAGTACATTTTCAGGCGGTTCAGGCCGAGGACGTAGCCGATCAACCAGCAGATCGTCAGATGCAGCCCGTAGAGCGGTAGGCACCCGATGAAGACGCCGAGCGCCACCGCCGCTGTTTCGCGCCGTGCGCCGGCACCCTCAGTTCGGAGTCCCTGGAACCGTCGTCGAAGGTGAGCCGACACGCCGCGCATCAGGGATGGGCTCGATCGCTACACGTTGTTCAACGCGGGCCGCTCTCCGGCTCGACGGCGCCAGACCGGCCCTCGCGCGCGAGCGTAAGGCTGCCCGACGCGACCAGCACGCTATCGGCCGTCACCGTTCCTTCGATCTTGATCAACCCGCCCATGCGTCCGGCGACGCGCGCGCGCGCGTCGAGCGTCGCCCCCGATCCAGCGGCGGCCGGAAACTTGAACGGGCCGATCGCGGCGACGCGCAGCCTCAGCGGCTCGGCGGACGTACCAGGTGGAGGCGCCGCCGCGGCGATGCCCCCGGTCTGAGCCAGCAGCTCGATGAGAATCACCGCAGGTACGACGGGCAGATTCGGAAAATGCCCCTGAAAGTAGAAGTCGTCCGGCTTGGTGCGACGACGGCCGGTCGCGCTTTCGCCGTGCTGGATCTCGACCACTTCCTCGATCAAACGCATCGGCGGGTGATGCGGCAGGCAATCGACCAGTGACATCGCGCGTTTAGTATATTTCGGGTTTCATGCACCTTCATTCGCAAGGCGGCGGTGGAAGCGGCGCGGCATGAGCGACCTGCTGGCACGGTTCGCAGACCTCCGCCGCGACAACCCGCCGCGCCGAATGATCCACTTGCCTGGCCTGGGAGTCGCGCTGACGGCCGACGACGTCTGGGATGCACACCTGCGCTATGCCGATTGCATGGCGCGGTCGGGCCTGGGCGCAGGCCAGCTCGTCGTGTCGGCCGCCGGCAACGCATCGGCGGCCATCGCCTTTCTGCTCGCCTGCCGCGCGCTCGACGTCGCGATGATGCCGGTCGATGTGGGTACGACACCGTCTGAGATCGGCGCGCTTGTGGACCGATTCGGCGCGGCCGCCTTGCTGATTCCCGACGCCATCCTGGAGGCCGGCCCGGGGCTCGAGGGGCTGCCCGGGGTCAGCCTAGCTCCGGGGCTGCAGCTGTGCCGCGCAACAGCAGACGCGCCGCGGCGCTACGCCGACGCCGCGCTCCTCAAGCTCACGTCAGGGTCGACCGGTCCCGTAAAGGCGGCGCTCACCAACGAAGCGCAGATCGTCGCCGACGGGTCCCAGATCATCGCGGCCATGCATATCCAGCCGGGTGACACACAGATCGCCGCCATCCCGTTGTCGCACTCTTATGGCCTCGGCTGCCTGATCATGCCGCTGCTGATGCAGGGCACGGCGCTGGTGCTGCGCGATTCCTTTGTGCCGCATCAGTTGCCCACCGACGCGCGGCGCTTCGGCGCGCGCGTGTTCCCCGGCGTGCCATTCATGTTCGAGTACTTCCTGGCGAACCCGCCAGCCGGCGGCTGGCCGCCCTGCCTGCGACGGTTGATTTCGGCGGGGGCACCGCTGCTGCCTTCGACGGTCCGCGCCTTCCACGAGCGCTTCGGCGTGAAGATTCATTCCTTTTACGGCGCGACGGAGACCGGCGGCATCGCCTTCGATGACAGCGACGACGTGGATGAGGGCGGTGTCATCGGCCGGCCGCTGCCGGGCGTCGAGGTCACGCTTCGCCCTGACGGCGACATGGAGCGCGTTCACGTGCGCAGCGCTGCCGTCGCGACGGGGTATACCGATGCCGCGAGCGACGGCTTCGGAGACGGCGGCTTTCTGACTGGCGACTACGGCGCGTGGGACGCCGTCGGTCGGCTGACGCTGCGCGGGCGCGTCTCGTCGTTCGTGAACGTTGCCGGCCGGAAAGTACATCCCGACGAAGTCGAGCATGTCCTGCGGGATATGCCGGGCGTCGAACACGTGCGTGTCGTGGCCGCGCCGGACGAGAAACGCGGCCAGCAGATCGTCGCCTGCGTCGTGACCAACGGGGCGAGCGTCACAGCGCTGACAGTCCGGCAGTTCTGCGCCGCCCGTCTCGCGCCGCACAAGATCCCGAGAAGCGTCGTTTTTCTGGACACGATCCCGATGACCGTCCGCGGCAAAACCGATCGAGCCGCGCTCGACGAGCTGGTTCGGTCGAGAATTCGCGCGTAGCGCTATGATAAACTCCCGACCCCAATGAGCTCATGGAAGCCGCTCGAACTTTTTCTGACGAGCGGAGCCAGACTTCTGTGGCCCGCGTTCCAAGCCATTAACCGGCGGATCGAGTCGACATCGTTTCAACCGAAATGGGCCGGCGCCCCACTGCTCAAGAGCCACCAGCGGACGTCGCCGCAGCTTGGCTGGCCTCGTACGACCGACTCGCTGTGTCCGACGTGCGTGCGGGAAACACGCGCGCGGATCCTCTCCGGCGAGCAGCCGCTCGAGTCGCTCATCAACGAGCACATCGGCGAAATCAAGGCACACATCCTCGAGCGCGACGGGAAAGTCGTCATCGAGAAGACCTGTCCCGTGCACGGCACCTTCGTCGACACGCTCGCAGTCAACCCGGCCTTCCTCCGCAGGCTCGAGTCGCTGTTCCCGGGCCGCGATTTCCCCGCCGTCACCGATACGCTGCACAATCACGGTACGTCGTCGATCAAGTACGGACGCGGCGCCGTGCTGACGATCGACCTGACCAACCGCTGCAACATGATGTGCGACCCGTGCTTCATGGATGCGAATCAAGTCGGCTATGTCCACGAGCTCACACTGCCCGAAGTCGAGAAGCTGCTCGACGATGCAATCAGCATCAAGCCGCGGCGGCAGATGACGGTGCAGTTTTCCGGCGGCGAGCCGACCATTGCGCCGACCTTCCTCGACGCCGTACGCTACGCGCGCAAAGTCGGCTATTTCAGTGTGCAGGCGGCGACCAATGGCATCCGCTTCGCGCAGGATCCCGATTTCGCGCGCCAGGCGCACGACGCCGGGATGCGCATCGCCTATCTGCAGTTCGACGGTGTCACCGAAGCCGCCAACGCGCACCGAAAAGTCGGCAATCTGTTCGACGTCAAGCTGCGGGCGATCGAGAACCTCTACGCCGCCGGAATCGATGTCTGCCTGGTCGTGACGATCGTGAACACGGTCAACGACCACCAGGTGGGGCCGATCGTCAAGTTTGCGTTGGAAAACTGTGACAAAGTCAGCTTCGTGTCGTTCCAGCCGGTCTCGTTCACCGGCCGCGACGAGGAGATCACCGACGAAGAGCGGCACCGAAAGCGCTACACGCTGTCGCACCTGGCCGAGGATATGCGGCGCCAGACCGGCGTCACTGAGCCGTTGCGCGATTGGTTCCCGTTGTCGTCGTCAAGCGTGATGTCGCACGTGACCGACCTGATGAAGGGTCCCGGGGCGGATTGGGGCTCGCTGAGTTGTGGCTGCCACCCCGACTGCGGCGTCGGCATGGGTTTCATGGTCAGCAAGAAGACGAAGCAGTGGGCCCCGCTCTCGGCGTTCGTCAATGTCGAACAAGTGCTGAAGGACGCGACCGTCATTGCCGACAGCGCCCGCGGACGAGCGCTCACGGTCGTGCAGACCGCGCTGAGCCTCCTGAGAAACTATTCACCCACGAAGGCGCCGGCCGGCTTCCGCCTCGTCGACTTGCTGCACAAGTTCGACAAGCAGAGTGGCGGCCATCTCGGCGGCAAGCTCGGCGCGCGCGACAACCACAATCGCAAAGGCGACGAATGGCTGCTGATGTTCGTCGCCGGGATGTGGTTCCAGGACCTGTGGACTTACGACTTTCGCCGCACCGAGATGTGCATCATCCCGTATGCCACGCAGATGGGCGAGGTCTCGTTCTGCGCGTACAACACGGGAGTCGGCTGGCGGCAAGTCGTCGAGAACATGTACCAGAACGCGAAAGTGGCGGATTGGTACAAAGCGCACGGTAAACATGCCGTGTATGCCAACCCCCACAAGCCAGTGCCGCTGCCAGCCAACTCGCGGCCGGTCGCGCTGCACATCCCGAAAGACGGCCGCCTGGTCGAGTGGTCGCCCAAACCGGTCGTGTCCGCGCCCGCTCATCCGCGAACCGACGAGCCAATCGCCATCCGCTAATCGGCGTCAACGCGGGCTTCATCCGCCCAACCACGCCCTTCGTCTGGAACTCTACCCACGCCTGGCAAGATGCGGCGTAATCTCTGACCTGTGGAAATAACGGGGCCGAGCCTCATCGACGTCCCCCATGGCGGCGAAATGAACCGAGGCGTTCGATTCTGGGTAGCCATCGTCGCGGTCTGTGGCACCGCGTCGCTGCTCGCCCAGATTGCGTTCGGGGGCGTGAGCTGGCAAACACCCTGGCTTCGCGTCGTCTCGCAGAGCTTCGGCAGTTTCCTCCTCTCATTCTGCTGCTCGGCGCTGTGCATCGTCGCGCTGCCGCGGCTGGCTCCGAAGATACTCCGGGGAATCGCCGCACCGTTCAGCTGGGCCATCATCACCGGTCTGCTCGCCGTTCTCGCCGCCGCGGGCAGTCTGATCGCGATGCTGATCTTCTCGATGATGGGCCGCGTGCCGCCGCGTGCCATTCTGCGAGTGTGGATGGGCGAACCGCTGAAGATGTCGGTCATCAGCACGCTGCTCTTCGGCATGTTCTTCACCGTCGTCGGACAACTGCGAGCGAGGCTCGATGCGGCCAAGCTCGCGCTCCGCACCAAGGAGCGTGACGAGGCGGAGGCGCGCCGGCTCGCCGCAGAAGCGCAGCTCGCGTCGATCGAATCGCGCGTGCAGCCGCATTTTCTTTTCAACACGCTGAACTCGATCGCGGCGCTGGTCCACGACGATCCCGCGGGCGCCGAGCGCATGACGACGCAGTTGGCGTCGCTGATGCGATCGTCACTCGACAGCACGTCGAAGCCGCTCGTACCGCTGGAAGAAGAGCTGCGCGTTGTCGCCGCCTATCTGGCCATCGAGGGTGTGCGGTTCGGCAGCCGGCTTCGGTACACCATCGACGTGCCGGAAGCCGCGCGGGCCGTCCAGGTGCCCCGCCTGGCGGTGCAGACGATCGTCGAGAACAGCGTGAAGTACGCCGTGTCGCCCCGGCGCGAAGGCGGGTCGATCGCCGTGCGCGCGTCCGCGCGAAACGGCTGCATGGAGATTGCCGTGGAGGACGACGGCCCCGGTTTTGACGCGTCAGCGGCCTCGCCTGGACACGGACTGGCGCTCGTCCGCGACCGTCTGGCGATGACGCTCGGCGCCGATGCCGCGCTGCAGATCGATTCGCGCCCCGGTTACAGCCGTGTCGCGATCCGGCTCCCGCGGGCCGCTACACCGGAGCCATGATGCGCGCCTACCTCGTGGACGACGAACCACTGGCGGTGAAGCGGCTGACGCGCATGCTCGACGCGACCGGCCGCGTCGACATCGCCGGCAGCACGAACGATCCGCAGGCGGCGCTCGAGTTCCTGCGGGAGCACCCGGTGGATGTGTTGTTCCTCGACATCCAGATGCCTGGTCTGACGGGATTCGAGCTCCTCGACCGGCTCGATCCGCAGCCGATGGTCATCTTCACGACGGCCTACGATCGCTATGCCCTCGAGGCGTTCGACGTGAACTCGATCGACTACCTGCTGAAGCCGATCGACCCCGAGCGGCTCGATCGCGCACTCGACAAGCTCGAGCGGCTCTCCGCACAGCCGCGGCCCGACATCAGGGCG
>Ga0193697_1000406_pt1 | contig 15664 bp, 9 predicted proteins | sample L3m2metaG_FD_145073 | JGI IMG/M metagenome (GOLD analysis project Ga0193697, IMG submission 145073) | Soil microbial communities from a riparian zone of the East river system, Colorado, United States - L3m2 | ecosystem: Environmental > Terrestrial > Soil > Riparian zone | place: USA: East River... | reverse complement strand
CTTGGGTTAGCGGTCGACTACGGCCTGCTGATGGTCACCCGCTACCGCGAGGAGCTGGAGCGCGACGGCCCGAGCCGGGAATCGCACCGCCGCCTGGTCGAGTCCGCCGGGCGCACGGTGATCTTCTCCGGCCTCACGGTTGCGTCCGCGCTGGCGGCGCTGACGCTCCTCCCCCAGCGCTTCCTCTACTCGCTCGGCGCCGGCGGGGCGATCGTCGCCGTGTTCGCTGCGTTCGGCGCGCTCCTCGTCGTACCCGCGATGCTGGCGCTGCTTGGCGAGCGGGTCAACGCCCTCTCGCTGCGACGCGGGCCCGCCGTCTCCGACGAATCGGGCGGCTGGTACCGCCTGGCGCGCGGCGTGATGCGCCACCCCGTCGCGGTGGCGCTGTCCACGTCGGCGCTGCTGCTGGTGCTCGCGGTTCCCGTGCTCGGCGTCAAGCTGACCTTCCCCGGCACCGACAACGTCCCCGAGGGCGAACCGTCGCGCGAGGTCGTGGTCACGATCAACCGCGACTACCCGACCACCCTCGGCACGCCGATCCCGGTCGTCGTCGATGGGCCGGCGAGCGAGGCGCAGCTGCGGCGCTTCTCGCGCCGGATCGGCGCGATCGAAGGGATCGCATCCCCGGCGCCGTTCCGGCGCGCCGCTCCAGATTTGGCGGTGGCCAACTTCGGCCTGAACGTGATCTCCGACCACTCGCTCAGCGACGAGTCGCAGGACACCGTCCGCGCGATCCGCGCGCTGAACGGTCCGGCGCCGACGCTGGTCTCCGGCTACACGGCGGAATTCCTCGACCTGAAGGCGAGCTTGGGCAAGAACCTTCCCCTCGTCATCGCCGTCATCACGCTCACCACGCTGATCCTGCTCTTCCTGCTGACCGGCTCGGTGGTGCTGCCGCTGAAGACGCTGGTGATGAACCTACTGACCCTGGCGGGAACGCTGGGGGTGATCGTCGCCGCGTTCCAGTGGGGCCTGCTCGACGGACTGCTCGGCTACGACGGGCCCGAGGGCATGGAGACCGCCACGCTGGTGGTGATGTTCGCGGTGATCTTCGGCCTCTCCACCGACTACGCCGTCCTCGTGCTGGCACGGATCAAGGAGCTGTACGACTCCGGCCTGCCGAACGAAGAGGCGGTCGCCCGCGGGATCGCCCGCACCGGCAGGGTGATCTCCGCCGCGGGGCTCTGCCTCGCCGCCGTCTTCCTCGCCTTCACGACCAGCTCGGTCTTCTTCATGAAGGAGGCCGGCCTCGGCTACGCCGCCGCCGTGCTGATCGACACCACCCTGGTCAGAGCCCTCCTGGTCCCCGCCCTGATGCGCCTCTTCGGAGACTGGAACTGGTGGGCACCCGCCCCCCTACGCCGCTTCCAAGCCCGCTACGGCTTCTCCGAGGTCGCCTGAACAACCCTCCGGGTCATCGCACTTGTCCCAACAGCCCGGATCGACTCTCCAACCTCGGCGATCCCGGCGTTATTACCAGGGGCTCCCTTGGCGCTACGGGGCCTGGGGTTCGACTTCTCGGCAGTTCGGGCTGCCGTTGTTTTTCAGGGCGATTTCGCCGTTGTGGTTGACACCCCAGTGCAGGACGATGTTGCAGGCGACTTCGTCGCCCGGTTCGGAGAGGCCCTTGTAGAGCAGACCCGCCAGGCAGTCGACTCGGCTATCGGAGATGCGCTTGCAGGGTCCCACCGCATAGGCGATGCACTTGCGTTCCGCTCTGCAGGTTTCTTCGGCGAATTCCCTCGTCGCGTGCTTGGCCTGCCCATATCCCAGATGCCACTTGAACGCCTCGGCGGTCGCCGCCAAAGTCAAAAACACGGCCAGAGCCGCGATAGCCACACCGATCCTCATACCGTCTCCCCTCTCGGTACCTGTAGAGAATTCGGACCATACCTTGAACGCTCGAGCTTCGTTGCCGTCCTCAGTCCCACAATCGGAGGAGGGCGTCCCGGATCGGGGACGCCCTCCTTTCACCGCTGCTTTCAGTCGCCGCGCTAGCGGTGGTGCTTCTCGACCGCTTCGGGCTTGACGAGGAGCTTGGCCCGAACGGGTTTAGCTCCACCTTTGCCACGTACCAGGAACGTGACTTTGTAGGTGCCCTCGGCGGAATCGTCGGCTCTCAGCCTGAGCTTCACCGGTCGTTTTTTGCCCGCCGCGATTTTGCCGAGCGAGCGGCATTTGGGTGCTTTCACCGCTTTCTTCGTCTTTTTCGCCTCTTTCACGCATAGGCGGGCCCCTGAGACCGGGAAGTCGCCGGAGTTGACCGCGATGAGCCCGAACGTCGCGAGGTCCCCGGCCTCGGCCTTGACCTTGCGTTTGTTGATTCTCAAGCGCAATTTCCCAGGATCGAGTTTGACCCCAGCGCTCGTCTGCGTCACCGAGCCGTTCTGGTTGGTGCCGGTCACGGCACAGGTGTAGGTGCCAGGTTTGCTCGCTTTGAGGGTGCTGGTAGTGGCACCGGCGATCGCCACCCCGCCGCGCAGCCACTGATAGCCGTAGCTCTTCGGCGCCTGGTAGACGTAGGAGCCGGGGAAGTCGGCTGCCCAGGTCCCCTGGGAGCAGGACAGGTTCACCGTTTTCGGCGTCCTGGTGACCGTCGGGGCGCCGGTCCCGCTCGGCCCCTTGAGGATGACCGGGTTCTGGGGGCCGTTGACCGGGGCGGTCGCGATGTTGATGCCGCCGTTGCCACCGCCGATGCCGAGAAACCCGAAAACCCCGGTTTTCACTTCCCCGTTGCCGTAGTTGCCCCAGTAAAGCCGTCCGCTGGTCGGGTCGAACGCGAGCCCGTACGGATCGTCCAGGGGGGCTCCGCTGTAGTCGAAGTCGCCGCCGCCGCCCCCGGCCAGGTTGGCATGCGAGATTTTTTCTTTGCTGTTACTGATCCAGTAGATCTGCCCCGCCGCGGGATTCGCCGCGAGACCGGTGATGCTTTCCGGCGGGGTGGCGCCGCTCAGATCGAGATTCCCGCCGCCACCGCTGTTGTTCAGGTTGGCGTAGCCGATGGTGTTGCCGGTGTAATTGCCCCAGTAGATCCGGCCACTGGCAGGATCTACTGCCACCTGACCGGGATCGTTCACAGTGGCGCCGGAGGTGTTGAGGTCTCCGGCGGCGCTGCCGTCGAGCTTGGCGTAGGAGATCATCCCTTTTTCTTCGACCCCGCCCTCATAGCTGGACCAGTAGAGCGTCCTGGTCGTGGGATCGATCGCGATGCCGGACGGTTCGTTCACCGTGGCGGCGCCCGTGATGAGCTGGCCGCCATCGCCGCCGCCGAGGCCGGCATAGCGGATGCTGCCGGTGTTCCCGGGACCGCTGGAGAAGTTCGCCCAGTAGAGCCGGCCGCTCGCCGAGTCGATCGCCAGGCCTTCGGAGCCTTTCACTTCTTGCCCGGCGGTGTCGAACTGGCCACCGCCGCTGCCGTCCAAGCCGGCAAACGCGAGCGCATTGCCGCTGTAGTTGCTCCAGTAGATCGTTTCCGCAGCCTGCGCTGCAGGCAATGCCCAGAGAAGCATCGCCGAGACGACAGCCATGCCCACTGCGAACAGGGTCCGCACTTTCATCCAACTCCTCCTCGAAGATCAAAAGCCTTTAAGGGGATGCAGGCTATATCCGACCAGGGCGAATTGCCAATCGGGTCAGGCGGGGACGGGTGCGCCGGACTCGGCGACGAGCGCCAGCGCTGCCTGGCGCAGGCGGTCGGGCAGCACGACCATCGCGCGCAGCTGCTCCAGCGCGGCGCGGTCGCCCTCGATTTCGATCCGATCCTCGGCCGCCTCGCCCGCGACGAGGACCGCCAGCACGTCGGCGGGTTCGCCCGCGAGGGTCACATCGGGGTCCTCGGCCACGCCGCGCGAAGCTGCGATCCAGCCCTGCTCGATCCGCAGCCAGTAGTCCTGCCCGCCGCTGCGCAGCCCGATCGTCAGGCGCGCCTCCGGGGACGGCTGGGCGATCGTGCGGATCGCGTTGGGAAGCGAGGTCGGCGCCAGGTCGACGACGTTGTCGACCCGCTCGAAGTGGAGTCCCCAGCGGCTCAGCTCGAGCATCGGCCGCTCCAGTGCCCAGCCGACGTCGGTCAGCTCGTAGGCGATTCCGGTCGCCGGCGGCGAGAGCTCGCGGCGGCGGACGATGCCGTGGGTCTCGAGGTCGCGCAGGCGCTTGGTGAGGATGTCGGTCGGCGCGCCGCCGACGTTGCCGACCAGGTCGGAGAAGCGCAGCGGACCGAGCGAGAGCTCGCGCACGATCAGCAGCGACCAGCGCTCGCCGATGCGGTCGAGCGCACAGGCGAGGCTGCACGACTGGTCGTATTCGCGGCGCGTCACGTGTCCGATAGTAGCGATGGTAACAGCGTTAATTTGATTTACAAAGCGAACGCTTGGAGATCTGGTAGGTTCCGCGCCACTCGTTTCTCACGTCTCGGTCCCTACCCGCGTTAGGACTGCCATGAACCGGATTGCCGATCTCACCTGGAAGCACCCGAAGCTCGTCCTCGCCGCCGTCGCGGTCTTCGTTGTCTTCGCCGGCGCGGCAGGAAAAGATGTCGAGAGCCGGCTCAAGGCGGCCGGCTTCGCCGACTCGGCGTCCGAGAGTGAGCGCGCCACCGCCCTCCTGCACGAATCGCTCGGCTACAACCCCAACCCGGCAATCGTCCTGGTCGTGCATAGGCCCGGGGGCGGCCCGCTGAACCTGGCCGGCCCCGCTGTTCGCCGCGAGGTCGACCGGCTCAGCCGCGGCATGGCAAAGGCCGAATACGTCGGCCGCGTCGTCAACCCGCTGCGCGAACCGCGGGCCGGTGCCAAGCTGATCGCCGGCGACGGCGAATCGATCGCCGTCGCCGGCTACCTCTCGACCACCGACATCGAGGACGCCGGCGGGATCGCGGCCGAAGAGGTCGCGCCGCTGGTCGAATCGAGCTCGCTCGACGTGCAGATGGGCGGCTTTGCGCCCGGCTTCAACGAGACCAACGACCAGACCCGCGAAGACCTCACCAAGGCCGAGCTGATCGCCTTCCCGATCCTCGCCCTGCTGCTGCTCTTCGTCTTCCGGGGCGTCGTCGCCGCTTCGATCCCGCTGCTGATCGGCGTCGTCTCGATCGTCGGCACGCTGATGGTCCTGCGGATCATGTCGACCTTCACCGATACCTCCCTCTTCGCCCTCAACATCGCAACCGGAATGAGTCTTGGCCTGGCGGTCGACTACGCGTTGCTGTTGGTCTCGCGCTATCGCGAGGAGATAGGGCGCGGCGGTGCGTCGCGGGAGGCGCACCGCCGCACCGTCCAGACGGCCGGCCGCACCGCGGTCTTCTCCGGCCTCACTGTCGCCGCCGCCCTGGCCGCGCTGATCGTCATGCCACAGCGCTTCCTCTACTCGATGGCGGTGGCGGGCGCTTCGGTCGCGATCCTCTCCTCGCTGATCGCGATCCTCGTCGTGCCCTCGCTGCTGGCGCTGCTGGGGACGCGCATCGACGCGCTCTCGATCCGCCGCGGGCCGGCGGTGTCCGACACCTCCGACGGGTGGTACCGCCTGGCCCGCGGCGTCATGCACCGTCCCGTCGCCGTCGCCGTCGCCAGCTCAGCGCTGCTGCTCGCCTGCGCCGCGCCGCTGCTGTGGACGACGCTGACCGGCCCCAGCTCCGAAGCGGTGCCGCCCGGCCAGCCCTCCTACGACGCCTACCGCTACCTCGAAGCGCACTACCCGCGCGACGTCACCGAAGCTGTCACCGTCACCGTCGACGGCGGCGCCGGCCCGGCGCAGCTCGCCCGTTTCCAGCGCCGCATCGACCAAGTCGAAGGGGTGAGCGGCGGCAGTTCCTTCGTGCCCGCCCCCGACGGGGTCGCGTACGCCAACTTCGCCCCCGCCGAACAGGCGCTGCAGAGCGGCTCGCAGGACGCCGTGCACACGATCCGCGACCTCGCCCCGCCGCCTGGGGCAAGCGCGGTGCTCGTCTCCGGCAACACGGCCGGCTTCATCGACCAGAAGCAGAGCCTGATCGAACACGCGCCGCTGGTCGTCGCGATCGTAGCCGTGACCACGCTGATCATCCTCTTCTTGCTCACCGGCTCGATCCTGCTGCCGGTAAAGACCCTGGTGATGAACTCGCTGACGCTGGGCGCGACGCTCGGCATCCTCGTCCTCGCCTTCCAGGAGGGCTGGCTCGAGGCCCCGCTCGACTACACCGGCCCGAACGCGATCGAGGTGACCAGTCTGGTCTTCCTCTTCGCCGTGATCTTCGGCCTCGCCACCGACTACGCCGTGCTGGTCATGGCGCGGATCAAGGAACGGCGCGACCTCGGCGACACCAACGAGGAGGCGGTCGCGACCGGGATCGCCCGCACCGGCCGCGTGATCACCGCAGCGGCGCTGGCGATCGCGGTTGTCTTCCTCGCCTTCGGCGTCAGCAGCGTCTTCTTCGTCAAGCAGATCGCGATCGGGATGGCCTTCGGCGTGATGCTCGACGCGACCGTCGTCCGCGCCCTGCTCGTGCCCTCGCTGATGCGCCTCCTCGGCGAGTGGAACTGGTGGGCGCCGCGGCCGCTGCGCCGCCTCCAGGAGCGCTTCGGGTTCTCCGAGGGCGAGCCCGAGCCGCCGCACGCGGAGCCCGCCCCGGAAGCGACCTAGCGATCAGCGGCGTTGCCACTGCGGCAGACTGCCGCGCGTGAACTTCGTCGAGGACGTGATGGAGCAATCCCCCGCCTCGCGGCTGGGGATCGTCGCGATCGACGCGGCGGGCCGGCGGCGCGACTGGCACTTCGGCGAGCTGATCGCCCGCTCGGCGGGCCTCTCGGGCGCCTTTGCCGCGCGCGGAGTGAAGCGCGGCGACGTGGTGATGACCCTGGTCGGCAACCGGATCGAGTGGGCGCTGACCCTGCTCGCCTGCTGGCGGATGGGCGCCGTTGCCCTGCCCTGCAGCCCGCAGCTGCGCCGCCACGACCTCGAGCTGCGCGCGAGCGCCGCCGCTCCGGCGCTCTGCGTCGTCGGCGAAGACACAGTCGACGAGCTGCCCGACGAGGTGCAGACGATGACTCTCGATGAGGTGGCCGCGACCCTCGACGAGGACCGCCCGCAGGAAACCCCCGCCGCGATCGAGGACATGGACGCCGAGGACCCGGCGTTGATCGTCTTCACCTCGGGCACGACCGGCGAGCCGCGCGGCGTCGTCCACGCCTACCGCTACCTGCTCGGCCAGGGCGCCCAGGCCGAGCACTGGCTCGGCTCGCGCCGGGGCGAGCTGGTCTGGTGCACGACCGCGCCGGGCTGGTCGAAGTCGGCGCGCAACGTCTTTCTCGCCCCCTGGCTGACCGGTGCCTCGGCGACGATCCACGACGGCCGCTTCGACCCCGCCGAACGGCTCGACGTCGCCGAGGCGCTCGGGGTGAACGTGCTCTGCCAGGCACCGACCGAGTACCGGATGCTCGCCAAGCGGACCGCGCTGCGCCCCCTCCCCGCTCTTCGCCGCATGGTCTCGGCCGGGGAGGCGCTCGAGGCGGAGACCGTGGCCGACTTCCGCGAAGCGATGGGCCTCGAGCCCGCCGACGGCTACGGCCAGACCGAGACCGGTCACATCTCCGGCAACCTCACCGGCGAAGCGGTGCGGCCCGGCTCGATGGGCAAGCCGCTGCCGGGAATCGAGGTCCGGATCGTCGACGAGCAGGGCGCGGAAGCGGAGGTGGGCGCGGCCGGCGAGCTGCAATTGCGCACCGCCACTTCCCCCACCTTCTTCTCGCGCTACCTCGACGGCGAGCGCTTCGCGGGCGAGTGGTGGCCGACCGGCGACCTGGTCCGCAGGGACGACGGCGGCCGGCTCTGGTTCGAGGGCCGCAACGACGACGTGATCGTCTCTTCCGGCTACCGGATCGGTCCCGTCGAGGTCGAGGCGGCGCTGCTCGGCCACCCGGCCGTCGCCGAGGCCGCGGCGGTCGCCGCCCCCGACCCCGAGCGCGGCGCCGTCGTGCGCGCGATCGTCGTCCTCCGCGAGCGCGAGCCGAGCGAGGAGCTGGCCCGCGAGCTGCAGGAGCACTGCAAGCGCGAGACCGCCCCCTACAAGTTCCCCCGCATCGTCGAGTTCGCCGCCGAGCTGCCGAAGACCGCCAGCGGCAAGATCAAGCGCGCCGAGCTGCGCAGCCAGCGCCGGCGCTAGGCCGTCTCGGCGAAGGCCTCGTCTAGACCCATCGGGCGGCCGAGGTGGTAGCCCTGGGCCATGTCGACGCCGTACTCGCGCAGCATCTGCGCCGTCTCGTCGTCCTGGACGTACTCGGCGATCGTCGCCTTGCCGAGGCCGCGGGCGATCTGGACGATCGCCTGCACGGTCAGCTGGTCGGCGTCCGAGCGCGGCATGTCACGGACGAAGGAACCGTCGATCTTGATCAGGTCGAAGGGGATCCGTTTGAGGTAGTGGAAGGGGCCGAAGCCGGCGCCGTAGTCGTCGATCGCGACCTGGCAGCCGAACTCCGTCAGGCGGTCGGCGAACCCGGTCGCCCGCTCGTAGTCGTAGACGTTGGCCGTCTCGGTGATCTCGAAGGTGCAACGCGAGGGGTCGGCGCCGCCTTCGTCGAGGCGTCGTTCGATGAACTCGAGCACTGAGATGTCGGTCAGCGAGGCACCGGAGAGATTGACGTGCAGCGAGAGCGGCGCACCCTTCTGCTCGCGCTCGACGAGCAGCTCGAGCGCGCGGGCGACTACCCAGCGATCGAGCTCCTGGATCATCCCGGAGCGCTCCGCCGCCTCGATGAAGGACGCCGCCGGCAACAGCTCCCCCTCCTCGCTTGTCATCCGTAGCAGCAGCTCGTAGCGCTCGATCCCGCCCGAGGAGAGATCGCGGATCGGCTGGGTGTGAAGGCTGAGGCGGTCCTCGGTGAGCGCGTCGCGGATCCGCGCCGCGGTCGTCTGCTGTCGCACCGGCTCGCGCTGGGGCTCGTCGGGATCGCGGAAGAGGGCGATCTGGTTGCGCCCCCCCTCCTTCGCCCGGTACATCGCCTGATCGGCGGCGACCAGCACCGCTTCGGAGCCGCTGCCCTTCTCGCCGCCGCCGAACATCGTCACGCCGACGCTGATCGTCGCTGCTGCGGCGTCGGAGATCGGCCGCACGCTCTCGGCGACCTGGGCGCGCAGGTCTTCGCCGAGCTGCATCGCCCCCTCGACGTCGGTCTGCGGCATCAGGATCGCGAACTCGTCGCCGGAGAGGCGGGCGACGATGTCGGTGGTACGGACGCGTTCGCGCATCACCGCCGCCACCTGGCGGATCAGGTTGTCGCCGGCGTGGTGGCCGAGCGCGTCGTTGACCGCCTTGAGGCCGTCGATGTCGACGATCATCACCGCGCCACGACCGCCGTAGCGGGCGCTGAAGGAGACGTACTGGTCGAGCTCGGCGCGGAAGCGGCGCCGATCGAGCAAGCCGGTCAGCGAGTCGTGGTCAGCGAGGTAGCGCAGCTCGGCCTCGGTGCGCTCAGCCCGCTCCAGCGCCAAGAGGACGACCTTGCGGTCCTCTTCGCCGAGCTTTTCGAGCACAGCCTCGATCGCCGGCTTGTTCTGAGCGGGGGGTCGTTCGTTCGCCACTTAGGGAATGTAGAAATATCCCCGCGAAGATCTCCTTAAGGCGCACCGGTTTTCGCCAAGGTGACCTAGTTTCGTCGATCCCCCCTCCCCAATAGTTGGCTTCGATGTCCCCGCGGGGTACTTCGATGGCCCGCGGGTAGTGTGGCGCCATGTCCAATCGACTCGCGCGGGAGACCAGTCCGTACCTGCTCCAGCACCGCGACAACCCGGTCGATTGGTACCCGTGGGGGAAGGGGGCGCTGGCGCTGGCGCGCGAGCTCGACCGGCCGATCCTGCTCTCGGTCGGCTACTCGGCCTGTCACTGGTGCCACGTGATGGAGCGCGAGTCCTTCGAGGACGCCGAGACGGCGGCCTACATGAACGAGCACTTCGTCAGCGTCAAGGTCGACCGCGAGGAGCGCCCCGACGTCGACGCCCTCTACATGGAGGCCGTGCAGGAGATCAGTGGCCAGGGCGGCTGGCCGATGACGGTCTTCCTCGACCCCGACGGCGTGCCCTTCTTCGGCGGCACCTACTTCCCGCCCGACGAGGGTCGTGGGATGCCGAGCTTCCGGATGGTGATGGAAGCGGTGGTGGATGCCTTCGAGAACCGCCGCGAGGAGCTGCGCGAACGGGCGCCGGCGGTGCGGGCGCGCCTGGGGGCGATCGGCGCGGTCGAGCCCGGTGGCGAGGAGGCCGGGGCAGAGCTGCTCGACGCAGCGGTGACGGCTCTGGAAACGGCGGCCGACACCGAGCGCGGCGGCTTCGGCGGCGCCCCCAAGTTCCCGCCGGCCTCGGCGCTGGAGCTGCTGCTGGCGCGCGGGGAGACGGAGGTCGTCGAGCGCACGCTCGACGCGATGATGGCCGGCGGCATCTACGACCAGCTCGGCGGCGGCTTCGCCCGCTACTCGGTCGACGCCGGCTGGCTCGTCCCCCACTTCGAGAAGATGCTCTACGACAACGCCCTGCTGGCACGGGCCTATTTGCACGGCCTGCAGGCGCTCGGCCACGAGCGCTACCGCCGGGTCTGCGAGGAGACGCTCGACTGGGCACTGCGCGAGATGCGCGGACCCGAGGGCGGCTTCTACTCGGCCCTCGACGCCGACTCCGAGGGCGAGGAGGGCCGCTTCTACGTCTGGACGACGGAGGAGATGCGGTCCGTGCTCGGCGGCGATGCCGACGCGATCGCCGCCTACTACGGAGCGAGCGAGGCGGGCAACTTCGAGGGGCGCAACATCCTTCACCTCGCCGGCGGCGCCGCGGCGCCGGCGCCGGCAGGCCTCGCTGCAGCGCGGCAAGCGCTGTACGAGGCGAGGGCGGAGCGGGTGCGCCCGGGGCTCGACGACAAGCGGCTCGCCTCCTGGAACGCGCTGATGATCGGCGCCCTGGCCGAGGCGGGCGCTGCCCTGGGTCGCGACGACTACCTCGCCGCGGCGCGCGAGTGCGCCGAGTTCGCCCTGCGCGACCTGCGCGACGCGGACGGCCGGTTGCTGCGCACCTATAAAGACGGCGAGGGGCGGCTCAACGGTTATCTCGAGGACCACGCCTTCCTGCTCGAAGCGCTGCTGACGCTCTACGAAGCGACCTTCGAGCCGCGCTGGTTCGAAGAGGCCCAGGCGCTCGCCGACACCACGATCGCCCGCTTCGGCGACCGCGAGCGCGGCGGCTTCTTCTCCACCTCCGACGACCACGAGGAGCTGATCGCCCGCCGCAAGGAGATCGGCGACCACCCGATCCCCTCCGGCAACTCGGCGATGGCGCTGGGTCTGTTGCGGCTCGAGGCGCTGACCGGCGAGCGCCCCTATGGCGAGTGGGCCGAGGGCGTGGTGCGTCTCTTCGCCAAGGCGGCGTCGCGCCGTCCCGACGCCTTCGCCCACCTCCTCCGCGCCCTCGACTTCCAGCTCGCCCCGACCGTGGAGGTGGCGCTGATCGGGGACGACCTCACCGAGCTCGCAGGCGTCGTCCGCTCGCGATTCCGGCCGCACCTGGTCCTCGCCGGTGGCCCCGAGGGGAGCGACACCCCTCCGCTGCTCGCCGACCGACCTCCGGTCGACGGCAAACCGGCCGCCTACGTCTGCGAGCGCTTCACCTGCCGGGCGCCGGTGACCACTCCGAAACAACTGGCCGACCAGCTTTGAAAGGATCTCGCCCGTGAGAGGATCGCTCTTCACCTTCGCCGCAGGACGCCGGACGAAGTGGGTCGTCTTCGCGGTTTGGTTCCTGGCGATCTTCATCGCCTCCGGCCCCGCCAACCTGCCCGGCAAGTTCGAAGACGCCGAAAGCAACGAGGCGACCTCCTACCTGCCCGGCTCGGCCGAATCGACCGCCGCGCTCGACGCGACCGAATCGCTGCAGGACGGCGAACTGGCGCCTGCGGTGATCATCTACCGCCGCGAGTCCGGCCTCACCGCGGCCGACCGCAGCACGATCGTCGAAGACGTCGGGAAGATGACCGAGGAGCGTTTCCCCGGTGTCGTCGCCGACGGCGAAAAGGCAGCCGGTGGCGCGGTCGAGGCCGTTCCCGGCCAACCGTCGGGATACGCCCCCTTCGTCGGGCCGGTCCTCTCGCGCGACGGCAAGGCGGCGATCGTCACCTCCTACATCGCCGGCAACGGCGAGGGCGAGCGGATCCTCGACCCGGTCAAGGCCTGGCGCGACGACATCTCCGACCCCGGCGGCGGGCTCGAGGTGAAGATCACCGGCGGCGCCGGCTTCTCCGCCGACGCCATCGAAGTCTTCGAAGGCCTCGACGCCACCCTGCTGCTGGCGGCGCTCAGCCTGGTCATCTTCCTGCTGATCGTCATCTACCGCTCGCCCTTCTTCTGGCTCATCCCGCTGGTGGCGGTGGTCTTCGCCGAGACGCTCTCGCGCTCGATCGGCTACGGCGTCTCCGAGCTGGGGGTGACGATCAACGGCCAGTCGAGCTCGATCATGTCGGTGCTGGTGCTCGGCGCGGGAACCGACTATGCCCTGCTGCTCGTCTCCCGCTACCGCGAGGAGCTGCACCACACGGTCGACCGCCACGAGGCGATGCGCACGGCGCTGGCCTCGGCCGGGCCGGCGATCTTCGCCTCGGCGGCGACCGTGATCGCAGCCCTGCTCTGCCTGATGCTGGCCAAGGTCAACGGCACCGCCGGCCTCGGCCCGATCGCCGCGATCGGCATCGCCTGCGCGGCGCTCTCGATGCTGACCCTGCTGCCGGCGCTGCTGACGATCTTCGGCCGGCGAGCCTTCTGGCCCTTCGTCCCGCACACGCCCGAGACGGCGCCTTCGCCTGACTCGCTTTCCGAGGGCGCCCGGCGGAGGGTTGTCGAAGGCGGCGGGGTTGCCGCCCTGGCCCAGGTCGTCATGGCATCCCTGCTGGTCCTGATCACCCTGCCGCTTGTCCTGCTCAACTGGATCCTGCGCCGGCTCAGCGGCAGGCGCATCCCCTCGCTGATCGTCGGCCCGCTCGACCGGGCGGTCTTCACGCCTTACGAGGTGCGCCGTCGCAGGCTCGAGCACGCCGCCGACGCCACCCACGGCTTCTGGAAACGGGTCGGCGACCGCGTCGCCGCCGGACCGCAGCGGGTGATGCTGGGCGCGATCGCCGTGCTGCTGTTCTGCTGTGCGGGCTTCGCCTTCTTCTCCACCGAACTGACCGCCGAAGACAGCTACCGCACCGAAGTCGAGTCGGTCGAAGGCCAGCACCTGCTCGACAAGAGCTTCCCCTCGGGCACGACCGCGCCGACCGACATCGTCGTCGAGAGTCGGGGAGAAGTACCTGCGGTGCGGAGCGCAGTCGCCGAAGTCGAAGGCGTCGAGGCAGTGTCCGGCCCGGTGGCCGAGGGGCCGCCGGGAACGCTGGTCCAGGCGACGCTGGAACCGAACCCCTACTCGACCGAGGCCTTCGAACTGATCGATCCGATCCGCGAGGCGGCGCACGAGGTCGCCCCGGCCACGCTCGTCGGCGGGCCGAGCGCGATCGAAGCCGACGTCCGCGACGCGGCCGGCCGAGACTCGCTCGTGATCCCGCCGATCGTCCTCGTCGTCGTCTTCCTGATCCTGATTGGCCTGCTGCGCGCCGTGGTCGCACCGCTGATCCTGGTCGGCACCGTGATCCTCAGCTTCCTCGCCGCGCTCGGGGTCGGCTACTTCGCCTTCGAGTTCATCTTCGACTTCCCCGGCTCGGACCCCTCGCTGCCGCTGTTCGCCTTCGTCTTCCTCGTCGCCCTGGGGGTCGACTACAACATCTTCTTGATCGCCCGCGCCCGCGAGGAGACGATCGAGCACGGCTCCGAACAGGGCATCCTGCGTGCCCTCGCGGTCACCGGCGCGGTGATTACCAGCGCCGGCATCGTCCTCGCCGGCACCTTCTCGGTGCTCGGCTCGCTGCCACTCACCTTCCTCACCGAGATCGGCTTCGTCGTCGCCTTCGGCGTCCTCCTCGACACCTTCCTCGTGCGCAGCATCCTCGTCCCCGCGGTCGCCCTGACCGTGGGCGACAAGTTCTGGGCCCCGTCCGAGCTGTCTAGAGGACGGGCAGGAAGTTCTCGATCTCGTACGGGGTGACCTGCACCCTGTAGTCGTCCCATTCCTGCCGCTTGATCTCGACGAAGCGGCGGAAGGTGTGCTCGCCCAGGGTGCGCAGCACGAGCTCGGAGTCGGCGGCGATGTCGATCGCCTCGCCGAGCGTCTCCGGCAGCTGCTCGATGCCGCGCTGCGAGCGCTCCTCGGGCGAGAGGTGGTAGAGGTTCTGCTCCATCGGCTCGGGCAGCTCGTAGCCCTTCTCGATCCCCTCGAGGCCGGCCTGCAGCATGCCGGCGAAGCAGAGATAGGGATTGCAGGCGGGGTCCGGGCAGCGCAGCTCGGCCCGGGTCGCCCCCTCCTTGCCGGGGTGGTAGAGCGGCACCCGGATCAGCGCCGAGCGGTTGCGCCGCGACCAGGCGAGGTAGACCGGCGCCTCGTAGCCGGGCACGAGGCGCTTGTAGGAGTTGACCCACTGGGCGAAGAGCGGCGAGATCTCGCGCGCGTGGCGCAGCTGGCCGGCGATGAAGGCCTTCGCCGTGGCTGAGAGGAAGTACTGGTCGTCGGGGTCGAAGAAGGCGTTTTTGCCGTCTTTGGTCAGCGACTGGTGGACGTGCATGCCGGAACCGTTCTCGCCGAACAGCGGCTTCGGCATGAAGGTCGCGTGCCAGCCGTATTTCATCGCGTACTCCTTGACGACGATGCGGTAGGTCATGCAGTCGTCCGACATCTGCAGCGCGTCCTTGTAGCGCATGTCGACCTCGTGCTGGGAGGGGCCGACCTCGTGGTGGGTGTACTCGACGTGGATGCCCATCTTCTCCAGGGCAAGGACGGTGTCGCGGCGCACGTCGGAGCCGGCGTCGAGCGTGGTCAGGTCGAAGTAGCCGCCCTCGTCGAGCACCTCCGGCACGCCGCCCTCCGGTTTGGCCGAGCGGAAGTAGAAGAACTCGAGCTCGGGGCCGATGTTGTAGGCGTCGAAGCCGAGGTCCTGGGCGCGTTTAAGCGCGCGCCGCATGATCCAGCGCGGGTCGCCCTCGTAGGGGTCGCCGCCAGGGACGCGGACGTCGCAGAACATGCGGGCGACGGCGTTCTCGCCTTCCGGGCGCCAGGGGATCAGCGCGAAGGTCGAGGGGTCCGGCATCGCGATCATGTCCGACTCCTCGATCGGGTTGAAGCCGGTGATCGAGGAGCCGTCGAAGCCCATCCCCCCCTCGAGCGCGTCCTCGAGTTCGGAGGAGTTGATCGAGAAGCTCTTCAGCTGGCCGAGCACGTCGGTGAACCAGAGGCGAATGAAGCGAACGTCGCGCTCCTTGACGATCTCGGCAACATCGGCGGCGCTCGTCGGCTGGTCTGCCATACCCCGGTCTCCTTCTGGCTGTTTTCCGCGCGGTCGGGGCAAAGATAGGCGAACTGAACCGACGAGGTGCAAAAGCCCGTATTACGGGTATGTGACGGTCGCCGCACAAGGGTTGCGGGAGCGTCCGGTTCTCGGTATAACTTACTTCTCGTAAGTTAATGGCTCAAAGTAAAGTAAAGGCCACGTAAAGGCTCTGTGAAGCGGAATGCGCGCGGTGGCAGAGCTAAAGGCGGGATGCAAGTGACGGTAAAAACGGCAGTGAGCAGATTCCAGATC